>Ga0209542_10000348_pt1 | contig 113085 bp, 123 predicted proteins | sample RifCSPhighO2_01_FD_184028 | JGI IMG/M metagenome (GOLD analysis project Ga0209542, IMG submission 184028) | Soil microbial communities from Rifle, Colorado - Rifle CSP2_plank highO2_0.1 (SPAdes) (version 2) | ecosystem: Environmental > Terrestrial > Deep subsurface > Rock core/Sediment ...
AGCGTGTAAGGCGTGCTGAAAGGATGACGGCTCGAGATTGGGCTCAGGACCGGTAAGCATGGTTCGCTACTCTTTCTTGAATAAATCATTTTTCTCAAGCTTTATCTTCTCGCATATGATTTTGGTGTAGCGTTCGCAGTCCAACCCGAGATTTCGGGTGTTGTACTTGTACCCGAAGGCTCCGCAGATAAAGTCCGTTACTTGGATTCCTTCATTTGCCATCGAGTTCTCGTGTATTATTTCTATTCGCGGGACTTCATTGAATATTGAAAAGAATTCTGTTTTGATGTAGCTTTCAAAGTTATTTCTTTGCGTAGAGGACATGGATTTGTCGAGGAAAATCATTAGCGTCCTGTTCCTGTTTATTTGTGGGAGAACTTTTTCCAAGAGCACTTTTATGAGGTAATTGTAGAGCACTGGCAGGTTTTCGCGCAGCGTATTTTTCGTGTGCTCTTTTTTGATTATGAGGCAGAACACCTCCATTTCTATTTTGGCTGCTTTTGCAAGGAAAGATTTCTTTGTTTTTTCAGAGGTGTTCGAGAACTTGAGTTCTGTTTCCTTTTGGGCTTTGCGCCCGAATAATTCTCTTCGTACTTTTCTTGGTATTCTCTTGAATGTGATGTTTATTTTTTCGTCTCCAATCTTTACACAGGTGATTAGGAAATAGTTGCTTCCTCGGCTGCTAAAGCCGAGGTCGCCGCTCTCGTCGATGTAGAGGTATGTCATAGTAGAGCCTTTTCCTAAACCGTTCTGTTTTTCAACCTTGATTTTATTTCCCTCAAAAGGCTAACCTCTTCCCTTTGGAGCTGGTTGTTTTCCTCTAGCAGTTCCTTGATTTTCTTGACCAAGAGCAGGTCTGCTATGCTCAACCCCATTCACGCCACCCCCTGTATGGTTTGGATTGTTTTCAGGAGCTTGTCGGGGTCGTTGCCGACTACTTCCATGAGCTTCATTACAGCGACCATTGCTTTCTGGTCTTTTTCCTTTTTCTCTTCAGCTTCGATTGCTCCTTGTTGGGTTAGAGGTAACCAGCATTTGCCGCAGTGCTTGTTGTTCGTGTCATTGAGTTCTTTGCACCTTGGGCATGGCATTCTCTTGAGGGTATCTTCGAGCTTGTCTTCTTTTACAAGTCCGTGCATGCGCAAAATGGCATCATCAACCTGCTTGCCGGACAAGTGGACATATTGTGCGGCCATTTTTGAGTCCTGTGTCCAGCCAAAATATTCCTTCATTTGGGCTTCTGTCAGGAACTGTGCCATGTATGTTGCCCGTGAGTGCCTGAAGTTGTGTGGGTTAACCGGCTTTTTGATGCCTGCTCTTTTGGCTGTTTGTTTGAGCATTTTCATTATGTAGCGATGCCCCATCTGCTCTAGGCGGTTGGTTTCAATATTTACCCATACCCATGAATTCTGTCCGTCATTGTCTGGGTGCTTGTTGAGCCAGTCAAGAAGGTCGGCTGCGGAATTAACCAGCCTTACTCTTCTCATGCCGGTTTTGCCGGTTACCATTATTTTGCATCCGAATTCGTCAAACACCACGTCCTTGCTCTGGAGTGTGCCTACTTCGCTAACCCTGGCTCCGCTCTCCCATATAACCGCGATGAAGGCTTTATCCCTTGGGTTCAGCGCGTGGGCCAGCAGGTTTTTGACGTCCTCCTGAACAAGCATATCGTCAGGCAGCTTCTTTTGCTTGGATGAGAAATTCTTCATCCACTTGACACAATCGGGGTATGTCTCGCCGCCATTAATCCACTTATGGAACGTCTTTAGCACAGCCTTATAGCTGGCGATTGTATAAGTCGACTTTTTAGCCTGCTTGAGACCGAAAATGAATTCCTCGTAATCCTTTGGCCCAAGCAAGTCAAAGTCCTTTTTGATGTTGCGGCCCACTACTTTGAGGGAATTGATGTATTTGACCAGCCTTGCGGGGCTAAGGTCGCGCATGATATTGTATTTATGGAAAGCAAGGACAAGCTCCTTGTTCCTATGGGAAATCCCCGAAGAATTCAGGAGTTCCATTTCTCTTGCTAGTTTCGCGTCATAGTCGTATAGATATTTCTCCATATGAAATCCTCTCTCCTAAACCGAAACTACCTTAAAGGAGAGAGCTTAGCACTGGAGATACCAAGCTGGGAGAGGGAGTCGAACCCCCCTAGCCCGCTGCCTGCAACACAACCTTTTTCTTTTTCTAAAGAAAAAGAAAAACCTTGGGGAAAAAGAAAAAGAGTTTGCCAAAGGCCCTTTCTCTTTCTTTTCCGCAAAGGCTTTTCTTTCTCTTTAAAAGAGAAAGAAAAGGGTTTCTGCAGGCGGGTACATAACCGCTCTGACATCCCAGCACAACCTTTTTTCTTTTCTTAATAGAAAAGAAAAAAGCTTGGCCAAAAAAGAAAAGATACTCTGTGAAATTTAGCTTTGAATAGGGTTAAAAAGCTTGGGTCGGGGCATTTGGGGGGTTTGCGGGCAAATGGGCATGGGGGCATATGTGGCGCTATAATATATTTTTTGGATAGGAATAGTTTTTATGCCGGCAGTAATTTTTGACCTTGATGGGGTCATTGTGGATACAATGGATCTGCACTTTGAAGCCGGGGAAAAAGTACTGACCTCCCACGGGCTAAAAGTTACAAAAGAGCAGCTTCGCAAAATGGATTCAACGCGGGTCGGAGAAGCGTATAAGAAGTTCATGAGTTCAAAATCCGATAAAGAGATAGCAAAAATGGTATCAAAAACCAATGAATATTTAGTGGGCAAAACAAAGGGAATAAAACCGATCCCGGGGTTTTTGGAATTTTTCGAAAGTGTAAAAGGGAAGTATGCGTTAGGGGTTGTTTCAAGCTCTAGTTCGGATTTTGTAAATTATATATTAAATGAACTTGGGATAAGAGGGGATTTTAGCGCGGTTATTGGCGGGGACGATGTAGAAAAAGGCAAGCCTGATCCGCAAGGGTATTTAAAGGCAGCAGCGATTTTAAAACAAGAGGCAAAAAAGTGCCTTGTAATAGAGGATTCGATTTTTGGCATAAGGGCAGCAAAGGATGCTGGGATGAATTGTATTGCCGTTACAAATACTTATGAAAGGGTGTTTTTGCTTGATGCAGATTTGGTTGTAGATTCCCTTGCCGAGATTTCTCCAAAAATTGTTCAGGGGTTTTTGGATGCTTGAAGCTGTTGTATTTGATTTTGATGGCGTAATTGTTGATAGCCCGACATATTATTTCAAGCATATGAGGGAATTTTTGAAAAAATTAAATAAGCAGGTTTCAGATGAGCATATTTCAGATCTTGTTGGACTGACTTTTTCTGAAAAGTTATCTTTCATAAACCGCACCTATGGGCTAAATGTTAAACTCGAAGAATTTGTGAGCGCTACATCGGGGGCAATGAAAATTGAAATGGCAAGTTCAATTTCGCTTGATAGTTCTTTGCAAAAATTTATGGAAGAGCTTGACAAAAATTCAATTCCGATGGCAATTGCATCAAATAATAATCGAAAAACAATTGAGTATTTTTTAGATATTTTGGGAATATCTAATCGGTTCAAATTAATTGTTTGCGCTGATGATGGCATGAATCCAAAGCCTGCTCCTGATGCGTATTTAAGGGCAGTAAAAATGCTTGGCAAAAACCGAGTAAAATGCGTTGCAATTGAAGATACTATTGTGGGTGTTAGGGCCGCAAAATTAGCCGGGCTTATTTGCGTTGCCATGCCAAATAAATTTAGTACCGCGCACGATTTTAGTGAAGCGGATTTGATCACAAAAGGTTTTGGTGAAATTTCGCTAAAGGTTCTTGAGGGGCTTTTGAAATGAAGTTTGCAATTTTTTCCGATACACATTTGGGTTTTGGGGAAAAATCCGAGCGCGTAGATGAGAGTTTTGATAATCTCTCACAGGCAATTGAACTCTCACTATCAAATAATGCTGATGTAATGCTTCTTGCAGGGGATGTATTTGATGCTCCAATTCCATCCCACACAGCGCTCTATAAAGCAATTAATTCATTTTCAGCTGCAAAAAAGAAAAATTCTGTAGTTTCACTTACATTGCAAAAGGGGGATATTGAAAAAGATGTAACTACTCTTGGTATTCCAATAATTGCAATCCATGGAAACCACGAATTTATTGCAAAGGATGTCAAGACCGCCCTTGACGTACTCTCAATTTCCGGACTGCTCGTGTATTTGCACGCAGCAAGGGTTGTAGTAAAAAAAGGGGACGAAGTTGCGTATGTATATGGGCTTGGTGCTGTTCCTGAAAAAAAGGCCCTTGATGTGATGCAGCACTGGGCTCCTGTGTCAGAGAAGGGGCATTCAAATGTAATGCTTGTGCACCAGGCATTTAAGGAATTTATGGCGCTTGATGATGAAATGGTTGCAACTCTTTCACTGGATGATTTGCCAAAAGGGTTTGATTTGATTGTAGATGGGCATTTGCACTGGCAAAATGTCCAGCAGCTTGGCAGCGGGAAATTTATCCTCCCGGGTTCAACAATTGCAACTTCGATAAAAAAACTGGAGTCGCAAAAGCCAAAGGGGGTATTTTTCTTTGACACTGTTACAAAAGAACTCACTTTTGAAAAATTCCCGCGCCAGCGCTCAATGTTCTATCATAAGGTAGTTTTTGATGGGGCGGATTGTGATTATGTTTTGAAAAAGTGCAGGGAATTAATAGAAGAGGATTTGAAAGGGAAGCATGAATTAAAGCCGCTTATTAGGTTAAATTTGAAAGGGAGTTTAAAAAAAGGGCTTAGTTCATCTGATGTTGATTTGAAACCGCTTGATGAATTTTCTTCCCGCGCTATTATTTCTCTTTCAAAATCTTTTGCAGATGTTTCATTTCGCGCAAAGATTTCAGAATTGCGGGAAATCCAAAAAACAAGGCTCTCTTTAGCTTCAATGGGGTTTGAAATTTTGGAGAAGAATTTGCAGGAAACTGATTTTGGTGATAAAGAATTTGCTAAATCTCTCTTTGATCTTCTAGCGCAGGATGATATTGACGGAGCATTGAATATTTTTCAGCTGCGCAAGAATTCATAATATGTTGCTGCTTGTGAAATTGATTTTGCAGCAACGCTTGGATAATTAAATGTTGTAAACCCTGCTTTTTCTATTTTTTCGAGATATTTTTGGCTATATTCGCTTCCCACGGCAATTACAAGAATTGGTTTTTTGTATCCCCTTTTGGGTTTTTTTAGAAGCGAGAGGTCCTGGGCATTTAGTGTTGGTAGGGTGAAGAGCAAAAGCACTACCACAATATCGACATTTGGATCTATAAGGGATGTTTCAATTGCATCTTTATACATTGCTGCATTGGCATCCCCCAAAAGATCTATGGGGTTTGAAATTGTCGCCCCTCTCATTTTTCTTTTTAGTTGCTCTGTGCTTTTTTCAGATAGCTTTGCAATGTGCATTCCATTTGCTACCATTTGGTCGGCTGTAATTATCCCAAATCCGCCTCCGTTGGTTATTATTTGCACATTTCTGCCACTAGGCAGGGGCTCTTCTGAAAGTAGTTTTGCGCAGTTGAATAGGTCAAGTAGATCGCTAGCTTCTATTATTCCGCTCTGGGCAAATGCCGCTTCATACACTTGTGAAGAGCCTGCTAGTGAACCTGTGTGAGAAGCGGCTGCCTCGCGCGTGTGCTCACTCTTGCCGCCCTTTAGTACTATTATGGGTTTTTTGCGTGACACTTTTTTTGCAATTTCATAAAATTTTCTGCCCTCTCTTGCGCCCTCAATATACATTGTGATAACTTTTGTTCCTTCATCCTCCCCTAAATATTCCAAAAGATCAGCTTCATCAACATCCATGGCATTTCCGTATGAGGCGAATTTGTTCACCCCAAATTGCTGGGTAGCAATCCAATCAAGTACCATTGATCCGAGTGCTCCTGATTGTGATATGAATGATACTGCTCCTTTTTTTGCGCTCTTCATTCTCTCGCGCTTGAAAAATGTACTATCAATCCCATTCGTGTTATTTAGTACGCCGACACAGTTTGGCCCCATTACGCGCGTTGCTGGGTATTTTTTTATTAGCTCTTCTATTTTTTTGGTATTTGCCCTCTCTCCTGTTTCAGAAAACCCTGCGCTGATTATTATCACTGCGCTCACTTTTTTGATCATGCACTCTTCTAGTGCTCGCGCAACAAAATTTGTCGGGATTGCAATTATTGCAAGGTCTATTTTTTCATTTGAGGAGAGAATTGTTGGCAGGGAATTTATTCCCTGTATTTTTTTGTGGTTGGGATTTATTGGGACAACTTTTATAGCGGCATTTTTCATGTTTTCAAAAATTGTATGGCCAATTGTCCCTTCATGATCAGACGCGCCTATTACTGCTACTGTACGGGGGTTGAAGAAGGCATCTAGTGCTTTTGTATTTTGCATCACAATAGAGTTTTGCCTATTTGGTTAATAAGGCTTTTTGGGATTGGTTTTCTTGTGCTGTCTGCAAACCAGAAAAGGGTAATTGCGCTATATGTGATTGTGCAGGCTGTTTTATGGGCAAAAAACGCAGTTTTTTTCTTCACTTACGGGCATGGGAAGGTTGTAAGGGAAATTAGGCCAATTGTCCCTTCTGAAATCAGTGTTTTGGATTTTGTGTTCCATTTTCTTGTGCATGTTATAATTGCGGTTTTAGCGATTGCTTTCGGGAAGAATCTGTTGCGTTTTGATTTTTTTGAAATTTTAACAGTGGTGGCAATAGCTGTGCTGTTGCATGATGTTGGCTATTGGCTAACAAGGTCTCATCCAGGTGTCATTTATAGCATTTTGGATTTTGGGTTAGATTGCGCGCTGTTGCTGTCCGCAATTTTTGCGGGGTTCATTTTATCGCGGCACAAAAAAATTGCGGCTCTAAAAATTCCATTTATAGAAAAGTGATAGTGCCCTTCAGAGGCCCGAGAGTGGAATTTTATTTTTAGGGCAAAAAGTCTTCTTCCTTGATTTTTCTAGGCACGTACTCTTCTGTTATGAATCTTATGCCTTTTTTTGAAAGTGCTTCGAGCTCTAGCTTGTAGGCTTTTTCTTTCATGTTGTTAAATTCGTCCTTCCATTCTTTTTTTTGGAACCATTCATAGCCTTCCATTTCCTTGAGCCTCTTAACATCAAGTTGGTTTAGTTTGATTGTCACTTCTTTTGGTATTTTGTAGGTTTCAACATCTTTTGTTGTAAGCCCTATGAATTTTGCCTGGGGGGTTGCCAGCTTTTCTTCTGAGTATGAAAGTGAAATTGATCCTTGCTTTATTACAGAGTATATGTACATTCCCCAAGGGTCGGCATCGCACAGAACATATATTGGAAGACCGAATTCTTTGTTGAGTCTTTGTGCTATTCTTCTCTCTCCTCTTCCGGGTTGGCCTCTTCCTGTAAGGATTATGCAGTTGCTTTTTTTCCAGAATTGGTCTTCATTAAACCTTCTCCACACTGCGTCCTTTTCTATGAAAAGCACGTACTCTGCTTTGACTTTTTTGAATTCTATGCTCTCAGGCTCTACATTTGAAGGTACGCTCCAGCCGCCTGAACCCATTTTTGTTAAATCAATACTATCTTCCCCATCGCGCAGTTGTACATCTCCTGCAATTATGCCTTTTGCAGAGGCTGCAAGGTGCAGTTCTTCTCTTAGAAGGTCAAGTGATGCTTCAATGTCTTCAATACAGGGATCACTTTCACTCTGATCTTCAAAAGTGTTCTCTGTTGTGCCCTCTATTGTGTGCTTTAGAGCGTAATAGAGATCACGAATACTCACAGTGGCCTGTTGCTCTATTACTTTTCTTATTTCGGAAGCAACTAGCACTGTTTGCATGAATTTTCTGCTGTGCGCTACATTTAGGAATTGGCGTTCGGATTTTTTATCGCCAAGTTTTATTGTGCCGCTTTTTTTGTCAAAGAAAATGTTGTTGAGAGTTCTAACTGGCAGTTCATAAGTTGGGCTCTCATTTTTTTCTATTTGTTTTAAGAGTTGTGCTCCTACTTGTTCGAGTTTTTTTATTACTTCTTTGTCTTTTGCTCTTTCTGCCATTCTACTCACCCTCGCTCTGTGCTTCTATTTTGCCTTTTTTCTTGGGCTTTTTCTTATCTTCTTTTTTCTCCTTGTCTTTTCTTTTCTCATAATCTTTTTCAATTTCATCTTCTGTTAATTCAGAGCCTTCCGATTTTTCCTTTTGCTCTTCTAGTTTTAGGTGCTTTAGCACAAGTGCGTGCAGTTTTGCTTCTATTTCCTTTTTGTTCTTTCCTGTTAGCTCTGAGATTGCAATCGCAACTTCTGTTGCATATTTGTAGAACATTTTCCTCTTGGCTTCCTTTTCTGCCTGCCTTTTTTGGTGGCCAATAAAAGTGTAGATTTTTCTCCCTGTTTCCATCATGGCAAGGCGTAGCTCTTCCATTATTTCGTCCTCATCTGAAATTGCCTGCTTTCCGGCTGATGTGTAGGGTATGTGCACTGAAATTAAATTGATAAATATTGTAAGGGGCGCATTTTCAAAATCCTTTAGGCCATAGCGCTTCCAATCAATTGATTGTACTGCTTTTGTTGTGGCGCATCCGCCGGTATCAAATAGCAATGGCGCCCTATTTGCAAATCTCATTATTTCAATTTTTCTCTGTAGTACTCCCTCTTCATTAGTTTCCCCCATTCTTCCGGCATTTCCACCATAGGCAATTCCTACTTCGACTTGGAATGGGAAGCCTCCGCTATACACTGAGGGTTTTCTTGTAATTACTGAGAGAAATTCCGGGTTTACAATGCTTCGCAAGCTCTTTTCTATTCTCTCCTCGCCAATTGGCAAAAGCCCGTCTGTTCGGGGGGCAATGAAATTTATTTTTTTGAACTGTTTTACAATTTCTTCAGCCTCATCCCATGAGAGTTGTTTTGGGTCTTTGTTGTTATCAAAAGATATTCCTTTTGTTAGTTCTTCAATTGCCTTGTCTCCGACCCTATCAAATTCGTTTTTGAGAAAGCTTGAGACTTTTTTGGCATCCGTGTATTTTGCAAGTGTTACAAGATCATCAATTGTCACGCCTTTTGGGTGGGGTTTCATTTCAATTGGGCGTGGGGGGATTTCTTTAAGGGTTCTTTTGAATGAAACTTTTTCGCCGCTTGGTTCAATTAGTGTTATTTGCGCGTGCGGGTTTGCAATTGCTGTTCTCCGCAAATATTCAAGTGGGGCTTGTTCTGAATTTACATATTTTACCCCTTTGAATTTTGCTTTTATAATTGTCCCGCGGAATTCTTTTGCAATTTCTTGGTAGTTTGCCATTTTAGGTTCGTTTTTTTTGGGGTCGATTGTGATTTCGGCGCTAAATGGTTTGCCTTTACCTGTTCCTGTAATTATCTGGGTGGCTTTTCCTGTTGTTATTTGCGAAAGCATGGTGCATCCTGCCGCTCCTATTCCTTGCTGGCCGCGCATTTGCATCATGCGGTGGAATTTTGTTCCTGCCAAAAGTTTTCCGAGGGCTTTTCCTGCAGTTTCCTGTGTAAGCCCGGGGCCGTTGTCCTTTACGGTGATTTCGTAGTACTCATCTGAGAGTTCTTTTATTTGCACTTCAATATCCGGGAGTATTTTTGCTTCTTCGCAAGCATCAAGGGAATTTGTAACATATTCGTGCACTATTGTTGTTAGGGTTTTGATTTTACCTGTAAGCCCGAGCATTTGCATGTTCTTTTTGAAAAATTCTGCAACGCTGTGTTCTTTGAATTCTTTTGCAATTTCTTCGGCGCTAAGCCCTTTTTCCACTTCTTTTGTAATTGCTTTTTCATCATCTGCCACAAAAATCCCTCATAGTTCAAAATCTTCTTGCCGTGCATTTTTCCTTAGCATTCCATAAACGCGTGAGTGTGTTGCCCCTCCAAGGAGCATTTCGATTGCGCGTTTTGCTTTTTCAACTTCCTCGACTTTTCCAATTATTGCAACTGTTTTTCCGTACACTGAAATATTTGCCCCGCTGTCGATTTCAATCTCTTCGCGTGCCATTCCATGAGAGCCGATCACCCGCCCCTTTTTTGCCTTGAGCCTGCTCTCGTTTTTTCCTAGAAGTTCTTGAAGTTCGATAAGTTCAAAAATACATTCGTCGTCAAGTAAACGAAATGCGTGCTCCGGGGAAAATCCCCTTGCAATTGCTTTTACTATTCTCATTGCCTTGAGATATTTGATAGGTGGGCCCTTGCGGCGAATTTCTACTTCCCCTTCCTTGCTGTCCACTACTATTTGTGTGTTTGTTTTTTGTTCTATATCCCTTTTTGTAGAGCCCTGTTTTCCTATTAGGGCGCCAAGACGTTCGTGGGGGATTAGAATTGTCTCGGAGTCCTCCATTTACAGATTTAATACGCTTTATATTATATAGGATTCGGTCAAATTACCTTCGTATTTTTCAAAAATTTGCAACTATTCTATTTTGCTAGTTCTTCTTTTCTCTTCTTTACGCTGCTGTAGAGCTCTTCATATTCTGTCTTGATTCCTTGTTTTGTAAAGTAGGTTGCCATATTGTAGATGTCGCGCTCGAAAAATTCTCGTGCTCGAGGATGGGAGAGTAGAAGGCTTTGCGCAAAATCAATAAACACTAATTTTTTATTCCAGCAAAGGATGTTGTATTCTGATAAATCTGCATGGACTAGCCCTGCTAGGTAGAGCCTTGCAATAAAATCTATGACTTCTGATTTGTATTTTTCAAGTTCTTTTGCTGAAGGCTTGCTGTCTTTTAATCTTGGAGCGCCTTCTTGGTTTTTGCCTATAAATTCCATTACAATTATATTTTCCCGAGATCCAACCGGCATTGGTACATTTAGTGCAGCATCACTTGCCTGCAAGAGGTTTTTGTATTCTTTTTTTGTCCATGCAAATACCAGATTCATTCTATCGTGTGGAAGGTCTCTAAATCGTATGTCGCCTTCGATGTATTGGTTCATTTTTTTAAATCCGGTTGTATCCTTTTTGAAAATTTTTACAGCCCGCTTTTGGCCAGAAACATCTGATGAAACAAATACATGTGATTCTTTTCCTGTGCTAATTACATGTTCGAGTACGTCAAATAGCCCTTTGTTTGCAAGGGTTTGTACTGCCTTGAGGGTTTTTGAATCAAACACTTGTTGGAATATTTTTCGGTCGGCTTCATTTTTGAGGCGTCTTTTTAGTACCTCAAAATCCTCTGGTTCGAATTCAGGTTGTTGCATAAAAATTAGCTTTTACACTGGCAATTTAGTTAGATATCCTTTCTTTTTGAGATGTTCAACCTGCATTCCAAGATATCTCCAGGCAATATCTGCTTTTGATCTCTGGAAATCCCAAAGCCTTACAATTACAATATCGCGCTCGCGAAGCCAGGTGCGTTTTTTCATTTTTCCCGGAATTCTGCATCCTCTCTCAATCCCATCCTCGCAGAGGACTTTGACTTGGTCTGAGCCGTGCAGCTGCAATATAACTCCAAACATTTCAAGTTCGTCTCTTCTTGGAAGCCTTATTTTTCGCAACTGCTCTTCTTGCATTTTTGCTGCTTCTTCCTCTTTTTTTCCCATTTTTTCTACACCTTGATTATTATTGCGTGTTCAACGCCTGCAATTCTAATAATATCGCTCTTACTTATAAATCCTTGTTTGATTGCAACAGCAACGCTCTCTTTTCCAAATAAATTTATGCTATCCGAAGATGCTAAAAGTTCTATCATTTGTTCTTCCCCTACTTTTTCTCCTTTGTAGAAGTGTTCATCAACACTTACATCATATTTTTCATCTGAAAAGTTTTTGCCGAGTACATCTTCATCACAGCACGCTAGCACTGTGCTATTTTGAGTGCTGTGGAGTTTGCAGAACAGATTTTTCACCCGATTTTTTTAATTGGGCTAAGGGCTCCGCATGCTGTGCACTTTAGTACCTTTACTCCGCTGCGCTCTATTATTTGCGTATCGGGTTTTTTGCACTCGTGGCAGAGCACGTACTCATTTACATAACCCATGAAGAGTTTGTTGATTACATCCGGGTAAAATTTGCCGGTCATTGTGAGTTTTCCGTCCTCAATTGCAGCCGAGGTTGCGGTCTCTTTTGTAAAATATTTGTAGAAGTGCTTCTCGTCGCGCTTTATGGTCTTTAGCACTTGTGAATAGTTCCTTATGATTGTTTTTTTGCCTTGCACGCTGCTATCGAATTGTGGTATTTCAAACCTCTCTTTTGCCACTGTTTTTTCCGGAAGTGACATGTAGAGCCTGCTTAGCATTTTTTCATATTCCATATCCAAGTTGCCCGCTTAAGGGCTTTTAAATCCTTGTTTGGCCTATAGGCCAAATTCCAAAACCTGGCGAGCTTGAGTCGATCTGAGGCTGTAGGTTTTTTTTCCAAAGGGGCATTTTGGGGTTTTTTTAATGTTTGTAATTTTGCTCTTTGTACGCAAACTATTTTTAACTAAAAGGGGCTTATTTGGGTTTAGATGGACGAGGAGATTTTAGATAAGTTAAAGCTTGGCGCAGGGGTACTTTTTTTTGCAGCGATTGCTTTCGTCATTTTCCAAAACGCTTCACTTGTAAAAGATCTTGCGCAAGGATATGGCTGGTTCGGGCTTTTTGTTGCTTCAATTATTGCAAATGCTACTGTTTTTTTGCCAATGCCAATTGATCTTGTCGTGCTTGCGATAAACGCCCAGTCGGCAAGCCTTACTGAAGTGATATTTCTAGCAGTTGTTGTCGGCAGCGGGGCTGCAATCGGGGAAATGTCAGCTTATGTTGCAGGGCTATTGGGCGTGAAAACCGCCGAGCAGATAAAAGAGAAGGAATTTGATAAAATAAAAGAGGTGCGAAGGAGAATTGAGAGTGCTGGGATGGGATTTATATTTTTGATTGCAATAATTCCATTTCCATTTGATATTATCGGCATCACTGCAGGTTTTATAAAATACAATCCGCAAAAATTTTTCATAGCAGCGCTTGCTGGCAAAATTTGCCGATACATTATTTTAGGAATAGCCGCCTACTACGGGTTTGCATACATCAAAGAATTCAATCTAATTTGATGGGGCATTAAAACTAAAATCAATGCCATCAATCTTTGTTGCGTCTGTGCTAAAAACTGCAGGCCTAAAAGTAAGTGAAATTTTTATTGGATTTTTAGTAGCCCGCAATTTTTGTTATTGCAAATACAATTATCATTAAAACTGCCTGCAATGGCAGGGCCGGAAGCGGCACTCCTTTGTTTTTGGATGCGAAATGAAGTGTTAGAATAAGGGCGCTAAGGGATGCTAATAAAATTGCAATTGCAGGCACTGCAAAGTAGGGGAATGGAAGTGCGCGCGAGGCTGCAAGCGCGCTAACTGAAAATGCAAGCGGCACTACCAAGTCTCCTGTTCCTAGTTCGAATTTGTGCTCTTTTGTAGGGATTGCAAATGTGAATGAGAGGTTTTTGCTTGTTATCCCTTTTGCAAGTTCGACCATGTGTTTTGTCTTGAATACTGCTATAAAATCATAAATTGAGAGCGCTATCAAAAAAACAATTATTGGAATTGTGCCAATGCTAGCCCCAATTAGCGCCCCTGCGCCTGCTGTTGAAACTGTGCTTGAGATGTTTCGCAGCAAGAGGTTTTTGCTAAAAATTATTCTTGTTGCAACAAGAAATATTGCCGCTGCATATGCTGCAAGTGAGGGGATATCTAGTGGGAGCATTACAATTAGCGCAGTTGCAAATATTGCAAAGCTCTCAAGGGATTTTAGCAAAATAGTGACAATCAATTCCGGGGCATAGCGCAGCAGTATTATTAGAATTGCGGTTGAAATGAGTATCCACACAAAAAGCCCGATGCTGTTATCAACTGATTCCGGGTCCTCGTTTACTATTACTGCGCGGATCTGCTCTTCGATTAAATAGTTACCCGCAATTAGTCCGAGTGTTTGGGTTAGAAGAAATATTATTATGAATTGGGCCATTAGAGAAGTGTTCATCTTACTTAGCTCTGTAGTGGAATTTATTATTAATCCGTGCTCTGGCCGAATAGTTTGCGCCCGATTCGAAGTACTGTTGCGCCTTCTTCGATTGCTATTTTGAAATCATTGCTCATGCCCATGCTGAGGTGGTGTAAATTCAAGTGCTCTTTTATATCGTATAAATTTTGGAAGCACTTTCGTATCAATGCCTCGTCTTGTGTGTCAGGGCCAATTGTCATAAGCCCTATAAATTTCACATTCTCGTATGGTAGGTTTTTCATTGTGGTGAGAAGGTTCTCAACTTCAATTGGGCTCATTCCGTATTTTTGCTTCTCGCCGGAAGTATTTACTTCAAGAAAGATATTTTGCACCTTGTTCATGTCAAGTGCTGCGTAGTGGATTTTTCGCAAAAGTGTAAGGCTATCGACCGAGTGGATATAATCCGCCATTTCCACAACCGATTTTACTTTATTGCTCTGCAAATGCCCGATGAAGTGGATATCTATTTTCATCTTTTGTAGGTCAGTGTATTTTTCTTCAAGTTCTTGGCAGTAGCTCTCCCCGATATCAGCTACTCCGCACTCAACTGCTTTTTTTATTTTCTCAATGCTCTGCCCTTTCGAAACCCCTACAAGGGTTAGTTCTTTTGGGTTGCGCCTCACTTTTGCGCACGCTTGGGAGATTTCTTTTTGCAGCGCTGCAAAGTTTTGCTCTACTGTCATGTAAAGAGTAAATATATCGAGAGTTTTTTAATCAAGAGTGTATATTTAATTTCACCTGTTTTTCTCGGCATCTTCTATTCTGGTCATTATCTCATTTTCCGGGAGCACTTTTCTCAAATGCTCAATTCCATGTTTAGTCAGCCCGCCATTTTCATATAAATAGCCGCGCTTTACCATTTTTTTGTTCCACCTATTGGTTTCTATCGCCCCGTATGTTATTGGCGGATTTTTCATAAAACCCAATAAAAGATTTTTTGGCGGGTCAACTAAGAATAAGATAATTCCGTCCTGGCCATGCCTTCGATATAAAAAATTCACTTCTTGGTCAAAATATTTCCAGTCTATGTGGCGCACCCAAATTTTTGGGATTAAAGCAAAAAACAATGGGTTCAACAATAGGCCGGCAGAGCTAGTATTTCCCAAAGAAAGTCCCGTTGCGAGTGCGCGATAATTTTGACTTATACTTTCGCCAGAGGGATTTGAAAGGCTTGCCACTGATTCATTTTTCATTCTACTTTGAACCCATTTCGGGCTACCCCCGTGCAAAAATGCTATTCCATCTATTAATTTTTTTATGGCAAATGGTGCTTTTAATTGATTTAATTTTTTTGTATTTGGGTGGTGTTTTCTTTCTTTTCCGGGCATTAGTAAATTATCTGCAGCATGTATTTTTTCGTGCTGTTTTTGCCATTCTTCTGTTTTATCTGGATAATGGATTGTGTGAGTATCTGGTTTATAGCTGGGAAAAATCTCGCTCTTAGCAACTCTTGGCCATAGTTTGGCAGTGTTTCCGGGAGTTAAGTTCCATATTTGTGAAATTCTTGTTAATAAACCATCTCCGCTTAACGGTAAAGTTTGAGTTGTACTTTGCGCATTTTTCGCTAAATGTTTGCGCATTCTGAATTTTGCCATCAACTTTGAGTTTTTTAACTTTCTAAACATGCTATACTGTAGTAGAAGTTACACTTAAATCTTACATTAATAGCTATTCTTGCGATTATCCAATCGGTTTCACAAATCCGTGTTGTTAGTCGAACTGGCTGTAGAATTTTTCCTTTATTTTGAGTATTTGCTCTTCTGTTTTTGCCGCAAGTTTTAATTTTTCCTCGCTGTTGAGGAGTTTTTGCAGTATTAGTGTAAGCCTGTCCGAGTGGGTTCTTTTTTCGCTTTTTGTATCGTCAAGTTCGACCTTTTTCTTATCATGCACATAATGCGGCCAGTAAAAGCGGGATTTTTCTTTTGGCAAGCCCGTTAATGAGAGCTTTTTTATAAAAAATGAGTATTCTTCAGAGACGAGAACTTCCCCCCAAAACCTCAGTATTGTCAGTGCCTTGACATCATAACTGTCCTGTGGTTCTTCAATTTTTAGCATTGCAAAAAGTTCTTTGAGTGTGGAGATGGTCTGCTCGCTTGGCGCAGTATTCATTATTTCTTTTTTAGGGACGCCTATTTTGGTTAGGTCTTCCACAAGATCCTCGCGGTGCGATTTCATTTTTGCGGGGTATTCTTCCCTTAATATCTCGCGTGCAATTTGCTTTCCCTGCTCATTTTCCATCCCGTCAATTGCAATATCATAAAGCGGTGTAAATGCAAGCGAATGGAACCTTTTCTGGAGCAGCACATCTAAAAATTGCTTCCTGCCCATTTGCTCCATTGCCCGGAATGTTTTGTGGGATTTGAATTTTTCTATTAGGGAATTTTCGAGTTGATTGAGTTCGGTAAGGTTCATTGTTCATGGCCTTTTTTTCAATATATGGCATTTCTTGATTTCATCTTCCTGGCTTGCGAGTGGGCCTCGTCAATCTTCTTTGCAAATTCTTCATCAGGCCTGCGGGATTGCACAATTTCAAGTAAAGTCTTTTTCTTAGGTTCAGTTGCCTCATCTGGAATTATTTTTGTCATAGTCTATATGCATCTGAGCATATAAAAAATCTTTTTAGACCGACTTTACAAACCCGTGTTTGGGGTAGTAGATGTCCCCGGATTTTTGGAGTTTTGCAAGTAGGTCGCGCACCTTGTCAGATTCCATTCCGGCTTCTTTTCCTTGGTTTATTATTTCCTCAATTGGCACCATGTCAACTTCTTGGGATTTCTCTTTTATTATCCCGAGTATTTTTTTGAGGTTTGTAAGGGTTGTGTGTGTTTGCCCGCTTGTGATTATGTCAATATCAATTGAGCCGGTTTCAGGGTCGGTTACCATGTCTTGCAGTGAGGTTTTCACAAGCCTTATTGCCCTTTCGACATCGCTTCTTTGAACAGTGTCGCTTAAGCGAACGCGCGCTGAGGCTTCAGATAATCTGATTAGTCCTTCTAGCTGTCTGTGGGTTGCGCTGTATGCTCCTTCTTTTCTTCCCTGGTCACGAAGGTTTATATAAAATTCTGAAATTTCGCGAAGTGAATCATCGGCTAGGACCGGAAAAATATTCTGCCTTGCAAATGCTATGTATTTTTTTAAAATGTCACCGGAAATTTTTGGAGTTATGAGTTCTTTTATTTGCTCAAGTTCTTGGTTTTTCTCGCCTATCCCTTTTTTTTGCCGCTGGAGTATCATCTCTCCAGCTTTGTGGCTCTTTAATATATGGTCTGCAATTTCCTTGTCCTTGGTCCTATCGAGTACGTCTTTTATCATGAAGAAGAGATCGAACCTGCTGATTAGTGATGCTGGCAGATCAATTTGTTCTATGAATGATTGGTATGGGTCAAAGCGGGAGTACTTTGGGTTTGCAGCCGCAAGTACGGATGTTTCGGTTTTGAATTTTGTTACAATCCCGGCTTTTGCAACACTGATGGTTTGCTGTTCCATTGATTCGTGCATAGCGCTGCGGTCCTCAGCTTCCATTTTGTCAAATTCATCAACCATTGCCATTCCGCCGGAGGCAAGTACTAGCGCTCCTGCTTTTAGTGTCCAACCGCCTTCCCCGAATTCATCCTTTACCGCAGTTGCAGAAAGTCCTGCTCCTGTGCTTGTTTTCCCTGCAACATAAATTGATTTGGGGGCAATGCTATCAACCGCTTTGAGGATTGCCGATTTGGCCATTCCAGGGTCCCCTACAATTAGTACGTGGATGTTTCCGCGAACGTGCTGGTCGTTTGGCAAATTTTTCTTCACTCCGCCGAATAATTGCAGGACAATGGACTCTTTCATAACTTCATGGCCGTAGATGTGCGGGGCAATACTTTGTATCAAAAGATCATATACCTCATCGCGGCTTGCAAGTTTTTTTATTTCCTCTTCCTCTTCTGGGCTTATTTCAACTTCTTCAAATTCGCGCGCGGTCTCTTCTAGATGTATTGCTTCTAGATATCTGCCGTATACAACTTTTTTCTCTTTAGGCGGGCTAATTCTAATAATCCCGGTAATTTTTGTCCTATCCCCAGGACTTATGCGATTTACTATATCGTCACTAACATAAATGTCAAGATTTGTAGCTTGCTCGCTTCCTTTGAGAAGTTCAAGGGGCTCTTGGACTTGGATTTTTTGGTAGTCTTCAAAATCGCTTGATTCTTCTTCTAGGACAAATCCTCTATTTTTGCATGAAGTGCACATGATTGGCATTTTAGGGTTATTTTTTGTTTGCAAGATTTTGTATTTTTCCTCACAACGCGTGCATTTCCATGTAGCGTATTTTAGTTTTGGTAAAACATCAGTGACCTGGCGCACAACGCCTTCAATGCAAATTAATTTTCCGATATGTGAGGCGCTGATATCTTTTAATTTTGGCTGCCTGTCAACCGGCAGGTTAAATATTCGAATGTGCGGGGCAAACCCTTCATCCGGTATATCGAGCATTGGGATATCTATTTTTTTTATGGCTGCGCGGGCTCCTTGCAAGCACACATCAGAATTTCCCAATAGTTCATCTGCAAGGTCTGTGTCCCAGTGCTCGATTTCGCGAAAGTCCACATAGAGGCTTCGCTTTGACGGATAATCTGCAACAAGGCGCTCGATTTCCTTCATGCACCTGCTTTTGAAAAATGCCTCAAACTTCTCAACAAAAGGGTTGTCATCGCCCATCCCAATTTCATATTCTGCCAATTTATCTCCCCGCCTATTTATGTTTTTTTGGGCTTTTAAGCCCTCGCAGGGTTCATTGCCGCTGCGCCACAACCTTTTCTTTTTGTTTGGCCAAAAAGAAAAGCTTGGCCAAAAGAAAAAGCCTTACTTAAATTGACTTTTTTTGTTTTTTCGGGCGTTTTTGGGAATTAGACTTAATCAATTACGCCCGCAAAGTAATTAAGCAAGCGCACTTTGAGTTTGGAACTTTTACTCTATGTTGTGTATGGAAAGTGAACTTTGTCGCCTATTTGCTCTAACGTTCCATTTAAATAAAATTTATGGTTTCTATTAGCTATTGTATTGGGGGTGATGCGGCTATGAAACAAAAAGGCAAATCAAAAGGTAAATTTTATATTACAACTGCGATAGATTACCCGAACTCTAAGCCCCATCTTCGGCCATGCTTATGAAAAAACCGTGGCAGATACCATTGCGCGCTATCATAGATCAAAGGGCGAAGATGTTTTTTTCCTAACAGGTACTGATGAGCACGGGAAAAAAATAGAGCAGAGCGCCAAGAACGCTGGAAAAGATCCAAAAGAATTTGTTGATTCGCAGGTTAGTTTTTTTAAAGATCTTTGCGCAAAATGGGAAATTTCCGCTGACCGCTTCATAAGAACAACCGATAAGGGCCATGAAAAACTCTGTCAGTTGCTTTTTGAAAAGTCCCTAAAAAAAGGGGACATTTATTTGGGAAAGTACGAAGGGCTATATTGCACTTCTTGTGAGGCGTATTATTTGGAAAAAGACCTATTAAAGGGTCTGTGTCCTGTGCACGCGCGGCCACTAGAAAAAGTTTCGGAAGAGAGCTATTTTTTCAAAATGTCAAAATACCAAAAAAAGTGGCTTGATTTTATGGAAAAGAACCAAGATTTTATTTTTCCAAAAAGCAAGAGGGCAGAAATAATTAACAGGGTCAAAGAGGGTTTGCACGATCTTAGTGTTTCGCGCACAAGTTTTGATTGGGGCATACGTGTTAAAAGCAACCCAAAGCACGTAATTTATGTTTGGTATGATGCGCTCTTGAATTATTTGTCGGGAATAAATTACCCTTCCGCAAAATCAAAAAAATTCTGGCCGGCAGATATCCACGTAATCGGCGTAGACATTTTATGGTTCCATGCCGTAATTTTCCCGACAATGCTCTTCTCTTTAGGTATTGATCCGCCCCAAAAAATATTGGTGCACGGATTTATTAGATCTGCTAGCGGTGAAAAGCTCTCAAAGACCACCGGGACAATAATTGATCCGATTGAAATTGCGCAAAAGTATGGGGTTGATTCGGTTCGCTACTTTTTGCTGCGTGAAATTCCTCTTGGTGAGGATGGGAATTTTTCAGACCGCGCATTAGTTGAGCGCCACAACAAAGAGCTTGCAAATGATTTGGGCAATTTGCTAAATAGAATGCTTTCTTTGTGTGAATCAAAGCTTGGGGGAAAAGTCCCTTCTGCAAAAACCGATAAGGCGCTCTGTGCGCAATTGGATTTGAAAAAAATTGATGCGCATATGCAAAATTTGCAGCCCCATCACGCGCTCTCTGATATTTTCTTTTTTATAGGTGCTTGCAATAGGTATGTTAATGAAAAGCAGGTGTGGGCGCAGAGTGGAAAAGATCTCAACCAGTCAATTTATTCGCTTTTGGATTCAATTAGAATAATTGCGATTTTGATTGCTCCGTTTATGCCCCAAACCGCGCAAAATATTTCAAAGCAATTGAATGTTACTCTCGGAACACTAAAAGATGCAGAGTTCAATTTGTTAGAGGGCGACAAAAAAATTGGGCAGAAGCAGATATTGTTCAGAAAAATCGAAGTCGTCAAATAATATGTGGAGTAGTAGAAAAAATTAAGTAGTTTTGGGGCTAATTTGTAAATTTATTTCCCTTCGCCTTTCTTTCTTGCAATGCGCACCTGGTCTCCCCATTTTATGTATTCGACCTCAACTCCGCTGGCAAGCCCTGTTATGTCTTTTGGTTTTTCAACATCATATGTCTTGTAATCAGTTGCATCAATTATTTGCACAATGTTTCCCATTACTGCAACTACCTGTCCGTTCCCCTTGTCAATTATTGGGACTTCCGCTTCGTAATCAGTTGCTTTCATTAGGTTTCTTTTCTGGTCGGTAAAAAGGCCAAAAGCCGAAATTCGCGCTTTTGCAGCTCCGTGCTTTCCGGGTTTTGACTTATCGATCGATTTTACCTGGCACGGTTCTCCTTCAATTAGTACATATGAGCCCGGTTTTAGCGTTCCCATGTTCTGAAATCTCTTTTCCCCATCTGCCATTTTGTAAAACCCGTATTCTAAGAGACTGATTTGCTTCATTTTAAAAGGCTTTTGCATTAATTTTGCTGATTTTGCAAGGGCTTATAAATTACAAATGAGTTGATAGTTATTGAGTTTGGAGTTTTGGTGTTATCATGAATCTGCCGGTTGGTGAGGTAATTAGTAGGGGTCTTAATCTTCGTGAGATGGATGTTAAGCGCCTTGTGGAAGGGTTTTATGACAAGGGGTTTTCGGGCTATGTCGTAATAACCCTTGAAGGATACGATGGGCTTGAGGAGGGCGTTTTGATATTTAAGGAAGGGGGGATGCTTGCTGCAATGTATGAATATGACCTGCATGGGTTCACAGTGTTTGGTGATCAGGCCTTGCCCCAGGTTTTTAATTCTTTTGCGGCTGAATACGTTGTAGGCGATATAGTTTCACTTTCAAACCAGCAGGTTGACCTTGTCACTGCATTTAACGACAAGAGCAAATTGTTGCGGGTTGTAAATAAGAGCGACATCGGCCGTCTTATTCCAAAAATTTATTCTGCAGAATTTGCCAAGAGCGTTTTGCGCGAAGTTGTGAAAAAAGACGAGTCGAAAAGTGATCTTTTCAAAAAGCTTGGCCTTAGTGGATTGGGAGAATAGATGTTAAGTGGAGCGAGGAAATTCCTCAAACGGATAGCGGAGAAAGTGCTAGACATTGATGAGACGTCAGTACCGGTTTCGCACATGCGCCTCTTTGAAGATTATGTTGGAAGATTGCAATTTGACACCAAAACTGATGATGTGAAAGAGTTTTTAGGTATTCTTAAAAAAAAGCACCTTGTTGATGATATTGTTGTTGCAAGTTTAAATGGCAGCGCGATTGCTTCTAGCAATGGCAGTTCAATTTCGCAGGCAGTTTCAGGCGCCGCGCTTTTCAATTACATAAAATCTGAAATTCCAAAAAGTGAGGCGCTCTTGGTAAAATCAAATGGGTCAGGTTGGCATATGATTTTTCCGTGCAACAGAAAGCTCTACATTGTAAAAGCTTCCTCAGATCTTTCAACAATTGAATTGCGCGCACTTGCAAAGGAAGTGGATGTGTTTTTAGCTTCAAAGCAGGCTACCTAAATTTTTTTGGCAAAAGTGGCTTTTTTTGGCTTTGTTAGGGGCTTTTTGGGGTTAGGCTTTTTATTCTTAAGTTGTAATTTTCTTGTAGTGGATGTTGTATGGGTAGGGTAATTGCACTTGTTTCAGGTAAAGGCGGAGTGGGAAAAACCACTATTACTGCAAATCTTGGAATAGCTCTGGCAAAGCGCGGACTCAATGTGTGCCTTGTTGATGCTGACATTGCAATGGCAAATCTTTCTTTAATTTTAAATATGCAAAATTCCCCAATCACTCTTCATGATGTATTGCTAGGCGAAGCAAATGTTCAGGACGCAATATATGACGGGCCTGCCGGCATTAAGTTCATGCCATCTGGACTCTCTTTAGAAAATTATAGGCGGGTTGATGCTGAGAGGCTCCAATCCATAATTGATATGGTGCGCCCGCAGTTTGATTTTGTACTTCTAGATTGTGCTGCCGGGATTGAAAAGAATGTTCTTGCCGCTGTCTCATCTTCTGATGAAGTGCTCTTGATTGCAATGCCGACAAGCCCAAGTATTGCCGATGTTCTCAAGGCAAAAATAACCGCCCAGCGACTTGGAAGCAAGCCAATTGGGGTTTTGATAAATTTTGTGCGGCAAGAAAAAGGGGAGATAAAAAAAGACGATATAATGAAAATGTTGGAGCTTCCGATTCTTGCTACAATCCCATTTGATGATGAGGTTAGAAGAAGTACAATGCAGGAGAGCCCAACTCCGCTTCTGATTGCAAGGCCCTCGGCTCCGGCTTCGCAAGCAATTCAAAAGGCGGCAGCAAAGCTAGCGGGTCTTCCGGTTGCAGCAGAGAGCGCTCCTAGCGAGGGGTTTTTGGGTTCAATTATAGGAAAACTGCTCTCACTATTCAATTTAAAAAAGAAAGATGCGGAGAATAAGGTATGAACAATCGGCCATTTGACCTTCTTAGCGATTCGCTTGGTAAAAACGTCCTTGTTGAACTCAAGGAAAATGTTTCAGTGCGCGGAACCCTAATGGCTTTTGATATTCACATGAACATTGTGCTTGAGAATGCAGAGAAGCTGCAAAACGGGGAGCCGAAAAACAAGTACGGCAAAATGCTATTGCGCGGGGATAATGTTTTGCTCATTTCCCCATAACTTCTTTTATGCAAAATCTGTCTCAAAAGGCCCTTAAGGCGCCCTGAATTTTTGGAAAACTAATTTTAAAAAACGTGCAAGAGCAAGATCTTGCCCAAATCCGGCATGCTTATTCTCACATTGATTCAATCATGGGCAAAATCAGGGTCACAAAAGCGCAAGACGAATTGAATTCGCTTTTGCAAAATGTGCACGCCTACAAGGGGCAAATTGTGCAAATGCTGGGCATATAATCTTTACCCTCTAAAAAATACTTAAAAGGGCCCTTAGTTCATCTGGTAGAACGCACCCATGGCATGGGTGAGGCGGCGGGTTCAAGTCCCGCAGGGTCCACTTGCACCTTTTTCTTTCTCTTACAAAGAGAAAGAAACCTTACAAAACCAGTGGTTTTGTGAGGCCTCGCAGAATGAAGTTCTGCAAGGAATCTGCGCCAAAAAGAAAGAGAATAAAGAAGTTTGACCAAAAGAAAAGTGTAAAAGAAAAACACGAGGCAAAAAGAAAAGAAAGCTGAAAAAATCTGGCCAAAAAGAAAAGTATTGCGGTGAGAGTAAGACTTTTATAATAGAAAATACATGTGATTGTTTATGGATTTGAAGCGCCTAGCGCTAGCAGGCCTTGCCCTCTGGGTTGGGATTTTTGTTGAAGTTAGCGTTCTGATGTTTGGGTTTAACCTAACCGGGGAGAGCTATTATATTTCCCACTATATTCTTCTTGCGATAATTTGCGCAATTGTCGCGCACTTCTATTTCAAAAACCAAAAAGCTTCCGCTCTTGAAGGTTTGAAGGCCGGGTTTGCAATGGTAGTTGTAGGTATTGTTCTTGATGCGATTATTACTGTGCCGTTTTTTGTAAAGGATTATTCTTTCTTTACAACCTTGCCACTTTTACTTGGGTATCTTGAATCAATTGCAATGGTTGCTGCTGTTGGCTGGGTAAAGACCCACCAGTCAAACTCCAAAAGGGCAATAGCGCTCGGGGCGTAAATATTTTTTTTGCTTTTCCAAATACTTGCGACAAAAACGCATTTTTTACAATAATTAGCTAGTGCCATGCCTCTTTTTTCAATAAAATAATTTATATAATAGAACTCCCAAATATATCCGCTCTTTAAGGGACCACTATGGATAAGCGCCAGATACTAAAAGATTCGGTTACGCGCCTGCTAGCGCTCAATATTTCGGATAAGGAGATACTTGAAAACCTTGCAAGCGTTGGCATTGATCGCGAGATGGCAAAATCCGTGCTCGAGCAAACAAAAGATGAGCTTTCCGGCAAAAAGAGCGCAAAGCCCCAAGAGCCAATTGGCCCGGCTGCAAAGCCCTCTTTTTTGCAATCAAAGCCAAAAGAGCAGCAAAAGAAGGAGACAAAAAAGCCACAGGAAAAAGAGGAAGTAATAATCCCGGATGATGAGGATATTTACAGCAAGCTCTCTGATGAAGAAGTTGATGAACTCTACACTCCTGTAAAGGAAAAGCCGATTGCAAACCCGGACTATTCATCTGTGCATAATGATGAGACTATTTCGCGGCTGTGGGAAAAGGGAATTTTATCAACAGTTGATGCAAAGCTCTCGGAGATGCAAAAGATCAGAAGCGATCTTGATTCAATGCTTGATGCAAAAATTGCAGAGAAGATAAAATTAGAATCAAAAAAAATCGAAACCGTATTAGAGTCGCAGCGCGCCCTATTTTACAGCAAAATTGATGCCCACTTGGAAGCAAAGGCTGAGGAGATAAAAAAAGTTGTGGAATCAAGGGCACATCAAATAGAGGATCTGCACGAAAAGTTACAGAGTGAAATTATAAAATTGCAGGGCGAGAAAAAGTTCAATGCCGAGCTTTTGAATTCTCTTAATGAGAAAATGTCGGGGCTTGATATGGTAAAGAGCCAGATGATTTCAGAAACAAACAAATCAATTATTGATACCGAATCTAAAATAAAGGAATTTTTGGATAGTGCGCAGCAGATGAGGTCACAAACCGATGAGAGGGTGAATAGATCACTCCAGCTCGAAGCAAAAATAACCGAAGGGATGATGCAGGATGTTAAGCAAAAGATAGAATCCTTGCGCCTCTCGCGCGAAGACGAGCTTACCGCCCAGATACAGGGCAAATTAAAAGAGCTAGATAGGCTAACTGATGAGGTTGATCCAAAAGGCATAATTGAGCGTGTTGCAAAAATGAAAGAATTAGAGCAGCAGCTGACAAAAAAGCAAAAGCAGATGGATTTGGATTTTGCATCAAAGATGGGTGAAGCCGATGCCATAATTGTGAAAAAAAAGGAAGCTGTCAAGGATTATACCGGGGAGTTATTTGATGATTTTAAAAAAGAATTTGCGGATTTCAAAAAGGAAGTTTCAAAAATCGAAGCCACAAACCTGGAGGAATTGCGCAAGGAATACTCAACTGATGTTGATGCGCTTTTTGCAAAAAATTTAATTGAGTGGGAGAAAAAGCTAAAAGAAAAGAAAAAGGAAATTGACGAGCTTGAATCCAAAATCGATGTGGAGAAATTCGATGCGACCCTTGAATCATTTGAAGTGTTCAAGCAGCAGTTCCTAAATACAATAAAGCGCAGCATTGAAGATTACAATAAGTCCAAAAAGGAGTTATCCGATAGTATTATTGCAAGGGACAAGGCAATTAGTGAGTATTTGAAAAAAATCGATGCGAAGATGCAGGAATTATCGGAATTCCAGAAGAAGTTTTCAGCTGATGTAGCTGATCTTATCGGGAAAATCCCTGAAGATAAGATAAAGGCAAGGAGGAAGGGCCCATGAAAGAATTAGTGCTATGGTTTTCAGAGCTTGGAATTTCCGATGTTCCGATTGTCGGAGGGAAAAACGCTTCGCTTGGGGAGATGTATAGGGAACTATCAAAAAAGGGAGTAAAAATCCCGAATGGGTTTGCAGTTACAGCTGATGCGTACAGGCTTTTTTTGGAAAAGACCTCCCTTAAAGAGAAAATAAAGCGCGAATTGCGCGGCGTTGATACAACGAATATGAAATCGCTCTCAACCAAAGGGCATAATGTGAGGCAGATGATTCTTGGGGCAAAAATGCCGCAAGAACTAGAGGATGCAATTAGTTTTGCTTACAAAAGGCTCCAGGTTGAGTATGGCAGGGGAGTTGATGTTGCGGTGCGAAGCAGTGCTACTGCTGAGGATTTACCTGATGCTAGTTTTGCTGGCCAGCAGGAGACATTTTTAAATATCCGGGGTCCGCACGCTGTTGTTGATGCTTGTAAAAAATGCTTTGCATCGCTTTTTACAAATAGGGCAATTTCTTATAGGGTTGATAAAGGGTTTGACCATTTCTCGGCAGCGCTCTCTGTTGGCGTCCAAAAAATGGTGCGCTCAGATCTTTCTTGTAGCGGAGTGATGTTTACAATCGACACTGAAACAGGGTTTGATAAAATAGTTCTCATAAATTCAGCCTGGGGCCTTGGGGAGAGCGTTGTGCAAGGGGCAGTAAACCCTGACCAATTTATTGTTTTCAAACCCACTTTGCAAAAAGGGTTTGAGCCGATTTTGGGCAAAAAAATAGGTGAGAAGGCAATAAAGGTTGTGTATTCACATGATGGGTCTAAAACAATCAAAACCGTTGCGACCCAGAGTAGTGAGCGCTCAAAATTTACTCTAAGTGATGCCGAAATTTTAAAGCTAGCAAAATGGGGCTGCCTTGTAGAAGAGCATTATTCGCAAAAGCGTGGGCACTATACTCCTATGGATATGGAGTGGGCAAAAGATGGGCACACTGATGAATTATTTGTTGTGCAGGCTAGGCCTGAAACAGTGCAGAGCAGAAAGGACAAAGGGGTACTTGAGCATTATTTGCTAAAGGGCAGAGGCAAAGTAATAATTGAAGGGGAAGCCATCGGCTCAAAAATAGGTTCGGGAAAGGCAAGAATAATTAGGGACGCTTCTAAAATTGCAGAATTTAAAAAAGGTGAAGTGCTAATAACCGATACAACCGACCCTGATTGGGAACCTATAATGAAAATTGCATCGGCAATTGTAACAGAGCGCGGAGGAAGGACATCGCATGCAGCAATTGTTTCGCGCGAACTTGGAATTCCGGCAGTTGTTGGCACAGGAAATGCTACCGAGAAAATAAAAAACGGGCAGGGGGTTACGGTGTGCTGCTCGCAAGGCGAACGGGGGACTGTGTATGAAGGGGAACTTTTATACCAGGTAAAAAAACTCAATATTTCAAATTTGCCTAAAACCCGCACTCACTTAATGATGAATGTAGGAAACCCGGAGCAGGCATTTGAATTCTCATCAATCCCAAATGATGGAGTGGGTCTTTGCAGAGAGGAATTTATTGTAAATTCATATGTGAAAATCCACCCGAATGCGATTTTGCATTTTGACAAATTAAAGGACATAAAAGCAAAGGAAAAAATCGAAAAGTTAACTCAAGGGTATAGGAACCGCGAGCAGTTCTATATTGATAAATTAGCGGAAGGAATTGCAATGATTGCTGCTGCATTTTACCCAAAACCTGTAATATTGCGATTTTCGGATTTTAAGAGCAATGAATATGCAAATTTAATAGGCGGGGCGCAGTTTGAACCAAAAGAGGAAAACCCAATGATTGGTTGGAGAGGGGCTTCACGCTACTATGATCCAAAGTTTAGGGACGCATTTGCATTAGAGTGTGAAGCGATAAAAAAAGTGCGCGAGAAAATGGGGCTAGTAAATCTAAAAGTGATGGTTCCGTTTTGCAGAACTGTAGAAGAGGGGCGCAAGGTTGTTTTGGAGATGGCAAAAAATGGCCTGAAGCAGGGAAAGGGCCTAGAAATTTATGTGATGTGCGAAATCCCAAGCAACGTAATTTTAGCCGAAGAATTTTGTGAGGTATTTGATGGCTTTTCAATAGGTTCAAACGATTTAACGCAGCTAACTTTAGGGCTTGATCGCGATTCCGGAATAATTGCACACATTGGAAATGAAAAAAATGAAGCGGTGAAGCGCCTAATTGAACAGGTGATAAAAATTGCCCACCAAAATGGCAGAAAGGTCGGGATTTGCGGCCAGGCCCCTTCTGATTTTCCGGATTTTGCCCAGTTTTTAGTAGGGCTTGGGATTGATTCAATTTCACTAAACCCTGACACTGTTCTCAAAACAAGGCAAATTGTTGCAAAGAAGGAAAGCCAGATGCACAAGCATAAATGAACTTATTTCAAAAACATTCTGCTTCCAATCGCCCCTATCATTCCTGCAATCAAAAGGGCCGCGAAAATAAAAATTGAATCTTCGGCTTGTCTGTCCGTAGGATTTTCGTTTCCGGATTCATTTGTATTTTCTGAAACTTTTAATAAAAAATCAGTTTGCGCAAGAATGTTTGAATCATTTTCAAAGCGTGCGGCAAGTTCATAATCCCCCGGTTCACTAAATGTGTACGAAAATGTTGCTACGCCGTTTTTGGGGTGAATATCTGAGGAGAATAATACTTTTTCTTCATTTGAAATCCTAACCCACACTGATGAGTAGTCTTGTGGCGCCTCATCTTTTCGGATGTGCAATGAGATCACAGTTGGTTCATTTGCTTGTGGGGTTGCCGGTGAATATCCAAAATCAATTTGGTAGCCATTCACAACCTTATCCTATCCGGCATCAAGGTGTGCAATTGTTAAGGGAAAGAAGAGCAGGAGCGCTAGAAGAATTCTTAAAAGAAAATGCATGTAAATAAAAAACTTAAAAAGGGTTAAAAACTCTTCAATTTGTTTTGGTGTAAAAATAAGTGGGCCCGGCAGGATTTGAACCTACGACCCCATCGACGTCAACGATGTGCTATGAACCGCTAAGCCACGGGCCCCTATTTGAACGAATTTAGCCTTGAAAACTATTTAAAATGTGAGCATAGCTCTACTTGAGCCCTTTTGTCTGCGCGCAGCTAAGGGCATCTTGCGGCTGGAAAATACCACTTTGCTCCGGCGTTTGTGTTTTTGCGGAGCGTATTTTGAGTAGCTGCCTGCACGTGCCGCACAAAGTGCCGTTTGAGGCCTTGCCGCATGCAGCGCACTGTTTTATTTGCTGGCGATTTTCTTTTTGGGCCATTATAAGGTAGGGTTTGAGGTTTCTAAATGAAGCTAGTATTGAATATTTTGTTCCGGGGATTGAATCTTCAAGGTCATTTAGCATTTTGCGGTACTGGTTACGTTTTGCCATCCACGAATATGGGCAGCACTCTTCGCTGTAGTGTGAAATTCCATTCAGGGCAGCATATGCAATAATTTCCTTTTCAGGGGTTTCATAGAGGGGCTTTATTCGCGCTACCATTCCATCTATTTTTTTGTTTTCCACAATTTCACCAAGCCGGGAGACCCTGCCGGTATCATTTCCAAATAAACTCATTGCAATGCTCTGCACCTCATCATCTAAATTGTGCCCGGTTGCAAGTTTTTGCGCGTCAATTTCAAGTGCTTTTTCATTTAGAAGGTCCCTTCTAAAAACTCCGCAAAATGAGCAGGTGCTTCCCAATGATTTGTCGCTGTGGATTTTTTTCATAACCTCATTCATATCAAGGTTGAATTTTTCCTGATACGTGACCACGTGGTATTCTATTGAGTGCTCTTTGCAGTATTTCACCCCCACTTCAAGGGCCTTGTCACGATACCCTTTAATGCCCTCATCAATCATTATTGCTTCAATTTTATTTTGCCCGCCAAATATTTTGTTTAGAAGATGCAATGTGACCATTGAATCTTTTCCGCCAGAAACCCCGATTGCGATTTTCTCCCCATATTTTATCATGGAGCTATTGCGCGTGGTTTTTTTGATGCGGTTTTCAAAAAACTCATTGAAATGTGTAGAGCAGAACCTGTGCGGCCCGTAAGGTAGCACTATTTTTGCATCCTGCGAGCACTTGTCGCAGCGGTTTCCTATTGTAAGCTTTTCTTGCATTTGAAAATTACTGGTGCAATTAGTTTAAAGGGAATAGCGGTCTTGGGTAGATTTATATTTGTCCGGATGTTATTAGATTCATGAAAGCAAAATCCATGAAAGCTAAACCAATGAAAGCAAAACCCATGTCAAAAGGCCTGCTCAGAGAAAAATCCACTGCCATACAGACATGGGCTCGAGTGGGGCGTTTTTCGACTCTTGCTTCAAGAGACCCGGATATACAAAGGTCCCTTGCTAAAATAGCCAGTTTGCAAAAAGCAGATATTCAATCCGCTAAGAAGGCAGCTCCAAAGGTTGCTAAATTCCTCTCCCATAAAACCCCTGAGGTTAAAATAAGGGCATTGATGGCGCTGCGGTTAATGGAGGCAAGAGCGTTTGAGCCGCAAGTTCTTCAGGCAACTTATGATACTGAACCAGGCGTGCGTCATGCTGCCCTTTCTGCTCTTGGCGGGTTTAAATCTGTGCAAAATGATTCGCTGCAAAGAATTACTTTTTTAACTTCTGAGAAAAATGAAAAGGTGGTCAGGGTAAGAAGCGCAGCTTGGGATGCATTGGTATCTATCAATCCTAAAGGCCTTGTAAATTTTTTAAGAGAAAGAATTGATAAGGAAACTGATCCAAAACTCTCGGGTTTTTTATTTCAGCAACATAGTAGGATCTTAGGGCAAGTTAGGGGCTAAAATCGCCTCGTGTTTAACAATTGCTTTTATATTCCTTCTCTAGTAGTATTACTTGAATATTTGGCCTCTTTAAGGCTTTTTAGTGGTTTTTATGGGTTTTTTGAAGTATTATAAAAGGACACTTCAGAGCATTTATGCAAAGGAGAAGTCCAAGGACGGTTATAATTATCCGCTAGCATATAGGACACGTGTTTTTGGGCAGAGGAATAGGCCGGCAGTTTTAAGGCTTGAAGGCCCGTCAAATATCCCGCGCGCCAAAACCTTGGGGTATAAGGCAAAGCAGGGAATAGTAATTGCCCAGGTTAGGATTAGAAAAGGTTCTGGTTTGCACAGAAGGCCGGCTAGGGGTAGAAAGCCGCGCAGAATGGGGGTAAAAAAGCTCACAAGAAGGTCTTCACGCCAATCAATGGCAGAGAGAAGGGCCGGTGTTGCATTTACAAATTGTGAAGTTATTGGAAGTTATTGGGTAGGGGAAGACGGAAAGAATACTTATTTTGAAGTTATTTTAGCTGATAGGGCCTCACCTTCAGTTCTAGCTGATCTTGACAAAAGATGGGTGGGAAGGAAAAATCACATGAGAAGGGCTGAGCGAGGCCTTACCTCATCCGGCAAGAAATCAAGAGGGCTAAAAAAGGGCAGGGGGCATGAAAAGAACTTCCCGAGCCAAAGAGCGCACCAGAGAAAGGGAAAGTAAAACAATTTTAACTACTTTTTCACACACTTTAGGTTTATGAACCTCAATTTGGTCCAATTTTTTGACAGGCAATTTCTTGAAGGGAATTCACAATTTTTCAAAGATGATGCATGCATTATTGCGGCAGATTTTTCACAAAAAGGCGAATCCTTAAATCCTTCTGCAAAGACCTTGCCAAAATTCTACTCTTGCAAAGTATTTGCAAAAAAAGATAATAATGAACTTTCTGCGGCAAAAAAACTCTACGATTTTGTAGCGGTGAGAGGAACAAGCCCTGATATGTGCTCTTTTGCAGCATCCCAAAAGGCAAACCTTCTCTTGCAGCCGTTCAATTCCGAAAAATGCATGCTGGATATGCCAAGTGCAAATGTTGCGCGTGAGAGCGGGTGCTTTGTTGCTTTTCTTTTCAATGATTTTTTGGAAAGCGAAGGCATGAGGCTCTCGCAGCTTTTGAAGAATGCTTCAATGGCATTTCGGATTGCAAATAGCGCGGGGTGCAAAATACTTTTTTTGAGCGGGGCGAAAACTAAGCAGCATATGCGCGCTTCAAAAGACCTTGTCTCATTTGCATGCCTTCTGGGGGCGCAAAAAAATGATGCTATTAAATTCTGCCGTGAAAACCCGAAAGAATTTTTGGAGGGGTTCAAATGAAGCTGCCTTCACTTGAGGAATGTGAAAGCCTCATGGAAGAATTCAATGTCCCTGAAAATATCAGAAAGCACACAGAGGCAGTGCGGGGGGTTGCAAATTCTCTTGCCATGAGAATTAAAAATCAAAAAATAAAAGTTGATGCTGAAGCCGTGGATAGGGCGGCCTTTTTGCACGATTTGATGAAAATGCACTGCATAAAAAATAATTGCAGCCACGCAAAAGCTGCAAAGGGAATTTTAGTGCAGCGCGGCTATAGCGAACTGGGGGAAATCGTGCTGCTGCACGGGCTTGAGGGGATTTTGCGCTTTGACAAAAACACTTCGCTTGAAGCAAAGATAATTTGGTATGCAGACAAGAGGGTTACTCACGATCAACTTGTTAGCCTTTCAGGGCGATATGAATATTTGAAAGAGCGATATGGTTCAATTTCCAAAAAGAAATTGGCGCAGATTCTTGCAACCCGCGAGGCAGGGTTTGCTCTAGAAAAAGAGCTGCTCTCCCTTGCAGGGATCGGGCAAAACGAGGCGTTCTAAATGGAAAAAAAATCACAAAAGCCAATCCCTCCCACCCTTCGCGGGAAAAAAAGATACATTAAATTCTCGCTTCTTTGCAGCGCAAATCTTTCGGAGCGCGATGTCGGGGCTGAGATTTCTAACATATTTTCGGCAATTTTCGGGGCAAGCGGCATTGCTTCCCAGAGGCTCTGGCTCATAAAATGGTTTTCACAAAAAAATGAGGGGATTGTTCGATGCGCCCTGCCTCAAGAAGAGAATGTGAAAGCAGGGTTATTGTTTTTGCAAAAAGTGCGGCAAGAGCAAGTGATCCCGGTTATTCTAAAAGTTTCGGGTTCGGTTAAGAAGCTGAAATGAATTAGTGTCATCTCCTAATGAACTGTTTTGGGGCAATTCTTGTAGGGCTTTTCTTCCTTCTCTGTAATCTAAGATAGAATGGTTTTTCCTGTATGGGTTTTTGTTTTTTCATTATTTTTTCAAAAACTTGTTTTGCCCAATTATTTCGCTTTTGGTTCAACGGCTCTCTTTTAGCGCTCCAATAAACCGGATAAACAATACTTACTATTTTACTCCTTCTTATTCCGAATTTTTTGGCTAATCTTGCCTGGTTTGTACTGTGGTGAAAAACAAATATGTCAGTGCTTATTGATGGGATAAAGTTACTTAATGTCCGAGTAATTATCCCGGCTGTAAATATTTGGAATTCATCCCTCTTCCCTATTTGAGTAAGATACTCTTCAAAATCATACCTCATTCTTTTGCTTATTCCGTCCCCTGTCCCGCAAACAAAAATGATTCTTGGTTTCTCCATTCTAGAGTGAGTGTTTTTGCAAATTTATTCTTATGCATTTTGATTACTCGCTATTGTAGAGGATTATAAATAGTTCGCTAAAAGACGTAATATGTAAAATGGGGTAGTAGGCTCTCATAATACTTATATTGCTATAGTGCTATAGTATATTGGTGATTTGATGGGAACTACTACGATCCAGGTTAAGGATTATACTGCAATGAGGCTGAGGAAAATTATGGAGCGGACAAAGGCAGCATCGTATGATGAGGCAATATCTCGCCTAATAGAGACACGGCACAAAAAGTCAATGGCTGGTGCGCTTGGTCATGGCAAGAAATGGACAACTGAAGAGATTCTCCATGGTTTGAGGGATAAAGTTGATAGAATCTAAATATCTGTTAGATTCTTCTGCGTGGCTTGAATATTTCCTTTCAGGCGAACCGAGAATGGTCAAGATAATCAATAAGGGTGATTGCATACTCTTCTCTTCAGCGGTTTCCTTGCATGAAGTAAAAAAGAGGCTCTTACTGGGAAAAGAGGAGTCCAAAAAGATTTCAGAGTCTTTGGATTTCATGAAGGATAATAGCATCATTGTGGATGTTTCCGAATCAATTCTGGAAAAAAGTGCAGATGATTCAGCAAAGCTTGGGCTCTCGTTAGCCGACTCTGTGATTTACCGAACCGCGCTAGAAACAGGTGCCAAGATAGTGACTTTTGACAAAGATTTTTCCGCTCGCAAAGACGCAATTGTGCTCAAATAGTTAACAGGAATTATCTGTAGGTGATTTTTGGTAAATTCAGGCCCTCTGTTTCATTTTGTTCGCAAATCCAGATTTAAAGTTGCCTTTAATAACCTTACTCATTAAAAAATACTATTAATCAAGGGGAAAAAGGAGTTGTGATTTTTTGTATCCTGGTGCTAACCAATCTGCCAATTACGATCGTGCGGCAACAATGTTCTCGCCCGACGGAAGGCTCTATCAGGTAGAGTACGCTTCAAAGATAGTTTCGCAGGGGACAATGGGTGTTGCTTGCAAATACTCTGATGGGATACTTTTTGGCGCTGATAAAAAAATCACAAGCAGGCTCTTAATACCAGAATCAATTGAAAAGATTTTTCCGATAGATGATCATATTGTTGCGGTTTCAGCCGGGCTTGTTGGGGATGCGCGAAGGCTTGTTGGGATTGCCCGCCAGAAAGCGCAGGAGAACAGGCAGTATTATGAAGAACCTATACAAGTTGAAAACCTTGTAAAGGAAGTTTCAAATGTGCAGCAGATTTTCACACAGTACGGAGGCATGAGGCCTTTTGGAATTTCATTTATTATTGGCGGAGTAGACAATACCGGGAGAAGGCTCTTTGAAACCGAGGCATCGGGTGCCCTTGCCGAGTACCACGCAATTGCAATAGGAAAGAACAAGAACAAGGCAATGGAATTATTTGAAAAGGAGTGGAAGGATAACATCTCACGCGAAGGGGCAATAAAACTTTGCCTCAAAGCCCTTGAAATGGGCCTTGATGAGAAGGAAAAATTAGATCCAAAAAGGCTCCAATTTATGTTTATAGATTCTGCACGAAAATTCACCCCAGTTTCTCAGGATGAATTGAAGGGCTATTTTGCAAATAGCAAGAAAGAGTAAAAGTGCAGCTTTTATAGGGGCAGTAGTTTCCAATGGTAAGAACTGAGGATGCTGTAATAGCGCGTTTTGAACATTCGGGCGAAAAGTTCGAGATACTTGTGGATCCGCACCTTGCAATGGATCTAAAGCATGGCAAGGATGTTAATTTTGAGGACCTGATGTTAATTGACACGGTCTTTAAGGATGCAAATAAGGGGGAAGCAAAAAATGAAGAGAGCTTGCGCAAGGTCTTTGGCACAATTGATGTGAAGGCCGTTGTAAAAAAAATTATTGCAGAAGGGGAAATACAGCTAACAACCGCGCAAAGAAAAGAGATCGCAGAGAGGAAGAAAAAAGAGATAATTACATTCATTTCAAGGAATGCAATGAACCCGCAAACAAATACCCCTCATCCGGTGCAGCGAATTGAAAATGCGCTTGAGGAAATAAAATTCACGGTTGATATAAGTAAACCTGTAAAGGACCAGATCGCAGAGGCAATAAAGGACATTAAAAAGATTTTACCGATTTCGCTCGAAAAATTGAATATTGCGGTGAAAATCCCTGCGCAATATTCCGGTAAGGCATCGGTTATTTTGCACAAATTCGGGTTGCAAAAAGAAGAGTGGCAAAACGACGGGAGTTTAGTTGCTGTTCTTGAAATCCCTGCAGGAATCAAGCAGGATTTGTTCAATGAATTAAACCATTTAACCCATGGGGAAGTGGAGTCGAAAATAATCGAAAACAAGAGGTGAATGAATGGTAAAAAGAATAGTAGTGCCGGGCGAACTTGTGACTGAGGAGAGGAAAAAACTCGGGTCTCACGTGTTTGTGCGCGAAGGGAAGATATATTCGGATTCAATTGGCCTTGTCAATGATGAAGCTGATTATGCCTCGGTTGTTGCGCTCGAAGGAAAGTACATGCCGCAGGTAAATGATGTTATAATCGGGGTAATAATTTCGGAGAGATTTGCAGGGTATAGTGTTGATATCAACAGCTTCTACCCGAGCTTTGTTTCAAAAAAGGAATTGCGCGAAGTCCTAAAACCGGGCAGCATAATCTCTGCAAAAATAATGAAAGTGAACGAACTAAACGAAGTTGACTTATCGAGTATTAGGTTATTTTTCGGCGGTGAGATAATACAAGTATCTGCCGTGAAAATCCCGCGCATAATAGGTAAGGAAGGCTCAATGCTAAATACAATCAAAGATGGCACTGGGTCGAATATAATTGTTGGAAGGAATGGAAGGATTTGGGTAAAGGGCGGCAATGTAGATCTATTGAGAAAAGCCGTTCTCAAAATAGATAAAGAAGCGCATCTTGAGAACCTCACAAATAGGGTTGTTGAGTTTTTGCAAAAAGAGGCCCCCAAAAAAGCTGAAAAAGTTGAAAAGAATGTTCAAGAAGGTGAAGCGTAAAATGGCAAAAAAGAAAGAGGATCAAGTAGCATACGTTGATGCCAAGGGTAAGAGGCTTGACGGAAGGAAAATAGATGAATTGAGGCCGATAAAAATCAAGGCCGGGGTAATCCCAAGAGCGGATGGTTCGGCATATCTTGAGTGGGGGCAAAACAAGGTCTTTGCCGCGGTTTATGGCCCGCGCGAGTGCTTGCCAAAGCACACGGCATCCCCTTACAAGGCTGTAATAAAATTTGAGTACAGGATGGCAACATTTAGTGTGCCTGATAGAAAGAACCCAAAGCCGGGTAGAAGGGAAATCGAAATCTCAAAAGTGTGCGGAGAAGCACTTGAGAGGGCAATATTTGTAGAAAGGTTCCCCAACACTTCAATAGATATTACTGTTGAAGTGATTGACAGCAATGCAGGGACTAGGATTGCAGCGCTCAGCGCAGCAGCAGTAGCCCTTGCCGATGCGGGGATCCCAATGAGAGATCTTGTGTGCGGCACAAGCGTTGGAAAGGCCGGCGGGAAAATAATTGTAGACCTTGATAAAAATGAGGAGGATGCTCCGGATGCTGTTGATATTCCGATTGCAATGCTTCCGAATTCAAAAGAGATTGTGCTCTTGCAGCTAGATGGAGTGCTCACAAAAAAAGAGTGGGAAGAAGCATACAAGCTCTCGGAAGGCGCAATTTCAAAAGTGCACGAAATCCAAAAAGAGGCACTCAAGGCAAAGTATGCCGGGGAGCAAAAAGAAGGGGTTGATAAGAAATGATATCAGAACTCTGGGACTTGAGAGTAGATAAGGTAGTCTCTGATTTAAAAGAAGGTAAAAGAATTGATGGCCGAAAGGTTGATGAACTAAGAAAAATCACAATCAAAAACGGCATTAGTGAAAACGCTGATGGCTCTGCGCGCGTAACACTCGGACAAACCGATGTAATGGCCGGGGTAAAAATGGTTCCGGGCACTCCATATCCGGATTCTCCCGGGGAAGGGAGCATTAGTGTTGGAGCAGAACTTTTGCCAATGGCAGATCCGGAATTTGAAGTAGGGCCTCCACGCGATGAGGCAATTGAACTTTCAAGGGTAGTTGACAGGGGGATTAGGGAGAGCAAGGCAATAGATTTTTCAGACCTTTGCATTGTTGAAGGCGAAAAGGTATGGGTTGGGTATGTTGACATTTATATAATCAACAACGACGGGAACCTTTTTGATGCATGCGGAGTTGCTGCAATGAGCGCTCTTCTTGAAACAAAGCTCCCAAAACTTGAAGACTACAAAATAGTCAAGGGTGAGTATTCGGGTAAATTAAAGCTCAAATCAAAACCAATCCTTAATACATTTGCAAAAATAGGCAATGTAGTGGTAGCTGACCCGATCCTTTCCGAAGAAAAGGCAATGAGCGCACGCTTCTCTGTTACAGTAACAGAAGATGACAATATAAGCGCGTTCCAAAAAGGGCTAGCAGGCTCATTTAAAGTAGATGAGATAAATTCCTGTATAGACATCGCCCTTAAAAACAGCAAACAAATAAGAAAGTTACTATAGGGGTATAATAGGTTATGGCACAAGTAGCAAGTACTGGAAGATTTTGTTCAAGATACGGGGTAGGGATACGCAGAAAGCTCCTTAAAATTGAGCCATTGCAGTACCAAAAGCATGTTTGCCCAAATTGCGGTGCAAAAAAGGTAAAGCGTAAGAGCAAAGGGCTATTTGAATGCAACAAGTGCAGCCATATATTTGCAGGGGGCTCATATTTGCCCCAAACCCTTGCAGGGACCATAATTTCAAAAATGGTTGCCCAAAAAACATTCACAGCAGAAGTAGTGGGCGAACTTTCAAAAGCATCAGGAACAGAAGAGAAAGCAGCCCCAACAGGGGAACCACAAAAAGATGGCAAAGCCCCGAATGTGAAGCACAGGGCAAAAAAAGAAGAGAAGGCAGAGGATATTTCAGGGCCAAATCTTGAGGAGGGTGAGTGAATGTATAGGTGTTTGCAGTGTCAAAAAGAAGTTGGAAATTTGCCCACGGGCGCAATAAGGTGCCCAAGTTGCGGGTTTAAGGTTTTTACAAAACTAAGGGACCCTATCTCAAAAACAGTGAAGGCCCTCTAATTTTATTTTTCAATATAATTAGTCGAGTTTTATTTTGTAGTATTGCTCGATTTTTCTTTTAATTTCTTCTGCTGCCTCCGGAGAGCTTTTCCAATTGCAGAGTCTTGTTGCAATTTCAGTAATATTTTTCCCGCCTCCTAAAGCCTCTTCAAAATTAGTTGACAGCAAACCTATAAGTGCATCTTGCTCTACTCTTCTCAAATGTCCCTCTGACTGAACAGTTAAAAGGTATGGCCTAATTTTACTTTCAAAAACCTTATGGGCATATTTTTGCGAAAGGCGTGGCGGCATTATTTCGACTTCATGCTGACGCCCTGACAATTTTTCCACAAACGATGTATACCTGCTCTTTATCCTATGTAATGTACGTGAGAATAGTTTTGGCATTTATATCAATAAAATAGTAAGATGGCCACTTATTTAAATTGGCCTAAACATATAATTGCCAATTTTAAACTTTTCATAGTCAATTTGTTTATGGTTTTAGCGCAAAAATCCTTCGAATTCCCCTCTGAATTTGCCGCAAAGTGCGCCTGCAGATCAATTGGGGTTGAACTCAAAAACACCTATGAGAAGCGTTCAAAAACGCGCATACAAACCAATAAAAATGTTGTTTTACTAAAAATTGATGCAAGTGATGAATTTGCAGCAAATGCCTCATTGCATTCATATTCGCATCTATTGGGGCTTTGCAGGGAAATTTCTCTTATAAGCGGAGGGTAAATTATGACAGACGTTAACAAGGCAATAGGCGAATTTGAGCGAAGCAGGGTGCAGCTCTCGGCAATTGAGAACCAGAGCCAGAGCCTCTCAATCCAGAGCCAGGTGCTAGATGAGGCGCTAAAGGAATTAAAGGATTCAAAGGAAAAAAAGGTCTACAAGGCAGTTGGCAATATACTGATCTTAAATGATGTGAAGAAGGTTGAAAAGGAACTCTCGGAACAAAAAGAGACAGTTGACCTTCGTTTAAAGACAGTTAAAAAGCAGGAAGATGCAATGCTTGACAAATTGAACAAATTAAAATCTGAAATAGAAGCAGCGCAAAAGGGCGAAGGGAAGGATAAAAAAGAAGAGGAAAAATAATGCCCTTAAAGAGCCTGCAGCCTCTTTTCGGAAAAAAAGTGCTACTACTAACCCACGCAGGAGCCGATGTTGATGCAATTTCATCTGCTGCAGCAATCCACTTCTCGCTAAAAGGAAAAGCAAATACTTCAATTGGTGTTCCTGAACATCTCAACACGCAGGCAAGCGAACTTGCAAAAAAGCTAAAAATTCCATTCCAAATAAACCCTTCGCTGGATGGGTTTGATGCCATTCTTTGCCTTGATTTTAACAAGGGGCAAATGCTCGGGGCTTTGCAGGGAGATTTTGCCAAATTTAAAGGTGAGAAGTTTCTAATTGATCACCATTCGCAGGAAAATTCCCATATCGCTTCCGAAAAGAACTCTTATGTGAAAAAGAGTGCGGTGTCAGCTACTGAACTTGTTTTTGAACTTTTGGAAAAGAGCAAAGTGAAAATTCCAAAACCTGCCTACCTATGTATTGCTGCGGGAATTATTACCGATTCATCTTCGTTTTTGATTGCCGACCACAAGACATTTGCAATAATGGCAAAGGTGATGCAGAAGGCAGATGTTCAATACTCTGATATCACTTCGCTTTTTTCAGTGCAGCGTGACCTTTCAGAAAAAGTGGCGCGGCTAAAAGCTGCAAAGCGCTGCAGGATTTTTAAATCAGGCGAGTGCGTTATTGCAATTTCAAAAGTGGGGGCATTTGAAGCGGATTCTGCCGCAGCGCTTGTTAGGATCGGTGCTGATGTTGCATTTTGCGGGTTTTCAGATAAGGGGGCAATTAGGGTTTCCGGGCGGGCTGATAATTTTTGGAGAAAAAAGCACTCATTTGATTTGGCAGCCGACGTATTCAATAAGCTTGAATCTTTTTTTGAAGGAGAAGGCGGAGGCCATCCCGGGGCTGCAGGGTTTAATGGCAAGGGGAAGATGTTGAACCGATACTTTTGAAATGCTGCGAACTTGTGAATGAATTCAATACCGCAAAATCGGCAATGATTAGCGGGCTTAAGGAATATACGTAACTATTTATATCTGGGCAATTAACATTCTTCTAAGTGATTTACTATGGTTCATCCGAGTAGAATTTCAAAATGGATGTATGGGAAGGGCCGCGAAGGTAAATTAGTTAATCTAAATCAGTTATCCAAAGGTCCACAATTAGTAAGAGTCAAAAAATTAAACCGTGCCAGGCTGATAGCGGCAATTGATCGAGATTTGGGGCGGGATCCTACAAGGGTGCGATCTTCTCATTATGCAAAGCTTAGCGGTCTTGGTAGGGTGCAAATAATGACTCTTGCATCTGCAAGGAGAAAGTTAGCGGGCATTTCGACTCCTGCAAGAAGAGGCGGAGAAAGATTCAAATTTCCTGATGAACTCTATTCCGTTGCGCAAAAAGCAATTGACTCTTTGCCAAAATCAGGGAAACGCACAATATTTGTAAGGGATATCTTAGTTGAATATGCAAGGCGGTCGAGAAATGTTGTCTATGCTGCTTCACTGCATGATATGTTGCAAAGGACTCTTGAGGGAAGGAATATTGAAATTTCCACTAAAGGTTCATTTGTTGCAGAGAGAGAATTGCTCTCTGAACCTGGCATGAGGCGGTTTAGGGCATTTGTAAAGAACAGTCACTGAAAAATAAAACTATTCCGCCAGTTGGATTTCCAAAGATTTGTATTTTGTCTTGAGCAGTGCCGTGCGCCCTTTTTTTATTTTTTCAATTAAATTATGCTTTTCAAGAAAGCTAACGTCCCGGCTTATGGCTTCCTGCATCCTGCCGGTTTTTTGCGCAACATCTTTGATGGTGTGGGGGTTATCAACAGCCCGCATGCTTTCAATTAGTATTTCTAGTCTTTTTGGCGTGAGAAGTTCATAGAGTTCTTCTGGGCTTTTTAGGTAAACAGTGTCTGTTCCGGGTTTTCCTTTGCGTGGGTCTTGGAAAATCTCTTTCATATCAGAGAGCATATCTCCGCCGATTTTTATTATCAGTTTTCTCATCAAAGCACCATGTATTATATGATCTCAACGGTTATATAATAGTTTCAGCCATATTGTAGTTTTTTTATACTGAAGTATAAGTGATTACGCAGGACTAAAGTATAGGTTTTTCTATACTATTTTTCCAAAAGTATAAATGTCTCAGGATAAAAAAATTATAATTGAAACCTTACACAAAATTGAAAAAGAAAATAATTGCTCGATAATTTTTGCTTCCGAGCTTGGTAGTAGGGTTTGGGGGATGGAATCAGCGGATTCAGATTTTGATGTAAGATTTGTATTCAAAAGACGCTTTACTGAATATTTGAAGCTTAATAAGTCTTTAGATGTACTATCATTAACTGAAGCAAATAGGGACTTTGTAGGTTTTGACATTTTCAAATTTTGTGGCTTGTTGAATGCCTCAAATCCTAGTGCAATAGAATGGGTTTTGTCGGATATTCACTATTTAAATTTCCCGCCTCAGAAATTGAGAAACATAATCGATTCCTATTTCAATCCGTTGGCGCTTTTTCAACACTATAAAAGTATGTGTAAACAAAATTACATAAGTTATCTCAAGTCGGGTTCAGATGTTACATATAAGCGCTACCTGTATGCCATGAGGGGGCTAATGAATTCTATTTATGTACAAGAGTATTCCAAAATTCCATCCATAAAATTTTCAGATACATTGCATATACTGGAACAAAAGAATAAAGTTCCATTAAATGTTTTGAAAAAAATAAAAGAAATTATATCTATAAAGAGAAAGGGAAATGAAAAAGACAAAATAATGAGGCTTGAGCCATTTGACGCTTACATAGAATCTAAACTAAAAGAAAATGAACTTCCACTTCCTAAGAAGAACAATTCGTTGACAAGGGAGATAAATCAGTATATTTTGGAAGAATTACTTCCGCGATCTTGAACTCAATTACTGCTCGGCAATTTTTGCAATGCCCCTTTTCACTTTCAGGTGGCCCTTGCGGGTTTCTTTGCGTTTTTTTTCAAGCTCTTTTATTTTCACAAGTTCAGCGTCGGTAAATGGTTTTGCGTACTTTCTATATTTTGTCTTTGCCCAGTGTTCGGGCTGTTTTTTTCGCATCTTGAATTCCTGCTCGAGCAGCATTTTGCGCAATTTTTCAGATCGCGGCAGAATTGATTCATCAGTCATATGCTTCTTCATGTATGGGATTTTTCTAATATTTAAACAACTAGGGTAAAATGATCGGGGGCCAAAATAGCTGTCTTTGCACAAAAAGCCGGTTCTATTTGAGTGCTTTAAAAGCCTTAAAAACGCCAAATGGTTTTGAAAAATGGGTTTTGCCCCTGTCCTAGGCTGGGCCAATTAGTCCAAATCGCTTTGGGGCTTTTTTGGCATTTATCAACCTGCAGGTTGATTGGGAGTAAACCGCAGCTATATTAGTGCTGCAAGAGGCAATTGTTTTTGGCAGAAAGATTTGTCTTGAGACGGTCACTGCCTTTGCAGCCCCTGCCTGCAGGTAGGGAAATTAGGGGGGTTAGAATTGAAAATAGTTGAAGCGGCGCTGTTTAGATTAGCTATGCAAGGAAAGCTCACGTTAGAGCAGGCAAAAGTGCTCAATATAATGCACAAAAATAGGGCCTGCACAATTGAGGCGCTTGAATTTGGGACAGGACTTTGCGCATCTGATGTGAAAATTGCAGTGGCAGAATTGAAGTACAAAAATCTCATTACAGAAATTTTAGGGAGTTACTTTTGCCCGGATTTTTTGGAAAAAATAGCTGGATTAATTGATTCTGGTGTGAAAGCGGAAAATGAAAATAAAATCCTGGTGGGTGCAAGATGAGCGCTAAAATTAATTTGAAAGTATTTTCTATTTTATTTTTGCTTATTGCAATTTCTGCAGGGGCATTGGCTTTTGAATGCTACAATTCCGGGAATTGTGCATCTGCTCCCCCTTCTTTTTCGCCCCCTCCTTCTTATGCTCCCCAGAATAATTATGCGCCAAGTGTAGTGCCCCAAGGCCCAAATGAGCCCTCTTCTGCGCCAACCTATACTTATGTCCCAATCCTAATTCCTGCCACTGATGCCCCTGCGCCGCCTTCTTCTGCTCCGCAGAATAATTATGTGGTAAGTGCAACGCCTCAGGTTGCAAATAGTTCTGTTGCATCTTATGTTCCCGTCATTTCCGCGTCTCAAATCCCGAGCCCATCCCCTTCCGCTATTCCAAATATTGCAACAACACTTCCAACTCAATACACTAGTGCCCCTATTGCCCAATCAAATAATATTTCAACTTCTACTACGAGCCCTGCAAAAATTCAATCCAATGTGGCTGTTGCAGAGAACCAAAACAGTGCCCGACCCACTCAGAATAAGCCGGTCCAAAATGTAAAACAGACAGCTATTGCTCCTTTAGTGGTACAATCAACTGCGCTTGCAGCTTCACAAGAACCGGTGCTAGTAGTTTCATTTCCCTTCAATGGCAATTTTTTCGATTTTTCTGGCAATTACTATGGCAACACTACCCAGAACGTCTATTTTGCAAATGAAGGGGTGGATGGAAAGTCCGCTTCATTTGATGGTGCCACTTCAAATGTTTCGGTTAGTTCGTTCAATTGGCCGGCAGGAAATTCCGCTACCGTAATGTTTTGGATGAAAGTGGCATCAGCGGATGCTTGGCACAGAATCGTTTTTGGGGCAGGTTCCCAAAATTACACTAACCGCTTTTTAGGTTCTCCTTGGGGGGATGGATTTTTTTATTGGGACTATGGGGACATTTCAACAAAAGGCAGGCTAAAGTTCAATTATTGGCAATACTTGGGCAAGTGGGTGCATGTAACAGTTGTTTCCGGAGGTCTTGCCAAACAACAAAAATCCATTTATGTGAACGGAAACCTTATTGTGCAGGAAGAGTCATCGGATTATCCAAAAATGAACCTTGAGGGCCTTAGCATTGGAAGGGGAATTGGGGAAGGGAAGTGGTATTATCACAAGGGGCTTATTGATGAATTCCGTGTGTATAGTTCAGTTCTTAGTTCGCAGCAAGTAAAGCAGCAATATGATGATCAGAAGAATAGGCTTGTTGAAAATGCCGCGCTTCCCACGTGCTCTTTTGAAAATGTGGCCTATGACCCTTACAATAAAACTAAGCCGGTGGTTTTTACACTCACTGGTTCGCCTCCAAGTGGAATTTCAAGCCTTGAAGTGCTTTATGGGGATGGGGGAGGAAATGGAATTGGTAATATAGCAACCCTTCCGTGGGTAATAGAACACCGCTACGACGCGCAAGGGATAAGTTTTAACGCAACTCTTCGCGCAACAGCTAAGGATGGCACAAAATCAAATGTGTGCACTTACCAGATAAATTTTACGCAAAGGCAGTGCACTTCGCATTCAACATTTGTTTGTGGCGGGGATAATATTTATTGGCAAAATTCATGCGGGGAACGCGAAGGCATAAAAGAGGCGTGCGCAAACGGATGCGACAGTGCAGCAGCATGCAGGCCTGTGCAGAGTGCTTGCACCGAAACTGACAGCGCATATGACCCTTACAAATATGGTGAAACCACGAAAGATGGATTCACAAGAAAGGATTCGTGCCAAAACTCTGAATCTATTATGGAATATCATTGCAACCAAGGTGATGTGATACAAACATCCGCAAACTGTCCCTATGGATGTAGTAACGGAGCGTGCAATTCTGCGCCAACATGCACTGCTGCCTGGAAGTGCACCGGAAATACTACTCGCGAGTATTCTGATAGTTCGTGCAAGGTAGTAAGTAAGGATATATGTCCTATAGGGCAAGTTTGCAGTGAAGGATCTTGCATTCAGGCTCCTAGCCAGTGCACGTCCAACAACCTCTCAGCGTGCTATAATGGGAACGTACACTGGTTTGACAGTTGCGGTAATGTGCAATCTCTAAGGGAGGTTTGTGCTAACGGGTGCAGCAGCGGAGCTTGCATATACGTGCCGCAGTGCCAATCAAATGCATCTTCAACATGCTACAATGATGACGTGTACTGGTATAATTCATGCAACCAGCGCGGGGACAAGAGGGAAGAGTGCGGTTCAGATGGCTGCAGCAACGGGGCTTGCAATTCTGCGCGTAGTGAACCGGGGGATTTGGATTACTGCTCATCCTCGAATTTATGCAGGCACGGAGAGGGGGACTGTGATAGCGACAGCCAGTGTAGAAGCGGACTTAGCTGCGTGAACAATGTAGGGGCAGATTATGGTTTTGATGAGAGTATTGATGTGTGCGAATCAGACACCCAAACCTGCGACTCACAAGACTATGTTGCATGCTACAACAACGATGAGTATTGGTATGATTCCTGCGGAGCAAGGGAGAGCAAGGCCAAAGAATGCGGCACACTCGGATGCTCAAATAATTCCTGCAATACAAACAGCGGGCCCACATGCCGCTCAAACGATCACACTGCGTGCTATTTAGGGGATGCATATTGGTTCAATTCGTGCGGAAACATGGGCAGCCTCAAACAAGACTGCGGGAACAACACATGTAGTAACGGAGTGTGTAGTAGCGGCCCAGTCTCTAACCCGAACGATTCTGATGGTGATGGGTTTGATAATGAAGGGGAAAGGCTAGCAGGATCTGACCCTAATAGATCAAGCAGCACTCCGTTTACGGTTCTTTCTTCTTATAGGGTTAGCGATGCTGCGCATGGTTTATTGATGAGCGGCAAAACAACTTCGCCTATTTCTAAAATGAGTGTTAGCACTCAAGAAAATCAAGTGGAAAAACAATCACTAGGGCCAGTTGCCGATTTATTGTTACAACAATGCGGTTTTGCCCAAGGCACCCTAACCGGTGTTATAACTAATTTTACAGATATTTTATCCTCAATTATAAATCTTCTAATTTACCTTGCCGGTCATTTGGATAAACTACAAGATATAATTCCAGACATTGAAAACCTGATCCACAATCTTAGAAATTTGCCGCCGTTAGACGCCGGCCAGATCTGGCAAAACTACTGGAAAGGTACGCTTCGGGACGGGGATAATTTCCTCAACAATTATAGCTTCACAGTCCCATGCGATGTTTCCACCGATTCAAAGAAAGCTGAATTTAGAAACTGGTATGCAATAGGAAAAACAACAGGGTATTCAATAACAACACTTATTGAATTAGGAAGCGGGGTAGGAGCAATAACTGAAGTAAAGGCCGGAATGAAAGCTGGAAACCTAGCCCAAAAAGCAGCAAACGGAAAAACCACAATCGAAAAAGCACTAGCAGCAATCAAAAGTCTCAAAGCCGCAGGCGCAACAGACGAAATGATAGAAATTGCAATAAAAAACGGGGCGGATATTGAAAAAACTCTCAGGATAGAAAAAAGTACCAAGGGAGTAGTCTGGTTGGAATACGGGTCAATAAAAGAAAATAAAGGTTGGTTACATATTGAAGAGAAACATGTAAACACTGGCCAATTCAGAGGCATCGGAATTGCTGACAATAAAGTTCAAGATAAAATACTTGGAACAGTAAAAAATCCGAGTGCGTCTAAAACCTCTCCAAAAGGAGGCTGGTGCTTATTTTCCAATAATTTAGGTACTCTAACTAGTCCTAAATATATTAATGTAGTTGTAGGGAGTAATGGTTACATTGTGACTGCATTTCCAACTAGCACACTAGATTGTAGGTGAATGAATGAGTATTTTTTTCCCAGTTAAAATAATGAAAATAGTTGATGGGGCTAAATATAATGGGGTAGTGTATGATCAATACGTAACTGTTCGGTCAGTTGACGCGCAGCAAATTACGCTTTTTGATCAAAGTTGTCTTATTAAAGATGAAATGAAAGGAAAAAATGTAAAAATATCTGCACAAATTTTCACAGGGATAAATTTTAAACCTGGGAAAAACATAACTAAAAAATATGAAATAGTACAGCCCTTGTATGCAAATGCTGCGCTAAAAGGAAAATTACTAAGTTTAAAAGTTAAAGGTGCAGAGTATAAGGAATTAGAAGGACTATTAGGTGTTGGCGGAGCAAAATTTTATTTCGATTGTCTTTTTGTTAAAAATTTAAAAAATGGAGATTTCGTTTCAATAGGGAGTAGAAAAGACCTATATCGACTAGATATTAGTGATGTAAAGAAATAAAATTGGCGTTCTTATGCTTTCATTTCCTTCAAAGATTTTAGAAATTCCGGAGAAGCCAAAATGACCAAAAATTTAAAGCGTAAAGATGCTATAAAAATTTATAGCGCTAAAATAATTAATTTTGATAACTCCAGAGGGGACTCCCCAACTATCTTAATAGGTAATAAAAAATTTGTATGTTTTTTTCCAAGATTTAGTCAGTATGGTTGGAATAAATTAGACAATGAAAACAAATTGGATAAACTATTTGGGGAGAAAATTGCTATTTATTTAGTTTTAAACGTGTTCGATTATAAAGATATAAAAACTATCAAAATTTATGATCCTTACTTAATCCCAGTTTCTAAAGGCGATATACACTACGAGGCTTCTGGAAAAACTAAACTTGTAGATAATAAATTAATGCTTGACTGCGGTTTGAAAATATATTTGAATTCTCCAAATAAACTTCATTCTGGTGATTTAGTGCAAGTAAAAGGAAGGCTTGACGCTTACTTGGTTAATAAGGAGGAAAACAATGGAGTTAACTGATGAGTTAGATGATTATATAATTGAAAAGCTTTATCAAGAATTAGAGCATTATAGATTTAACCGGAAAGAGTGGGTTCTCAGAAAAGGCAACATGTTTACTTATGAAGGGCATTCATGTAGTAGGTGTAAAATAGAGGATCATTCAGGTATAGAAATAGTTAACAAAAAGAACCCTGGCGATAAATTCTATGGTTGGTTTGATTGGGTTCACATTAAACCTTGTAACCCTGGGGATTCGTTTGACCGATCAAAAATATTTATATATTGGGAAGTTATAGGCGGAGACAAAAAATTGGCGGAAAAATATGGTATAATTATATTTTCTAGCCCCGGCTCTATACCTCGTTGGATACTGGATAAGTTCGGGGTAATATACCGCTGATAACACCGAATATCTAGTATTTGAAAAAAACTTTGAGACAATTTATAATTAAACAGAAGTGGAATTATGGTTTTTGCATTTATACCTGAACTTCTTTATCTTTGTAGTTTTCCGGGTATAATATTGAATCAAATAGTAAAATTAGTTTTTTGTAAGCTTTTCGAAATTGAGGTGTATGATTATTCATTATTCAGGTTGAAATTGCCGGTTGGATATGTTAATTACGAATTCCCAAAAACATTGTTTCAGCATTTGGTTATAGTACTAGGGCCATTTTTTGTACAATCTATTCTAGCCTGCGCTCTTGTTATTTTAGCATATCTGGCAAGGCCAGATTCGCTCAGTTTGTGGTTTTTATGTATTTGGTTATCATTTTCTTCAGGTGCACATGCAATTCCTGATTTTTCTCAGACTTTAGATAGCTTGATAACCCGTGTAAAAGAGAGTTTGGGAAAAGGTGATATTATAGTTGCATTTCTACTTCCCCCTATTGCACTAATTGGTATACTAAGTATCTTCAAGGCATTTTTTTCTCATTTAATAGATGTTACTTATTGGTTGTTACTACTAATAGTTACGATTAAGATATTCAATTTGGTATAATCAAATTTTATCAGACAAAAATGGGTAATTTAGAGCTAAAGCACCTTTAGTCAGGTGGGATTTTCCTAAAAAAAGGTTTTTTAACTAGGTTGCTCTTTTTATAAACAAAAAGGGGAATTTGAATGGGCGGTTCGCAAGGTGTGTTTTGGAGTGTATTTCTGCTAAGTTTATTTTTCCTTATTGCGCCGGTTTTTGCGCAGGAATTTTCATCAAATGCCAACTTTTATTGGAATGGGTATTACCGCAATAATGTTCATCCGAATCCGGCTGTAACCTGTGAAATTGACCATATTTTTATTACGGCTAGCACAAACACGTATGTTTCGGTTCCTACTAGCGGGACTTTTCCTGTAAATTCCCATCCGAGTTATTCTTCTTCTTCGATTTTGAATGAATATTTCCAAGAAGAATTGCCGGGGGAGATCTGGTCCGGCCCTGAAAATAAAAATATCAGCCAATCAACACTCACTTACAATGATGCCAAATATTTTGCAGGCACCGGTTTTCAGAATGCTTATGCTGTTGAAGTAAAATCTGGTGAAGGGTCAGAGGGAATAAATAGCGTATTTTCAGAAAGTGGGACAATAACGAGTGTCAATCCACCTCCCGATACTACTGTTGGGGATTTCAAAGAGCTTGCTGCTACAATACAATCTCAAGCAACCGGTGTTACAATAGGTTCCGGGACAAGGGTTAAGGAAAAGGCATCATCCCAAGCAGGCTCTCCAGAGGGCGACAATGATTCTGGGGTGTGGGAAGTTAAGCAAAATTATGTGTTGGCTAATACAATTGAAAACGAGGCTTATAGTTTTGGCTCAAATGCCTCTGCTTGGTCGCAGGCTGTTAATGGCACAAAATATTCAGAGTCGTTTGGTGTCGGCGCTGATAATACCGTGCAGGTGCCGATATACCCGGTAGCGCTTTTTTATTGCGGGAATGATGCCCCAATTGAGGTTGCCGCAAATTGTGTTGCGCCTGAATTTTATAAAAATTCGCAAGGGGTTGGCCAGAGTGCCGGCGCATACTCAACCTCATCTGCTGCCAGTTATCATGCTCCGGGAAATAGCAACATTTGCACTACTACAACAACATATCCTGTTCAAGAAGCAGGGCCAACTGGAAATATCGGCCTGCCCATAATATCGGATAGGCAGCTCTCGTGCAAATTCCCTTTAGGATCAACTGGGGCCGATCTGGAATCCTATTTTGCGGATAATGGAATTACTTGTAGAGATAGGCCGCAGGGTGGGCTTGAACCTACCCCTGAAAACCTTGATTACACTGATGAAATTGCAAATTGCGGCGCGCAACCAAACTCCATCCGAGTCTTTGCCCCAGCCCCAGCCCAACCGGATCAATTTCCCTGGGATCCTTCATTCCCTCCATCGCTTTCTGAACTTGCAAATTGGGCAAGGCCTGTATATGTAACTTTTAATGAAGCCTCGAATTGCGTTTCGGGTGGTTTTTCGGAAACTTATTTTTGTGAAGTTGCCGCAAACCCGAATCCGCAAAACAATGGCACTAATCTTAATTGGACCACTACGGTTTACCGCAAAGTCGGGAATGGGCGGCAAGCTATTAGTCCAACTTCACCGAGCTATAAGTGGAAAGGCAGTGATAGCGTAGACCAGACAACTAGCACAAATACTCTTGGTCACTCCTATGTTGAAACCGGTTCGCAAAATATGAGGGTTGAAGTAACAGGTGGAAATATCCCGAAAATAAATTGTTCTAACGGGGCAATGGTTGATAATTTGCAAGTCTCCTGTACAGGAACGCCTATAAAATCCATAAATAATTCCCCTAACCAGATAATGTGGCAGGCGTTTGCAAAGGGCGGCAAAGCGGACGTTTCTCCATTTTACAATTACAATTGGAGCCTCAATCCATCCGGGGGCTCCACTCCGAATTCTAGTGTGGTAGATGCATCGTATAATAATCACGGCACAAAGAATGCAACTGTTACTGTTACTGATATGGCGGGAAATAGCAGGAACGCCTCGTGCCAGGTTCAAATACAAAGGTTTGATTTTACGTGCCAGCCAGATAAGCTTGCAGCTTTCACCGGGGAGACTGTGACCTGGAGCGTCACGCCAGATGATCCGACCCTGAGCTATTCATATTCGTGGAGCGGGACAAACATTCCATCGGCAATTGTTTCTCCTGCTACACAAGTAAGCCACCCGCTCCCGGTGTCTTATCAAACTACAGGAACCAAAACTGCTTCTGTAACAGTGACCCTTGCAGGAACCCCAATTACAAAACCGTGCGGGAGCGTTGAAGTTGTAACTGGTCCCGAACCCACAACTCCGACCTGCCTGATATCTCCACAGCAGGTAACTTTGCCGTCTGGGCAAACTTCACAAATATTTGATGTTCAAATCTACAAATTTAACCAGCCAATAACCAGTGCAACCCTTAACTGTGGTGATGCGGCTAGCTCTTCACAAACAGAGGATAGCTGCCTCAATCTCTCAGATGGCGACCAGTGCTCCTTTACCTGTGCAAACTACACTTCAAGCGGCACGGTTTCACTAACACTTAGCAATGCAACAGAGAGTGATGAGTGCTTTGCGCAGGTAGGCGAAGGGGCAGTCCCGCAGTGTGTAATTAATGTTAATCCAACCTCTGTTGTGGCGGGTCCATCCAGCCAGGCAACCGCCACGATACAATTTTCCGGATTTTCGGGCAATGTGGATTTGACAACAGTGAATTGTGGCACCGGTATCTCTTCACCGCAAACATCCTGCACAGGCCAGAGCGGAACATGCAGTTATACCTGTACTGGATTTGCAAATAATTCTGGCAGTAATAATACTGAAACAATAAGTGCTACATTGAGCCAAGGGGCTGTTGTGGCATCGTGCTCTACAAACATAACCGTGTCCACGCCTGTTAATGAGGCGCCTACTTGTGAATTTTTGGAGCCTGAGGGTGATGATCAAGAATTTTTAGAAGATGTTGATACTGTAAGCTTTAGGGTTAAGGTTACCGATCCTGACGATGTAATCACTGAAGGCAGGATAAATTATGGCGATTCGTCCCAGGAGCCAATACAAATAACTGACATGCAAAACGTTACATTCGATCATGTTTATAGCGAGTCAAATATTCCCGGGGAGTTGTATACAGTAACATTTACAGTGGAAGATGAGGATGGCGCTACAGGGGCGTGTGAGAGGAAGTTGAAGGTTAAGCCAACATTTGAGCCGTATTGTGACTTACAACCCACAAGTAGATCAATAAATTTCGGGGAAAATGCCCAGTTCACTTTATTGTTTGATAATTTTGGAAATAATGTCGACAGCATGCAAATAGCATGTACTGGGAATACTAATCCAGCGGGAACCTCTAGCGGATGTCCGCCACTCAATACTGCTACACGTACAACTGGTACTAGTTGTCAAGTAAGCTGTGCGAATTATCAGGCTGATGGTCAGGTGTCTGCTACTGTTAGTATAGGAAATGAAATTGCAATATGCGATGCGTCAGTAACTGTCCAAGGCAATCCGGGTTCAGTAGGGGAGTTGATTATAGATATTGACTCTGATAAAAGTGAATACAATAAAAGCATCCCAAGTGATGATTTAACACTTACAATTGATGTGCGAAAAGCGGCATCTGATATCACAATACAAACTGTAAATTATGTGGTTTATAGGCTCGCGGCAACATCTCCTGCAGATCAACTAGTTACAATCGGAAACTACACCGCTAACTTTAGTTCTGCACAGACATCAGGATCTATAAAATTCGTAAGGAATAATTTACCAGTTGATAGTTCATCACTTCCAATAGGAAACCATACCTATATTGCAAAAATAACTTCGATTAATGGAATCCCTGCTCCTAGTATTGAGCCTTACAATGATGATGTCATAATACTAATACGAGAAGCAAAAAAAGCGGTGCCTGAAATTACTTTGCCACTTGCATTCCTAGTAGTAATCATAGTGCTTGGAATAATTAGTAGGAAATAGCTAAGTGTTAATTTTAAGCACAACTAACTTCGACTTCTAAACTATCGCTATCCATGTCGGTGACTTTAATTGAAAGGCCGTTTGGATCAACGAAGGTTTTTCCATTATTGAGTGCAATGTGGTAAGCATTAATTAAACCAGTTAGCTCGCCTAAAGGTGATAGGTCTAAAAGGAAAGTATCATTCTCTTCATAGAGTTTGGGTTTCCAAAATCTAACTTGTAATCCATTGTCAGAATCCACTTGTGACATTAGTTCTTTATCATAATCTCTTGAAGTTCTATATTCCAAATAATAATAGTCATCAAAATTTCCGCTTGAATCTTTTTTTGGTATTTTTAATGCTGACACTCCTTCCATCAACTCTGAAGCATCTATTCTATAGATGCCAGGGGAAAAGACAATTTCAGGCTCTATCCAGCCCATGTATTCTTTGAAAATAGAATTTACTTGACCGATATTAGGTGAACCCATTATATCAAATCTGTCACCATAACCTCCTACTGAGCAATTGTCTAATGAAGCGACGGATACATCACCACAATCTAGTATGTTTGCATGCCCAAATCCAAATACTCCATGGCCAATTTCATGGACAACCCCCCTTCTCAAACTAGTGTGCCGTTCATCTTCAAATACATCGGGTCTTACATGTATAATCCCAACTTGTGCTTTCCCGTCGTTTGTTGTTCGGGTCTGTCTTCCGACACCTACTGTAAGGAGCATGTTATTTCTGGAATCAACAGATATTACTGCGTCATATTGTGTATAATCTATATCAGCATCAGCAAATTTTAGCAACTGGTTGTAAGTGCTTCCTGGTCTGCTCGCAAGCTCATACCATCCATAAACATCCCACTCAAGGCTCACTTGGTGTCCGCTCACTGTTTGGTAATAGTCATCTGCGTATTGCATTACTTTTTCAAGATCTGCAATGTTGGGGTTTGCTTCTCCCGGCGCTTTTGAGAGTATGATTGCTATTTTCTGGGCTCCAAATGTGGCGCTGGTGCTTGTTGTAGATTGTGTTTTTTTGGCAGCCTCAGTTGGCAAGCACGCATTTGATTTTTCAGGTTCAGGGTATTTGCTAACTTCGCTGCGCTGCGGCAAATCATATTCTGTGCATGCTCCGTTGGAGCATCCAAGGGGACAGCCTATTTTGAATGAATCGTAAGTTTTTTGGGAGTCGCAAAAGTATTCCACTACCTGCCCGGCTCCGTTGCAGTAGTCTTCTACCGGGGCAGTTCCAGAGAGTGTTACTGTGCCTTTCTGCTCGCTAAATATTCCGTTGTCGCTATCATTACAAGTTGAGCTGTTTATGAGTTCCATGTTATTAGTGTAGGTGTTTGAGGAAATTGTCGGGGTTGGGTTTGTGATTGTTGGAGTGACTGCGCTTGCAAGTACGACTCCTGATTGGGTAGTGGAAACTGTGTATGTTCTTGAAGGGATTGTTCTGGCTGGCAGTGGGGCTGCCTGCGCGCTCTGGGCGGCGTTGAGTTGTTCACTTTCAGTGCTAGGTGAATTTGCAGTTCTAAGTGACATTAGGCTAAATGAGCTTGCGCGTGTTTCTGTTCTTGGAGCTTCATAATTTGGTTCGCTGTTCACAAAATTGTTGGCAGCGCTCTCTTGCCTGCTTGCAAGTGTGTAGGTTTGTGAAGCTGTTGTTTGCGGCCTTGATTCGTAAGAGGGAGCAATGCTAGGGGTTGGTTGCGAAGCAACATAGTATCCGTAAGAAGGGCTAGGTGGTGTATAAGATTGTGGCACTGGGCTTGGGTATACATATGAGGGTGAGGGGGATATTGTGCCAGCGTAGGAAGTAACTGAACCCATATAGGAGCTAGCAATTTCATAGCCGCCCACAATGGTTGTTAGGAAGATGGCTAATAGTGCTATTGTGAGAAATTTGTGGCTCATTTTTTCCCTCTGAAAAAGGGCCGGGTGCCCTATGTGTAAATTATATTATATGCTGCTAAATCTCTATATAAACGCTCCCTTTAGAACTGTAAAGAGTGAATTAATTGGCTTTATTTTAAAAGTAGGGTATTTTACAGTCAAAATAAGCAAAATGAAGCAATTTTAGGGGTATTCTACTAACCACTCGAAGTGAAAACCATCAAACACCCTCATTTCAAGCATCAGAAGTATTTCGCGTTCCTAAAAATCACTTTTTAACCATTTCTGATTAATAAATTAAATTCAGTGGCTAATATGACCTCCCTAGAGCTATTATCCCTCGATCCCAAAACTACTAATTCAAAAGAACTAATTGTACGCACGTTGGGCAATAGGTGGCCACTTTCTGCGAAGGAAATTCACTATTCGCTGCTCCGTGAACAAGGGGTTTTGAGCACATACCAAGCAACCCATAAAAACCTCAAAGAACTTGAAAAGCTCGGGGTTATTTCAAAAGAAGGCACCAAATACAAACTCAGTAAGGATTGGATTGCAAAGTCAAAGGGCTATTTTGATTCACTTGAATTATCATATTCTAAAAACGAGTATTTGGTTGAAAGTGAAAAAATCATTAGGTTTAGCAATTATACCGACTTTTCTTTAGCGCTTGCAAATATTTGCAATTCAAAAAAACTAATGGGCCCCAAATACACTGACACTTATGTAATGTCAAGGCACTTATTCTGGCCGCTAAAATTTGATTTTAGGGATTTCCAACTTTGCATCAGCGTAGCAATGAATGCAAAGCCGCATATTATTTGCAGCTCAGATACACCATTTGATAGGCTCATCAAAAAGTATTATGGGTTAGCAAGATGGCCACAAGTTGCAATCGCCGGGAATTTCTCTTCTGAAGAAGATATTATTGTGCAGGGGCACACAATAATGCAGGTGAAATATTCAGAAAGCACGAAAAAGAAAATCGATTCAATTTATGAAAAAGTCCACAACTTCCACGAACTCTTTTTGCAATACGTAAAAAACGATCTGAACGATCTGGAAATAGAACTGAAAATAACCCAAAACCCGGGGCTTGCACAGATGATGATTCAAAATATACAAGATAGGTTGGGTGGGATTAATGATTAGTGAATTTCATCTTCTAAAACTCAATCCAGAAAACGGATCTACAAAAAATAAAATTATTAGTATTTTGAGTTCAAAATGGCCACTAACTGCAAAGCAGATTTATTCTGAACTTGTAAAAGAATACTCTGGAGCAATATCTTATCAAGGCGTTCATAAGATTATAAAAGATCTTTTGGGAGAAGGAGTGATTGAAAGAAAAGAAAATACTTACTTGCTCAATGTTGAGTGGATACAAAAATCTAAGCGAGTGCTTGAAAATGTGGAAAAAAGATATCTTGAAAACGGAAAAATAAAAATTCCTGGAGATTTTCATAACGCCATACAACTTGAGTTTAATAGTGTGACTGAGTTGTCAATTTCAACAGCTGAGTTGCTTCTTTCAAGACAACTTACGCGAAATAATAATCGACCGGATTTTATATGTACTTTAGAATATGGTTGGTGGCCATTTAAATTTAGATTTGAAGATTTTTTACTACTTCAACGCATGCTAGTCCAAAATCCAAAATCAAAAAATATAATTAGAACAAAAACTTCTTTTGGCAAGTGGATAAGAGAACAATATAACCGAATAGCTGCAGTTAGCGCTCCAATTGGAAGTAAAATTGACATTGACGAAGAGTTATTTGTTCAAGGGGATTGTATAATTGAAGTAAGATTTGATGAAGAATCAAAAAAGATGATTGAATTTTATTACAATAAATGGAAAAATATCGAAGATATATTCAGAGAATTTGGATTAAAAGATGAGCCTAAGATACGCGCTGTGATGCGAATTACAAAAAATCCACAGATGGCAGATTTCTTGAGGAAGCAAATGGAGAAGGTTTTCGAGTGAATAATATTGCAAGCACTATGGTAGTTTCAACAAAGAACAAAATAGTCAAAGTGCTTTCAGAGGCCCCCAACATATCCGCAAAACAAATTCACCATCAGCTACAAAAAGAGTTTGGAATTTCGCATTCTTACCAAGCTACCCATAAAACACTGCAAGAGATGGTGGTAGAGAGAATTTTAGTTAAAAATAATTCGTTCTATCAAGTAAATATAGATTGGGCAGATAATTTCAGGAAAACTGCAGAGCAACTTGCAGAGAAAATTAAAACTAAAGAGCCTACTATGAATCTGAATGATTTAAAAGAGGGGCAATCTGTTCATTTATCTTTTAAGGGTATTTTAGAGGTTGGTTGGTTTCTTATAGGCAAATTTATGAGATTGCCATCTAATGGAAAGAAAAGTTTGGCTTTATGGAGATTTTGTTATTCAATTATTGGCTTGGAAAATAAACATTTGTCAGGTTTAAAAGAAGCATTTTCTATGAGTGAGTGGGTAATTCTCGTTGAAGAAAATAATGGTGTTGACCGTATGTTTGGAGATACATTGAAGTCTTATGGGGTAAAAAATATCACCTACGGTGTAAAATGTGCTACTCTTCTAAGTGATAGAATGGTAGTGGGTGATTATACTGCTGAAATAATTTACCCTTCAACTTTTAGAAAAATTTGGGCTATCCAAAATAAGCTTCCAAAAAAACTAGTTGAATTTAATTTAGCAGAGCATTTGATGGCTATGAGAGAATTCCAGCCAAAAATAGATGTAATAGTGACAAAGGATAATAAGTTAGCTGATGAATTTAGGGCTGAATATCTTGGTTAATAATTATCTTATTTGCCATCCATATTCTGCAAGTTGTTCCTGTGAAAAGTCTTTTAATGGTTTAACAATTATTTCACAATAACTATCTCCTTTACATATACACTTTGTTTCGATTCCTTCTATCTCATAATCTTGTTCTATCTCTCTGAGGGATCCAACTATAAGCCCCCTTTCTACATGATCAATTGCTTTATCATATTTTCCTAATGCTAAAGAAATTGGTGATTTTTGCAAACGAAACAGGCTATGGTGTTTGCTTCTATCATATTCTATTAATTCAATATATCCCCACCCTGCTGTTTCAGCTAAATTTTTCATTAAAATCACTAGCTCTCTGTGTTCTGCTTTATGTTTATTTTTAAGTTCTTTTACAAATGGTGGTATGCTATCTCTTTCCATTATATAAAGTATGTGTCCAAGATTTTTTTCTGTCATTATTTTTGCTAATCCTACCATTGCTGTAGTGGGTATAATTAGAACTGGTTGTTTTAGTAATGCGATTTCTCCTCTTTGTAATGTAAATTGATTTGCTAAAAATAATTTTTTTGTAAATTCAAACATTTTTATACATCTCTTTTAAAATTATTTTATAATATAAAGTCATCGCATCCTCTGCTAGATTCCACGCTTCATCATCATGTAAGTCATGTGCTTCTATTGCAACGAGATATAAAAATGGGAGAGGTCCAGGTCCATTTAATCCATCTTTCCTTTTTTCATACCACTTTTTATTTTTTAGGACACGCGATACAAAAATTTCTTGTGCTTTTATTGCCTCTGTAATATAATCTTTTTTAATTTTATGATTTTTCCAACAATCTGCATTATGCTTCGCAAATTTCAAATCTGTATTTAATTGAATACAAAAATTTTCAAATGCTTTTTGTACATTAATCCATCTTGTATCTTTTTCTCTTTTTGTATGGTCAAGAGTTTCTGTATCTATTTCATCCTTATATTTTAAGGCATCAACGTAATGCTTTCCAGCTTTCTCTATTTGTTCACTGGATAGTTCTTTAAAAAGTTCAGAATAGATTTTTGAGAATTCTTTAACTGCTGAATCATATTTTCCTTCGTCGTGTAACTGAAAAGCTTTGACCTCTACTTGTGCCAGATTTCTTGCAAGTGTATCAACGTTCGTTATGTTTAACCCCTCTTAAAGTTTATCTTCTTCCATAATTGTTATGCCTGTAGTTGATATGTCATATGGTATTGTAGATTTTTCATGAGATGTGTAACGCATCTTTCTTATTTGTAGACTTCTAAAATCACTTACTCCTATTTCAAGATAATGCATGGTAATTACTCCGTCGCATATAAATTCACTTATTGCGTCAGCGCTTAATCCTTTTTCTCCCTCTAATAATTCCGAAGTCAACAATATCGTCGAGTCAAATAATCTGAGTTTTTTGAGTAGGTGGTAAAGTAAATTTTTAGTAACTATTCTCTCACTCTGCGGTATAGGGGAGACACTTTGCGAGATTTTTATCATTGTGTATGTACTAGTTTGGGTTGATCCAGCAACAAGAAGGGAATCCGCAAGCGTTGTAAGTGAGTCTATTACTACCCTTTTTGGGTTGAAACTCGTGTATGCTTCGTAGATTTTTTCCAAAAAGCCGTCTGTTTCAACAACATCAAAGTAGATTATGCGTATTTTGCCCGCATCTTCAAGTTCTTTTAGATTCCATCCAAAACTATCTGCTGTTTTGTAGAGTTCTTTTTTCTGCTGCTCCGTGGATATGTAGAGCCCGCGTTCACCATATTTGGTTGCTCCGTTGATAATGTACTGAAGGCACATGGTGCTCTTTCCGGTTCCTGCGCCTCCGGAGACAAGTACAACGTTTCCAAAAGGAAAACCGCCGTTTAGCGCCTTGTCAAGGCCATCAATGCCTGTTTTTGAACGTTCTACCATTAGAAATCAGTATAAGTAGTAAATTGTTACTTAAAAGCTTTTGGCAGTAATGTAGAAATGAGACATTTGTCTTAAGGGGGTAATTGTTTGTTGTTAACACGAATCATTAACTTGATGGGTAAAATTTAAAGTATTGTTGAAAGCATTTAGCAGGACTTCAAAATGGTAAAAATGAGGGTTGTTGCAGCAATAACCCTAATGTTGGAGTGCCCAAAGGGGCATACTAAATAGTAACTGTTAAACTAAATACACTCAAAAACTCAAATGTATCGAACTGCCAAACTTGCAAATAATTAAGCATCTATTAACTGTTTAAGCACCTACTTCGATACATTTAATTATTTCTGCACATAACACCTATACTATGCCAAATCCCTATCATGTTCCGTCTATGCGGTTTATTGACTTATTTGCGGGATTGGGTGGGTTTCATGTTGCATTATCCCAATTAGGTCATGAATGTGTCTTTGCGTCTGAAATTGACAAAGAACTTCAGGAGACATACGAAAAAAATTTTAGCTTAAAACCTGCCGGCGATATAAGAGATGTATCTATTGATCAAGTTCCTGCACACGATATACTATGTGCAGGCTTTCCATGTCAACCATTTTCCAAAGCAGGATTCCAACAAGGATTAACTGATAAGGAGCGCGGAGGTCTTTTTTATGAAATACTTCGGATTGTTAAGTCACGTAAACCAAAATTCATTATTCTTGAAAATGTTCCGCATATCAGAAAGCAAAATGGAGGAAAAACTTGGGAAAAAATTGACAAACTCTTAAGAGATGCGGGCTATGAGCCTAGCGCAAGTGACTTCTCTCCACACCACTTCGGAATTCCACAGATTAGATTGAGGACTTATATTGTTGCTGCTAGAGGTGGCTTGAATGGATTTCAGTGGCCAAAGCCATCTCATGATCGTGGTATGACTTCAGTGACTTCTGTTTTAGACAAAAATCCTGAAAGAAAAATAGAAATTTCAAAAAGAGCAGCAGAGTCTCTTAAATTGTGGCAAGAGTTTCTTGATATAGTTCCTGCAGATGAAACTCTTCCACGTCCTGTCTGGTCAATGGAGTTCGGAGCAACTTATCCGTTTGAGAAAAAAACTCCATATTCAACAAGCTTGGACGAACTCAAAAAATATCGTGGTTCATTTGGTGTTAAATTAAATGTTGAAAATAAGAAAATTGCTTTTGAAAAATTGCCATCTCATGCAACACGGATAGATAGAAAATTTCCTGAGTGGAAAATAAAAATGATTAAAGATAGTCGTGAATTCTACCAAAAACATAAGAAAATTCTTTCACCTTGGATAAAGAAAATTCGTACTTATCCTTCTAGCTATCAAAAGCTGGAGTGGAATGTTAGTGATGGGGAAAGAGATATCCGCAAGTACATCGTGCAATTTCGTGCATCTGGAGTTCGTGTGAAAAGACCAACCACTGCCCCATCTCTTGTTGCCATGACTGCTACTCAAGTTCCTATAATACCTTGGGAAAACAGATATATGACGCCAAGGGAATGTAGTAGGCTTCAAAGCATGGATGTATTGAAGCATTTGCCTGATCGGACGATTAAAGCTTATGAAGCCCTGGGAAATGCTGTAAATGTAACAGTTGTAAAATCAATAACTAGTTCATTGCTTTCTAGGGGGAATTCTAACGCCTGAGGAGACACTAACAATAGATGTTCGTCCGCCAGTAAGTGTTTATTCTACATATCGACGCTTGAGTTACCAACCCTGGAATGCGATTGCAGAGTTTGTTGATAATTCGACACAGAACTTTTATGATCATAAATCTGAACTTTCATCTGCTTACAAGAAAGAAGGTAGGAGAAAATTCATTATACAAATTAACTATGATTCTGAAAACAATAAATTAGAAATATTAGATAATGCAAATGGAATGGATTTCGCAGAACTTGAACGAGCAGTGATACTTAATAGGCCTCCAGCAGATACTTCTGGCCGTTGTGAATTTGGTATGGGTCTAAAAACTGCAGCATGTTGGTTTGGCAGGAAATGGACGATCACTACAAAACGTCTTGGTGCTGAAGCAAAATACTCCATAACTGTTGATGTTGAGGAAATGTCACGACAAAGTAATGAAATATTAAGTGTGCAAAGTTCTAAGACTAATCTTTCTGAGCATTTCACAAAAATAACAATTGAGGGATTGTACAAACCAATCCAGGGAAGGACTGCCTCTAGAATCAAGGAACAGCTAAGTAGCATTTATAGAAGAGATTTAGCGATGGGTCAAATAGAAATATGGTGGAATGCAACAAAATTATCTTTTCCAGATCCGCCAATTTTAGAAGAAATACATCCTGATAAAAATATCACGACTTGGAAAAAGTTGATTGCATTCAAGGTTCCTTGGGAATCAGAGCATCAAGTATTGAGCGTTAGGGGTTGGATTGCTTTAAGAATGCCGGGGAGTCAGAAAGATGCTGGGTTTGTTCTTCTAAGGCGTGAGCGGGTAATAATTGGTGGGCCAGATAGTGGTTATAAACCAGAAGAAATCTTTGGTCAGGGAAACACTTTTAGATCACAAAGATTAATTGGAGAATTAGAGTTGGATGATTGGCCAGTAACACAAGCAAAGGATGCTTTTGATTGGAGCGGAGGTTTAGAAGATAAGTTCATAGAAATTTTAAAAGAAAAATCAAAAGATTATATGGAAAAAGCTGAAGGATTGAGGGTGGATCGTAAACCTACAACAAAACAAGACATGGCAGAAGCTTCAACTGCAACTAAAAAAATATTTGAAGATGAATCTTTTTCAAATGCTATTAGTGCTGAACTTGCAGTCCCTCTTTTGCCAATAAGTTCGGTTCAGCAAGAAGAAGATCTGAAAAAAATAAAGGCAGTTAGTGATGGGCCTATAATTTTCACTCTCCAACTTCATAATACAAAATGGATTTTCAAAATTTATTGGCAAGGGCTCCTTTCTGACGCTCATTGGATGAGTGTTGAGTATCCAAGTGACACAGAAATAGATGTATACTTGAATTCAAATCATCCTTTCTTTGACGCATACTTGAGCAATTTAAAAATGCTTGAATTACTACAAAAATTTGTATTGGCCTTAGCGTTGGCTGAAAAACTGGCTAGGCTTTACTCAAAAGATAATAAAATTGACGCAGCAGATTTCCGAACTCACATGAATCGTGTTTTGAGGCATGCTTCTGAGATTAAAGGTGGCCAACAATGACCGATACAATTGGTTTAGAGCCGGCACAAGAAATGTCAAAATGGAACATTGAAATTGATGTTCCAGAGGTAAACTTTCTTAGAAAAAGATATTCGAGGATACCTGAAGATGAATTTAATAGAACTCTTAGATCAGCAGCTAGCATACTTGCAAAATGTCCTGCGCCTTCATCTAGTAGAGCTAAAATAACAGGGCTTGCAATTGGAAAAGTTCAAAGTGGAAAGACTTTGTCGTTTACTACTCTTATTGCCCTTGCAGCTGCAAATGGTTACACAAAAATAATTGTTCTTGCCGGAACCAAAAATGCTTTACTTAATCAAACAAATGAACGACTGAAAAAAGATTTAGGCGGAGCAGATCCAGAAGTTGCTAGTAGAATTCATGTTTATCTAAATCCTCAACTTCTCAATAGTGTCGGAATACAGAACACTATATACTCAGGAAAATGCGCACTCTTAGTAGTATTGAAACAAAAAGGACATCTTAGCAATGCCACTAAACTTTTAGTCTCTACTGATATGCCAAAAGGTCCAACACTTATAATTGATGATGAAGGTGATGAAGCCTCTCTTAATACCTATTTCAGAAGAGGAGAAGAATCAGTTATTTATAAAAGTATAAAAACTATGCGAAGTGTTCTCCTTGTGCATGCTTATGTTGCGTATACTGCTACTCCTCAAGCTAATTTGCTACTTGATGCAATTGATGATTTGAGTGCTAATTTTTGTGAATTGATTGATCCTGGAAGAGGGTATTGTGGGGGTTCAGTATTTTTTGGCGATCGCTTCAATGATTTTGTGCGACCAATCGATGATGTTGATGATGAATTCATTAGTGGATCTATGCCGGAGAGTCTGAAAGATGCATTAGCAATATTTTTTGTTGGTGCAGCGGTTCGTCATAGTAGACACGAAGGACAAAAACATTCGATGCTTATCCACATGACTGAAAGAACAGAAGGTCATAAACAAATGACTGAATCAGTCAAAAGACTATTGGTCGGATGGACTGACACAATTTCTTTGAGATCTTCAGACCCTGCAAAAATTGAATTAATTAGTCGATTTAAGCGAGCATATACTGACTTATCTAAAACAGTAAAAAATTGTCCTTCTTGGGAAAATATTGAAGAAAGAATTCTCAAGGAACTAAAGTCATATGAACCGCATATGGTAAATAGTCTTCAGCAAGGTGTACAGATTGCAGAAACAACTTTCCAACATGAAAATAACATTGTGATTGGTGGAAATATTCTAGGGCGAGGTGTGACTATACAAGATTTGACTGTTTCCTACATGGCTCGAAGAGCACAAAGGACTCAAGTAGATACAATGGAACAAAGGGCACGCTGGTTTGGTTATAAAACAGGGTATTTGGATTTATGTAGGATATATCTTCGTAGTCAAATAATTGATGATTATCGCGGCATTCTGCGACATGAAGATGACTTTTGGGAGTCATTGCAAAGAAATATCCTCCAAGGAATATCTTTGAAAGATTGGCCGAGATTCTTTAGGCTTGATTCAAAATTAGGTCTTAATCCCACTCGCTCATCAGTAGCAAAATATCGTAAATTCCAGCCTGAAGGATGGGATACTCAGAACCGTGCAATTCTTAACCCGCAGATCGTGACTTCAAATCGTAAAGTAATTGAAGATTTTTTCAGTAAGAGAAATCCAAAAGATGAGAAGATTGGTCCTGCAATTCATAAGTTTATTAGAAATTGTCCAGTAAGTGATGTGATTAAGAATTTGCTTCAAAAAGTAGATGTCAGTGATGCAATTTGGGATCTACAGTACTTTATTGAATATTTACATAGACTTTCGACTGAGAACAAATTGAAAGACGTTGATGTAGTTATGATGAATAGTGGGTTTCCTCGTGCACGTGAACTCTATGATAAAAATGTTATCCAGATTATGCAAGGTCCACAAGCAAATTATCCAGGGGATAAAGGAATTGTAAATGACACTGTCCAATTGCAAATTCACATAATTAAGTGCATGACTAAGGACAAGAAAGAAATTGCAACAACAACTGCAATGGCTATATACATTCCAAAAAACGAACAATATGACATGTCATACATTGTTAGAGGTGAGAATAATGACTCTTCGTAATAGTCTTGAAAGTCTTCGAGATTCTCCTAAATCGCATACATTTAATGTTGTCGAAGTACCTGAAAGAGAGGGAATATTTGTCGGAGTTGATTCTTCAAATAGGCCTTGCATTTTTGTTAAATCAATTGATATTAATCAATCTCCATCAATAAGAACTGCTAAGCTTCAAGTAGAGTTTCACTCTGAATATCACTTATATGCAGCTAACCAGGAAACTATTGGAAATTTTCATAGCATCAAATGTCTTAGCACTGATGAAGAAGATATAAAAGTTTTCAACACTGTTCTAGATTCAATAATTGCAGATTCCAGAAATCAACTTACTGCGTATTCATTAGCGTCAGTCTTTTACTCTTTGGTGAACTTATTCCAAGTTGGTGCTTCACCTGATCTAGGCCAGGCAAGAGAGGGTCTCTGGGGGGAATTATTTTTCATGAAAAACTTCGGAGGATTTTCGAAGTGGGCTTTTAGTTGGCATAGCGAACCTTCAAGACTTTTCGATTTTTCAGTTGAGAGCAAAAGAGTTGAAGTAAAAAGCACTTTAAGAAGTGAAAGAATCCATGATTTTTCTCACAATCAATTGTTTTCCCTAGCGTCAGAAGACATTACAATCATATCTTTACTGTTAAGAGAAGATGATTCAGGACTCAGCCTTCAAGCTTTAGTCCAAGATGCAATAGCTGCGCTGAAGGGAACTCAATATTTCATAAAACTTGAAAGGGCAATTATTCGCGCAGGAATGACGGATTTTAATGAAATAGGGCCTCGATATAATGACTTAGAAGCAAAAAGAAATCTTGCCTTTATCAAAGCTGAGAATGTGCCAAAATTTATGAGTAGAGAGCCTGAAGGAGTTTCAGGGACTCATTACAAAAGTGATCTAACTCCTGCTCAAAAGATGTCTGAAGAAGAAATTGCTAGATTGTTAGCTTCCTGGCACTGATACAAATCTTTTGCCTTTTCTTGATGGGGTAGTGTTTTGTTGGAAAAAATCGAGTTTAGCGATGGGTTTGAAAAAGCGTTCAATTTGCTCGAAAAATCAAAGGGGAGCGTTTTCATTACCGGGCGTGCGGGCACAGGCAAATCGACTTTTTTGAAATATTTGAAGGAAAATTCAAAGAAGAAGGTTGTGGTGCTTGCCCCCACCGGCGTTGCTGCGCTAAATGTTGGTGGCCAAACTATCCATTCTTTTTTCCGCTTTCCCCCCGGGCTTTCTGTAAAAGATGCCATGAAGGAGGCGTATAGGCGCAAGAATAAGGGGATTTTTTTCAAGGTGGATTTGTTTGTAATTGATGAGATTTCAATGGTTCGATCGGATTTACTCGATTGCATTGATGTTTACCTTAAGGCAATTTTAAGGTCCAATCTAGCGTTTGGCGGCAAGCAGATGCTCTTCATCGGGGACATGTGCCAGTTGCCGCCCGTTGTCAATAACACGGAGCAGCCTTTCTTGCGTTCAAGCTATAAATCGGAATATTTTTTTGATTCGGCCGTGATGAAGGATTTCCATTACACCCTTGTGGATTTTGAAAAGGTTTACAGGCAAAAGGACGCAGGGTTCATTGAAGTTCTAAATAGGGTAAGGGATGGGACTTTTAGCGAGAAGGATTTATCTGATTTGAACTCCCGGCTCTGGCAAGGCGGGGATGATGATGGCACGGTCCACCTTACTACAACAAATGCCATGGCTGAACGCATCAATTCAAAAAAGCTCGCGCAATTGCAAGGGGCCCAATATAATTACAAGGGCCATGCGGAAGGGAAGTTCAAACTCGATTCCCTGCCCGCAGATGAAATTTTAGGCCTCAAGAAGGGGGCGCAGGTGATGTTTTTGGTCAATGACAATGCAAAGAGATGGGTCAATGGGACAATCGGCACTGTAACGGGGTTATCGGATGAGGGCGTTCGCGTGAAAGTTGGCGATGCTGAATTTAATGTCGGGCCGCATGATTGGAGCCTCTACAATTACAAATTTGATGAACACAAGGGGGAGATTTTGCAAGAGCTCGTGGGGCTTTTCACCCAATTCCCGTTGCGCCTTGCTTGGGCAATCACTATCCACAAGAGCCAGGGCAAAACATTTGACAATGTAATAATTGATGTGGGGAGGGGCGCTTTTGCGCACGGGCAATTGTATGTTGCACTGAGCAGGTGCAGAACGCTTGAAGGGATTAGGATAAAGACGCCGATTCGCAAAGAGGATATTTTGGTTGATAGAAGGGTGCTAAAATTTGTGGGCAACCGCCCGCTTGGCAGTTGAGCCTCGTTCTGTTTTGTTGAATCTTGGCGATGTTTTTCTTTCCTCATACCAGCGCATCACTCTTAGTATTATCAAGATAATATTGTAGTATTAGCATGATAATATAGCCTAGTTATGGGCTAGAGACAACTCACAAGATCGCCAATTTATTTTGTTTTAATTTTTACTCTTTCAACCCCGGCAGGATATCCGATATCGCTATCATAAACTATGAACTAACCTTTCGATCAAATTTTTTCCTCCAAACTTCTGAAATTTTTAGTGCAGACATTTATTCACCGAAAATTCAACTTATTTACTCAAGGAAGCTAAATGGTGCCACCAGAAGGATTTAGGGTAATAAGAACTATCAGATAATTTATAGCGGAAAATAAATTCCGATGCGTGTTCCTTTAATTTTCGATCACTGATTGCTATTTTTCTTTTTATCTCATTTATCTTTCTTTTCTTATTCAATAAAATTAGAAGCGCTTGAATCTGATCTCTTTTTTCAATGGCAATATCAAAACCAGGGAATGATTCGGCGGTATAGTCATTTTCAATGCTACTAGTTATTTCACGCGAATAGTGAGTAAAAAGGTGATTTAATTCTTTGAAAGCCTCATTGTAAAAATCCGCTCCCAAGTTTTTTTCTATTTCCTGAAACTCTTTTTTTAACTTATTATATCTTTTCATTAATTGTTGCTTAAAAGATTTATTTTTTACATACCTGATAGAATAAAGAAATTGCACAAAATTTGCTAATGGGTAAGATATGGTATTAGATATGGAATCTGGAGGAAAAAAAGAGTTTTCTCTAGCTTGGACTTTCAATTCTGCCATACTTTCTTTTTCCAAATAATAAAGAATCGTCTCCGCGTCACTTCCAGACAATAAATTTGCCTTAACCTGCAGATTATGGCAATTAGGTATTTCTTCCAAAGCATTAATTCTTTCCCGATACTGGGCCGAGTAATTATTAAATAAATCGCGAATTTGTTTCGAATTTAGAATATGCGAGTAATTTAGTTTAAAACTATCCGCAATATGACGTATAATAAATACCGAACCAATACTTACAAAATCAACTTTAGTTTTTTTCGGCACAGTATTTTCTACAATACTAATATTTTGCTCTAGTAATTGGAAAATTTTTTGCAAGGTAGTTTTTATATTTTCTTTTTGCCCGCTTTTATATGCATCAGCATAAGTAAAAAGCTTAATTTTTAGCCGCACGATTTCAGTTAACTTCTTGACATTTTGCATTTAACTCACTCTTACCATAAACCCAAATCTATTCAATTTTAAAAAGAACCAATTCATTAGAAGTGGCTTGCTTGTTTTTGGTCAAAAATGACTCGTTTTTTGCAAGAATATGTTCTTTTCCTGCGGTTATGCTCAAGCAGTCAATATTTTTGATTTTTTCCGATAATTTTCCATTCTTGGCAAAAATAAGAATTTCTCCGCCGCTTGGAATTGCTACAGCTTCCCCATTTCTTGTTTCGACCGGTTTAGTTGCAAAGTGCATTGTATTGATATCTGAAACCAACGTACCATATTTGTCATAAATTACTACTCCGCCAACATTGCCATCATACTCGGAATGCAAACTTACAAATATGAAATCATTTCTTGAAATGAAAACATCATGTGGCTCTATTCTGAGTTGCTTTTTGAATAGTAAGCTACCTTTATTGTCAAAAACATATAAAGGACATGGTTCTGGATAGTAATTATCACAACCCACTATAGTAAGGCTTTCTGAAGAAAATGAGGGATACTCGACATTTGTTGGCAATTGGACAGCAAAAAGTTGTTTCCCTTCAAATTCCATCGCAAGAAGTTGGTACGGGTTTTCTCTTTTCCCTGTTTCTGTAATTAAATGCACTAATTTACTGTCAAAAGAACTTTGCGCATGGCCTCGAATGTCTCTTAAAGGCAGTTTTTTTTCCCATAGCTTTTTACCATTTTTGAAACAAATCAAAAGCTTGCTTTTTTTACCATCTGCAACAGGATAATGCAAAATATACCAGTCTTTACCGCTGACAAATATATTTGACATAGTAGATTTTGACGGAGCAGGCAAAGCCCGTATGATGCCACTCTTTTTCAAGTTCAAAGATATATCATAAACTTCAAAATAACCTCTTTTACTATGCCTATCAATACAAACAACCTTTTTATCAACAATTTTTAGATCAGAAATATGAAAATCAAAACTTAATTTAATTTCTTTAATAATTTGCCCACTTTTATCAAGCAAAATAAGATCGTTTATATCGTTGCGACCTGTAACTTGAAAGTCGTTTAGATAGATAATAATAAAATTATCGTTTTCCGAAATATCAAAAAGCGCCACCCGACGATCAAATTTTTTCCTCCAAACTTCCGAAACTTTTAGTGCAGACATTTTTGCCCTTCAATGGTATATACGTCTAAATAAAAAGCACCTTATTAAATGTAGCAATAGGCACCCATCTATTACTTTTAAAATTATTTATTATTGTTTTTTTATCATTTATGAAGCAAGTAACTATTTTACCATCTTTGGTTCCAACTACTGTCAAGCCTGTCCCTATATCAAGTGAGACAAAAAGACCGTCGTTTTGTTTGAGTTTATTTATACCTTCATTCATTTTATCTTTACAAAAATCTTTATACGCTTGTTCATTGAGAGAGCGGCCATACAAGTTTTCTATCAAGCGAACATGACGGTTATAATGATCTTTAAAATATGGTTCATCATAAACCCATGTATCGTCATAATCTGGCCATTCATAAAAAGAAAATGTTCCACTTTCGTTTGCTAGAACAATTGTGCCGAACATGACCAATAGACGACCTCCGTGGACAGTTGCTTGTGTAAAAATCTGGCCAGCTAAAGCAATCAAACTTTGAATAACTGATATAAACTGTGGTTGTATTGCCGTGTTTGTATTAGTTAATCCAATTTTTGATGAATTTGGATTACTATTATGCAAAATCCAACTGAGAGGGTGATTGCATTTATTATCTGAGCAACCAAGAGCACAACTCAATTCATTAGTCCACTGCCCGTCAACCTTGTATGCCATTGTAGAAGAGTTTTTACAATACCAACCGGCGTTTAATGGTTCAGGCTTAGCGTTACACACTCCGTTACTGCATGCATTATTCCCGCACTCCTCTTTCTTGCTGCCCATGTTTCCGCACGAATTGAACCAGTATACATCCCCCAGATAGCATGCTGTGTGGTCATTTGAGCGGCATGTGGGCCCGTTGTTTGTGTTGCAGGAATTATTTGAGCATCCGAGTGTCCCGCATTCTTTGGCCTTGTTCTCCCTTGCTCCGCAGGAATCATACCAATACTCATCGTTGTTGTAGCATGCAACATAGTCCTGTGAGTCGCAGGTTTGGGTGTCTGATTCGCACACATCAATGCTCTCATCAAAACCATAATCTGCCCCAACATTGTTCACGCAGCTAAGCCCGCTTCTGCACTGGCTGTCACTATCGCAGTCCCCCTCTCCCTGCCTGCATAAATTCGAGGATGAGCAGTAATCCAAATCCCCAGGTTCACTGCGCGTAGAGTTGCAAGCCCCGCTGCTGCAGCCAACTGAGCCGCACTCTTCCCTCTTGTCCCCGCGCTGGTTGCACGAATTATACCAGTACACATCATCATTGTAGCATGTTGAAGAGGAGTTTAGGCGGCACTGGGGGTTTGAGGGGGTTTGATTGCAAGCTCCATTACTGCATCCATATTGGCATTTTGTCACTGTGCTTGTTATATAGTTTTGAGAACAAAACAACTCTCGAACATCATCCCCGTTCTCACACCGATCATTTATTGTAAATCCATCTATAGTAGTCTGCCCGTATAAGTATGGGTTCTCCCCACCATCAGTTTCAGTGCATGTACTTTGCGGAATCCTACATGAGTTTGTCTGTACATCACACCCGTTAGGACAACTTTGTTTTAGGTTCTCTATCTGGCCACATGAGTCAAACCAATATTCATTATTATTAAAACAACCAACTCGCGCATTAGGAGTGCATGTTGGCGCAGAATTGCATGCTCCGTTAGAACAACCATAAGGGCAATCTAGTGGCGCTTGCCAAATACTTCCTTGGTTACAATAATTCTCCAAAACAGAACTGCCATTGCACGAATCTTTTTGCGTGATGCCTTTTGATATGGTTTCCCCATATTTATACTTATCAAGACCATTATCTGTTTCGCTGCATACTTTTTGCACCACATTGCATGAATTTGTAGATGGGTTGCAGCCACTTACGCAGAATTCCTTTAACTCCTCTATTTGTCCGCATGAATTTTGCCAATAAAGGTTATCTGTAGAACAAACAGTTGAAAAGTTGGGGGTGCATGTTGTATTTTCAAATTTTATTTGGTAAGTGCACATTTCAGATTTTGTATTGTCAAAACCTGTTGTATAAAGTGTTGCAGTAAAAGTTGGTCCATATGCCTCATAGCGGTGCTCTAGTGTGCGCGGAAGTATATTGAACTTATCAATTACGCTCTGCGTGCCATCTCCATAATTAAGAGTCAAACTCTTAACTCCGCTAGGATTAGTTCCAGTTACTGAAAAGATTACAGGTCTTTGCTTGTCAGATTGGTGATAAGTCACACTCTCAAATGAGCATGTAGGGATCGGAGCATTTTCCACAAGGCGCATTTTCTGCTCCCCATATTCATACTTAATATATTCCGGGCTAAGGGAAGAGTAGTAAATCCGGAACTCATCAATAAGGCCATTATAGTAGTGCCATTGACTCCCGCCCCAACCTCTTCCGATGTTAAGGCCTGCCAAATTCATTTTTGGGGAATCAGAAGAGTTTTCCTGCGCTACAAGGTTTCCATTGATATAAATGGATCTCTGCGCTCCTGCTGTTCCTTGTGAAACAAGAGTTACATGCACCCACTTGTCAAGATAGGGGCGATAGTCAAACTTCAATCTACCTTTTGTTGAAATATCGCCATAGTCCCAATAAAAAAAACCGTCGCCCCACGGAGCTCCTAAAAAGCGGTTAGTATAATTTTCAGAACCAATCCCAAAAAGCATTCCATGTCTAGTGTCTGATTTTGGAATTTTCATCCAGAACATTACACTAGCTCGGCTTTTAGCAGGCCAATTAAATGAGTTAATTGGGATGTTTGAAGTGGACCCATCAAATGAAGCGGACTGCCCATCCACCCCTTCATATGTAAACTGGACATTTTGGCCAGCATTATTGTATGTATTGCCAGAAAAATCAAGGAAGTTGCCGTTAAATGGGAATCTGATTACTGGGCGCGTCTCATAGTTGCCAGAAACCAAAAATGACTGGGTTGCTAATGGGGCAGTATTCGTATTTTTTGTATTCTGAACCTGATAATCATACGGTTTAACTTCTAGCGGTTCTATAGTTTGATTTTTCCCAACATCACTAGGCCTGGAAATAGTCTCTGTCGATGTAGAAGGGGCAGTGGCAGATTTAGTAGACGGCAATATTATTGCCGCATTTGTAATATTAGTCGGAGAAGGGCTTACACTAGCAGGGGTTAAAAGCGGAGCCGAGGATGGTGCGGTAGCGCTGGTTGATGCTGAGATGATGTTAGGGGTGTAATTATTATGCGGCGCAGAAGAAGGCGGCGCAGGGACATCAGTGGCAGGAATTAGACTTGGGACATAGGTATAGGTTGGCGCAGAAGAGGGCTCATTTGGGCCTTGGGGCACTACACTTGGCGCATAATTATTCTGGGGGGCATAAGAAGGAGGGGGTGAAAAAGAAGGGGGAGCAGACGCACAACTCCCGGAATTGTAGCAATCAAACGCGACAACGCCTGCAGAAATTGCAATAAGCAAAAATAAAAGTGATAATATTTTCAAATTCACTTTAGTTCTCATCAAACCCCTCTAAATTCAACGCCTATATTGGCGACTCAAATTAATCTTTGCCTTATCTATTTACATATCTTATATGTAATATAGCTGCGGTTTACTGCAAATCAACCTGCAGGTTGATATTTATGGATGCTACACCCGTAGCTGCACTCTTGTGTATTGGTTTTCGTAGTTGAATTCCTGTGCAGGTTTTATTACAAAGTCGCATTGGTTTGCGTTAAGGGATGCGCATTTTACTTCCACGCAGTCAACATCTTTTTTGAAGTAGATGCTAAATATTCCCGCAAGCACTGCACGCAGTATTGTATCAACCGGGTATTTTGCGTCCTTGCACCTCGTTGCAATTGGGGAATTTGTAACACTCACTAGCGCATAGCATTTTTGCGGGTCAATATCGCTCTGTTCAATTTTTCCCCAACCTGATGCCGTAAAATATGCTTGCATGAATTCAAGCCCGCCTTCGCCTTGCGCTGCAAAATCTACTTGCATGTCCTTTCGCAATGAATTTCTCACTGTTTCTTTTATTGAATAGTATATTTGCAAATTTAGTTCCTTGTCCTCTTTTTGTGCAATTGCTGCAAGTATGTGGGTTGGCATTATTACAAAGGGCACATTTAGCAAAAAAAAGTTGTTGTGCAAGTATTGCAACCCGTTTGTGAAGATGAATTTGTCGTAAAATGAATTGAGCATTTTTAGGCCTCTTGTAGTATCTTTTGTATTGCCCGGTAAGCTTCGACTTCTAGCGGCCAGACAATGAGCGCGTTTCCGATGCGCTTTGAAAGGATCAACCTTTTCCGTACAAGCTTTTTGAGGTAGTATGTGTAATTGGTTGAGTGCTTTTTTTTATTTTCGCGCGAGGAGATGTTTTCATTTAGTTGCGCTGCAACTTCGATGGCTGAAATCGGCCAGCGCTCGCGCACAACTTGGAGTACTTTTCCTTCGCGCTCGCTAAGTTCTGGCTTGCCAGCAGTTTGCTCCATAAAGTGATATTAAATGCATTTTAGTATAAAAATGTAGCACATCATTCGGGCTTGCCAGAAAATGCCGATATGCTCCAGTTTCTTGTTTGTGGCTTTTTATGAAGGTGTGTCAGGTAAAGAACGATTGGGGGGATGCTCATTGGAATTATTTTGGGATAATTATTTATAGTACAATGTGCACAATGTAATACGGTTAGCATGCTTGTCATAAAAGATTCAATGGTTTTGATACATCTTGCAAAAATAACTTTGCTCGAAACTGCCTGCAGTTACTTTGGCAAAGTGGAAATACCGCAAGCAGTATTCAATGAAACCGTGGAAAAAGGAGAGGAAAAAGGCCATGCAGATGCCACTCTTATTGCAAATGTGATAAAAAATGCGGGTATAAAAGTCAAAAAGGTAAAACCGGAACTTATCAAGAAAGCCAACGACTTCAATATTTATGGAGGGGAAGCCGAGGCGCTTGCGCTTTATTGGCAGGAAAAAGCTAACCTGCTCGCAACCGATGATGATAATGTTAGGGGCAAAAAGGATCTTTTAAACCTTAGATTGATAGGTACACCGGCAATAATTTTGATGCTTTTCAATAGTAAAAAAATAGATTCAAAAAAAGCAAAGCAGTCAACTGCAAAGTTGCGCAAAATAGGTTGGTTTAGCGGCGAAGTGACAGACTATATTCTTAGAGAGGTGGAAAAAAATGAATGAAAATGCGATAGGGATAAGGATAGAGCCGGAACTACTCAAAAAAATAGAAAAGCTCGGAAAAGAAGAATCAATGGATAGGTCAACTGCCATGAGAATGCTCCTAGAGCAGGGATATAAAAGCCATGTGAAAAAAAGGGCAGCGGAAAAATACCGGGAGGGCAAAACAACCATAAGTGATGCTGCCCAAAAAGCAGGCCTGACAATCTGGGAATTTGAACAATACCTTGTTGTAAATGGCTATAAATCACAATACTCGGTAGAAGACCTGAAAGAAGAAACCATTGAGAAGTGAATTAGCGGGTTTCGATTAATCCATATAAATTCCGGTCTCAGAAGTCTCAGTTGTGGTTTGGACAAATGATGGTTTGCCACGTCGCAGACAAGGCAAGAGGTCACATCAAACAGTCTCAACCTGTTGTTTTAGTGCTTCATCTTAATGTGCAGCAGCCGCTCAAAGTTCTTGATGTTTGGAGTTCGCAGCACCAGTATTATTGCAGAGTAGAGTATGAGCACATAGCCTGCGTAGTCAGTGGGTGCTGGGCTTTCCCCTAGTAAAAAGAATGCAAGAACAGATGCTGCCAGCAGTTCTAGTAGGGTTATTATTGCTGCAAGTGATGCTTCGATTTTTTCGAGGGCAAAATAGTAAGCGTAGCTTGCAACCCCTAGCATTATTCCAAGCACTGAAAGCGCCACAAGTGCAAGTGGGTTGTCTTGTGGTGGTATTCCAATTGCAATTACTGCGGGGATAAAGAGCATGAATTGCAAGATGTTTGAATAGAGGCTCACTGTTTGGTATGAGTAGTTTTTTAGTTCGCGCGCGGTTATTACATCCCCTGTAAAACTTAGCGCTGAGAGGATTGCAAATATTACTCCGGGGTTTATTGAAGTGATGCCTTCGGGGCGCGCGATAATATATATCCCAAGGAGTGTGAGGCAGAGGGCGATTGCTTTTTTTGCGCTAAAGTGCTCTTTTAGAAATATTACGGAAAATACGAGTACCCACGCCGGCATTGTGTATGCTAAAAAGTAGGTGTTTGAAAGGGTTGTGTATTGGAGGGAAATGAAAAAGAATACCGGTGTTAGTACGCTAAATGCCGCGTTTAGGAAGATGTGGAAAAATTCATACCAGTTCTTTATGGGCTCGTGTTTTAGTTTTTGTTTTTTGTAAATCGCAATTACGCTTAGCATTTTGAAAAAGCGTGTAACAATAAAGTAAACTATTAGTGTAATTCCTGCTGCTTGGAATAATTTGTAGGATGTGCCGGCAACCGCCCAGATGCACATTGCAAAAAGTAAATCTGCAATTGCCGCGCTTCTCTGTTTCATTTTTCTCCCCAAAATTTAGAGGGAGTGGCCTAATTTAATCCTTTTTGTGGCAAGGTATTTGCGGTTGTAGCTATTCTCGCGTGCGCGAAGGGGTATTTGTGCTGTGATTTTGAGGCCAAAGCCTTCCAGGCTTTTTAGTTTTTTTGGGTTGTTTGTTAGTATTCGTATTGTGCTAAGGCCAAGGTCGCGAAGTATTTGCGCCCCTGCCCCATAGTCCCTTTTATCAACTTCAAGCCCAAGAGTTGTATTTGCTTCTACTGTATCTTTTCCCCTATCCTGCTCTTGGTATGCCCGCAATTTGTTCAAAAGCCCAACTCCGCGTCCTTCGTGGTGGGGGATATAGAGCAGCACCCCCCTTTTGCTCTTGTTGATTTTTCGAAGGGCAATATGCAGTTGCTCATTGCAATCGCAGCGCTTGCTGCTAAAAATATCGCCTGTAATGCAGCCGGAGTGCACGCGTACAAGTACGTTTTTTTTCCCACGCACTTTGCCTTTTACAAGCGCGATGTATTCGTGGCCATTGATTGTGTCAAGATAGCCGTGGGCTTCAAAGTTCCCGAATTGTGTTGGTAGTTTTGTTTTTGCAACACTTCTAACGCGCACTCCGTTCTTTAGCCTGTATTGGATTATATCTTTTAGGGTGACAATTTTTAGCGAGTGCTTTTTTGCAAATTTTTTTAGTTCGTGCATTTTTGCCATTTGCCCGCGCTCATTCATTATTTCGCATATTACTCCGACCTGATCCATTTTTGCAATTTTTAAAAGTTCAATTGTCCCTTCTGTGTGGCCGGCGCGGTGCAGCACTCCTCCTTCTTTTGCAACAAGTGGGAATATGTGGCCCGGCCTACTAAGATCGCTAGGTTTGGAATTTTTTGAATGGAGTGTTTTTATTGTAAGAAGCCTATCTTGTATGCTAATTCCGCTTCCGCCCCGCGCGGCATCAACCGAAACCGTAAAAGGGGTGTTGAAGCGGTCTGTGTTGGGGGACATTTTTTCGAGCCGCAGTTGCTCTGCCCGATCTTTTGTTATCGGAACGCATATCAGCCCGCGGGCCTGCTTGCTCATGAAGTTTAGTTTTTTTGCGCTCGCTTTTTGGGCGGCCATTATAAGGTCGCCTTCGTTCTCGCGGTTTTTATCATCTACTAAAATCACCATTTCCCCCCTTTTCAGGGCAAGGGCTGCTTGCTTTACCGAATCGAATTTAAATCCCATGACAATACCTTTTGTGTAATAGTGCGGTTTGGATCCACTTAAAAAAGTTACGCGTAACAAAAATGGGTTGGTTTAGAATGGCAGATGCAAAACTTCACTTCGTAAGGGCTCCTACAATTTCCCAATTGCAAAAAGCAATTTCGCAGGGCAGCGCAAAAGTATTCATGTCAAGAAGTTCATTTGGCAGGCTTTCTGCTAAAGCTAGAAAAATTTTGGACAATTCAGCGCTGGAAATTGTGCTGGAGAGCGTGCGCGGGCGCCCAATTGAAATAGGCGCGCAAAAATTAATGGAAATAATTGGGCTTCACAAGGATGATCGTACATATAGGGAAATTGAGCAGATCACAGGAGTTCCCAAAAGCACTGTTCATTATTTGATAAAATATGCAGAGCGCCAGAAGATAAAGAATGGGGATAAGATGGTCTATCTGTAAAAATAACCGTTTACTGCTTTTCAAATCGTTTGTAGATGTTCTTCCTATGGCCGACTTTTTGGACAATTATTGTATTTGTTTGGAAAACCAGTAAGCAGATTGCCCGGTAATTTCCTGCCCTGATTTTATAATCCTCATATCCGCTAAGGCGCTCGAAATGGCTAAATGGGTTCTCAAGGCAGACTTCAAGTTTTTTTATTATTCTTTTGGCTTCTTTTTGTTCGATTTTACTAAGTTCCTTAATGGCTTCTTTTGACCATTCCAGATGCCATGCCAATTTCACAACCCCAAAGATTTTTTTACCTGTTCATGGCTAACTGTCTCGCCTTTTTTTATTTCTATTTTTGCATTCAAAAGGCCTATTCTGAAAAGTTCTGTATACTTGCCTTCGTTGTCTCCTTCGGGTATTAGTTGCATAAATTTGTTCAGTAAGGTATCGTATGTCTCGCGTTCATCTTGCTTGAATAGTGAAAGTTTTTTTCGTGTTTTTGGTGTTATTTGGATTGAAGTATATACCATAGAATCACTATAGATCTATCTATAAGATAATTTATAAAATAATGTGAAGTTTGATTTTCCGCATCATTTTTTGAAAAACCAGCGAAAATAAATACCCCGGCGCACTTCCTTTTTGTCATGGACGCATGGGAGCAGAGAATGATCGAATTTGTAAAAAGGGGGGAGCGCGATAAGGTTGCGTTCCTTGAAAATGAACTCAAAAACCGCGTGCTCCCAATGCATCTTGAGCGCATCCGGCAAAATGACAAAACAGTGCAAAAGGACCTTGTGCTACCCAATTGGGTTGATTGGGATTTGCTCTACGAGTGGGCGATGAGAATGCAGGTTCCAAAAAAAGGGGTGCAGTGCATTTTGTGCAATGAGTACGCTGAGCGCGGAACTGATTTTAATTCAAAATTCATTTGCGATTCGTGCTTTTTTAGGATAAAGAGCATGTGAGGTGTTGGTATGTTAAGAAAAGGCAAAATAAGTAAAACGTTAAATTTTAGGGGAAAAGTAAATGTTGCAACAGATAGGTTGAAGTTTTTAAAATCCCATGAGCGTTGGTTGGGGACTAAACAAGGTCCTGAGTATGACCCGCACAAAAATATAATGGCTCAGACTGGGCCGGCTCATAAAAAACTCTCACAAGGCCTGCTTGACCGTGCAATGAGTAAAAGAAAGTCTGGGATTGCTGTAGGGTTGAGAATTTTATCTTTGGGTGCAAAAGGCCCGCGGGCGATGGGTAAACTCATTAAACTCAAAAGAATCAGAAAATTGAAGGGAAAAAATAAGTTTTGATTGAAATCACGCTAATGTTCCCGTTGCAAGATCACGCGGCAATCCACTGCAATCACTTCGTGTTCGTTTGCAATAAGCGGGTTGATGTCAAGTTCGGAGATTCCATTTTCTTTGATTATGAGTTCTGAAACCTTGAGCAGTGTATCTTCTATTTTTGAAATGTTTGCGCCCTTTTTCCCGCGCGCCCCTGCTAGGATGTTGTAGGATTTTAGTTTTTGCACCATTTTGTGGGCATCTTTTTTTGTTATTGGGCAGATTCCTATTACAAAATCTTTTAGTATTTCAACATATATTCCGCCGGTTCCGATTAGAACAGTTGGGCCAAATTGTGGATCGCGTTTTGCGCCGATTATTATTTCAATTCCGCTGTGCATTTGCTGGACAATTGCGCCTTCAAACCCTTCGAGCCGCTTCATTTTCCGGAATGCTGATTTTGCCTCTTCAATAGAATCAATTGCGGTAATAACCGCGCCGACTTCTGTTTTGTGGGAGATTTCTTTTGAAATTATTTTGAGCGCAACCGGAAAACCCAGTACTTTGCAAGCAGAAATTAGGTGGGGTTCGTCGCGGATTTCGTAGTGGCGCGCGGTTTTTATCCCATGTTTTTTTATGAGTTCAAGGCATAGAGGAAGAGACAAACTTTGCATGAGAAGAATTGGCAGAGCACATATTTAAAGATGTTGCCAGCCTAATTTGAGTAATATGGTCAAAATTACCTTTAAGGGGGCGTCCCAGGAGGTTGGCAGGAGCGCGTTTTTGCTAGATGATGGCGATAAGATCCTGCTAGATTATGGTATAAAGCTAACCCCCGGCGGCATTGAGTACCCGCTTCCTGTTAAAACCAATTTGAATGCGGCAATTATTTCACATGCGCACTTGGACCACACCGGAAATATCCCTCATTTATTCAAAGAGACAAGTTGCCTAACCTACATGACTCCCCCTACCCTAAATATTGCAAAAATTCTCTGGTTTGATACCGTAAAAATTGCAGGGCTTGAGGGCATGGATGCCAAGTTTTCAAAAGATGAGATTGCAAAAACCGAAAAGTTCACTTTTCCGATAGGTTACAATAAGCACATGGATATTACGGACCACTCCTCTGTTATTTTCCATGACGCCGGGCACATTGTAGGATCTGCTCTAACCGAACTTCGCATGCGCAACAAAACAATTGTTTACACGGGCGATTATAGGTATGTTGAAACAAGGCTGCATGGCCCTGCACAATTTGAAAAAATCAAAGAGTGCGATATAATGATTACCGAGAGCACTTATGGGGACAGGGAGCATCCTGACCGTAAGGAGACAGAGAAGATGTTTGTTGAATCGGTACAGGAGACAATTGATAGGGGTGGGCATGTGCTGCTCCCTTCATTTGCAGTCGGCAGGAGCCAGGAAATAATTGATGTTTTGCATGAGTACAAGATCCAGGCCCCGATTTTTTTTGACGGGATGGGCCAAAAAGTCGCGCAGGTGTATATGCAAAACCCAAGCTATTTGAAAAATCCAAAATTTTTGAAAAAAGCACTTGAGAATGTGCAGTGGATCAGAAACCCAAAGATGAGAAAGCTTGCCCTAAAGCAGCCTTCAATTGTTGTTTGCACAAGCGGCATGATGCAGGGCGGCTCAGTGTATGCATATTTGCCGCAAGTGTATAATGATAAATCCTCAAAAATAATCCTAACCGGTTTCCAGGTAAATGAGACTCCGGGGAAAATTTTGCTAGAAACCGGAAAGCTAACAATTGATGGGGTAAATGTTACGGTAAAAGCAGGGGTTGAGAGGTATGATTTTAGCGCCCATGCGGGAAGAGATGAACTATTTCGCGCTATAAAAAAAATGAACCCGGAGCATGTGATTTGTGTTCATGGCGATGCTGAAGTTACCAAAAAGTTTGCAAAGGGCATAAAAGAGGAAGGCTTTTCCCCGATTATTCCAGAGCTTGGTAAGGTTGTTGACTTATGAGTGGCTTTTTTGCAGCGCTTAAAAATTCGCTGGAAGTTTTTTCTGCCCACCCAAAAATGATTTTGCCAAAGCTAATCATTGCAATACTCTACAGCTTTGCAATAATATTTGCGCTCGGGCTATTTGAAGAGGCACTGAACGCGCCTTCAGTTGAAACTATAATAGGCCTTCTTGGCCTTCTTATTGGAATTATTCTAATCGGCATTTTGGATATTTTAGTGGGGGCAATGTACCCTTTTATGGTTTCGGATGCAATTGCAAAAAAAAATGTGAGTTTGCAAAAAGCAATAAAAGAGGTTTTTTCAAATACGGGGAAAATAATTTTTCCGGTTCTTGCAGTCGAAGCTGCGTTTTTGGTTTTGATAGTAATTCTCTCAGCTCCGCTTAGCTATTTTATTGTTTCAGAAGATGCCTATTCAATACTTTTTAGCGGCCTTTATGCTATAGTAGTTCTTGGCGTGGTCTTTTTCTTCTACCACCTCTACCCTGTTGTAGTGTTTGAAAAGAGGGGTTTTTTTGGCTCTCTTAAAAGGTCAATTGACCTTTCGCTAAAAAACCGCTCGGATGTTGCAAAAGCTAGTGTCCTGAGTTTTATTCTCTCGCTACTCTCATTTGCAATAGCGGCTTCAATTGAATTTTTGCCGCAGGGCAACAATTGGCTTTTTTTCGGGGCATTTTTGGTAGTGAGGTTTCTTACAGCCTATGTCTACACTTATTTATACATTTTAAACCCTGTTTTTTACCTGCAATATGTAAAACAGGGGAAATGATTTGTTAGGTGAATTTTGTGGCAATTAAGAGGTTTTGTGTTCGGTGCGGAAAAGAGACCCAGACTCTACTAAATAGCCTCTGCCCTGAGTGCTATTTGCAAAAGAACGAGGTTTTGGATATTCCAAAAACCATTTTGATTGATTTTGACAAGCGCAGCGGCAAAATCCGAGTAGGCAGGGATTGGATTGAACGTTCTGATGATATTTTACAAAAAGTTCTTTCCGATAAGGTCCTCTCTTTAGCTAAGCCAAAAAGGCTTGCTGTTAGTGATATTGCGGTTTCAATTGAGCATGTGCAGGAGAGTGCTATTGCAAAGGTTTCATTTAGCGCCCTTGTAGAAGGGATAAATTTACAGATTGAAAAAAGCGTTACAATACATTTCCACAAAACAATTTCTGATGCTTCAATGAAAATATCTTCAAACTACCACGAGGCTATAATACAGGTGAGGTTTATTGGTAAAGTCACTTTGGAGCAGGGGAAGGAGAAATTGCGCGAACTTGCTTCATTTATCCTTGAACACAAAAAAAAGATCGAGCTCTCGGAAATAATTGATACGAAAAATGTCCCCGGTGGGTTTGATGTTTTTATAGGTTCATCAAAGGCTGCAAAAATTGTTGCAACAAAAATTGGGAGAAAATATGGTATCCGCCCGATTTATTCGAACAAGTTGATGGGCATTGGCGAGAATAGCAAGGAAAAATTCAGGCACACTTACTGCTTAAAATTTGATGTGAGTAAAGAGGCAAAGTCAAATAATGAAAAGAAAATAGGGGATTAGTCTTATGCTAATTTTAAAAATCAGATTTCAAATTCTTTGAGCGCTTTTTTTATCTCTTCAATCGGTTTTGTAGTAATTAGAAGCGGGATTTTTTCCGATTCGGCAATTTTTTGTGCAATCGGGTCGACTTTATCGATTCCTTGCAGTACTACAATTGTCGGTTTCATATCGGTTGAAAACCTTCCTACCTTTACTGCAATTAAAGGGCTTCTTCCGGACCCAACTTGCAAAAACATAAGTGCCCTTTCAGGGGTCTTGCCGTACATTTTGATGTATTCGTGCACCGGGACATCGAGTATTACTTTTAGGGAATCAATTATTGTATATCCATACACTTGGGTTTCTTTTAATTTTCCAGGGTTTGCAACGCATTCAGCCCCGATTAGTTCTGAGAATTTTTTCCCGTCAATTGCTTTTGAAAATTCTGCAATATCAAATACATCGGTTTTTGGGGCAAAGTTTTTTTCAAGTTGCTTTTTAATTTTCCCGCCGCGGTTTTTGTCAATATCAAGTAAACTCTCAACTAGCCTTGCAACAACCCCGATGCCTGGGCTCTTTCTTCTTCCGCCTTCGTAATCTGAAATTGTTGAAGATGAGATTTTTAGAATTTCGGCAAGTTCAGTTTGGCTAATGCCAAATATCTCTCTCCACTTTTTCATGCTAGAGCCGGGGTCTTTTGATAGTGCTATTTCCCCGGCTATTGTTGTTGCAAGTTGATCCATGATAGTAGATTTGCAGATTAATTCAATAAAAAGGTTTCGTCAATTGCAGTTCTTATAAAACGACAGGTTATTTGCAATAATGCCCTGATTTGGGGTGAAATTAATCGGTTTTGCCAGTATTTTCAGGCATAAAAAATTGTCTGGTTTGTAAGTCAGGGCTGGTAAATTGGGGCAATGCATGGCTACAGAGCACTGCAAAGCCTTCAAGCCAAAAGGCCTTTTTTCCTTATAGGAAAATCTCAGTTTTGAAGGGTCATGAAAATATTTATTAAGGTGCAAAGCGTCTACTAATGCATGCTTTCAGTTGACAAGTTCAGTGTAGGGATGCTTTTTATCGGAGCCGGGCTTGGAGGGCTGATTAAGGAGCTTCCGGCGCCAGCTGATTTTCTAAACCCCTATCTTTCGGTTGTATTTTTGGTTGTGGGCGTCTTCTTCTTAATTTCGAGGCAGTAGTGCAAATACTAATTTTTTGAAAAATTTAATTAAAAAAGAAAAATAGTACAACGCCCTTGCGGGCGCCGTAGTTAAAGAAATTATAGATACTTAAGGCCAAGATCTTTATCGCGGCCGGCAACTCTTGCCGATCCTGCAATATTTTTTGCCTTTCCTGTGATGTAGGGGCTCTGAACGCCTGTGAAGATTGCGATTATTTCAATCTTGTTTTCAAAGGTGTTATCAACCCTAGCTCCCCAGATGACTTGCGCTTTTGGATCTATTCTTTCTGTTAGCATTTCACCAACCGCGTTTGCTTCACCGAGTGTGAGTTCTGGTCCTCCTGTTATGTGTATGAGGCACCCTTGCGCTCCTGCGATGTCAACATCAAGAAGAGTGTTGTTTAGCGTATCCTGCACCGCTTCATCGACCTTGTTGACTGATTTGCTCTCTCCGACTGCGATTAGTGAGAGGCCTTTTCCTGTCATTACGCTTCTGATGTCTGCAAAGTCAAGATTGATTAGTGAAGGCTGCGTGATTGTTTCTGTTATTCCGCGCACTGTTCTTGCTATCACTTCATCTGCGACTTTGAATGCGTCCTGTATTGGCAGGTTCGGGACGAGTTCAACTAGCCTATTGTTGTCGATTACAACAACTGTATCTGAAAATTCGCTAAGTCGCTGCATTCCTGCCTCTGCGTTTATCATCCTTGCCCTCTCAAGGGAGAATGGGTATGTTACAATTGAAACTACAATTGCTCCTTGCTCTTTTGCGATCTGCGCAACAATTGGCGCTGAACCTGTTCCTGTTCCTCCGCCCATTCCCGCTGATACAAAGAGCATGTCCACTCCGTCAAGAAGCTGTACAAGTTCGTTTTTGCTAACTTCTGCTGCTTTTGCCCCGATTTCAGGGTATCCGCCTGCCCCAAGCCCTCTTGTGACAGATTTTCCTATGAGGACTTTTGTTACTTCGTCCCCTACCATTGCAAGGTGCTGCTTGTCTGTATTGATTGCCGCAAGTGTTGCACCTTCAATGTTCATCTTGCTAAGCCTATTGATTGCGTTACAGCCTGCTCCTCCGCAGCCTATAACCATTATTTTTGGCGTTGAAAATTCTTCAATGCCTTTTGTGTCAGTAGCCTGAGTGCTGCTGTCCTTTTGTGTTGCCGTACTTACTAATGATTTCAAGTTTTCACCCCTAAAGAGATCCACGATTTAATCTCAAAAATGCAATAGATGCCTAGATGAGTAGTGGACTCTCATATATGCTGCTGAACTTATTAATAAATTCAATGCTAGCGCAAATGCGTTTTAACGGTTCAAAACCCCAGTTTCTTAACGTTTTTAAAATTTTCACTATCTTGTTAATTGTTTTTATGGGAACGCGGTGTTGTAAATGCCCAAAAATTTGTTTAGGAGTATATTTTGGGGTATTTTTTTGCCACTTTATGCGGCAAGCGCCGAAAATTTTGTGAAAATTTGTTTCAGATTTTGTTTTTTTTGGAAAATAAAATTGAATTTGAATTTATTAAAAACGAGCCCGATGGGATTTGAACCCACGACCTTCACCTTAGGACGGTGCCGCTCTGGTTCCTGGCTGAGCTACGGGCCCATTTACTACGTAATACCAATGGGCTAATTTTTAAAAACCAGCAGATTGGTTAAAATTGGAATTAAATGAGCATTACAACTACAATTCCTGCGGCAATTGGTATTGTGTAGTTGTCATTTATTGGCAAAAATTCCATCATCATTCCAAATATTGCAGCAGGCAAGGCTACATGAAGTGGAACAAAATAGCTTGCGGCAATTGTTGCAACAATTATTCCAACTACACTGCCTTCAAGTGTTTTGTGTGCTAGCACTTCTGTTTTCCCTAAAAGTTTTCCGGCAAGCGTTGAGACTCCGTCGCCAAATGTTAGTATTGCAAGACATGCCAGGGTTATTATTTTGTCGAATGGGTAAAATATAATGCTTGTCACAAATATTCCGAGCATAAAACTAAGGGCGCCTTTTGCTGGGATTTCCTTTTCCTCTTTGCGCTCAACTCCTGATAGTAATTGTTCTAGTATTGGTATTGGGCCTATGTGTTTGTGGCCAAGTGAGAGTAAAATTCCGGCGCAAAACATTCCTGCCATTAAAAGTATGTAGATTTCACGTTGCAAAAAATAGACCAGTGCGAGGTATATGCTCCCTGCAAAGATGTGGAAAAATTGCCTTCTAATTTCTTTTATCATTTTGCTCCCTTCCTTATGAAGTTTTGTGCACCTTGGAGTATTTTGCTGTTTTTGTAGTTCTTAATTATTCTCATTAGTTGTTTTTCGCTTTTTTTCCCCAATTTTTCCACGTTTTTCCTAAGTGGCACCATGCAGCGCGTGATATTATCAACTATTGTAATGTCGGCTTTTCTTGCGGTCCTACTAAGGGGGTTGAGGTCAATTGCAATAACGCTTTTGCCCATTTTTTTTAAAAGTTCTGTCCTATCCCCATCCTCTAGCATCACTAAAACAACATCTGCTTGCCACATCCCGCTTCTCTGAACCATTTTCCTATTTGATTTAAGGCCGGGGACTTTTTTTGTAGGGTTTGACCCAAGAATTTTTACTCCGAGTTTTTTGAATTCCTTTTCAATCAATTCTATTCTTTTTTGTGTGCGGTAAAAGAGGTTCACTTCTATTTGTGCTGGTATTTTTTTTGAAAGTTCAACAATTTCAGGGGCGCATAGCGCAGTGGTGTTTCCGTTCACTGAAATTATTGGTTTTTTTGCAAGAAGAAGTTTTGCGGCTGCTGCTTCAATTGCCTTTTTTGCAAACTTTTGTGTTCTCTCGCCAATTAGATAGTCAAATGCTTCCCCTCTTCCATGCGCAATTAGCCCGGCTCGGGCAACAATTCCTCTCTCAAGCCCTGTTTCAATTCTATGCCTTTGCATAAGGGAATTGTATCGCGGGTGGCTTTTTGGAATTTTCATATTGTGCTAGCGCCTTTTGTAGCTATTTTTGCAACTATTGTTCTCTTGCACAATTTTTTCAATTCCCGCTCAACTTGGCCCGGATTATTTGTAGGGGAAAATATTGTTTCCCCAAGCATTGCCATGCTTGCAGTTGGGGTTTTTTCAAGGATTTTTTTAACGCGCGCAGTCCCAATCCCGGTAAAACGCGTGAACACCCTTGAGAATTTGATGAATTTTGCCATTGATTTTTCTTTTAGAAATTCTCTCATGCAATAAGATCCTATTTTGTTTATTTTCCTCTTCCACTTCGGGCTGCGGATTATTTTTTTTGTTGTGATGGGCGCAATAAACCCGAGCACTACATATTTTTCTTCAAAGGCAAGTTCTTGGGCCGATTTTGAGGGGTATGGTTTTTTCCCAACCATTAAACCTGAGAAATTTTCAGCAATCACATCCCCAAGGCCGGTGCCGCATTTTATTTCAGATCTTTTTGCAATTTCTGTAATTTCTTTTTTTGATAAATTTGCCGCAAATAATTTATTTAGTGCAAAGCAGAGGCTCAAAGCTCCTGCTCCTGAAATTCCAAGTCCGTATCCTATAGGGAATTTTGTGTGGTGGGAGATTTTTACTTTTCCTTTTGATTTGGTTTTTTGTCGGAATAATTTTAGCGCCATTTGCGAAACCGGGAGGTGTGCTTTTTTCCCATTCATTGAAAATGAGTCCTTGCTAGAACCTTGTACGCTGGTTTTCATCCCATCTCCGATATTGACCCCAGCGCCGGTTGAGCCGTTTGGGTAGATTACAAAAAATCCCGTGATATGCCCCGGGCTTTGTGCTTGTGCGCTCTTTTGCATGGAAAAATAATAGACCCAAAATAATAAAAAGCCCGTTTGCTTAACTCTTGTATGTCTGAACCTTTAACTTATGATTTGCTTGTGCATCCTTTCTATAGTTTAGCTTATTATCATGCTAGAGATAAATCTGTTTTACTTGAAAATGCCCTCCTATATAAAAAAATTTGGTTTGCTCATATAAGGCTTTTGGCTAAATCCAAAGACAGGGGCCTGCTTATTATTAGGCCGGATTTTGAACATGCTGCTAGGTTTCATTTAATACAAGGGGGCATAGACTTGAAATTAATAAAGAAAGGGGAAATTTTTTTCTCCGAATTGAAGAGTTACGCAAAATCCAAATTAAAGGGAAGAGAAATTGTAATGGAAGACCCGATATTGGGCGGGGGCTATAGGGGAAGGTTCAATGTCGAACTTAAGCTTAGCGGAAAAATACTTGCAACAGGCAATAAAATAGGTTTGGCAATGGGCGAGTATTATTATCCTTTTTTTGGAGGGGCTTGCATTGATACTGTCGCTAAGGCTTTTTCACAAGTTTTTGGTCAAAGGATCAGGATTTCGGTTTCCAGAAGCATTACCGAGCCCGGCCTTCATTTTCCAAGAAATATTGAATCGCCCATCAAATCCCATCATGCTGCAGTCTTAAAGCGTGCAAGACACCGGGTTGCATTACGCAGAGTTTGAATTATTTGCGCCTGCAAACAATCATTGCATGGTCTTTTTCGAAAGGTTCAAGGTTGATTGTTTCCAGTATTTCAAATTCGTTTTCAAGTTTTTTTGATTCCTCTTCAACAATTGCTGAAGTGGGGTCGGTTGAATTTATTGACCTTGCTTTGAGGGAGAGAAAGGCGTACGCTCCGCTTTTTAGGTAAGCTCGCGAGTTTTTGAGTAAAATTTCCGCCTGGTTTTTTTGTGAAACATCCTGGAAGAGCGCATCGATTGTAAAACCTGAGATATTTTCCTTGTATGTCATTGGCTGGGACGCATCTGCTAGGATTGGCACGAGATTTTTGCGTTGCTCGCAGAGGTATATGAATTTTCTCATCGAGCGCGCGCTAATATCAACCCCAAATATCACTCCCTCTTCCCCTATAATGTCGCTAAGGTGTGAAATTGTTGTGCCTTCAGCTGCGCCGAGGTAGAGTATTTTTGAGCCTTTTGTAATCTGCAAATTGCGGAGGCCTTTTTTTATTGCGGCCCCTACTTTTGATCTATTTGGGTCCCATATTCGGAACTCTGCTCCGTTCAAATTCAATCGCTGCTCGCCGTATACACTAGCTCCCGGGAGCATGTTTTGGGTTGCAATGCTATTTCCGATAGAGTAGACCCCGTCTGCTATTTGGTCGATTTTAATTCCCATTTTTGCACCGAATAGTATGTTGTGCTTTTCCATATAAGAAACCATTATATTTGCCCGGGCTTTTATTTAACCATGAAGCCAAAAGGAATCTCAAGGCTCTTTCTTGGAAGAAAGCCAAAATCACTTGGAAGGGCATCTGCCAAGGTAAGGGCGCAATATAAAAGTATGAGAGGGCGAGCGGCAGATCTAAGGCCTCATCCAATTCCTTTTTGGATGTCCCATTCAAAGGCATATTTGCATGATGCGGTCCGGAATTTGCAGCCACTGGAATGGGCCATAAAAGAGAGTTTAGCGATGCAGGGAATTGTACTAACTTCTAAAGAATCGTCATTCAGTGCAATTTCAAAAGTTCAAAGTCCAAAGCTAAAAAATTTACTTAATCTATTAGGCAAATATGATGAATTGCAAAACAAGATAGTGTCATTTTCAAAGAAAAGATTAGTAACAGGTCTTGATGAGCAGGCAATTTCATTGGTTGCAAAAGAAATGCTATCAGTTGCTACCGACTTGAGGGATTCATCTGGATTTTTGAAACAAACACTGGCCGGAAAAGACGAGGAACATTATTATGATTCATATATGGAAAATTTCAAAATTGTGCAAGCTTCTCTGAAACCTTTAATTGAAAAAAAGTCAAGAAAATATGTGATGCGAGGAGGGGTGAAGTTGGCGGAATTTTTTGGGGAATATTCGAAGAAAAAGTTTCCAGATAGAAGTGGGGAACTGTTGCAAGTGCATTTCAATATTTCTGAAGGAGTTGCAATCAATGTTAACCAAATAGGTTTTGAAGCCGCTATGGACAATTTGGTTCGGGATGCAATAAATCACAACAAGGGAAGGCCTATTTTTGTTGAAGCCTTAACTAAAGAGGGGTTTGTTACAATTAGTGTTTACAATGAAGGAGAGCCAATTCCTGCCGAAAAACTAGCTAAAATTGGGGTAGATGCTTATTGGAGCAGGGGCTTAGGTCAATTGCGCGGTTATGGAAAAGTGAATGTGAAAGAATTTTGCGAAGATCATGGCGGTAAATTTAGGGCATTCAACATGCAAAAGGATGGTTCTCATTTTGGGCCATGCCTGCAGATGATATTGCCTGCGAGTTGGGTAGTTAAGTAACTAAATTTCCGGTCACTATATTGAAATAAGTTATCTAAATTTCTTGCGCTCATTTGAGCCGCCTTTCCATTTTGGTTTTGAGCCAAATTTTCTGCCGCGTCCGGAGTTGCCTCTTCCAAAGCCGCCCTTTCTTTCGGATCCTTCAGTTGTGCTTGAAAATTCCCTGCGCTCATCTGCTTTGAAGCTTCTTCCATGCCTTGAGGGGCGAGCGCTTCTATTTCCAAATGAACTTCTATTGGGCCCTGGTTCTTTTGTAAATGCTGGGCGCTCCCTTCTCTGGAATGGTCGAGTGCTACTTTCGCCTTCTCTTCTAAAGGGTTTTTCAAATGTTCTTGCAGGTCTTGAGTCATCCCTACTTCTAAATGCCTCAAATGGTTTTCTGCGAGGGGTCGAATCTGAACCTTCTGATCTAAATGAAGGCCTATCAAATGATCTTCTTGGCGAAGAGTAATCCCTATCCCTTCTAAATGGCGCTGATTTGAAATCATTCCTGCGTCCTTCTCCTCTGAATTCCCTTCTAGGTGCGGTTGAAGAAAAGCTTTTCCTCTCGCTTGTTTCCCCGAATGAATTAAATTCACGCCTCTCTGATCTTTGGGCTTGCTGCGGGGTAACTACTGGTTTTGTTGGTTTTTTCTGCGCTCCGTGCAAGGCTGCTGCCCTTTTTTCGATTTGCTGTTTTAGAGGTTCCGCGCTCTCTTTGCTCCCGAAATAGTCCATTTTTGCGGCAATTGAGAGTTTGGATGCAATTGTGCGCGCCAGCCGTCCTTTGTCTTCAAATTTTGCGGCTTTTATTAGCGGGTGCTGGAATAGGAATCCGTATTTTGGCCCCTTCACTCCTTTTTTGAAGTGCATGAAGAGTGCTTTTTCGGCTCCGATTAATTGCAGAGTTGATGCCGGCAAAAACGCGAGCTTTTTTTTGCTTCCTACTTTTGATAGCATTTTTGCGCCTATTACAGGGCCTGCTATTTCACTAAAGTGCGGTAGTTCGCTTTTCATTTTCCCTTCTAGGTATTTTGAGAGGTATTCGCGCTGCTGCAAAAGGTTTACGCAATTTAGTGCAAGTGTTTTCATTTCTGCAAGGTCCTCTTCAGATACGTTTGATCCAATGGATTTTTTTGCAGCCTCCTCTACTTGCTGGGCGATTTCGGTGCTATTTATCTCTGCGTTGATTTTTTTTGAAGTGAATTCTTCCCTTTTGCCGATTGCGCCTACAAGTTTTGCATAATCTGAATTTTCAGATACAATATCGCTCAGTTCGGGGAAGTGGACAGAGTGCCATTCGCGAAGTTGCTCTATTAGAAGGTTTGCAATAGGGTCGATGTCTTCTAGTACATTTACGGATTTTATTATATGGACATCTGCCTGCTCGTATTTTTGCTGCACCTTCTTTTTTGCCGAGTCAATTAGGCGTTTTCGCATCTCTTCAATTCTATCCATTTATTTTCCCCTCCAATATTTTTTCAAGTTCATCAAGTTTAACCCTCTCTTGTGCCATTGAATCGCGCTCGCGAAGTGTTACCGTGTTATCTTTCATTGTGTCATAATCAATTGTTATTCCAAACGGTGTGCCGACACTATCTTGCCTACTATACCTTCTTCCGATGCTTGCTGATTCGTCATATATGCAGAGGAATTTTTTTTGCAAGGAGTTTTGGATCTCGCGCGCTTTTTCCGAAAGGCCGTCCTTTTTTACAAGAGGGTAAATTCCGACTTGTATTGGGGCAATTGAGGCCGGGAATTTTAGAAGCGTTCTCTTTTCATCTCCTGTTCGCTCTTCATAAATTAGGTCCAGGAGACCAAAAAATGGCCTGTCCACTCCGAATGCGATTTCTATTACGTGTGGTATTTCTTCTTTTCCTTCAAGTGTTCGTGCGCTAAGTTTTTGGCCGCTAAATTTTGCATGCTGGGTGAGATCATAGTTGGTGCGATCGGAAATTCCGCACACTTCAACCCATCCAAAGCTCTTCATTTTAACTTCAATGTCCCATGTGTCATCTGAGTAGAATGCTTTTTCGTTGCTGTGGTGTTGGCGAAGCCTTATGCTCTCTTTTGGTATGCCAAAATCAAGAAACATTTTGTAGGCAAGGTTCAAATGCCACGCATACGCCTTGTTTTTGAGGACTTTTTTTTCAAGGGTTTGGGAAAGTGTCATTTGCACTGGTTCTTTTGATTCTTTTTGCATCTGCTCTGTCCAAATTGGCATTAGATTATCTTTTGAATCTTCAATTGGCCAGGTTTTTTTCATTTCCGGAAATAGGAATGTTTGCGATTCTGCTTGGGTGAATTCGCGCGAGCGCAAAAGGTGCTGGCGTGGAGAGATTTCATTGCGGAATGCTTTTCCTATTTGGAATACTCCAAATGGCAATTTGTCGCGGAAAAAATCCAAATAATTTTTAAATCCAAGATATGTTGTTGTTGCGGTTTCGGGGCGGTTGTAAGCTTCAGTACTTGTCCCTATTGTTGTTCTCATCATAAGGGTGTGCCGCTCTATTTTCAGTGCAAGTTTTTTTCCGGCCGGGCTTTTGATGTTTTTTTCCTTTATTATTTTTATTAGCTGCTCGTCAGTGAAATGGTCGGCTGCAATCCCGCTCATTTCTTCAATTAATTTATCTGCGCGAAATGATTCCTTGCCATCTTCTGTTAATATTACAGGGTCGTTAAATCCGGCTAAATGCCCGGACGCTTTCCATACAATTGAGGGGGTGATTATTGGGTATTCCACTTCAAAAAACCCTTGGGAATTGAAGTGCTTTCTAATTATTGCTTCTATGTTGTTTTTGAGCCTCTTTCCTAGAGGACCGTAGGCGTAAAAGCCTGATATTCCGCCATATATTTCAGGTTCGGGGCCGTATACAAAGCCTTTTTCCTTAAGATAAGTTGTCAATGTCTCTGAAAATTGGTTCTTTTCGGGCATTAAGAACTACGTGAAGGCAAAAGAATTAAAATGGCTCCCAGACCCACTTTTAGCGTAAAATAAGCGTTTTGCCGCAGTAGCATAGCCTGGTTGTGCAGCGCACTCGTAATGCGCAGGTCGTGGGTTCAAATCCCACCTGCGGCTTTTTAGGCAGTCCTAATTATTATTGTCTTTTCCGAAGATTGCCTCTGCGAACTAGGGTCTAAATAGAATACGCCGATTTTGCATGTGGCAATTTCTGATGGCGGAGTTGGGTTTGGCACTGAAATGGTGTATGGGATGCTCCATATCCTGTCCTCTTCCAATAAATCGCTATTGCTCTCTATTTGCGAACTGAATGTTAACCAGCTAACCCCAACTGAGGTGCAGTTTATTTTTGCGCTAAGCTCTCGCAAAAGTGATTCGCCGCTATTTTTCACATCAAGAAAGCCTGTTACAAGCGGGTATATTTCATCTTTTTTTTGCATTGTATAACTCTCTGCTATTCCGCTAATATCAACCCCGCTCTCTACCTTTTCAACTTCCATTGTAAGGTCAAATTTCCTTTCAAATAGCGCGCTCTTTAGGTAAATTGCCCCGACAATTGATTCTGATTCCACCCCTGCCGGGAATTTGGTGCTTGAAGGAACGCTAAGTATTACTGTTACTTGTGATTGTGAATTTTCAGCAACATCAAATGTACTCTGCGGGCTAATTGAAAACCACGAGGAAACTTCTTGCGGGTCGCTAAATTCGGTTTTTGTTATCTGCACTTCTACTTGTATTTGGTTTATTTCAAATTCATTTTCATTTTCAACTTTTAGTATTTTTTCATCAGTTTCCCCCGCGTTCACCCTTCCGTAATCCGCGCGTGTTTTTGAGGAGCCGAATGTTGCGCTAAAGCTGTCTTGCTCGAATTCTAAAAGGGAATATTTGCCTTCAATTTTTGCATCCTTTGAACTAAGCCCTTTTATTCGAATAGTTCCGCTCTTATCATCCCCGATTTGTTTTGAACCCGGGTTCTTTTTTACTGCTAAATTTATTGTAAATGGGTTCTCCCCGCCCTGGACTATTAGGGGCTTTTCATATTCAAGGTCCATTATATCTGCAGCATCGCCTTCGAGTACAAGTTCGGCTTCAGTTGTTTGCGTGTCATTGTTTGTTATTGTAATTTCAATTCCCTTCTGCTCTCCGGATGCAAATTGCGCTGGGAACTGCCCTGAAAGTTCGAGGTCTTTGCTCTCTTCAAGTTTTATTGCAATTGGCAAACTTGAACTCACAGTAATTTGCATGCCGCGAATTGGCTTATAGCCGCTAGATTGCACATCTATTTTGTACGTGCCGGCGCGAAGCCCTACTGATTCATGGTTTGGAAGGAGTTTTATTTCCTGTCCCTCAAGTGAAAATACTTTTATTGCAGCTGAAATATCCTCGCCTTCTGTATCTGTTACGTCAAATGAAACCTGCTGCACGCTTCCTATGAAAAAATCGTAGGCAAAAAAAAGTACTACAATTCCAACAAGTGCTAGCCCGATTATTTTTGCATGCGGCTTTGCCTGCTCTAGCATTGAACTTCCCATTTCAGTTGCGCTATCAATTGGGCTTTTTTCGTAAATATCGGGTTCTTGCTCCCCATGTGGGGAGTCGTATTTGTCATACATGGCTTGAGAAATAAGCCCCAAGATATATTAAAACCTTGTCAATGGCATTTTTGCACTGGGGCTTTTACAGTATATTTTTAACCTATTTAGAGGACAAGAGCTATTTAGGAGGTGAGAGGGACATGCTGCAATATGCGATATTGTTCCTAGTAATTGCAATCATTGCCGCTATTTTTGGCTTTGGTGGAATTGCAGGAACTTCAGCGTGGATAGCGCAAGTGCTTTTCATAATTTTCCTTGTGCTCTTCGCAGTATCTCTCATACGCAAAGTATAGGTAATAGGTTTGTGGCCTCTTTGCTGATATTTATTAAACACCTCTTCATTTTATTCTTCTATGAAAATAGCCCTCTTCTCTTCTGAAAAATCGAACATACACCCGCTGCCGCTTATTGCAAAAGAGCTGCGATCGGCAATCCACAATTTGGAGGTAAAAGAACACATTTCAAAAAACAACCTCGATCTTGTAGGGGATATTTCACAAGCAAAAGGGTTTGATGCTGTTGTAGTAGTGCTATTTTACGAAAAGTCCTCTTTGGATGTGAAAATTCTAATGGAAAAATTGGTGCACCTTGATTTGGAAGGCAAGCGTACAATGAAATTTTTGGAAAAAGGGGATGATTTTGATTTGGAGGAAGAATCAAAGAAAATTTCTGGTTCAATTCTTCTGCAGCTCTTTGGCGCTTCTCCAAAGGCAAAAAAGGGAGCAAGCTATAAGGGGATTTAGACTAATTTAATCTGACTTCTTCTTTTTCTTCCCGGATAGGTGCTGCTTTACCGTGTGGTGTTTGTGGAATGCCTTGTTGATCAGGCGAAGCTGCTCTTGTTCTTCTTCAAGCGCGGAAATTTTTTTCTCTTTTAAAATAAGTGAGTGCTGCAAATGTTCAATTGTTTGGGCTTTTTGGCGGATGTCCTCGCGAAGCCCGCTAACTTCTTTTTCATGGCGCTCATCCAGAGAATTTTTGAGGCCTATTTTTTCTTCCTGCAAGTTCAAAAGTTCTTTTGAGTAGGTATTTCGAAGTTGGAGTGTTTCCTGCTCTATTTCGATGAGAACTTTTTTTGCATAATCGCGCTCTTTTTTTAGCATTGTTATTAGTTCAAAGGTTTTGCCAAGCGCTTGGCCTTCCAGTTCTTCTACCCTTGAAACTTTATCAAAAAGTTCCCCCATTGCGCGTTGCATTTCTTCAAGGCCCTTCTTGCCGGCTTGCGCGTGGGTTTTGAGGAGTTCGGTTTTTGCTTCAAGTTGGCGGGAAATTTCATTTAATTCATTTTCAATTTCTATTGAGCCTTCTTTTTCAAGTAGCCCTAAAAATGTTTTTGATCGTGTCTCTTCATATTTTTTGCGAAGGTCCTCTAGTTCTTTTTCGCGCTGGTCAAGAAGGTCAAGTACGCTCTTTTGTGCTCCGCTGGTTTTCATCATATTGTCTTTTTTTCTATCATACACACGCATTCTCTCTATTGCATAGGTGCTTTTGAGAATTATTGCAAGGGTTTTTTGCTCAAGATCGGAATAGAGTTCCGGGACAACTATTGTTTCGGCCAGCATTCCGATTCCTTGCGCGCGGATCTTATCAATGCGTGCCTGCTCTAGTTCGCGGTTTCTTTTCAGAACTATAATTAGTTGCGCAATTTCTTTTACGTGCGGAGAGATTTCCGGCTTTGGGAGTTCATTGCGGCCATCAATTTCATGCAATGCAAGTTCAAATAGCCCTTGTAGCTGCTCCATTTCAGGTATTATTTTTGAAAGGTTTCCGACAAATGCTTGCCTTGAGTAATTTGACCACTGTCTCTCGCTAGAATGCTGCCTTATTGAGGATGTAGTGGTTTCGATCCTATCGCATATTTCGCGCAGAGGTGGCATAGGTTAATAACACTCAAATCTAGTATAATATAATTTCCATTAGGCCCCTATTTTGCTCCACACTGCTTTTTTGTCCTCTGCAGGGCTATTTTTGCATTTAGGGGGGTTTTTGTGTTTTAGTTGCACAATTAGTTCATCCTATAATAGTTGCGGGGCATTTCTCAATAGGAACAGATAGGAAGCGGGGAAGTGGGTGGGGTGCTTGTATGATTGATCTAAAATCCAAAAGTGAAGGCGCAAATAAATTCATAACAAATGTTGGGCTTATTACAAGTACAGGGCCGCATGGCCACAATATTATGGCTGCGGAGTGGACATTCCAAATATCCTACGACCCGGGCTATATTGCGGTTTGCATTGGCCACCATAAGGCAACGCGCGAGAACATTTCTGCTACAAAAGAATTCGGGGTCAGTATTGCGGCAAAAGGCCAAAATTCACTTTCAAGTATTGCTGGAGGTAGCTCTGGCAGAAAAGTTGATAAAATAGGGGCGTTAAAAGAATTGGGGTTTGAATTTTTTGAAGCAAATAAAATTAAGCCGCTTTTGGTAAAAGGGGCTGTGCTAAACCTTGAGTGCTCGGTTGAGCATGAGATGCCGGTAGGGGACCATGCAATGTTTATTGGAAAGGTGCTTGATGGAAAGGTTTGGGATAGTGAACCGCTTGCCTACTTTGCAGGGAAGTATTATCTTCTTGGAAATAGGGTTGAAAAGCCGCCCCAGGAAGTATTGGATAAAATGGACAAAATAGTAAAAGCGCACGAGAAGTGATATGTATTGATCTGCATTTTTTTTGCGTAGGCCAGATTATATAGTTGGTTGTACCTAACTTTTCTTCATGCAAATAATTCAAAAAAGCGGGATTGTTCTAAAGTCGGGTTCTAGCCTTTTTGTAGATGCTTCGAATATTCGCGCAAGTAAAGCCCTAATTACCCACGCCCATTCAGATCATGCAAAAGCCACTCTTTCAAATACTTATTATCTAACCCCCCAAACATCTGCGCTCATAAATGCAAAGCAGAAGGGTTTTAGCGTAAATGAAATTGATTTTGGGAAAAATTTTGAGGTGGATGGTTTTTCATGCAAATTCCACCCATCAGGGCATATTTTGGGTTCGTGCCAGCTCGAGGTTTCAAACGGTTCTCATGTTGTAATCACTTCTGATTTCAAATTGCAAAAGAGTATTTTATTTGAAGGCGCCAATATTCTCCCTTCTGAAATTTTGGTAATTGAAACAACTTTTGGGACTTCACAATATTCTTTTCCTTCGCGTGAGAGTGTATATGAGGATATGATAAAATGGTGTCACACACAGCTCTCTGAAAATAAATTCATTGTGCTGGGAGGGTATAGCACAGGGAAAGCGCAAGAATTAACAAAAATTTGCACACAATTTTTAGGGGAAACCCCGCTTGTTTACAAGAAAGTGTTTGAGCAAAATAAAGTGTATGAATCCCAAGGGTTAAAATTGGGGGATTATATTGAACTTAACAATAATTTGAACGAGGGCAACATTCTGATAATGCCTCCGCATTTAATTGATGATAATTTGCTCTCAGCGCTCTCCCATCAATTGGGCAAAAAATGCGTTGCTGCAATTGCAACAGGGTGGGGGAATTCAAAATACAAATCATTTCCGCTCTCAGACCATGCTGATTTTGATTCATTGATGCGCTATGTAAAAGAGAGTTCTCCAAAACTCGTGCTAACAACACATGGGTTTGAAGAAGAGTTTGCAGATGCAGTGCAAAAAAAATTAGGCATTAGGGCCCGCCCACTCTCACGCGATGGGCAGAGCACGCTTGATGAATTTGCTATTTAAATTGCCTATTTCTAATCACCCTGATTTATATACAACTTGAGTGCAATCTGGATACAATTATGGCTATTCCAAAAGCTCTGCGTAAGTTTTTTTCATTCGGCCGCAATACCCAGCGCTCTACAATAAGCAAGAGGGCAAAAAAGGCTGCCATAGCAGGTGGTGTTGCGCTCTCACTTACCGCTGCCGGTGCATTGGGCATTCATGGGGTGAGGAATGCAAAATGGCAAAGGGCACCGGTGCAGATGCAGCAGATTGCAAAAATAGAACTGTTGCGCGGCAAGGGAAATCCGGGCATTAGGGATGTGAAAAGGGTTGCAGATACAATTTCGGCAAATTGGAAGGAGTATAAAAGGGACGGATTTGGAAAAATGAGCGAGCGCCTCATTGGGGAGAGAAACAAGTGGCCGCAAGCAACCCCCGAGCATGAACGATATAACAATATTCTCAATATAATGGACAGCTATGACAAGCTTGCCCCTAATGTAAAGTTGAAATTTAACGAATTTTTAGGGCTTAAATAATCTACTTTTTCCGTTTCCCTCTTCCGCGCCTTTTTAAGCCTTTCCAAATCCTTGCATATTGAGTGGTAAAATGTATCGCACCCACACTTGCGCAGAACTCGATTCCAAATCAGTGGGCAAAAAGGTAGTTTTGTGCGGCTGGGTTGACACTCGAAGGGACCACGGAGGCCTTACTTTTATTGATTTGCGCGATCGTTATGGGCTTGTCCAGGTGGTTTTAAACCCGGAAAAGAGCGCCAAGGTCCATGAAGAGTCAAAGAAGTTGCGAAGGGAATTTGTGGTTAAAATTGAAGGCCTTGTAAGGGAGCGCCCAAAAGGCACCGAGAACAAGGAGTGGAAGAGCGGCAAAATTGAAGTGGAAGCCCAAAATCTTGAAATTATTTCCTCATCACTCCCGTTGCCGATTGAATTTTCAGATAAAGCCCAGTCAAGTGAGGAGCTCAAATTAAAGTATAGATATCTTGATCTTCGCTCAAAAGAGCTGCAGCAAAATTTGATTGCGCGCCATCGCATAACAAAAATTGTGCGGGATTTTTATGATGCAAATAATTTTTTGGAAATTGAAACCCCGGTGCTGGCAAAAAGTACTCCTGAAGGCGCGAGGGATTATCTTGTTCCAAGTAGGGTCAATCCCGGGCATTTTTTTGCCCTTCCGCAAAGCCCACAGATTTTCAAGCAGCTTTTAATGTGCGCAGGGTTTGATAGGTATTTCCAGATCGCGCGCTGTTTTAGGGATGAGGATTTGCGAGCTGACAGGCAACCCGAATTTACGCAAATTGATGTTGAGATGAGTTTTGTTGATGAAGGGGATGTAATGGCCCTTCATGAAAAATTAGTGCATAAAATTTTCAAGGAATTTATGGGAATTGAATTAAAAATTCCCTTCGAGCGCCTCTCTTATGATGAATCTGTTGCAAGGTTTGGTATTGATAGGCCAGATACTAGATTTGGGCTAGAACTAGTTGATCTGACGCAAGAACTCGGGGGATCGGATTTTAATGTTTTCAAATCGGTTCTAAAAGAAGGGGGGGCTATAAAAGGAATAACAGTCCCCGGAAAAGGCGATTATTCGCGCTCTGAACTGAAAGATTTGGAGGATTTTGTAAAAATCTACAAAGCAAAAGGCCTAGCTTCGCTAAAAGTTAGCGGGAAAGCTCTCGAGGGTCAAATAGCAAAATTTATTTCAGAAAAAATTGCAGCGCAAATTATTTCCAAATCAAAAGCAAAGAATGGGGATATTATCCTAATTGTTGCAGGCCCAGTAAAAGTTGTCAATGATTCGCTTGGGTTTTTGAGAAACCATTTGGCAGAAAAATTGGGGCTTATTGAAAAGGGTAAGTGGAACTTTTTATGGGTCACTTCATTTCCAATGTTTGAGTGGAGCGAAGAGGAGCAGAAATTGAATGCAATGCACCATCCATTCACTTCTCCAAAAATTGAGGACATGGAATTTATGGAAAGCGAGCCGCTTAAAGTCCGCGCAAAAGCTTACGATCTTGTGCTAAATGGAATTGAAATAGGGGGAGGGAGCATTAGGATACACTCCCCGCAAGTTCAGGCAAGTGTATTCAACTCCCTTGGTATTTTACAAAAAGACGCTCAGGAAAAATTTGGGTTTATGCTCGATGCATTCAAATACGGGCCCCCACCGCACGGTGGGATTGCGTTTGGTCTTGATAGGCTAGTAATGCTTCTTGTTGGGGCGCCTAGTATTCGCGAAGTAATAGCTTTCCCCAAAAACAAGGCAGCGGTTTCGCTAATGGATGGGTCCCCTTCGCAAGTTGATGCAAAACAGCTAAAGGAGCTGCACATAAAACTCGAGCTGCCAAAACAGCAAAAGTAGTGGTTTGAAAGGGTAGTTGCCAGTCGGTTCTTTAAATTGTTTTTCTTTTCTATTTTATTGTTATGCCAAAAGTCAAAGTGGATAGGGGGCTTCTTTTAAAGGTGGCATCAAACGCGCGCTTAAATTTAACCGAAGCTGAAATCAAAAAATTCCTCCCGCAATTTGAAGCCGTAATCAAAGCATTTTCAAAGCTGGATAAACTTGATGTTTCAAAACAATTGCCATCTTTCCAGCCAATTCAAATAAAGAACGTGTTGCGAGAAGATGTTGCAAAAGAGTGCCTTTCGCAAGAGCTTGCGCTTGCAAATACAGAGCACAAAAAGGACGGCTACTTCAAAGGCCCAAGAGTGGTATAAATGACAGATATTTTAGGATTTGTAAAAAGCGTAGAGCAGGGGAGTGTTTCCGCTCTTGAAAATGCGCATAAAATTGTAGAGGAAATTGAAAAGAAGAACAAAAAATACAATCATTTCAATTATTTTGATTCAAAATCCGTTATAGAGCAGGCAAATTCTCTTGAAAAGGAAATAAAAAAGGGCAGAAAAGGAAAATTGCTAGGGGTTCCAATAAGCGTAAAGGATTGCCTTTGCGTTAGGGGGATGGAATCTCGGGCGGGTTCGAAAATTTTGAGCGGCTACAAACCAGTTTTTGATGCAACAGCGGTTGCAAAAGCAAGAGCGCAAGGAGCGATAATTTTAGGTAAAACAGTGCAGGATGAATTTGGTTTTGGGACATTTTCAACAAATGTAACTGCGGGAAAAATCCCTCTAAACCCGCTTGATGAATCGCGAAGCTGCGGAGGTAGTTCTGGGGGTGCTGCAGGTTTTGCAGCGCTAACTAAATATCCGCACATTGCTCTTGCGGAAAGTACTGGGGGGAGCATTGCCTGCCCGGCTTCATTTTGCGGTGTTTCATCAATTACTCCAACCTATGGCCTTGTTTCGCGCTATGGGCTTATGGATTATGCAAATTCACTAGATAAGATAGGGGCAATCGGCAAATCAATGGATGATGCTGCGCTATTGCTAGAGGTAATTGCTGGCAAGGATGATCTGGATAGCACATCTCTTAGTGCTCCCTTGCAAAAAGAAAAAAAAATCGAAGGCCTCAAAATAGGTGTTCCAAAAGACCTCATAGATCAGATCGAGGACAAAAAACTTGTTGATGTTGTTTTGAAAAGGTTGGAAAAAGCAAAATCCCTTGGGTGTAAAATAGTGGATGTTAAAATGCCTCTTAATTCCGAATACGGGATTGCTGCTTATTATTTGATTGCAATGAGCGAAGCTTCCACAAATTTGGCCAAGTATTGCGGGATGCGCTATGGCCTTGCAAAAAAATTAGAGGGGAATTTCAATGAGTATTTTTCCTCAGTGCGCTCTGATGGGTTTGGGGAGGAAGCTAAGAGAAGGATAATGCTTGGGACATTTGCTAGAATGTCGGGTTTTAGGGATGCTTATTATTTGCGTGCAATGAAGAGCAGAACCGCCCTAATAAATGAATTCAAAGAGGTGTTCAAAAAAGTTGATTTGCTAGCATTTCCTGCAATGCCTCTTGTTGCTCCCAAATTTTCAGAAATTGAAAAGCTATCCCCTGTTGAACATTATTCTATGGATTTGTGCACGGTTCCTGCAAATTTGTGCGGTATGCCGCATGCAACAATAACTGCGGGGGATTATAAAAAAATGCCTTCTGGGCTCATGGTAGTTGGGAACCATTTGCAGGATCTGAATGTTATTTCTCTTGCAAGAAATCTTGAGGGGAAATAATGCAGGAAATTGAAGTTGCAAAATCAGCTTGCCTTGAGGCGGGAAAAATTGCACTGAAATATTTCAGAAAGGATTTTGCAGTCCGCCTAAAAGGCCCTGGGGATGTTGTAACTCAAGCCGATATTGAGTGTGAGAGGGAGATAAAAAAAGTGATTTCCTCCAAATACCCTTCGCACTCTTTTTTAGGTGAAGAGGAGGGCAAAGTCGGATCTTCCGATTCTCTTTGGGTAATTGATCCGATTGACGGGACAACAAATTTTGTTCACGGAGTTGACCAATTCTGCCACTCTGTTGCCCTCGTAGAGGGAGGGGAAATAATATGCGGGGCAGTTTTTAATCCGGTGCAAAAAAAGCTCTATACTGCCCAGCGGGGAAGTGGGGCATTTTTAAACGGGAAAAAAATATATGTTTCACGCGTCTCGCGTATAGAGGATTCTCTTCTTGTGAGCGGATTTCCGTATGATGCGGCGATGCAGAAAAAAACTTTTGCCTCAACTGCAGCTCTGCGGGGATTGTGCCAGGACATCAGGCGATTTGGCTCGGCAGCGCTTGACCTGTGTTATATTGCAGAAGGGGCATGCGATGCGTTTTTTGAGTATGTGCTAAGGCCATGGGACGTAGCTGCAGGCATACTTATTGTAAGGGAAGCCGGCGGAGAGGTCACTGATATTAATGGCAAGACAGCAAGAATTGATTCGGGTCATTTTCTCGCTTCCAATGCCCTGCTGCACAGTGAAGTGCTAAAATACCTTGAGAGGGTTTAGCGCTTATTTTTTCCCTGCGCGATTTCATTTGGTTTTTTTGGTTTCTCGCTCTGCTTTTGGTTATAGCCTTCCATAAACCCGGCTTCTTGTGGGTCTACTTCGTCATTTTCGAGCATTTCCTCGACCTGCTCATCATCGTATGGGTCTTTGGTTTTGTGGGTTTCTTTTTCTGTCTTTTTAGCCATTTTGTTGCCACCTCAAATAGACTATTTGGCTAAAGTGCATTTATTACCTTCTATTTTACATTATTCGAATTTAAATCTAAGTGCTCTATTTGTAGTTTATGAGTGAATTTATATGCGGGTTTGAATTGCACCTGCCTCTTAGCTGCAAAACAAAGCTCTTCTGCTCATGTCCTATTGCTACAAAAGATGCAAAGCCAAATACTCTAGTGTGCCCAATTTGCCTAGGCCATCCAGGTTCAAAGCCTGTTGCAAACAAAAAGGCCATTGAATTTGCCGTAAAACTAGCTCTTGCACTAAATTGCAAAATTGAAAAGGAAATTGTTTTTTCAAGAAAGACTTACTTCTATCCGGACCTTTCAAAAAATTTCCAGATAAGCCAATACGATGTCCCTATCGGAAGAAGTGGATTTGTAGAACTTGATAGCACAAAGAAAATACGCCTTAGCCGTGTGCATTTAGAAGAAGATCCCGGGGCAATTGTTCATGAAGGCACAGTGCAGGGTTCATCATATGTTCTTGTTGACTATAACCGATCCGGCGTTCCGCTTTGTGAAATCGTAACAGAGCCGGATATTACTTCGCAAGAAGAGGCGCGGGAGTTTTTGGATAAGCTCAAAAAAATAGTGGGGTATTTGGGGATATTTGATATTGATAACTCCGTGCTAAAGGCAGATACCAATGTTTCTGTTCCGAAAGGGGAGAGGGTTGAGGTGAAAAATGTCACGGGGTCAAAAAATGTGGAAGCCGCGCTTTTGTATGAAGTGCAGCGCCAAATTGAAATTATAAAAGAAGGGGGAAAAATCGAGCGTGAGACCCGGGGCTTTGATGAGAAGACCTCTGCCACCTATTCACTTAGGAAAAAAGAAACAGAGGAAGATTATGGGTTTATTGTCGATGCGGATTTAGTCCCTGTTGATCTTACCGGTGAATTTGTGGGAAAATTAAAAAAGGGCCTTCCGGAGTTGCCGGTGCAAAAGGCAAAGAGGTTTGAAAAAGAATTCGGGTTAAAAGAATATGATTCAAGAGTTCTTGCAGCAAATAAGGGCCTTGCGGATATTTTTGAGAGCAGCGCAAAAATTGACACTCAAATAGCAGCTCGGCTTGTTTCAAGAGAATTAATGGGAATACTAAACTACAACTCCCTTGATTTGGGCGATACCAAAATCACTCAAAGTGGTATTTTGGAGCTAACGCAGCTTGTTGCAGGCGGAAAAGTTAGTGAAAAGAACGCAAAAGAATCCTTGATCAAATACGCGCTTGATGGCATTTCCCCCAAAGAGTTTTTGCAAAAAAACAATTTGCTGATTGATTCCTCTTCTGATGTTGAAGGAATTGTAAGAGAAGTGGTTGCAGAAAATAAAAGCGCATTTGAAGAGTACAAAAAAGGCAATTCCAAATCCCTTAATTTCTTAATTGGGCAAGTTATGAGAAAGTTAAAAGGCAAGGCAGATGCGCGGCTGGTTCAGAAAAGCATTGAGGGGCTCAAATGATTGAGCTTTCGGTAGAAAGTTCAAAAAGAAATGAACTGATTGATGTTACTTTAAAAATTTCCGGAGCGGTTTTAAAATCCGGGATTGTAAACGGAGCATGCATTGTCTATGTTCCGCACACAACTGCAAGTCTTACTGTAAATGAAGGGCACGATCCTGATGTTACTAAGGATATTTTAAAAAAACTAAATGAACTTGTTCCAAAAAATGAAAACCATGCCCATGCAGAGGGCAATTCCGATTCTCACATAAAAGCGCTTCTTGTAGGCAGCTCTGTTACAATAATTGTTGAAAAGGGCAAATTGTGCCTTGGCAGGTGGCAGAAGGTATTTTTTTGCGAATTTGACGGCCCAAGGGAGCGCACTTTTTGGGTGCAAACGCTAGCTGGGGATAAATGATAATTTAGTGAACTTTCTCCAAGCGCTCTTTTGCCGGATTTTTGTAAACATTTAAATAAAGCTTAGTTCAATTGAGTTTATGCCAATTAGACATCCAGACCCACATGGGTTTTCAAATAGATTGCGTAAACAGTTGGGCATAGAAAGGAAAATTATTAATCTTAGCCCTGATCAGAGACGATGGCTTGTTACAAATGGCATAAAATTATCTCCAGGGGTTAAAATAACTCTCCCTGATAAATTACATGGCCAAGCCTTGGCGCGTAAAATACCTTTTGAGTTTGAGTTATAATCTTTAATTTTCTCAAGCTAAAGTAATTGTCGCTAATGCCAAATTAGGCCAATTTAGGGCTTTTTGAGGGTTTTTTCCAGTGCTTGTACCAAATAGCATCTATATATACTATAGGTGATGTATAGATACATATAAATATTAGGTTGTGCCATATATTGGTGTATGTCAACAGATAAGCATAATGCTGAAAGGCTTCTTGAGCAGGTAAAGAATTGTGACACTTTGGATGAGAACAAGCAATTGGTTACTAATTTCTTTTACGAGAAACTCACCTCGAATATCAAGTATGGTTCCCTTGCGGCTTATCTGAAGATTTTGACCAGGGTTCTTGTTTTCAAAAAAAAGCCTTTGAAAGAATTTACTCAGAGCGAGCTTGTGGAATTTTTCATTAACATCAAGCCCTTGTCTTCTACTGTCATTGCAAAAAACGGGCAAGTCTATACCAAGCAGCCCAAGGAGTTTGCTCCTTACACCATTTCCTCAATGAAGGTTAACTTGAAGGTTTTTTGGAAATGGTTATTCAGGGGAGACCAAAAAGCTGAACGGGATGAGCATGGTTATCCGCTGGCGGTCTCCTGGATTAGCGGTAGTCGAAGGAAAATCAAGCCGTTACTCCAAAGAGAGCCCCTCACCCGTGATGAAATCAATTTCATATTGAAAACCACGAAAAGCTCTAGGACCAAGGCCGTAATAGCAGTGCTTTTTGAATCAGGGCAAAGGCAGGGAGAGTTCCTCGGAATGAGGATAAGCAAAGTAAAATTTTTCGATGACTATTGCGAGTTCATTTGCAGTGGAAAAACAGGGGAGAGGCCGGTAATACTTGTAAAGAGCTATCCGTATTTCAAAAAATGGTTGGAAGAGCGAAAGCAAATCAAAAATGTGCCTACAGAATACCAGGACTTTGTTTGGCTGACAACAACGAAATCGTTTGCAAAAACGGTTCCCCGGCCCATGAAGCTGGGTGCCCTTACAAACGCAATCAAATACGTAGCAAAAAAGGCCGGGATTACAAAAAGGGTCTGGGTGCACGGCCTGAGGCACTCCTCAGCCACCGATTTTTTCAAGCAAGGCTATAACGAATCAGAAGCCCGCCTCAAATACGGCTGGAGCAAAGATAGTAACATGCCATCAATCTACACTCATTACCAGCACGATGACCTCAAAGACAAAATCCTAATCAGAAGTGGAAAAAAAGCAGATGACAACAAGTACGACGGTAACACCCTCGTCTTGAGGGAATGCCAGTTCTGCTCCACAGAAAACCCCGGAGGCAGCGACTACTGTTACAAGTGCGGCAAGCCCATGACAATCCAAAAAATCAAGGCAACTGAAAAAGAAGGCAATGCCCTCGGCTTCATGCAATCCATGATAGGCGAAATTAAAGACCTTGAAAAAAGCGGCCTAGACATCCAGCAATTCAACTCATTCATGGAAGAATACGTCAAAAACTCCCAGAAAAAAGCACACGAAAAAATCAAGGTGTATCAATGAAAGAAAACAACGCAATATGGTTTCTTATCGGCGCCAATCATGGCCCCGCAATCCTCATACTCGCATTAGCAATAATCATAATCTTCGCCATTTTCGGTACCCTCTTCTTTATCTGGGTCTCTTTACCAAAATAAAACCCCAAGCGCGAAGATAATTTCCCGCAAACACCTCCAACAATCCCTATAATGCAAAAACAAGTCACTACACCGCATAAAATTGCGGGGAATTAAAAGAATTTTTATTTGTTTTTTTTGATTTGTTGTTTAAGCTTTTCGTTTTATTATTTTTTGTTATGTGTGGTCGTTATTCTTTTGTTTGGTTGTTGAATAAGTTGCAGGATGAGTTTGGGTCAATTAGGGTAAAATCTGATGGTTTTACTAAGTATAATATTTCTCCGGGGCAATTGAATCCGGTTATTCTTGAGGATGAGAATCAGGCGCAGATTATTGATTTTTATCGTTGGGGTCTTGTGCCGCATTGGGCTTTGGGGAAGCCTAATTTTGGTTTTAGGACTATTAATGCTCGGGTTGAAGGTATTTCTGATAGTCCTATGTATAAGCGTCCGTTTTTGAATCAGCGTTGTATTGTTCCTGCTTCTGGTTTTTATGAATGGCAAAAGGGCACTACGGGGAAAACTCCTTTTTACATTCATCCGACAAAATTGCCTTATTTTGCTTTTGCTGGGATTTATGAGTCATGGAAAACTGATGATGGTGTGCCATTCAATTCGTATTCTATAATTACCCGCGCGGCTGATAAGGAAATGTCAAAACTCCATGATCGAATGCCTGTAATGCTCAAAAAGAAACATTTTAAGGAATGGGTTGCTAGTGGTGATAAGCCAGAATCTGAATTGAAAAATATTTTAGAGGATTATGAGCATGATTTGAAGTTTCATATTGTTTCGAAAGATGTGAACAGTTCGCGGAACGAGAGTGAGTCATTAATCAAGCCTGTGCAAGGGACTTTGTTTTGATTTTCACATTTTTTTCATAAATATATTCCAATATTGAGGTCTGCACTATGTTTTGTGCCGCGAGTTCCATGATTTGTTTTTCTTGTTTTAAAAAATTTAGGAGTTCGTAGGTTGCGCGGACGAATAGTTCTTCGTATTTTTGCTGGTCTATGCGCGGGTGTTTGTTTGGCATTACTTGTATTCGGTTTTCGTATTTTTTGGCTTTGAAGTTTGAGTAGATGAAGTGTATTGTTTCTCCTTCGTTTGTTTTGATTCCTCTTTTTGTGAGTTGGATGAGTGCTGCTTTTTGTGCGACATTAGCGTGGTAGTCTTCTGCTTTTTTTGTTATGTCAATTCGGATTGCGAGTTCTTCTGGTGGTATTAGGTTGTTGTGGAGTTTTGTTGTCCATTCTTTGAGGTTTGTGAGGATTTCTGGGATTTTTTCTCGGAATTCTTTTTCGTTGTTTGCTTTTCCGAGGATTGTGAGTTGTTCTTCTTGCATTTTTTTTATTGCTCTTGGGGTGTCGCTTCTGCGTAGTTGTACTCCTCGTACTTTGTATTCGTTGTTTGTGTATTGTCCGTAGAATCTTGTGGGGGTTGGGATGTTTGCGTTGTTCATTCGTGGTAGGAATACTATCCATTTGAATGTTCCTTCTACTATTATTTCTACTCCTGTGGTTTTGGTGATTTTGTTTATGAGTTCTTGTATTTCTTGTGCTTTGTGGTTTTTTTTCTTGATGTAGAGTGCGTCTATTATTCCGTGGACTATTTCGAATCCCGAGTCTTCGCTGATGTGTGCGGCTTGTAGTAGTTTTTCGCGTGCGAATGCGCATATGCTTTGGTGGGCTTCTATTCTGCCGAACCTTGCGTTCTTGAATCCTGTGTAGCCAAAGGAGACTACTAGGAGCCATTTGAGGGCGTTGCTCATTGCCGTGTATTTTTCTTTTTCTGTTCCTTCGGTTATTTCTTTCATGTGTTTGTAGTATAGTCTTTTTTTCAAGATTGGTTCTAGGACTTCTGGGATCAGTCCTCTTCTTTTGTTGCAAATGTTGTAGCCAATGGCTGGGACGGTTTTTTCATTACAACAATTGCATAATATTGTTTCGGGGGAGATGTTGTGGTAGACCATTATGCTTGGGTACAGGCTTGAAAAGTCAATTTCTATCACATTCTCGTGAAGGCCGCTTATGGGTTCGTAGACCATTCCGCCCTTGTCCGCTTCGAATAAGTGCCAGGCGGAGTTGAATTTTTCCACTTGGTTTTTTTTCACTGGGATTAGGAATTCTTTTTGGAATGCGACGTAGAATTGTAGGTTTGAAATGCAGTTTCCAGAGCCGAGGCGTGCGGCCTTTTGTATGGGCATTACCGTTGAATGGGCGATTTCATAAATTCCGTCCAAACCGCATTCGGAGTAGTGGAAGTCGTTGATTTGGATGTGTAGCCTTCCGCGCAGGTAGCGTGCGGGCTCGTGCCTGATTACTCTTCCGTATGAGTAGTAGCTTTTTCCTTCTTTTTGGGCGAACTTATCTGGGAATCTCCCCAAATTGAATTCTATGGAGTGGGTAGCCATGCGGTTTTTGAGCAGGTCAAATTCGTACTTGTTCCCGTTCAAGGTCATTATCACGTCTGGGTCGAGCATTTCAAAGGTTTTTTTGAACTGTTCAAGGATTTCCTTTTCCTCCCCGTGAAAATACTTTTTATCGAGCCTGAGTGAGCTTATTTTTGTGTGCTCGTCGATTGCTTCCCCAGTCGGAGTGACTTCTATTAAACTTGTCTTGAGCGGTGGGTAGTGCTCGGTAAAACTTTCGAATTTTTGCGGCTTGACATTCACTGCCCATTCTCCCTGCACCTCAAACTCTATTTCCTGCAAAGGCCTAATGTTTTTCGTGAAAAGGTAAAGCCTATCCAGTTCTATGTCGGAATTGTAGAAGTTTAATTTGTAGTTGAATTTTTGCTCAATGCTTTTAATCATTCCAAATTGTTTTTTCACATTTTTTACGGCAATTTCAGTAACTTTAATGTACTTGTTTGTTTCAAATTCCCTTTTCTCAACTAAATTTGTAGTGCAATCGTTAGGGAATTGTTTCCCCAATAAATCCCTAACTTCCACAAGCTCTTGCTCCTCTCCTCCGACAAAAAAAGACGGCGTGATAAAATCCTTAAAATAAATATTTTTCCCCTCACTATCCCTGAGCCAAAGGGTTACAAGCCTGCCACTCGTGAAAACGTCAATGAGAGTTGCTTTCATACATTAAAAACAGCATTTTTAATATAAGAACCATTTGAGGGGCCTCGTTGCCGGTGCCATCATATTCTAGTTTGCTTTAAAAATTCAAATATCCTAATTACATTGGTAATTTCTTATGCGATTGTATGTGACTTTTTTGATTTTTTTATCGCTATTTAATTACTCAGTTGCATCAATAGAATATAATTTTGAAGGTTTGGTCAATCCAGATGGTTCTCTTGATGAAACACTTGAGTGGAGAATTTACCCGCCAAGCGACTCTTATTATGATGAACAAAACTGGGAGTTGTATGCTCCGCTAGATGCTACAGCATTCAACTTTACCACTGCAAGACCACTTCAAATAACTGATGATAATTCAATTGGAGCAAAAATATTGACTTTCCATTTTCAGGAAATTCATTTATCTGGACAAATTGTAAGAATTAAATATAATATCCAAAATGCAATAAAACAATCTGGGAGTAATTGGATTATTGAAAGAACTTTTTTTCCAGGAATAGAGGCAAGCGTTAGAACAAATTACTTTCTAAGAATTCCTGTAAAATATAAAGTTATAGAATCCATACCGATTGAAATGGAGAAAACTAATTATAGTGTTATAGCAGATACATATGATATTAACGAGACACGCCTCAAATACAAATTTACCGATTCGGAAAGCATTACGCTTAAAATCTATGGGGTGACTGATTCCAATACCAACAACGCTCCGACTGAAAATTCTAATTTAAGTCATACTTTAATTAACTATAATTTGACCTCAGACCAAAACTCAACCATAGTGCGTACAATTATGAATGAAGCTGATAACATTTTTCCGAAGCTAGAAGTACATTCTGGGAGGAAAAGCCTATTTGGAAAACTTGATGTAAATTTCACTCCCATACTTCCAGAATTACACCATACTAATTCAATTGCACAATATACTGGCAACGGCCAAATAAATCTATTTAATGATACAAAAAAATATTCGCATGATGACATATTGCAAACTTTACTGCATGAAACAGTCCATGCACTCTATGATGATAATAGCGGGAATAATCTTCCAAGTTGGTATGCCGAAGGAACAGCAGAACAAATTAGTAAAGAGGTATTGGAAGAACATGGTATAATATTCGCATCAGATGAAAAAATTCTAATTGATTGTGCAAAACCGACATATGTGGAAAATTATTCCTCTAGGCTGGTTGATTTTAATTATTCAACCATAACTTATTGGAGTCCAAATTTAGGGGATAAAAAACTGACTTGTGATAATTCAGTAGAGATTTATCTCGATCAATTGATGTATCTTTTCAGTTCCAAGATAATAAAAGATATTGAAAATGAATTCGGTAGAGGCATATTAAGCGAAATTGAGCAAAAAAGAGTTGATGAGAATGTGGTATATTCCACTATTCCTGAACAGTTTAACAATCAAATTAATTTATTTGTTTCAAAATCAACTATGAAAAATAGTACGAGCTTTTTTATTAAACATTACCTGGCTGTAGATGAGTGGGATGTATTAGATGCCAAACTTCAAAATGCAAATGCTGCAATCGAAGAACTTTCAAAAAAATCTAATGGTGCTTTTTTCCAAAATGCAAATTCAATTATACAAAATGCAAGAATAAAATTCTTTTCGGGAGATTTTAAAGGGGCAACTCAGCTAATTGAATTAGGGCTCTTCGAAGCCAATGATATTGAAAAAGATAGACAAAACACTATCTCAAGAATTAACTTAATAGAAAATGAAGTTAGTCGGCGGCAAAATAAAAATGCTTTTGTTGAAGTTTTAAATGCTATTTCTTCTGCAAGAAGCGCATATTCTAGTGGTAATTTGGGATTAATGTCAGACTTGGCATCAATAGCTAATGACAAATTAAATGAAACTGACCAAAAAATCTTGAAAATTAGCATTATCCTTTCCCAAGCTGAAGTCCAAAAGCAACAACACGAAAATTTTTTAGACAAATTTATTTATGGGGCTGCCATAGAAGACTTAAAAAAATCAAAAGAAAGTTTGCAAAAGGGGGATCTTGACGAGTCTGAATCATTTGCTTCAAATTCATTAAAATTATTCGAACTTGACCTATTATCCGCCATTTTCAAAAATATATGGCCAAATTTTTAATCATTTCATCTTCTTTTCAATTTCAATCATCATGCTTATGAGTATGACGTGCATGGGGTCGAGTATTTCGGCGTAGCCTCCGGCTTGAGTGTGGAGGCGGGCTTTGTAGAGGAGGCGTTCGAGTATTTCGCGGTCTTGTTTTCGAAGAGCTGCCTTGAATTTTTCAAGGGACACGTATTCGGCTTCAATGACTTGCCGGAATGATGGTACGGTTCTTCCCATTAGCTAACACCTCCTCAAAGTGCGTTGAGTACTTGTTCTCGTCCAAAAAATAATGGATGCTAAGGCCCTTTCCCTCTAATTCCTTCAACTTGTTGGCTATTGAGTTAAGTACCCCGATTTTTTCTTCCTCATTCCTTGAATCATCCAAAAATAGCGTTGTCAAGGCAAAAATCACGATTTCATTTGTCCCATGGTTCTTGGCAGCTGCCTCTAAATCCTTATACACCAATTCCCTGAGCTGGTAGAACGTAAAAGGCCTTGAAACAAACACCCTCTTCAAAATCCCAACTGCCTCTAACCTACTCTCCGCCAACTTCAATACCTGGTATGGGTCAAAACCATTCCCACAATCCAAAAAAA
>Ga0209542_10000349_pt1 | contig 112705 bp, 119 predicted proteins | sample RifCSPhighO2_01_FD_184028 | JGI IMG/M metagenome (GOLD analysis project Ga0209542, IMG submission 184028) | Soil microbial communities from Rifle, Colorado - Rifle CSP2_plank highO2_0.1 (SPAdes) (version 2) | ecosystem: Environmental > Terrestrial > Deep subsurface > Rock core/Sediment ...
ATATATAATATGAAAAAAATCCTCATTCTTGCGGCGGATAACTTTGAGGACAGTGAACTGCTTTACCCGTATTACAGGCTCCAGGAAGCGGGCGGGGACGTAAAGGTCGCGGGTCTTGGCGAGGCTCAGTACAGCGGCAAGCACGGCGTGCCAGTAAAGTGTGACGGCAGGATAGAGGACTTCGACCCCGCCGATTTTGACGTTCTTGTAATACCGGGCGGCTGGGCGCCTGACAAGCTGAGGCAGAGCAAGGTCGTGCTTGATTTGGTGAGGTCGGCCCACGACGGGAAGAAGCTGATAGCGTCAATATGCCACGGTCCTCAGGTCCTGATATCCGCAGGCATACTGAAAGGCAGGAAAGTCACGTGCGCGGCCGCCATAAAGGACGACGTGATCAATGCCGGGGCAGAGTACTCCGATGAACCGGTAGCGGTTGACAATAACCTGATAACGTCGCGAAAGCCGGCTGATTTGCCGGCTTTTTGCAGGGAGGTAGTGAAGCGTTTGGAGGGGTAAAAATGTTCTTCCTGCGAAGGTTTGCAGTTCAGGGGCGAAGCATGGAGCCGTTTTATCGTGACGGCGATTATGTCGTCGTCCTTACAAAAAATGCAGCCCTTTCCGTGGGGGACGCCGTGGTAATAAACAAGAGCGGCCGGAATATGCTGAAGCGCATAGCCGCGGTTCCGGGGAAGGGCGCGGCGGGCCTTATGAAAGACGGCGAATATTTCGTTCTTAGCGATAACCCGATCGGCACTGACAGCCGGCAATTCGGCCCTGTGAAGAGGGATGAAATAGCGGGTAAAGTCGTCTGGCACGTCCGTAAGCACGCTGATTCACGGCCGTGAAACAAATGAATTCATGTGAAGGTTTTGTGACGCTTTCGTGAACTTATAGCATGTTCAGTTGATGCCGGAACATTTTATGCCGAACATGCATATAGCAGGTTCGCGTTGAAAGTTCCGATATGCGAACCTGCGTTTACGCCAGATCAAACGATGCAATATCGGAATATACGGGTCCCCCGTGGCCAAGGACCGAATTCTTGAGCTTCACGGTTTTCACGTTCATGAAGCCGAATGAAGCGTTTTTATGCCGTGAAATTATGGACGAAAGCCTCGGATCCGGTTTTCCGGCTCTGGCAAGGGTCGCGTGAGGAACTGCATCTTCCCCGCCTTGGCCAAAGGCCGTTATGATCTTTTTTTGAAGCCCAAGAAGCTCCGGAGCTCCTGCCCATATTATCCTTGGGCGCTTATCGTCAGGAAAGCCGCCGATTCCCATTACCTCCGCGGTGAAAGCGCGTTGGCCGGCAAGCGCTGCCTTTAGTTTTTTGACGGCCAATTCCGGCCGGCCTTCTCCTATGAACTTCATGGTGAAGTGAAGGTTTTGCCGTGAAGTCACGTTAGCTCCGGTCACGGCAAGCTCCCTCCGGACGACCGTCAGGTCTTCTTTTATTCTGTCGTCGAGGTCGACTGCGACAAAGAGCCGCATCATCATAGCCTCGCGAACGCTTCCTCTTTCCACGGCTGCCCGGCTTTCTCCCGCGCCAGTATGCTTATCCCTTCTACCTTCATGGAACCGAAGCTATGGTTTTCGAGCTGCCTCACGTGCCTAAGTATGTCTTCCTTGACTTTGCCGCTTTTCACCATCGCTATTGCGGAATGCGGCGACACCCCCGGCGGGCCGAACTCCTGGCCGATAGCATCTTGCAGATTCTGCAGTCCCGAAGCTCCTACCCATACGGATTTTATATGACGATCGTGCGGAAATACGCCCATGCCTTTTACGTCTATATTAAATGAGCAGAAATCGGCAACGGCTTTTTGCAGCCTTTCTTGGACATGTTTTTGTTCCTGCAATCGTGCCAGTATGAAGCGCGGCTGCTTTACGGCTACAACGCCGGATAGTTCTATGAGACGTTCCTGTATATAGCTCATTTTTTGCATTATATGAGGGGCCGCTTCTATAGCCAGAATATGCATATGTATTGTTGGCGCGGTTAGATATATAGATTAATATAACGATGTTATGAGCCCTTGATTTCCTGTCCAACACGCATATGGAGGGATAATTTTATATAAACCATGTCTATATAACATATTTTATGCCTTGATTTCCTGTCCAACACGCATATGTGAGGGATAAAACGGCAAAATCCCCGAATTCTTCAAAATTTTGCATTTCCCAGCCATTTGAAGGTTATGAAACCTTTAAACGTACAGCTGTCCAATTTATTCTATCATGGGCAGGAAGAAAGGATTTGACGGCAAGAAGATATCCGCTATAGTATCTGTTCTGGCCAGGAATCCGGACGGGGTATGGCTAAGGCAGCTTTCGAGGGATACCGGAATCTCTGCAACCACGGCCGGCACTTATGTAAGCGGCATACTGAAGCCTCTGCTGGAGGAGGCAAACCTCGGCACCGGGGCCCGTCCTATGCTGCGGGTGATACGGCTGAAGCCGTATGTGTTTCAGAAGATAGCCGAAGGCCGTAGCATAAGCGAAATTCTGAAAATGCTGAAGATCCTGAGCAGCGCAGAGAGCAATTAAAGGCTAAAAATAGTCTAAAATATTTCTAATCGCCTAAATATAGGCTTTTTTATCGTAAAGACGAAAAAATTAAAATATGTTAGTTTTCTAAAACTCACAAAACACTCACATTCTACTCACTTGCCCGTAATATTCACGGGAGAGTTCGTGAAGTTCACGTGAACTTCACATGAAGGTCTGTGAACGCCCGTGAAGATCCGTGAACATGGCGTGAACGTCCCGTGAAGGTGAATGAATATCCGTGAACAATCTCACACATTATGTGAATGGCGTGTGAACCTCACATGAATACTCTCACAATGTTCTTGCATATGACGGGAAAATACATGAGAAAGCTCACAAAGCATATGTATTCCTCTCAAAAGCCGGAATATTCGGTCACAAAACGGTATAAAACTCTATGACCTTAACATGAACTTCAGTAACTATTCACACCTACTTCATAAAGTATTCACGCCGCCTTCACAGGATCTTCACAAGACCTTCACGAACTTCACGTGAATACCCGCGTGAAGGTCTTGTTTCACGTGAACTTCACAGGTCTTCACATGAATTCATACTGTCAAAAAACGTGAACTTCACGAAAAATAGCAAGAAATCCGTGAATAGCTGCGTGAACATGCAAAAGTCGCGTGAATGCCCGTGAAGTTCATCATATAAATCTTTTTAAGCCGTGAAGCAGATATGAATAGATGCCCCCGCCTGATGAAGACATAGCGGTCCCGGAAGCCGTTTTTACGCAAGAAAAGGGCTCCGAAAACCCCTCTTCAGAGGGCAAAAATAACCCCATAGGCTGGCCTAAAAGGCTGAAAGACTGGATGGCTGAAAATGGCTGGTTCGAGAGCCCTTTTACGTTCAGCATAAAGCCGGATCTCTACGTCGGATATGAAGAGCAGAAGGCTATGCTTCTTTCGGCCATAGAAGAGAAGCATAATATATCTTTGGTTACCGGGCCGACGGGCTCGGGCAAAACGACGCTCCTGAAATGGGCGACAATGAACGTGCCGAAGAACTTTGACGTCCTTTACGCCGGAAAACCGCCTGCGAATACGCAGGAGCTCGTGGATATTTTCAACAACAAATACGGCGCGCCGTGGTTCCTGAGACTCTTCATGCCTAACATAAAAAATCCGTATCAGATACCCGATTTCATGAACAGGAAGCTGCGGGGAAAGCATATGGTATTCTTCCTCGACGAGGCGCATGAAGCCGAACTGGAGATGCTTGAATGGATCAGGGTGCTTAGCGATCAGATAGACAACATGACTATAATATTATCCGGCCTGCCGGTGTTCGAGCCGAAGATACGCGACAAGCTTGAGACCCTGAGGAAGAGGATAGTGGCGAGGATTGAGGTCCTTTCGCTGACAAAGACGGAGATGGAACGGATGATAGCTATGCGCATAGAGAGCGTGGGCGGAAAGGGCCATGCGCCTTTCGACCAGGGCGCAATAGACGCAATATACGAGAAAACCGGCGGGTTCCCGAGGGAGGTACTGCGAGTATGTACGGAGCTCATCAACGCTGCAGCGCGGCAGGGCCGTTCTGCGATCACGGTCGACATGGTCTCGGCGCGCAAGGAAGAGGAGAAGAGCATTTCGGTGAGTGCAATAGAAGCCCTGACCCCGATGCAAAGGGATGTGATAGAAGTCCTTGCCGCGGGCCCTGCGTCCCCGGGTGACATAGCGAACCGCCTGCCGCTTGAGAAATACAAGACCCGCCAGCACGCCGTGAGGAGCGTCAACAATATACTGATCCGGATGATGGCGGAAAAGATGGTCGAACGGACGAGGAAAGACCGGGCCTTCGTTTATCACCTGGCGGCGAAGCTCAAGACGCTCGTGGTCAAGGCATGATCGCTAACATAAAACATTACAGGCGGCGGTTCCCTGATAAAAACGTATTTAAGATTGCTAATGAATTATATAGCCATATAATAACGGGGTGGTAACATGGCTACAAGAGGAAGAGATTTGATCGGCAAAGTCATAGTTTCCGAAGAAACCGGCAGGAAATTCGGCGTAGTCGGGGACCTGAACTTCGTGGCCGAATCCGGCGAACTTCTCAGCATAGTGATGGTCGAGCCCACAAGGCACTCCTCCGAACTCAATCTTGAGAGGGATGAGGGAAGCAGGACTCTTGTGCCTTTCTCGGCGGTGAAGTCCGTAGGAGACTTCGTCATAATATCCGAGAAGGAAATAATCTGAGCATTTGTTCAAAAAGCTTAGCTCTTTGACACTTTCCGCACTTTTCATTCGCTCTCTATTTCTTTAAACATTTTTCCGACATAGTTTTTCGCATGATAAGCGAGATGATAACCAAGATTGCCGCAGACTCGGGCCTGAATGAAAGCGAAATCAAGGCCCGCGTGCAGGAAAAACAGGAAGAGCTCTCCGGCCTCATATCCGAAGAAGGCGCGGTATACATAGTGGCCAAGGAGCTTGGCGTCCAGATACTCAAGAAGAAGGAAAGGCTTTACATAGGCAGCATCGTGCCTGGAATGAAGAACGTGGACGTCGTAGGGAAGATAACAAGGATATTTCCGGTCAAGGAATTCAAGACCGACAAGGCGGAAGGCAGGGTCGCGAACATGATAATCGCCGATCACACGGGCTCGGTGAGGCTGAGCCTCTGGAACGAGGAACTGCAGGCTCTTGAAGAGCTCAAGTCCGGCGACGTCATACATTTCAAGGGATTTTCAAGGGAGGGATATGACGGTTACGCCGAACTCCGCATAGGCAAATACGGCCTCATGCAGAGAAGCTCGGAAAAAGTGGACGTCGCGGAAGAGCCTGCCGCAGTCGCGGAAAGATCTTCTATAAAAGAACTGCAGGAAGGATACAGAAGAGAAGTTCGTGCGTGCCTTGTGCAGCTTTTCAATTCCAACATGTTCTATCCCGTATGCCCGCAGTGCAGGGCCAGCCTGAAGGAAGCTAACGGCTTCAAGTGCGAGGAGCACGGTGAAGTCTCGCCGGAGCACAACATAGTTCTCACGGGAATAATAGACGACGGCACGGAGAGCATACGCGCCGTCCTGTTCAACGAGCAGGCGGAGTTCGTGCTGGGGATGACGAAAAACGAGGCCAAGAGGATATTTGATATGAAGAGAGACTTAAAGCACGTCTATGAAAAAGCGGAACTAGGCCGGGAATACGTGTTCTCAGGCAAGGTCAGGCGCAATACTTTCTTTGACAGGCTGGAATTCGTGGCGAATTCGGTGAAGAGCGTCGACGTGAAGGAAGAAATAAACAGGCTGCTGCCCGGCGATGCGGCGTAGCAGGGGCAAAACATGAGTGAAATGATTTCGATTTGAAGAGGAGTCAGATAATGGCGCATATACAGAAAAGGTGAAAACATGACTGAAATGATTTCGATAGAAGATTTGCCCGGCATCGGGCCTAAAGGTGCCCAGAAACTCAGGGAAGCGGGATACGAGGACCTCATGAGCATAGCCGCCGCATCGGCGGGGGAAATCGTCACGGCCTGCGAGATAGGCCAGGCAACCGCCGAAAAAATAATAGAAGCCGCGCGTGACAAGCTCGACATGGGCTTCAAGTCAGCGGCAGACGTGATGGAAAAGAGGAAGGAGATAGGAAGGGTAACGACGGGCAGCGATTCGCTTAACGCGCTGCTGGGCGGCGGTGTGGAAACGCAGGCAATAACAGAGGGCTTTGGTGCCTTCGGATCGGGAAAGTCGCAGCTTGGCTTCCAGTTGTCCGTGAACGTTCAGATGCCCGTCGAAAAAGGCGGGCTCAATGGCACGTGCATATTCATCGACACCGAAAGCACTTTCCGCCCGGAAAGGATCGTGCAGCTTGCGCAGGCGCAGGGGCTTGATCCGGAGAAGGTTCTCAGGAACATATTCGTGGCCAAGGCCTACAATTCGGACCACCAGGTCGTGCTCGTGGAGAAGGCGCGCGACATAATAAAGGAGAGAAACGTGAAGCTTATAGTCATCGATTCCATGATGTCCCACTTCCGTTCCGATTACTCCGGCAGGGGCGAGCTCGCGCCAAGGCAGCAGAAATTGAACAGACACCTGCATTCGCTCCAAAAAATCGCGGACTCCTTCAACGTTGCCGTGTACATGACGAACCAGGTCATGGCCAGGCCTGACATGCTTTTCGGCGACCCCACGGCGGCAATCGGCGGGCACATTCTAGGTCACGCTTCCACCTACCGTATGTACCTGAGAAAAAGCAAGCAGACCAAGAGGGTCGCGCGGCTGATTGATTCTCCTAATTTGCCTGAAGGTGAAGCGGTATTCAGCGTCACTGAAGACGGTATCAGGGACTAGAAGGCGATTATTTCTTTTCCTTCACGAGCTTTTCCGCCATCCTGATGTCCTGTTTCATGACCGTGCTTCGGCCCGCATGGCGGGCGAGATTCCATGCCTCTTCGGCTATCCTCAGCGCCCGTTCTTCCATCTTGCCTATGAGCGCCTCGGCAGCCTTGTCAGAAACGCGCTTCGCCCCGGCCCTGAAGAAAAGCCTGCGTATCGGCTGCAGGGTAAGTTCGGACATAATAACATTAACGCTTGGATTGTATTTAAACACTGGATTCCGCTATATTAATGCTTCGGAGGCCGGTGCGAATCCTTAAAACGGCGAAGAAGGGGCCGGAAAACGACGTATATACCGAAATAGATATATCGCATATTTAAGCAGGCGCATGCATACACTTTATATGAGCGTCAAAAACGAACTCGAGTATCTCTTCCTTAGAAAGAAGCCGGTCAAGCTTCTCATGTGCATAAAGATGGGCAATGCAAAATACGTTTCCGTTCTTGCGAAAGAGACGGATTGCACGTACTCCCACACGGTCAAGCTTCTTGAAATGTTTGAAGAAATGGGCCTTGTCGATTTTGACAAGGAAGGGCGAATCAAATACGTAAATCTCACAAAGGACGGTGAAGAGCTGGCAGACAGCTTCGAGGCTGTTCTCCGCAAGTTCTCAAAGCTCAAGCCCAGGGGAACAAAATGAAGGGGCAGGTTGATTGCTGCTGCGGTCCGGGAGGCTTCGGTCGCGCAGTTATAATGTGGGCCCGCAACGTTCACAGCATGCCTAGAAGAGATGGCTTCATTCTTGATAGCATAAATTACTACCAAAAGCAGATAGATCCGCAGTTGAAAAAAGAATTCGGCGTAAAAAAGATGTGCTCATTCATGCCGACATGCTCGCAATACGCCAAAGCGGCCGTCAAGAAGAGGGGCCCTGTCATCGGAATGTTCATGGGAGCGTTCCGCCTGCTCCGCTGCAACCCGATAACAGGCGGCGGCTACGACCCTGCCTGAAAAGCTTATATAGCAAATGATAAAAGTATTCGGGCAAATTATGTCTTTGCTGTATGTAGAGAATGCCTGAAAACTAATGCCATCTACTATAGTTGACCAACTTGATTGGGCATATTACAAAAATTGGTCATATATAGTAAACCAAATTATAATACCGGTTTGAGCTTTGCACGAAAAGTAGCCAATGAACACAAGATGTTGCGATTTTAGAAAGTCAAAATACAACCGGTTGACCGATTTTGGACTTTAGGTGCAACCACCGGTTTGGTTAACTATATATACCGGCATTCTCAATTTATTCTATGTGCTCGAATTGCATCATGTATTCGGTATTCGGAGCTCTTGCATTGGTCCTTCTCGTAAGCGGGATAGGACAGCAACTGAAGATGCCTGAGATAGGCCTTGATATGGCCACAGGCATCCTGGCACTGCAGTATTTCGCAGGCGTCGCACTTATGGGCGCGGCAAAATACTACAAGGCTCAGGCGCACTGCATGAACGAATCCGAATCCAAGAAAAGAAAGAAGCGATAAACGATTTCTTTTGTTTTGCCCTAATTTTTGTCTCCCTACCGTTCTTGTCAATCTATTTTTATGAAGTGTCAGCTATATTAAATAGGTAAAAACCTATGTCCTATGTTAGGGTTGAGGCGCTATCCATATTCTACAAAATATAAGATAGAAATACTATCATAGAAAATATACTATAAAAACTATATAAAAATATTATAGAAAAACCGCCCCGAAAACTAACATAAAAAATTCCGGCCAAAAGCCGTAATAAAAATATATGCAAATATATGCCAAAAAAGTGCCTGGAAAAAGATGTATAGAAAAATCCATGGTAGAGGCAGAATCCAAACCATTCGCCTCAGAAATCGTACTATGGAAATCAGATTTAAAAATACTCCGGACTAAGAAAGAGAAATAAATTTTGGTGATTAAGATGAGCATAGAAATGGGTATTGTTCCTTGCAGAGTTTCTCCCGACGGACAAGTAACTTTTTACCCGACGCTTTATCACAGGGACCCGCAGGACGATTGGCATGTCCGTGGCAGAGTATTGGGTATGCCTTCTAGCGCCGGTGCTGCCAGCAGCGCATACGTATATAGAAACGGGCACCAGATAATAGTCGGACTTTATGGCGACGGTCGCAGAATAGGCGAATTCCCATTAACTGATCTCTTTTATCCGTGATTCCGGTCGAATCCTGAAACTTTTTCCGCAGCTTTGTTGTCATATTTCGCAAAAACAAGTGTATTCCGGCCAAAGACGGGAATTATTCTCTAACACCGTAAAATATAAAAGTGAGCAGGACCAAAGAGGTTACTATGCCATCAAGGGTATATGCTAAAGAAGTGCAAAGCAGGTCTTTTGCCGGTTTATTCCGGACAAAAGATGAAAGCGGTTTATTTGTCGCAGGCAACGACGGCCTTATCGCTAACATAAAAAAACCGGTGAAAACGGCCAAAAACTGCCATTCTAAAGCCATATTTTATGCCAAATGGGTCACCCATGGAGCTGTAAATGTACTCGTTAAATGGGGGTCTTTTCCGTGAACAGGCCGGACTGGGACACCTACTTCATGAACATAGCACAGCAGGTGGCGGCCCGTGCAAACTGCATCCGAAGGCAGATAGGTGCCGTGCTTGTCCGCGACAAGCAGATCATCTCCACGGGCTACAACGGCACCCCGCGCGGCATCAAGAATTGTTTTGAAGGATATTGCGCGCGCTGCGCTTCGAGTGCGCCATCAGGTACGTCTTTAGATAAATGCAGTTGCTGCCATGCCGAGGAGAATGCAATTGTCCAGGCGGCCAGGCACGGCATGCGGACCGAGGGGGCCACTTTGTATACCACGTTTACTGCCTGTACGCAGTGCGCCAAGATGATAATCAATGCAGGAATAAAGAAGGTCGTTGCCAAAGAGGATTATCCCGACGATTTGGGCACGCGCCTCCTGAAAGAAGCCGGAGTGGAGCTGATAAGAGTATGAAAAAGAAGCTTTCTGACATGGTTTTTCAGCGGATTTCCCCGCCGGATCATCTGGATAATATAACGCATGATATAATGGCAGACGTGTGGGTACGGCGTTTGGGCCTGAAACGCAAAGAAAGCCGTGCAAATCATGCAAAGCTTCTATTGGAGCTTTTAAAATACAGGAAAGACAATATTCCGCTTACTGTAGATAAAATATCCGAGATATTGTCTATTTCACAGTCCCAGACGTACGAGGAATTAAGGAAGTGGCGCTCTCTCGGCCTTGTTGAATTTATCAAGGTTCCTGCAGGCGCGGGCTTCACAAAAGGATATTTATTGACAGCCAATACCACGAATCGTCTTTTGGACAGAGTAGAATCCGCAATGAAGGCATTTATGCGTAAAACACGCCGAATAAGCAAAGATTTTGACGATTTGATGATTATTGGTGCAGTACGCAAGGATTCAGGAGAAAAAGAGCCTGTTATTGGCGTAAAAGAGTCCGTTATAGAGGGCGAAGAGGACCCGGAGCCTGAAAAGGACGACGAATTTTAAGTTAGGGATGGGGGCATATTTTATATATGATTGCATATATGCTTTATAGAATATATACTATGATTTATAGTAATAAAATATATATTTTATCTAATCTATTCTATAGAATATAGTTAAAACCTCACCCGTTTGTGAGGGTTTAAGTGGTTGCCTATATTATAACATTGCTATGTTTACTCCGGGAGTCGGTAGCAGGAGCGCAGACGATGTGTTTATGAGCCAAGTGCTTTTTCACGAGATGCTTCGCGGATTTTATCATATCCATCTCTATAGATCATATCGTAAAATAGGGAGAGCCCTTTTGCCAAGTAAAACTGTAAGTTTATAGAATTTAGCGTTCGTAAAGTTTGCCTGGATTGGCATGAGACGGGGGTTTGAAAATAGGATCTGCTCGCTTCGGTGACGTGACAACGTCTACGCAGAAGAGATCTGTAACGTCTTCACCGAGGCGTTGGAAATCCACTGGCATGGGATTGTGTTCGCGGTCATAATCCAGCGACATTCCTATGCCGCCCGGCTCGGTAATTACAATTTCCTGGCGATGGCGCTCATCGGCCTCATCCCCATAACTATAGACACTTGAGCTTGCATTCGAGTTGCCGCGCATGTTAATAGTTATATCAGCAGCATCCGATGCAGCAACTTTTATATCTACTCTCGTTATTCTGCTTGCGCCCTGAAGGTTATCCCAGCCATATCCGGCTATTCCCGTGCCGGGATATGCTCTTTCAACCATGCTATTCAGGGTTCGATAGTGCCTATTCCATGCCTTGTCGGAAGGCAATACAAGAGTCCTCCTTTCGCAATTTTCGATCGGATATCTCAATATTACCCGTGCATTGTCCCGTGGAGCATTCACCGCCCCGGCAACGCCTCCCGTTATAGCCAAGGCCGCTGCTATTGCAAGAGCGCCCTTCCAATAATTGCTAAAGTTCATTGCATAGGCTTGGGAGTAACTTATTTAAACATTGAATTCGGCCGTATTAACACGGCGGACGAAACAACGGGAATTCGATGCGCAAATCCAGCGCTTGAAAGCGGCGCATCATCCGTGGCCGGCACGGGGCACGTGGCGTCCTGAGCCGCCTTCCGCATAAGTAAAGTTGCTGCCCCATCCCGTGGGGACGGGTGCGGTAAGGGATGCGTCGTTCTTTTTGACAATGCCGATAGACGGCAAAATTGCGTCGAACTCTGCGAAGCCGTCTGGATCGAGGACACACGGTATTATAACGCCGGAATGACCGCGGGCGACCGCGTCCAGATAATCCGTTAGCCTGTTTCCGCGCAGCATATCTTCTTCATTGGCCCATAGAACTTTGAGCAGGGCGCTGTAGAAACCCGCGACCTGATCATCCGGGCAGGCGTTTCTTGCAGCGATTATCTGGGAGTGGAAGCCGCGCCTTTGCCGCAAGTCCGCCTTTGTATCGGGGCATTCCCTGTACACAGACGTAATTGTCTTTATTGCGCCCGGCTGGGGTTCTACCGCGATGTTTTCCCATCTTTGTTTCTGGCAGGCAAAAAGCTTGTGGTAGAAATTTTCGACCACGTCAGGATATAATTCCGTCAACTCGGGAGGCGCAGGAAGGCGCGAACTCGGGTATTTTTCAAACATTGCTTTTCCCTCTGCATATACTACTGCGCCATCGGGAAGCGACCGCCTGGAAAGCCACCCGAGCGCGTCATATACTTGGGCGGTCGTATAATTAGGATGGGAGAGGTCGGAAACGCGGACGGGGCCGTCATTTTCTTTCAGCCTGCAAAATACGTATCGGCGCAGAGGGTTTATAGAAGGTTTCGTAATGCCCGGCGCATAAGGGACGCGCCCCCTTGAAGCGTTTGAAGACGAGCGCGCCATGAAAAATTATGGCCGCATCGTTTAAATTGTTTTTTGACGCGTCCTGCAAGGAACTGAAAACGCTGTTTACAGAATGATCTGCGATAGCAGGGCAGAATCATATCCCCATCTGAAATAACCATTCCGGCAGAAGAATCACTTCTTCGCTTCGTTCTTCACGACGTTCGGGAACTGCATGGGCGGGGGAAGCCGCACGTCCGAGCAGATTTCCACGGCCTTGGCGAGGCAGCGCCTGAATATGGCGTTCAGCACTTCCACGGTCATGTCGTCGTCAAGCTTCTTTTCCTTGTCCCATTTTTCGGCTATTTCTTTCGCCCCGTCGGAGTTGTACAGGACTTCGCCCTCTATGGTAAGGCTTCCTACTTCGGGCTGGTAATTCGTCTCGAATGAGTATGCGATGGAAACCACGTTCTTTATACCGAGCAGGCCGGCGTGCATCTTCACGGAACTGATGCGCGGCGTGCTGGAAACGTTCACGTTCGCGGCGCCTTTGCCGCTGTTCTTTGCATCTATCCTGTCAAAATTCACCGCAAGTATGGGCATATTATCACGTTTTACTATTAGGGCAACGTTTTTATATTTATCATGGGCATTAATGTTTTTACGTAATTTTCAAGATTACACGTGATAATAATGAAGCTGACGCCTGCGGAAGAGAAACTGCTCAAGAAGATAGGGGACGCACAGCTAATCACCAAGGCCGAATTGAAGGAATTCATAGTCAGCAACAACGGCGTGACGCCAAGGGATGCTTCAAGCCTGCTGGACACGGCGACAAGAAGCCTCATGGAAAAGGACCTCGTTTCCGTGATAAACCCGATCGGATCCACCTGCTACATAATTACCAAGGACGGCTCCAGGCTTCTTCGTGACAACGACTGATTTCTTTCATATATCAGGCTATAGTGAACCGTTAACTAATCCGGGCATATGAAGGGTTCACATATAGTTCCCAAGCGTGTAATATCCGTGTTGCTTGGAGAGCTATAAATTCTTTTCCGATAATTCCTTAACTACAGCCCCGTCGTCTAGTGGTCATTTCGTTTCCTTTTGGAAACGAAAACACAAAAGGATGCAAGCCTCTGGAGCTTGATACAGCGGTTCGAATCCGCTCGGGGCTATTTTAAACATCGAATTCCGCCGTATTAATACGGCGGATGAAACAATGGGAATTCGATGTGCAAATCCACCACTTTCAAGCGGTGGATTTTTAAATGTTCAAAAAGAAAATAATTCATATGGCCAAGAAACTTTACCGTTCAAGAACAAACCGGATTCTGGGCGGCGTGTGCGGAGGCATAGGCGAGTACTTCAACGTTGACGCCAACATCGTAAGGCTGCTCTTCCTTATCTCAGGCGCGGGTCTCATGATTTATCTGATAGCCTGGATTCTCATTCCCGAGGAGCCTGCGAAGAAGAAGTAGTTTTCAATGATTTTTATTTAAGCTTTGATAAGTATATTATACTATGCATGTAAGCGACACGGTTGAAATAGTAACAAATTATAAACACAGCACAAACTTCTACAATGACCTCACAGCGCCTACAGTCGGTGACATAGAACCTCTCATTCTTGCTGAATATTTAAAAATACGCGGCGTGGAAATATCCTTTAAGGAAAGTAAAGCGATATGCGCAGATGGTTCTATGATGCCGTTAGACGTTTGCACAGGCAGGCGTGTAACGGGATATACATTCGTGAACGATGAGTTCAAACTTTCAATTGAAGATTATAACGACGGCGATTCACCATATACGAGGGCTGGAATAAGAGGCACGGTCGAGTTTGATGTAGGATATACAGGCATAGCTAATTTTAATGCCTTCTGCGGCGGGGAACGCCCGGGCCGTGTAGTAGAAAGCTTGATAAATAAATCGATGTCTGACTATGATTATAAACAAAGAGGAAAGGATCGAATAGCAAGGCAATTTGGGGGAGCGACGACGGCATTATTGCTCGGCACGGAATCAAAATAAATAGAAATCATCATAATCACACGCTCATCATTTCTTCCACGTCGTCCCTGCGCAGGACGTTCGCCATCGTGCGGAACAACTGCATGTCCGTTATCACAGGCACGCCGAATTCCACTGACTTCTTGCGTATCAGCCGCTCGTCTTGTATCGTTTGAACGACGTTTGACGACAGCGACGGAATATTCACGACCATGTCCAGCTTCTTGCCTATCAGATAATCAAGAAGGTTAGGCTGCTTGTCTTCGTTGACCTTGTAAAGGGTCTCGCATTTTATGCCCTTGGATGAGAGGAACTCCGCCGTGGTGTCGGTCGCATATATCCTGAATTTTTCCGAGAGCATCCGCGCCGGTTCTGCTATATCGGTCTTGTCCCCGCCTACTGTTATGAAAATGGAGCCGTCCTTCGGTATTCGTATGCCTCCGGCCATGGCGGCCTTGAGGAACGCTTCCTCGAAAGACGAGCCGAAGCACGCGACCTCGCCGGTGGATACCATTTCCACTCCGGTCACGGGATCGGCGCCCAAACGGGTGAACGAGAATTGCGGGAACTTCACACCGTATATCGGCGGCTCTTCGTAGTTTTCAGAAACCTTATTCTCCATCATGGCGCACGCTGCTATCTCCATCAGGTTCTTGCCTATTGTTTTGGAAACGAATGGCATGCTGCGCGACGCGCGCAGGTTGCACTCTATCACGTATATCCCGCCCTTCTTCAGAAGATATTGAATGTTGAAGGGGCCCTTGATGTCAAGTGCGTCGGCTATTTTTTCAGTGATTGTTATGAGATTCTTCTTTTCGTCCGCAGTGACGTTCAGCGCCGGCAGCATCATCGTGGCGTCCCCGGAATGCACACCAGCGTCTTCTATGTGCTCAAGTATTGCCGCAACAAACGTCCTGTCGCCGCGTACGCCGTCCACTTCAACCTCCTTTGCCTTCAGAAGGAACTTTGAAATTGCAACGGAGGCGCCTTCAGGAACGCGTTTCATGAAATCGTTGAGCTGCTCGTCGCTGAAAGCGACGTTCATTGACGAGCCGGATAGCACGTAAGACGGCCTTATCAGCACGGGATAGCCGGCGCTCTTGGCAAATTCCCTCGCGCCTGCCGCGTTTTCCAGCACGGCCCATTGCGGCTGCTTCACTCCTATGCCGTCAAGGAGCGAGGAGAATTTTACGCGGTCTTCGGCGCGGTCTATGTTCTCGGCGTTCGTGCCGAGGATGTTTATCCCGTGTCTTGCAAGCGCCATTGCAAGATTGTTGGGGATCTGGCCGCCGACAGAAACCACGACGCCTGCAGGGTTCTCCTTTTCCGCTATGTCAAGCACGCGTTCGAGCGTAAGCTCGTCGAAGTAAAGCTTGTCCATGACGTCATAGTCGGTGGAAACGGTCTCAGGATTATAATTGATCATTATGACTTCATCCGCGTATTTCTTCATGGCCTGCGCCGTATTGACGCAGCACCAGTCGAATTCTACCGAAGAGCCTATGCGGTAGCAGCCGGAACCCAGGACGATTATTTTTTTGCGTCCTGCAAACTGTATGTCGTCTTCAGTGCCGCCGTACGTGAGGTAAAGATAGTTTGTTCTTGCCTCCCATTCGGCGGCCGTCGTGTCTATCTGCTTCACGGCAGGCACTATTCCCATGCCTTTTCTGAGCGATCTTATCCCATATTCTTCGCCATCCATAAGACTTGCTATTCTCTTGTCCGAGAAGCCGAGGCGCTTGGCGTGGAGAATTGCATCTTTAGTCATGCTCATGTTTTTTTCAGCGTCCACAATATTTTTTATCTTGGAAACGAACCATGGGTCTATTTTTGTTAGGAAAGCCACCTGTTCCACGCTCATGCTTCTCAGGGCGTTGGCGATGTGGAATATGCGGCGGTCGTTCGGGGTTTCAAGCATCCGTATATCCGGTTCGCCGTTCATGTACGTAAGCTCCTTCCCGACGTCAAGCATCCGGACGGCTTTCTGCAGTGCCTCCTCGAAGCGCGTGCCGATTGCCATCACTTCGCCCACGGACTTCATCTGCGTGCCTATCGTTGAATCAATATCCTTGAACTTCTGGAAGTCCCATCTTGGCATCTTGACGACGACGTAGTCAAGGGACGGCTCGAAACAAGCGCTCGTTCCGGTCATCTTGTTCGTCAATTCATGCAAACGGCGGCCAAGCGACAATTTTGCGGCTATGTATGCAATGGGATAGCCTGTGGCCTTGCTGGCAAGCGCAGAGCTTCTTGACAGGCGGGAATTTACCTCTATGACCTTGAACGCATCGCTTCCCGGGTCAAGGGCGTATTGGATGTTGCATTCGCCTACTATGCCAAGAGTGCGGACGACTTTCAGCGCAGTGCTTCTGAGCGTGTGATACTCCTCGTCATTCAGTGTCTGCGAAGGCGCGACGACTATTGAATCGCCCGTATGCACGCCCATAGGATCGAAATTTTCCATGTTGCATATGATTATGCAGTTGTCGTCCCGGTCGCGCATGACCTCGTATTCAAGCTCTTTCCAGCCGTCGAGATATTCCTCGACGAGGATCTGCCTTATGCGGCTGTATGAAAGTCCGCGATATGCTATCTCTTTCAGCTCTGCGTCGTTGTAAGCCACGCCTGAACCGTAGCCGCCAAGCGTATATGCCACGCGTACTATGACGGGATAGCCTATTTCCTTCGCCGCCTTCAGCGCGTCCGTCACGCTGCTTGCTTCGACGCTTCTTGGAACGGGGACCTTGTTCTGCTCCATTAACGAGCGGAAGCTCTCACGGTCGCTCGCGAGTTTTATGCTGTCGGGCCCCGTCCCCAGGACGGCGACGCCGTATTTTTCAAGCACGCCGGTTTCATGCAGTTCCATGCCGCAGTTGAGTGCGGTCTGGCCGCCAAAGCCCAGTAGTATTCCGTCAGGCCTTTCCTTGGCTATCACTTTTTCGACGAACGCGGGTGTTATAGGGATTGAGTATACCTTGCCTGCAAATCCAGGGTCAGTCTGGACAGTAGCTATGTTAGGATTCACAAGCACCGTTTCGACGCCTTCTTCCTTCAGGGCCTTTATTGCCTGGGAACCGGAGTAGTCGAATTCGCCCGCTTCCCCGATTTTGATGGCGCCCGACCCGATAATAAGAATTTTCTTCATTTTTTCACCAGCGCAATAAATTTGTCGAACAGGAATTCCGTGTCACGCGGCCCCGGGGACGCCTCGGGATGGAACTGGACGGCGAAGAACGGCAGCGTCTTGTGGGCCATGCCTTCCATTGTTCTGTCGTTCACGTCGAGCATAGTCGCTTCCGCGTAATCAGGAAGGTTACCGACCGCATAGCCGTGGTTCTGGGACGTTATGTAGCACCTGTTCGTTTTCACGTCAATGCAGGCGTGATTTTGCCCGCGGTGGCCGAATTTTAGCTTATGGGTCGAGCCGCCCATGGCCAGGGCAAGTATCTGCATTCCAAGGCATATGCCGAATATCGGGATCCTGTATTTCATGAGCTGCCGTACGGCGGCTATCGTTGATTTGGCCATGGCAGGGTCGCCGGGTCCGTTTGATATCACGACGCCCTGAGGGGCATATGACATTATTTCATCGGCACTGTACGATGCAGGCAGGCGCAATACCTTCGCGCCCCTTGCCAGCAATGAGCGGATTATATTCTCCTTGGCGCCGCAGTCAATGACGGCTATCGCCGGCCCGGCGCCCTGGCAAAGTACCGGTTCTTTGACGGTGACTAAGGACACAAGGTCGGCCTGATTGGGATCCTTCACTTCCGGCATTATCGTCGCATCGCTAATAGCCCCGAGCATGGCGCCTTTTGCGCGCAGAATCTTTGTCAGGTGCCTTGTATCTATGCCGGATATTCCCGGGATACCGTGCTTCTTCAGCGTCTCGTGCAGCGTAGAAAATGCGCTCCTGTGGCTTGGGCTTTCGCACGTCTCGCCGGTTACATAGCCCTCTATCTTGGGGGAAGCCGATTCAAAGTCGTTTTCATCAATGCCGTAATTTCCTATGAGAGGAAACGTCTGGCATAGTATCTGCCCTTTGTAAGAAGGGTCGCTTATGGCTTCGGTATAGCCCGTCATGCCGGTGTTGAATACGACTTCGCCGCCTGCAGCTGCAGGGCTTCCGAACGACTGGCCTTCAAAGACAGACCCGTTTTCTAGAACAAGATACCGCTTCAATGTAACCCTCTCATATTCTGAAGTAAAAACTTAAAAAGCGCTGGAACGGCCGCGATAATCCGTTTTTAAGATTCATGTTCTAATATTTCTCATGAAAGAGGAGACAAAAAAGAAGGCGATGGTGATGTTCATCGTCGGAAGCTTGTTCCTGTCGTCCATTGCGTTCTTCGTGATTGGCTTTGCAACCGGCGGCGCCCCGCCTGCAATAGAGCCGTTGACGTCTTTCGTCCTGAAAAAGGAGCTTTCAAGGGAGTCGGAAAACTTCTATATAAGCAACGGCTTCACGGTCCTCAGGCTCTATTACGGCAACTCCAGCCTTGACGGTTTTGTCACGGCCCTTCCAGATTCCATGGCAACGGTAAGCGGCCAGAGGCAGTTGATCGTGGAGAAGATAGCTGCGAACCAGACTTACGCGACCGTTGAGAGCCTGAACGGCAAGCAGGTTTTGAATGATCCTGACGAAGCGAAGATAACCGGCGCCCTGTGCGAGAAACTGATGCTCAAGCCTCCGGTCTGCCTTTTCAAGAACATTAGCGCATCTTATAGTAAATTGCAATAATAATGGAATTTTTAGCATAGGCAAAGAACATTATTGAATGTTCCATAATTAATGTTCTTTGCTGTTAGCTATATCTTCCTTGAAGCGCTTTAGGACCTTGGGCACATCTTCCGCTTCGACGTGCAGTATTTCGGTTACTTTCTTCATCTTTTCTATATCATTCATTTTTCATCCGCTTCCTTATTTTTTCCAATATAAGCTCATCCGGCTTGTTTTCATACGTTCCCTGGGCAAACGCCCCGGAACCGCCGCCGTTGCCGCCGGTCATGCCTGCAACAAACTTCATGAGTTCAGGGGCATTGCCGCCGGATATGACTATGCTTTTGTCCCTGGTTCCGAAAAGAACATAGGAGCCGCCCCTTTTCGTTATCGCCATGAGGCTTTTCCTGTCCGCATCAAGCACGTCAACGCTTTTCGCGCCAAGGCTTTCAGCCCGCGACTTCGCTTTTTCTTCGTATTCTTTTCTCGCGCGCTTCCATTCGTTGAAAAGCCGCTCTGCGCCGGACACTAGATCCTTTGTTCCGAGTATGCTCTCGGCTTCCCTGGCCAAAGACGCCATTTTTTCCTCGTATTCGCGGGCAGCTTCGCCTGCGACAAGCGTAAGCCTGACAACGCCGTCCTGTAGCTTCTCGGCCCTGGTTATTATGATTCTTCCTATTATACCCGTCTCGTCAACGTGCGTTCCGCCGCACGCCTCAGTATCTATCGTCGGTATTTCCAGTATCCTTAATTCCTTCGCCGGAATTGCCGGCCCTTGATAGATGCGCATCCCGAACTTCTTCTCGGCTTCTGTTCGTTCCATCAGGTGCTTATGGGTCTGAATGTTTCTTTTCACGGCATCGTTGGCCAGCTTTTCTATTTCATCGAGCTGCTCCTGCGAAGGAATCTTGTAATGCGTAAGGTCTATTGTCGCCTTTTCCGGCGTCTTCATGGCGCCTGCCTGCCAAACGTGGCTGCCGAGAACCCGCCGTGCCAGCCCGTTGACTATGTGTATGGCGCTATGGTGCTTCATCAGACTCTCGCGCCTCTTTGCGTCTATTATGCCTTTTACCGTGTCGCCTTCTTTGAACGAAATTTTAGAGATCTTATGGGCAACAACGCCGCTGAATTTCTGGACATCTTCAACAGCAGCGCCGTTTATAGTGCCTAAGTCATTCTGCTGTCCTCCGCCTTCAGGATAAAATACCGTTCTGTCAAGGACAACCCAGTTATCTCTTATTTTCAGAACTGTGGCCGTGAATTCCCTCGCATTGCTGTCCTTGTAATAAAGGAGCTCTGTCGGCGCTGCGTCAAATTCTATCTTCATCTTTTCTTTCTTCTTGGTTCTTCTGTGTCTGTCAGCTACAAGTAGATAGAAATTTTCAGGAATAACTATATTTGGCATCACATCCTTTACGTCCTCTGGCGGGATGCCATGGCTGTCATAAAGTTCTATCAGCTTGTCGGTATTCACGTCCTTCAGTTTGCTTACTATTTCCCTGCTTTTCTCTTTCGTAGAATCATATTTTTCCTTTTCATATGCGAGTATATCGCCTATGCTCCCAATGGCTTCCTGAAGCTCAGGATATATTTCCTTGAGATAATCCGCATGCAATTCACAGAGCTTGGCAAAATCAATATCCCATCCGTACTTTCTTGAGAGCGAAAACGCCCTTCTCAGTATCAAGCGCAGGTTATAGCCCCCTCCGACATTGCTTGGAAGCGTTCCGTCATTTATCGCGACAAGCAATGTTCTTGTATGTTCGGCAATCGAATAGAGTGCAGCAAGAGGCATGACGTTCTCCCTGAGAAGTTTTGCGTCATACCCCGTCTTTTCTGCAACTTTCTTCCATGCTTTGTCCATGTCTTCAGTTTCGTCTATGTTAAGCATCGATGCATACGGCAGGAATTTCTTGATGATGTCTTCGTTTACTTGTATTCCGGTTATGCTCTTGAGATGCTTCATCACCGTTGGGAAAGTTGTCTCGTAGCTATTGACAGTTCCGTGCGAGAACCATGCATTCCTTTCCTGCCCAAGACCCATGTCGAGGACCTTGAGCTTAAGGTCCTCGTAACCAGTTTCAGTCTGCCTGAACTGCATGTATACTTGGTTTGCTAATTCAAGGCCGCCTGAGAAAAATTCCACGCATGGGCCGAAGTTGCCTGAGCCGGCCCAAACGTCCTCGTGTAATATTATTTCTTTCTTGGGAAGGCCGAGGCCGTCTGTGAACCACTTCATGAGGTGGATGAAATAATCATTCATCCTGTAATCCTTAGGCTGCTCGAATCTGTGCTGCCCAATCATGACAAAACATGTGTAATGCGCTCCTGTTATTCCTACATTGTCTATGTCGTTGAACCTGAGGCACGTTTGCGGTATCACGAGTGGATTTGCCGGCGGCTTTACTTCGCCGGATATGACATAAGGAATGAAATCGTCTATTGAAGCTTCCACGAAATGCAGGTCTGTTCTCCATCTTGCCGTCACAGGATAGCGTTTTATTGGTGTATAGCCCTGCTGTTGCAACAGCAGGGAGAATTTTTTCCAGACCTCAGGATAAGTCATCTTGTGCTTTGCCGGGCTGTTGCCTATGAACGAATATCCTCCGCAACATGCAGAATCCCCGCAGGCGCTTCGCGCCTTGACGGACCAGAACGCGCGGCCGCACGACATGCATTTTCGCCTAACAAAGCCTAAATCCGCCATACCGTTAGGATAGTATTTTGAAGGTTCCTTTGCGAATTCAATGAAGTATTTTTTCTTCAGTGCTTTGTCATCTAGCATCTTAATCAATTATAGGCAAAATCTTAATAGTTAAGGAAAGGCGGATTTTTACCGGCTGTAGCGCCCATACGTTTGTATCTCATTTCATGAACTCGACATTCGGCATGCCTTCAAATTCCCTGTCGCCTGTGAGAAACTTCATGCCGTTTTTCAGGGCAACGGCGTATCCGATGCAATCTGTCATGGAAAGCTTTCTGTTTGATTTCTTGATTGCGGCCGCCGCCTGGATAACGTTGCTGTCGAATTCTATGGCAAGCTCTTCGTATTTTTTCAGGTAATGGCGCGCCTTGCCGGCATCTTCTTTCAGTATCGAATAAAAAAGCTCGAAAAGATTGAGCTTTGTAAGCACTATTTCAGCATCTCTGTATTTTTCGTAGTGCGGGTTGCCGGATATGATCTCTATGACTGCGTATGTATCGAAGAAGAATGCTTCAGTCATAAAGTTCTTTCCTTAGCTCGTCTTTCATCTCTTGCGCCGATTTCTTGAATTTCATGGTCCCGAACGTTTCCTTCAAGACGTTGGTCTTCTTCGTTATCAGTATCTCAACTTCCTTTCCGGGTTTGATGCCCTCCTTTTCGGCTATTTCTTTGGGTATAACTAGGCCCACGGAATTTCCCCATGCCCTTGCCCTGATTTTCACGGTTTCCATAACATCACAATAATTATACATAATATAACTATTTAAATTCCATAACAACAAGAAAGAATTTAAACATCGAATTCCGCCGTATTAACACGGCGGATGAAACAACGGGAATTCGATGTGGTTGTAGAGACCGAACAAACGAGCTAAGGAATGCAACCGAATTAAACGTTGCCCAAACACGGGTCGCGAAGAATACGGGAGAATCCGTATTTAAACGCCGATTCAATTAAGATGCTTATGGTCTTTGGCAGGCTGGCAAAGCTGTTCGTGAAAGGAGGGGGCGACAACGTGCGTTATTTTTCCGAGCGCCTGGTAGTAGAAAAATTCCTGGGAACCAATCTCGGTGCAGCGCTGGAATGCGGCGCGGGGATGGGAACCATGCATACGCCGTTCCTTCTCAGAAATTCAAAAAAAGTCGTGATGGTTGAGATAGACGAGGAGCTTATGCCGATCCTGCGGCAAAAATACCCGGACAAACTGATAGTGAGGGCGGATATGCAATATCTGCCTTTTAAGGGGGATGTGTTCGACACGATATTGGCGGTCCAGGTGATAGAACATCTTGACGACGACAGGCTGGGGATAAGCGAAGCCATGCGCGTTTCAAAGGGTGGCTCCAGGCACATATACAGCCTGCCGCTGCATGTTTCGCATGACGACGATATGCACAAGCACAAGAGGTACGGGGACAAGAGGCTCTACACAGAGGAAACAGCAGGGGAGCTTTTGAATGATTATAGCATGAAAAAGAAGGAGTATTCGGCAAGGTTCTTCTCGAACATGATTTTCAGGCATATGCTGAAGCGCGGGAGGCTGCACAACTGTGTCATAGCTTTCTCTCTGCTGGACTTTGCGATTCCCATAGGCCGACCCAAGTTCATGGTGGTAGAGATGGCCAAAAGCGGCCGTAAAGAGCCCCCGGCTATAGCGGAACCTATATAGAACTATTCAAATGAAGAATCATGAAAACAAAATGAAAGCAAAAAATTTAACCGAACAGAGCGCCTAATCCTGCGGCTGCTTCTTCGGCCTTCTTGGCTTCGTCTTCTTCTTTCTTCTCTTCTTTCTTGGCTTCTCCGGCAACTGCCGCAGGTGCCGCTGCCGCTACAGGCATAGCCGCCTTGCTTATGGCTTCCTCGATGTTCACGCCTTCAAGCGCTGCAACGAGTGCCTTTATCTGTGCGTCTTCTATCTTTTCGCCTGCTGCTTCAGCAACTTTCTTTACATTTGCTTCATTTATGGGTTTTCCTGCGGAGTGAAGGAGGAGAGCTCCGTATACTAGATTCATGTTTCAAAACCTCCTAAACATTCTTTGCGCTTTCGAGCGCCTTTGCTTCGCGTGATGCTTTTGCGAGAACTTCGCCTATGAAATCTTTGTCAAGTATGTCTGCTTCTATCACAAGGCTTCTCGCTTCGCCGAACGCCTTCTGTATCATGACAGAGATGTTTTCTTTGGTCGGATAGTGGGCGTTGACCGAGAGGTTGAATGCAGATGCAATGCACGCCTCGACGTTTCTCTGGTACTCGTCCTTGTCGATATCCAGAACTTTGCCTTCGTATATCAAGCCATTCTCCCATGCGGATACCATGTCTATGCCTATCTGCATGGGCTCGAGCTTGAGTAAGTTAAATCCGTTGACCATGTCCGCAGTTATCGTTTCGCCTTTTTTTGCAACGACCTTGTCCTGAGATACTGCAATCTTGCCTGCTTCGACCGTTGTCTTAAGGCCAAGCTTCTGCAGGGTCGTTATTGCAGGGCCTGGCGGAAGGCCGGTCGGCCCCTTCTGTACCATTATGTCCTGCGGAGCAATGTCGCCTATCTTGGCTCCTGAAGCTATTCTGTTCTGCTTCAATGTAGCGTAAAGGCGGAACGGATTGTCGTTGGACAGTATGACGGCCGATTCGCCGGCCACCTTGCCGGAAAGCGCCGAGAGATCATGGCCGCTTTTTTCCATCGCTTTCTTGAGTATGACGTTCTTTGCCGCCTTGATCGTGGCCTTGCCTGACATCTTGTTTTTTATCTTCTGCATCTGCTTTGTCGGCATCTTGTGGATGTTGAGTATGCCTATCACGGAATACGAAGCAAGCAGCTTTGCAAGCTCGTCGACCTTCCTCGGTTTTTCAGATTTAAGCATCTATCTTCACCGGCTTTCCCATCGTCGTCTTGATGTACAGCGTTTTTATCTGGTTTGCGCCCTTGGGCAATAAGCCCTTGACGTCGTTTATGACGGCTTCGGCATTTTCCTTGAGCTGGGCATCCGTCATGGCCTCGGTTCCCACGGGCACGGTTATCGCAGGAGCATCGCGCACCCTCACTGAAACGGACTTCTTGAGGCTCGTCATTATCGCCTCTGCCGGCACGTTCGGCGGCAGCGGCTTGGGCATCTTGCCCTTCGGCCCCAGGAACTTGCCCAGAACCTTGCCTACCGTGGCCATCAATGCAGGCTCGCACAAGAAATAATCATACTTGTTGATTACGGCTCTCATCTTCTTCATGTCTTTCTGCAATTCGTCAAGGCCGTCCTTGTTTATCGCGTCGGGGATGCTGTTGGATATCAGCCCCACATGCACGTCCCTGCCCCTGCCGTGCGGAAGCACCGTTTCCTTGGAGAACCTGTTTTCGGGCTTCTTGACGTCAAGGTTCTTGAGTGTCAGGCCGAGGTCTACCGTCTGGGTGAATTTTTTCTTTTCCTGCTTCCTAAGCTTCTGTATGGCTTCTTCAAGTTTCATAATTATCCTCCTGTCGCAGAAAAGCGGCAGTATGCGGACTTATCTAATATCATAGTAAAGCATAAAAAGGTTACCTATTCATGGCGAGGGATAACGCCCCTGTGGCGGAATTGTCGGCCAATGAAAAAGACAGTTCTGCGAAATATAAGCCCCGGCGTCCTCCAGTCTTTTCTAATGTAATAGTTCCGTAAAATGGCTCTGCCGGGTTTATCTGCCTGCGGAATTTTTTATGCGATTCTCTGATGAACATATGATCTTTCATTAAGCCTTCATAGATAGGCATATCAAGTCCAACCAGAGGATTCCATAAAGCGTCCCTTTCCCATGCCTTGTCCACTATAGCCTGAGCAAAGGCGGCATACACCATCTGATTGAGGCATATCTGAGTTTCCACGTCTGTTATATGTTTGAGTGTATCCCGTACATAGCCGGATTGCTTCACATGGAAAAGTCCGGTTGCGCTGTTTGGATATTGCATAGAGCCGGCGACTAGATATCTAAAATCGTCCTTGTACTGGCCTGTTATATTGGCTACGATTTCGTCTTGTATTGTCAAACACACCACCGCATTAGCGCCTGTAAGTTTCTTCCTCGTCTTTTGAATTGATGCGGTCGTCCATCGCGCCCAGCGCGCTCGCGAAAGTCCTTCTTGCCGCAGTCAGGCGGTTTTCGACTTCATAAAGCTTGCGCGAGAGTTCGCGGTAGTTCATGTCCATGTCCTTCTGATAATCAACCCGCGCTTCCTTGAGGCGGCTGTCAAACGCGTAAAAGCCCTTGCCCACGTCGTAGCGTATTTCCTCGAGCTTGCGCGAGAAGAGTTCGAGCCTTGCCGCTATCTGCACCATGGCTTCGCGGTGCCTGTCCGACTCCCGGATTATCTCGTCCTCAAAGGCCGCCTTCTGGACAAGGCTGACCATGAGAATCAGAACCAGTATGGCGGCAAGCGCCCATACGTCCGACAACAGCGCGATTATCGCGAAAAGCGATATCACGTAAAGCCCGAGGAGTGCCTTATCGTAGGCGTTCATAATTCAGCTATCATGGGAAAGCATAAAAGGCTTTTTCGGCACCGTTAACATTTCGGGCATTGCGCACACGGCGCAAGAGAAGTTATATAGCAAATGCCAGAAGTATCCGGGCAACTGTGTCTTTGCTGTATGCAGATGACATTATAATATCAAAAAACTAATGTGATCTACTATAAGCTTATTCGACCTTGTGCTTGCCTTCATCCACTTCCTTCTGCACGGCTCGCGGATCCTTGCCGTCAACCGTGACGCCGCCTGACAGGCACGTTCCGAGTATCTGTTTCACCTTGCCCTTCATCGTGTGGCTCATAAGAACGTCCTCCTTGGCCTTGGCTATCTGGAGTATTTTTGAGAATCCTATGTCGCCGCCTTCGATAGTGGCCTCTTCCTTCTTGTGCCTGAGCTTGTCCCTTTTCATTTCCTTCCTTATCATGGAAGTTGTAGGCGGCGTGCCTACAGTTATTGTATACTCCTTGGTTTCAGTATCGACAACTATCTTGACAGGCACTTCCATGCCTGCAAAGCCCTTTGTTTTCTCGTTTATCTGGGCGACTACCTGGCCGACGTTTACCTTGAGCGGCGAGAGGCTCGGACCCAATGGCGGTGCAGGCGTGGCCTTGCCGCCCTGAACGAGAACGTCTATTGATTCTTTTTTGCCCATATATATTTATACCTCCATTATATGCGGAATCAGCCCTCTTTCTTCTTTGAATATATGCTTACCGAATTGACGGGCACGGTGACAGGTATCGGTATTGCGGCTTCGAGGAACTCCACAGTGACTTCCTGCTTCGTGTCGTCTATTCTTGTGACCTTGCCGCGCTCGCCCTTGAAAGGCCCGCCGACTATCTCTATCACGTCGCCTATCCCTACCTTTATTTCCTGCTTCTCTGCGACAAGGAAGCGCTCGATCTGCGTCATGGGGACGTCCTTGGCAATTATTCCGCGCACGTGCGGCACGTTCTTCGTGGCGGTTTCTATGTCGTTTAGCTCCCCTTCCACGAAAACGTATCCGCGTATCTCTTCAGGCCGGAACATGGCCTTTACCGGTATGGCGCCGCTCTTTATTTTTGTGGCCAATGACTCCATGACCACGTTTTCCCTTCCCGTCGTCGTCCTTACCGTTAAAATCATTTTTTCACCTATAGATGGCCTGCGCCGCTGAGCAGCATAGCCGTGATGAATATGACGAATCCCGCGAGACCTATCGCGGCTATGCCGGCGCCGGTTATCTTGGCGCTTTGCGCGAGCTCCTGCGCATCCGGCTTGGATGCTATCATCAGCACCCTGACCATTTTGTCTATCCGATCCCTGATGCTCATTTCCCTTAATTGAATGAAACGTTTAAATGGTTATTTCGGGCTTCATCGGGCCGCATAGTTTAGGAAAGAGTCGGCATGGCGTCGCGCCTATGGATTGATAAGGCGGTATCTCCTCAAGCCGGGAAAACCGTGCTTCTCTATAGTGGACATTCCGCCGCCCTCAAAATGAATATACAGATGGCCTGGGAGTGAAGGAACCGGAAGTTTGGCGCTCCGCGTTTCAATGCCCGGTACATAACCGCGTTTCAGCCGGCCGTCCTCCATGACAATGTGGAAATCCGCCAGTTCTGAATACAAGCGAAGTTTTCTTGGGTCACGAATGACGCTATCCGCCCATATCTTCAGGGAATCGTCGCCTGCAGGATCGGCTTCTATACGGAGATTGTAGAGGGGCTTTGCCATCATGCTCATTCCACGAAGTCAATGCCAAGGGTTTTCTCTATGTCGCGCTTTCTCTGGTGGACGTAGGGCTTTTCCATTGCCTGCATATGGGGCATGTTTATGCCCGTGACGATTATCATCGTCCTTATGGAATCGCCAAGTTCCTTCATTATCTGGGCTCCCCAGATTATCTTCGCGTCAGGATTGAGCCTTTCGGCGACCGCCTCGACGATCTGCTGGCATTCCCTTATCGTGACATCCATGCCGCCTGTTACATTTATGAGGGCGCCCTTTGCGCCGTCTATGTTGACGTCAAGCAGGGGGTTGTTCAACGCCCTTTCTACGGCTTCTGATGCCCTGTTTTCGGTGTCGGAGTCGCCCATGCCTATCATGGCAAGGCCGCCCTGGGACATGACCGCGCGCACGTCGGCAAAGTCAAGGTTTACGAGCCCGGGCCTTGTGACAAGCTCGGTTATGCCCTTAACGGCGTTTACAAGTATTTCATCCGCCACCTTGAATGCCGTTGTAAGGGAAACGTCCGGCACTATCTCAAGAAGCTTGTCGTTGGGTATTATGATGAGCGTGTCCACGACCTTTTCAAGCTTTTCCAGGCCCTGCCTGGCGTTGTTCATCCTGGATCTGCCTTCCATTGTAAAGGGAAGCGTGACTATGCCTACTGTAAGCGAACCCTGCTTCTTGGCAAGCTCGGCTGCAATCGGTATGGAGCCCGTTCCCGTTCCGCCTCCAAGACCGCACGTCAAAAATATCATGTCGGCGCCTTTTATGGCTTCCTTAAGCTCGTTCTTGCTCTCCTTTGCGGATTCCTCGCCTACCTTGGGGTCGGCGCCTGCGCCGAGGCCCCCTGTTATTTCCTTGCCTATGAGCAGCTTGACGTCCGCGTCAGTGTAGAGCAGGTCCTGCGCGTCCGTGTTGATCGCTATCGTCTCCGCCCCGGTGACGCCTACCTGCGTCAGCCGGGAAAGCGTGTTGCCGCCGGCGCCGCCGGCGCCGAGGATCTTGATGGTGGCTTTTTTGGACTCAAGAATCTTTCTAAGCTCCTCGTCTCCATTCTTGTTTCTTTTAGAATCAATGCTTCCTACTCCCATGCAATCACCGTTTCCCCTTAAACATCAACGAACGAGCCGTATCGCACCCCCCGAACAACGGAAAATAACAGGGGCGATATAAGCCAGCGTCTTTCTTGCTCTGTATAATTCGTTGAAATTATTTAAAGGCGAATTGGCGCACAAGTTAAAATTTTAAATAGTAATAGTAGTAATAATAGTAGTAGTAAGGTGATATCATGAAAATAAAATGCGGCAAATGCGGGCACGTCTGGATAACAAGGAAGGAAAGGATTCCGGTTGCATGCAGCTATTGCAAGACTTCGATGTATTTCCACAAGCCGGTGGTGCTGAAAGAATGACAGTAGAAGTTTCCGGGCGCCCGCTAACCGCGCTATATGCCCCGCGTGTTAGGGATAAAACGTTACGAATTAACCGTGCATGCTATAGTGGATGGGGACAATGTAGCGGTTTATGAGCGGAGCGGCGATAAAAGCCGCAGGAGAATGCAAACAAAGCAGTTTTGGGCGTTCAGGCCTTCTTCGCTTCAAACGTCTGCGCGAAGCGCACCTTCTGGAGCTTTTTTCCGTCGGGCTTGACGTTGCCGAGTATAGTTTCCGCGATCTTCTTCCTTATCTCGGCCGGCACGTCGGCCTCAATGTCCGCGGCATCGGTTGATATCGTTACAGCGGACGCGCGCAGGCCGAAGAATTCGAGCAGCGACTTTATCTGCTCGTCCGCTTTTTCTATCTTCTCCTTCATTTCCACGTCGTATATGAGCTTCTTTCCCGCCAGCGGGTTGTTGAAGTCCACGGTAACGCGGCCCGAGGAAACGGATTGCACCCTTCCCTTGAGGCCGGAGAAATCGACTATCATTCCGGGCCGGGGATCGACGTTCCCGTCCCCGAAAACCTTGCTGTTGACGGTTTTGACCATGTCCGCCTTTCTCTGGCCGAAACCGTCGGCAGGCTCTATGATAGCGGTCTTTTTGTCGCCCGGTTTCATGCCTTCCAGCGCTTTTTCAAGGCCGGGAAGCACGAATCCGGATCCTATAACGACCGAAACCGGGCCGTATTTCATCTTTTCATTATAAATTTTCTCCTTCTTCGCGACGTCCTCGCGGGTCAGGTCGAATATCTCGCCGCTTTCCAGTTTTCCGACGTAATCAATCCTTACGAAATCGCCTTTTTCCATCACAACCATTTGGAGAAAAAGGATTTAACTCCATATGCCGGGCATGCGATGGAATCATTTTTTATAGGCTTCTGTCATACCAGCTTTATGTTCAAGGTTCTCATGAAAGAAGGGAAAGACTGGAAGGAATTTCTGGCGCCCCGGGACGAGGAAAAAATAAACGACATACTCAAGAAGGTCGCCCGCCACAGGGGGGCATACAGCCATGCCGAAGACATGAGGAACGCCCAGCTTTGGTGCGCCATTCTGGAATTATCCGGCGCCCAGCAGTCCATGGAAGAGAGGCTTTCAGAGATGGAAGGCGTGTTCGAGACCATGTTCCAGAGGATGCGCTTCAGGGAAGACGAAAAGAGGGAACTTCACAGGAGCCTTGAAACATTCTGAAGCATACTTTGTTTGATAAATGACCTTCGCCACATCTTTTGTATCTCTGAAATCGAATATCGCAACCTGTCGGGTTCCTGCATATCATTCAGGCAAACCCCGAAGCTTTTTGCGTTTATATACAAGGCATGTCCATATTTAACTATGGCGAAGGCTTCGCGCAGCAGGAAAGAGAAAGTCTTTGTAGTGACGCTCAGCGAATATCGCAGCCAGTCCGGTATCGCCTTTGCAATCGGGGGCTGCATGTTCTTGGTTCTTGCCGCTTATTTCTATATCACGAATCAGAACCCTTCCCTCATAATCGGCTGGCTCGCGTACGGCGCTGTTGCAATGACAATAATATATGTGCTTTATAAGAAATCGCTTGCCATGTTCAAGTGAGCTTGATTATTCTAATAGTAAAGAACATTAATTATGGAACATTCAATAATGTTCTTTACTTATAGTAAATTGCAGCTAAAAGTTCCATTATTATTGCAATTTACTATAAGAACATCTGAACGTATAGGAGAGATAATGCGTGAGGAAGGAAAATTCAAGTGAGCTTGATTATTCCAAGAATATCCCGGGCTTGTCCGGCGCGGCTGCATTTGCCTTCTGGTTCTGGCCGGCGGCTTCTTCTACGGCAATGCCGATTCCAGTCTGCGCCGATATGAAAGCAGACGCTTCAGAAAGGGCTTTCATCTGCAGTTCGCGGGCGATGGCTTCGCGTTTTCGCGTTTTCGCGGAATTGACGAAAGATGAAATCTCCTTGCCCTTCTCGCGGCGCATGGCGGCAAGCTCCCTGATAACGGCAGCGGGCTCGGCTCCCTGCAAAAGCTTCGCCAAAGCGGCGAACTTCCATTCTTCCGCCACGTATATCCTGGCATTTTTCTTTTCGCCGGCCAGCTTCTTTATCTCTTCTATGTCTTCAGTAACCTTCTGAATCAGCTTTTCTGTGCTCTCGTAAGAGTCATCGTACGGTTCTTCGGCCAACGGCTGGAAAGCCGCAAAGCCCCTGCCTCCGAGCATGGTCCACATCTCTTCGGATATGTGGGGCGCCATGGGGGCAAGCGTTTTCACGGCCCTCATCAATGACTCGGACAGCGTATCAGGATTGGCGTTGTCTATGCCGCCCGCCCTGCGGATGTACCACTTCAATGCGTTTGTCGTCTCGAAAAGCGCATGAGTGCCGGCGTCCCTGAACCTGAGCTCCTCGTATGCCCCGATGGCGTCAGACGATTCCTTCCTGATTTTATTTTCAAGGTACATGTCAAGCGATGTTTTCGTGCCGCGTTTTGCTTTTTTTATGTCCCTGCAAAGCTCGTAAATCATCTCAAGCCTCGATCTCAATCCCTTTACGTTCTCCGATCTCCAGTCGGCGTCATCCAAGCCCTGCGCCGCAGTGACCATATTCAGGCGCACCATGTCGGCGCCGAACTGCTCCGCCATATCCTTGAGCGGTATGATGTTGCCCCTGCTCTTGGACATCTTTTCCCCTTCGACGTTGACAAAGCCGTTGACGGAAATGGCCCTGGGCCATTTGTCTTCCGGCCACATCGCCGCGTGGTGGAACAGATAGAACGTAAGGTGGTTCTGGGTCAGGTCCTTGCCCGAGTTTCGCAGGTCAACCGGATAGAAATATTCAAATTCCTTTCTCATCTCTTCCATGTCCTTGTTCCGGGCGCCGCCCCTGCCGAGGAATATGTAATCGAACGCCTCGTCCGTGAGAACGTCCGCCGGTATCTTCCTTTCATTGATTATCCTCGCTATGGTGTAATATGCCATGTATATCGTGCTGTCCGAAAGCGTTTCAACTATCCACGACCTGTCCCAAGGAAGCGGCGTTCCAAGGCCCCCTCTGCGCGTGCATGCCTTGTCCTTGAGCCACTCTATCGTGTTCTCGAAGTTCTGCCTTGCTTCTTCGGGGTATATCTTCATGCCGTTGAGCATCTTTCTGACTTTGCCTTTCCACGTTTCGTCCGAGAACTTGAGGAACCACTGGTTCTCCAGTATCTTCACGTGGCACTTCGTGGTGCAGCGGCAGACGACTCCAACGCAGTCCCATACGGCATCGGCAACGCCGATGCCCATGAGCTCTTCTATTATTTTGTCCTTGGCTTCTGCAACTGTCATTCCGGCATACTTGCCGCAGTTCTTGTTGAGCATTCCTTTATGGTATTCCTTTTTGTAAATCTGGGACGTTGCCTCCTCCAGCTTCGCCTTTTCCGATGAAGAGAGGATTCCCATGTTCTTTACCATGGCTACCGCCGGCGTTTCCCCGAGACCCTCGGTTTTTATGAGTACAACAGGCTCGAGTTCGGCTTTTGTGACGCCGTACCTTTCAAGGTCTGAATTGACAAGGTCGAGTATGCCTGCCCAGTCAAAAGGCGCGTGGGAAGGAACGGACATGACGACTCCGGTTGCTATGCCTGTATCAACGAAACCGGCGGGCAATATAGGCATTTGCCTGTTGTCCAGCGGATGCACGGCTCTTTTTCCCAGAAGGTCTGCCGGATTGACGTGCGACTCGATTTTCACTTTCTTCAGCTGGTCCGCGAGTTTAGCGGCAGCGTCCCTGCTGATTATCCATTTTTCCCCGTTTACTACGGCCTTCACGTAATCGCCTTGCGGATTTATCCAGATATTGGTTACGCCGAATACCGTTTCCGGCCTCAGCGTGGCGCATGCAAGGAATGCATCGCCCAGCCTGAATTTTATCGCGGTGTATTCCACAGGGCTTTCCCCTTCGCCTTCCAGCCTGTCGTGGTCGCCGGTCGGGCTCTGGTCATGCGGGCACCATATGACCGGATGGGTGCCTTGGACCACGTAGCCCTGCTTCTTCAGCGTGTTGTACTGCCATTCTATAAAGCGCGAATATTGGGGGGTTAATGTTGTAGTGACGAAGCTTCTCCGCCAGTCGATTGAGAAGCCCGCCGCTTTCTGCGCCTTTTTCCATTCGGCTATCCAGAAATTGACAAGATATTCCGGCGATTCCTTGAATTTTTTGATATCCTCGTCCGTGGCGCCGAACTGTTTCAGCGTTTGGATCTGCGACTGGTCGTTCTTGCGAAGGCGTTCAATAACGCCGAGTATGGGTTCTCCCGTGGCGTGGAATCCCTGCGGATAGAGAACGTTGAAGCCGCGCATGCGCTTGAAGCGGGCATAAGCGTCCGTTCGCAGCGACGAATACGCGTGCCCTACGTGCGGCGCGCCGTTGACGTAGGGATACGGGAAGGTTATGAAGAACTTCTTTTTCGCAGGATCCAAATCCGGCTCAAAAGCGTGTTCCTTCTCCCATCTATCCTGCCATTTCTTCTCTATCGCAGCAAAATCCATGATATCCACTATTCGCAAGTCTTAAATTAGTTTTAATTCATCGGTCATGGTTTTTGTAGTCTGGCATTGCGGAATCTCGTGCCGTTGGATATGCGTATTTTCTATTTGTTGCTTGGTACACCCCGATCGGTCTTTCTGGCATAATATCGTCATCTACGCCAAATCTTTCATTTGTCCACTGTCGTGCCATTCGCGCTTCTACGATTGCTATAGGATCCATTTTTCTTCACCTCATTTTATATTCCCAAGTCTCCGTGTTTTTTCAGCGCGGAGAATGAGTATCGTCGGGCTGCCTATGGCAGCAGCTGCAGCAGGAGCTGCGTATATAATGAAAGGTAAGTGCGATGCAAACTTACGCCCATGAATCCTGGATTTTTCATACGAAAACCTCAATATTGATAAGTCAAATCAGCTTCTATGCTTGCAATATCGTGAGAAGCGGGGGTTATGGAAATATTCCCCGCGTGGTTTCTCACATTTGTCTTGCCATTGACAACAACAGAGCCCGGTAAAGGCTTAGCCGATCCTAGCGGACGATAAAATATAGCCTCCCGTGTCTTGTTGTTCGGATAAGCGTAAGTAGCGCCTCTTGCATCGGCAACAAGATAATCCGCGCCCTCGGGAACAGCCAAACGGCCGCAGTAATGCAATCCGTCCGAAGCCGTTGCAAGTGCCATTTTTCATCATTCCGTTTTATGTAGCGACGTCTCCGCGATTTATTTTTGAAATTTCTAGAAAAGCGGAGTGTCCTATCGGCTGCTTATCGCAGCAGGACAATCGCAAGGCTAAGCAGAACTGTACCGAGGTTCAACGCCTGCTTAGACATGGAAGACAATTGGCCGATAGGGCTTAAATAATCTTCAACCCACGCTGTGGGAAAATTATTCGGACTGTATTCTGTTGATCAATGGCATCAGTTCGCTGCCGTCCAGTTCACCCAGCGAGCCTTTTATGCACTCTATTTCGCTGAGCCTCTTTGTGCCGTCGGGCTTCTTTGACGTTATGCATATGGGAACCGGGTCTTTGGTATGGGCGCCGAGCGCCGACGAAGTCGCGTGGTCGGCGGTGACCGCTATCGTGACTCCGGGAATGTTCTTGACGGCGGAAAAAAAGTCGCGGTCTATTTCTTCAAGCGCCTTTACCTTGCCGCGGAAATCTTTCCTGTGCGAATGGCTGTCCGGGGATTTTATCTGGACGCATACGTTGTCGTATGCGTAAAGCGACACGACCTTCTTGGCGACTTCCGCGTTGCTTTCGGGCTTCTTTTGAACAGCCATGCCGGCCAGCTTGCCGATAGTGGCATCGGCATGGCTGTCCGCAAGCATGCACCACATGCCCTGCGCAGCAGGAAGCTCAGGCAGGTCGGCTCCTGCGCCCCTCAGCAGTATGTAATTTGCAGCGTTGCCGTCTTCAAGTATAGCTGCTGCTTTCGCCGTTATTTCATTGACAAGCTCGGCGGTTTTTTTCGATTCCGGGGAGCCGTCAAGCGGCTCGCATGTTCTTGGCGCGGCTCCGGTGCGTTCCTCAAGCGCAGTAGATATGCGATTTTTTATAACGGCATAGCCGGGATGGGTATTTTGCACGGCAGCGCTTAATCCGGGCCGTGAAAGGACGAGCGCGAATCGGTAGCCTTTCGTGGCATGGAATTTTACGCCCCTCATGCCAATCTTTTCATTCAAAAGCGCGCACAGTTTTGCGTTCGTTTCTTCGCTTATTTCAACGCTCGGTTCCGTGATTATCCCGTTCTTCATGACCGAGAAGTTGCCCCTGAAGACGACATCGCCCTCGCCGAAGCTTACGCCGGCGTCATACGCTTCAAGAGGCCCCCTTCCCGTATAATACGCATACGGGTCGTAGCCAAGCAGCGCCATCATGGCCTGGTCGGATTCAGGAGCAACGCCTTTTATCGGGAAGAGCATGCCGGTTTTGCTGCGTTGCGCTATTTCATCCAGATTCGGCGTTTTCGCGGCTTCGAGAGCCGAAGGCGAATCGCCCGCTCCGTCAAGTATCACGAAGAGCAGCCTCATAATTTCGCCATTTTAGGCCTGTCCGCAAGGCTCCAGAGCCTTGCAAGCTCGTTCATCTTTGCTATGTCCGTGTCGGCAAGCCCGATTTTTATTATCGGAATTTCCCAGTTGACTGCAAGGCGGGCTATGGTCGAATCAAACGTTTCCCCGGACCTGTGCGACATTACGTTAGTCACACCCGCCGATTTTGCAAGCTCCACCGCCTTCAGGGCAAGCGTAACGGTGCCGATTTGATTGGGCTTGACTATCATCGCATTTACGGCGTCCTTGTCCAGCGCCATCCTGAGCCGGTCGGCGTTCGTGACGGTGAGATCGTCGCCGCACACGAGCGTTTTCGCGCCTATCTTTTTCTTCAGCTCGGCAAAGCCCATGAAATCGTCCTGGTCGAACGCGTCTTCTGAATAAAACAAATTGTAGGTTTCGGCAATTTCCTTCATGAAATCTACCTGCTCGCCGCTGTCAAGCTCCCTGCCCGAATTCCTGTAGACGTATTTTTCGCCGTTCCAAAGCTCTGAAGCCGCGGCGTCAATGCCTATCTTTGCCGGCACGTCTTCCGCAACCTTGAGAAGCAGGTCAAAGACGTCCTCCTGCCTTATGTTCGCGGTCACTGCGCCTTCTATGTTTCTCCCTACCGGCCCTCTTTTTTCCGCCAGCGACTTGAATGCGTCATAGAACCGCTTGCTTGTTTCAAAGGCCTCGGAGAAGCTCTTCGCTTCGTGCGGCATTACCAGAAACTCCTGTATGTCCGAAAATCCGCCGTGCTTTCCCCCGCCGAAGACGTTCACAAGCGGGAACGGGAAGGACGATTTCTTCAGCGTGAACTCACGATTGAAGAATGCGAACGAAAGGGCCGTCGAAGTGTTGCCGCCCATGTTCGAGAAATCCTGGGACTCGTCTATTTTCTTCAGTTCGTCGTCCAAAGTTTCTTGCGTGAACTCGCGGCCGACAAGCTTCTCTTTCAGCGGGCCGTTTATCAGCGAAACCGCGTCTTCGGCGTCGATTTCCTTGGCCTCGTATATCCCCTTGCTTGTCCCGCCCGGAGCCGCGCCCTTGGCGCCGTTTATTTCCGCCTCAACCGTCCACTTTCCGCGGCAATCCTTTATTTTACCGGCCTTAATATCGGTTATTTTCATCATGAAGTGGCTTTGTTTTGAGAAAATATAAACCTTCTGGAATGTGTTTATAGTTCTCCAAGGAAACAAGCAAGGTACTTGGAGAATCATGGTTCTCCTGTACAGGTCAAGCGTTGCTTGACCATATAATTACTTCCTTGGGAACTATATGTGAACCCAGTAAATCATATCCGGAATCTTTACTGGGTTAACTATAAATCCCTTATCCGCAAAACAAGCTATAATAGCATCTCCCGTTAATGACGGAATGATTGTAGCGGGAGGCGCTATATATAAACAACATTGTAAAATAATCCAGACCAATGTTGTTTACTATAAGGGCTCGTAGCTCAGCTTGGACAGAGCATCTGCCTTCTAAGCAGGGGGTCGCGGGTTCAAATCCCGTCGGGCCCGTTATTATTGAAAACACAAGGACTATGAAGCGCGTTCCAGTATAAGCCGGCGATACAGCGTTTCTATGCCGGGCTTAATATCGCTCTCGTTGACTATGAACCCGCTGGAATTTCTTGATGGATCCGCGGCATCTTCTATGTTTATCCCTTCGCGTGCCAGCAAGCCCGCGCACGTTTCCAGTATGCCCGTCGTGTTTCTCACGCCCCCGACTACGCCTATATGGCCCTTCCCTTGTTCGTATTCCACCCTAACGCCATTGGTTTTTCTGCGTCGGTGCTGCATGTATTCTTCAATTACCAAATTTGTATGGTCCCTATTTTCATTTGGCACGGCTATTGATAGGCTGTCCGCGTTTCCGGTTATCATGGTGAATTCCACGTTCCGGCCCCTCAGCGTGTCTTCTATGCCGGATATATTTCCTTCAAATGTATACACGTCAACCGGGCGCCCCGCGACAAGTATGACGCTGCCGCTGTTCTTGGCATCTTTTACTATCTCCGTTCTGTCTCCGTGGATTCTCTGTGCATGGGCTATATAGACTTCGGGTTCTTCACCTTCGTCATGCCGCATTTTTAAGCCCTCAAGGCTATTGCTTCCAGGCAGTTTGGCGCCGAAAGTCGCCGCGGCTTTGGCATCGCGCAGCCCCAATATAGGCACCGTCTTGGCGCCGTCAACATTGGCGGCTTTTATACCATCAACGTCCGTGAGAATTCCAAGGCTCCTTGCGCGCGTGGCATATTGAAGCGCAATTGCCGACCTGTCGGATCCGCCCCGGGCAAGAATGCCGCCCTTTCTCGTGGACCTGTTCATGCCTCCGTATCCTGGAAATATGAGCATATGCGCCTTCGTTCCGTCCAGCATCTTCCGCGCCCTATTCGCGGTATCCGCAAAATCTATGCCCGCGTTCATGTAGTCGCCCGTGACGCTGAGCGGAAACCTCTCGTCTATAATGTCGATCAGCGCGCAATCCCATCCGGACTGCAGGGCAAGTTCATATGCATCTATTGCCGCTATCCTTTCGCCCATCAGGTGGAGCATTGCAACATAAGAATTATCGTCAAGCTGCCTTCTTGTGTCCGGGTCTGTCCCGATTTTTTCTATCTCTCTGAACACGGAGTACCGCCGGGCGGAAGAAGTGGGACTATACGTTATCCCAAAGCGTGTAGAATAGGCAAACAAGTCTTCAGGTTCTGGAAGAGGGCAGACCGTCTTTGGATCATTTGCATCACGAATGAACTTTTTTATTGCGTCGGTCGTCTTCCCCTGAGCAGAAGTTATGAAAATTATCCTATCGTCCATGCCATGCAACTGCGGGTATATTCCCGGTATGGGTTTGCCACCCAGATATCCGCCCACCAGCCTTTCAGGCGTTGCGACCGACGACCCGCCCGCCTTTATTATCGTTGTCATGCCAGAACGATTGTCATGAACGAATTTAAGCTTTCGTTTTCGTAATAAAATTACGAAATTCGTAGGTGATGGCATGGATGAGACGGACTTTACGATTCTTGGAATGCTTGAGAAAAACTCGCGGGAAAGCTTCGTCACGATAGCAAAGGCGCTTGGGATCACGGAAGGAACCGTCAGGAACCGCGTGGCCGCGCTGGTGCGGGCGGGCAAAATAAAGCGGTTTACAGTGGAGTTCGAGGCGCCTTTTGAAGCGATAGTAATGATCAAGGCTTCGGGAAAGAAGGGAGCGCGCCTTGCGGCAAAGGTCGAGGAATTCTGCGGCAACGCCTACGAGATATCCGGCGATTACGACGTTGCGGCGGTCGTGAAAGCCGTTTCCATGGACGACCTCAACAGGAAGATAGACCGCATACGGGCAGTCAAGGGCGTGGCTTCCACGGTGACGGCGGTCAAGCTGCGGTAACGGGAAACTTGCAGGCCGGCAGGAAAAGAGATTTAAGCCGTTGGCTCTTTATGGTCTAATGGATTTTCTTGGGATGTACCGCGAACTGCGCGCAAAGCACGGCCCGCAGAAGTGGTGGCCGCAGCGGACGAAAGAGTGCTTTGAGATATGCGCCGGCGCGATACTGGCGCAGAACACGGCATGGAGGAACGTGGAGAAGGCGCTGGACAATCTTATAGCCGGGGATGCGATATCGCCGGAAAGGATTGCAGCGATGCACGAACGAAAATTGCGGCGCATAATCCGGCCTTCCGGCTTCTTCCGGCAGAAAGCGGGGCGGCTGAAGGCGTTCGCGCGCTTCGTGCTCTCTTACGGCTCGTTCGGGGATTTTTCAAAGCGCATAACAAGGGAGGAGCTTCTTGGCGTGAAAGGCATAGGCAGGGAAACCGCGGACTGCATACTGCTCTACGCCTGCGGGAAGCCGTTCTTTGTCATTGACGCGTATACGCGAAGGCTCTTGTCGGCCCGCGGCGCGATAAGGGGCGAGAGCATTACGACGACATCCGCGTGCTTTTCGAGTCTTCGCTGCCGCGAAGCGTGCGGCTTTACAGGGAATATCACGGCCTCATCGTGCAGGAAGGGAAGGCGTTGCGGAAAAGCATTAATACCCTGAGATTGAATTAGTTTATAACGGTGCGGAAATGACAAGGGTTATAGCTATCTGTTCCGGCAAGGGCGGTGCCGGCAAGACGACCGTCACGGCCAACCTCGGCGCGAGGCTTGCGCAGATGGGCAAGAATGTCGTAGTTCTTGACGCCAACCTTACCACCCCCAATCTGGGCATGCACTTCGGCATGCCGTTATATCCCGTGACGCTACATGACGTGCTCAAGGGCAAGGCCTCGATAAATCAGGCGATGTACGAGCATGACAACGGCCTGAAAATAATTCCCGCCGGCATCTCGGTTCGCGACCTTCGAGGCGTTGACGCGCGCGATTTGCCCAACGCGATGCTTGATCTTTTGGGCAATGCCGACATAGTTCTTGTTGACGTGGCCGCAGGCCTTGGACGGGAGGCCCTGTCGGCCATGGAAGCTTCGGACGAGCTTATACTTGTTGCAAATCCGGAGATGACCTCGGTTACCGACGCTCTCAAGGCGTCCAAGCTTGCCGGGCAGGTCGGCACCAAGGTCATGGGCGTTGTGGTCAACAAAGTCAGGGGGATGCGCCACGAGATGAAGACAGAAGACATACGTCTCATGCTTGACGGCCTGGAAGTTCTTGCCGAGATACCGGATGACGTTGAAGTGCAAAAGAGCATAGCCGCAAGAACGCCGGTCATATATTATTCCCCCAAATCCGCCGCCGCCCATAGCGTCAGGCGGCTTGCAGCATGGGTTTCCGGGGAACCTTTTAACGAAGCCCTGCCCATCGGCAGGAGGCTCTGGAAAATTTTCTTCCGCAGGAATTTCTGATCATGACGGAATGCGATCATTGCGAGATTTGCAGAAGGGAGCGCAAATGCAGGAAAGGTTTTCACGCATGCATGCTGCGCGACGACGTGAAGGATATTCGCCCCGTCACCTGGAAGCCTTCACAAAGGACGTGAAATATTCCAGTTCTTTCCACGCCCTTATCAGAAATACGGCTGCGATGCCCCAGAGAAACGGCAGCCAGAACGGTATGCCGGCGAAATCAGGAGCGGAATAGCTCCATGCGCCAAAGAAGATGGCCGTGGATTCTGCGGATGCGCCCATGACGCCGGCTCCGGCATAAAAAACGGCTTCTTTCCAATCGCGTTTCATTGCAAGGATGAATGTGCTTATGGCGGCCGTGATTGCGGTAAGTGCGGCCGAATCCTGCCACATAAAAGACACTGCCGACAGTGATGCCAAGGTCAATCCAAGCGTGGCGAGGAATAAAAGCGACGGGAAATACGCCGGCTTCATGCGATCAGGCCGTCCGCGTCGATTTCAAACGCCGCGACAGGCGTGCCTATGCCCCAGTTCTGCAGGACCTGCGGGTGAACTTCCCCGACTATGCCGACAGGCTTCTTTCCGATGATTATTTCCGCCTGCCTGCCGTCTATGAAGCTGCCGCTCTTCGAGGGCTTCAGCTCGTATTTGACGCCGAGCATCCCCAGCAGGGCGTCAACGACGGAGGAAACGTCTTCATAGCCGACCGACGTATCGGCGATGCAGGCGGCGAGCATGGCGGCGCTTTTAGGCCCATTGTCAAGCACAGCGCATTCCCCGAATTCAAAAATCCTGTGGGGATACTCCACGTGCAGGTTCTTTCCAAGGAGGTTAAGGAGCGACGGCAGGACGCTGTTCCTGACGGCGGAATATGTCTCGCTCATGTAATTCTCTATCTCTATGACCTTTTCGCCGGAAAGTGTCTTCTCCTGGAGCGCCGTTGCGTTGGAGAGTATCGGGGACATTATCTCCTGGAAGCCCATGCCTATCATTGACCGTCTGGCTCTTTCGGAAAGAGACGTAAAATGCGAGAAGCCTCCCGGAGTGAAGCTCTTCACTTCCAGCGGCTGGATGTTGCCGTAGCCGTAGGCGACGGCGATGTCCTCCATCACGTCGAACGGATGCATGACGTCTCTTCTGTAATACGGTATCGTCACGGTTATGTTTTTTCCTTTGCTTATCGCATCGTATTGCATCGACCTTAGAAGTGATATCGCGTCGTCAGCACCCAGTTCTAGGCCGAGCCTTTCCTGCACAAGGCTCTGCGGGAACGATATCTTTTCCCCGAAGACGAGGGGGGTAACGATTTTTTTGCCGAGCGGCGTGGCGTAAGGATACAGAACTTCTATCGTTTCTATCGATGCGCCGCGGTCCTGCAGCGCCAGGGCTATTATGTTTACCGCAAGTATTGCAGGCTTGATGTCGCTTCCGGTGGCTTCTATGAAAACGTCAGAGGTGCCCTTCGTTACGCGGCCAAGGCGGTTGCTGTTTATCAGAGGCGGGAACGAAAGCACTTGGCCCGTTGAGTCCATGAATATCGGATAAAGCTTGTGCTTCTTCACGATATGCCCGTACTGCCGGCCTTTAGGGTGCTTCTCCAGTATTTCGTGAAGGTTCATTTCTTCCTCGAATTCGAGTGGCGCGAATTTTATGCTCAGAGGCTCAACGGCCCTGTATTGCAGCGGGAACTTGGCGTCGGTATAGTTGTATATACCTATGGAAATCTTTTCCCGCTTCCTGCCGAAATTTTCGGCTATTTTTTCCTGCAGCTGTATCATGTCCAAAAGGAGTTCTTCGGTAATGTTGACTTTCCTGGCAATGAAGCCCGCTATATAGGGCCTTATCGTTTCAACGGTCTTGTCGACTATGATATTCTTGCCGCTTTTTCTGAGCTTGAGTTTCGGCACGCCTTTCTCGCGGTAAACGCGCGCGACCCCTTCAACGCTCCAGAGATCCGGCCTGTTCGTGTCGCCTATCTCAAGCTTTATCGTGCCATTATTTTCCTCTTCTATCTCGCCCTTGACGCGGTCAAGCATGCCCTCTGCTATCTTCCTTCCCGCGAGCTTTTCCAGCATCTTGCGCGAAACTTCTATCGTCGGCATCAGTAAGTCACCTCCATGCTCCTGAGATAGTTCAGGTCCGTGCTGAACAGGTCACGAATATCTTTTATTCCCATGTTGAACATGCCTATCCTGTCTATGCCGAGCCCCCACGCCACCACAGGAACGTTGATGCCGAGAGGCTCCAGCATCTCTTGCCGGAACATGCCCGCGCCTCCAAGTTCAATCCATCCCATGTCAGGGTGCTTGGCATAGAGCGAAGCGGACGGCTCTGTGAACGGGAAATAGCTTGGCGTGACCTTTATTTGTTCGGCGTTTGCAAACTCCTTGCCGAACATTCTGAGCATGCCTATGAGATGGCGCAGGTTCAGCCCCTCGTCAAGTATTATCCCTTCGACCTGGAAGAAGTCTGCAAGGTGCGTGGCGTCTATCACGTCATGGCGGAAGCATCTGGCAACCGAGAAATATTTGCCGGGAATTCTCGGCCTTGACGCCAGCGTTTTGGCGGAAAGCACCGTTCCCTGCGTTCTTAGTATGTGGCGATGAGCTCTCTGGACATCATACTGGTATTCCCAGCCCCTTGACTCCGCCGTGCCCCGTTCATGCGCATTCTTGACGGCTTCGAGTATAGCTGGGTCAATGCCCTTGGCGTACTTCGGCTCCTTGACAAAATACGCGTCATGAATGTCACGGGCCGAGTGGTGCTGCGGCATGAAGAGCGCATCCATGTTCCAGAACTCCGTCTCGACGATTGGGCCGCGCATTTCCTCAAACCCGAGGAACGCGAGCTTCTGCTTGACGTGGTCAAGGAACGCGGCATAGTGATGCTTTTTTCCGGGGTATATTTTTTTCCCTGCAACGGCAACGTTGTATTTCTTCAGCTTGGCCTCGCGCCACAATCCGGTCTTTATGAGTTCCGGCGGTATATTCGCTATTTCCCTTCCAAGATACTGCCGCGCTTTCTTCACCAGGTCCTCCCGTTCCTCTTCGGCAAGATTTCGCGAGAGAAGCATCTGAAGGTTGAAAGCGCCGGCTTCGCCCGTTTTTGCGACGCTTGCCAGCGCGTCCTGGAGCTCAAGCTTGCCGGGCTTCATTGCAAGGCGGAGCCTGCCGTCCCTTATCTCTATCCAGCCGTTGCGCTTGGCCCACTGCATTGCAACGGAGAAGTCTTCCATCTTCTGCGCCTCGGCCATGGATATGGGGCCTTTGGCCAAGGCGTCGGCCAGCCGTTTCTCTGGCAGTCCCTGCTCAAGATACTTCTTCCCTTCGTCGGTAAGCTTGTACATTGCTATCACTTGAACGCCGGTGGATTTAAGATTTGTTCCGTTTGGTTCCTATCGTGTTTATCTACAGTCCCCACAGTCCCCACTTTCCTGTCTGTGGCTCTGGACGAGGTTTACGGTCCTTTCCGCCACGCCCTTTTATATGAACTCCCTGCACATAAATTATTCTTTCGTCACGTGGCATCTCTGATAGTTCCCTAGGCGATACGGGATATGCCCGAGTGAGCGTCGGATCTTTACTTTCTGCGTTATATCTTTTCACAGCATTCTGTATATGTGTCGCAATATCCGGATGCGCCTGTAAAGCCGTTGAATAAGGCATCCTTTGCCCGAGTTCATAATTGCGTACGCCTACTACTCTAATCCACGGTTCTCCGTTATACTCCATTCCCATTTTCACAACCTCCAAATTTTATTTTCATAGCTTTCGCTAACATGACATGGAGGCCCGCATATTCGCGAGCCTAGTTAAACTTGAAGAAGAGCCCTGCAGGTAAAGGGTTCAATTTTATATAAATAAGGCTAGAAGAGATTGCCTTTCCGGTTATTGTATAAATTGGGACATACCAATCCTGCCATTTCTATGAATGCCAGAATATTTAAACATTTCCGGTTAAGGTGGAATGGAAATATATGGGGCGGCATTATAATTCAGGATTTGTTCACGGGACCCGTGTAGATGAAATTCGGGGCAAAATTACAGCAGCCGGCGAGTACCCGGATTTTGTCAGGAGGCACGGCGATAGGGGATTGCTTATCGGATACAATAAATCGGATGTCCTGCTGAGAGTGCAGTACGCCGTAAAAACTGCTATCGAAGATACGCTTACGCATTTTAATGAGGAAGTTGCAGCGGGAATTCTTAGAGATTGGGGCTTGAAAAAATATCCGGAATTAGAAAACTGTTCGGTAACGGTTTTATTGCAATATCAAAGGTTAGTCGGAATACAAAAGGAAGCGCCTTATCAAGGCAGTGTCCCGATTCGGCCTAAAGGTCTCCTGAGATAAATCGTTTCAGAGGCGCATTTAAGAATAGCGCCATAATAATTCTCTTATGCCTGAGAAAGAAAAACTTTTGGACAAGATCGAGGAAATTGCAAAGAATCGCGGGTTCTTCTGGCCTTCGCAGGAGATATACGGAGGCGTTTCCGGCTTCTATGAATACGGCCCGCTCGGCGCGCTTCTCAAAAAGCACATACAGGACATGATACTTGATTACTATGTGATGCAGGAAGGATGCTTGGCTATAGAAGCGCCGGTATTAACGTCAATAAGCCCTTGGATAGCATCAGGTCACGTTGAAAGCTTTGCCGATCGCATGACAGAATGCGAAAAGTGCGGCGAGCCTTATAGGGCCGACCATATTATAGAAGAGAAAACAGGAAAGGGCGCAGAAGGAAAAAGCATGGCTGAAATGGATGCCATCCTAAAGGAGAACAATATACGATGCCCCAAGTGCAAAGGAGTACTCGGCAAGGTTTACGATTATAACATGATGTTCCGAACATTCATAGGTCCCGGAAAGAACAAGATAGAAGGCGCATTGCGTCCGGAAACCGCGCAGACGACCTACATGCCTTTCCGAAGGCTCTATGAAATTGCACGCCGCAAGATGCCGTTTGGAGTCATACAGATAGGCAAGAGTTTCAGAAATGAAATCTCGCCAAGAAAGGCACTAATCCGCCAGCGCGAGTTCACGCAAGCGGAAATACAGTTCTTTACCCCGCCGGCACTCGATGAATGGAAAAATTTTGACGAAATAGCAGGCATGGAAGCAGAAGCGCTGGTGAAGGGTTCAGAAAAAACTGTGAAAATGAAATTTTCCGATCTCGTTTCAAAGAAACATGCCAAGCAGCCCATAGCATATTTCCTCGCAAGATCGCTTGAGCTCTTCAGGAAAATGGGCATGGACATGAAGAAGCTCCGGTTGCGCCAGCACAGGGACGATGAAAGGAGCTTTTACTCTTCTGACACGTGGGATGTCGAGTTCCTTTCCGACAAGTACGGCGTCGTGGAGTTGGTCGGCATAGCCGACCGCACGGATTACGACCTTAAACGGCATCAGGAGCAGAGCAAGCAGAGCATGGAAGTTACTTTTGACGGGAAGAAGTTTATCCCGAACGTCATAGAAGTGGCGTACGGAATAGACCGCCCTGTAATATGCATAATGGAATCCGTGATGAAGGAAGAAAAAGAGCGCCTGTTCTTTTCGTTCCCGGCCGCCATATCGCCGTATCAAGTCGCAGTCTTTCCTCTTGTCCGCAAGGATAATCTGCCCGTAAAGGCAAGATATATATTTGATTTGTTGAGAAAGCGATACTATACCGCTTACGACGAAACCGGCTCCATCGGCAGGATGTATTACCGCCAGGACGAGGCAGGAACGCCATTGTGCATAACGGTTGATTATGATACATTAGAGGATGGCACGGTTACGATTCGTGAAAGAGACACGCAGAAGCAGATCAGGGTGCATGAAGACGTTCTGATCGATTCCATACAGAGAATTTTTGACGGCGAGGGTATAGAAAGCGTTGGAAACGCGGCATAGGCGCAGCGCTACGAACAGGATACCAGAACGGCGAGGGTATAGAAAGCGTTGGAAACTCCCCTTGAAAGCTTCTTATCGTAGCAACCCTAAATTAGCGGATGCCCTATGACATGCGTAGAGCTCTGGAAGCGGCAGTCTTTGACATCCGGCTGGCATTGACAGAAAATAATAGAGGCGAATACAAGCAAGCGCTGTCGTTTTTACGCCTGAAGAGTTTTGGAGGTGGCGCCCCCCTTTTGACGAAGTCGTGCTGCAGTATACGTTGAAGGACGGCGTTCACCACTTAATATATAATGTTGGCAGGGAAGTTCAATAGGAAAATCTTTTCTGCTGAGATATGGCCCGGACGGGAAATTGCTAAGCAAAGACAATGATTCTCTATATGCCGATGAATGCATATTCGGGAATATTTGAGGATAGCGTTAACTTCTTAACTATCGGGAGCGCTTCGCGCTCCGGGCATACAGCATGGACATAGGCATTCGGGAATATCACGATGTCCGTGCCGGTACGTGGTCGAGCAAAGCCCGGCCTGTACATGAAAACCTCAGGCTACCAATGCATATGAAAGACGTTAAGGTGTTCAAAATATTATGTCTTTCACCATAGCGTGAAATAGCGCCCTGAGAATAACGGATGGCCTTGAATGGCGGTATTGTCACGCCTGCTTTCTTGATTCGCCCGCCCTTTTTCCCATGGTCCTGTCCCTGCCGTATTTCCTGAGGATTTCCTTTTCCAGCGTGCCGGCAAGATTCTGGGCGACGTCCGTTATATTCCATCCCCACTCGTGGGCAACGAACAGTCCTTTTGGAGTCGGCAGGCGCGCCCGCATGGAGTATTTCTTCTTGCCCTCGTCATGATGCGTTTCGACGTAGATGTTCATGGTTCCGGCGGCAGGTTCGATCTTCATGATGGTTGCCGAAGACTTGAGAAGTATCTTGTTGATTTTGGCCTCGGTTATCGGATCCTCGCGCAGGTGCGTGACCTGCACAGGCACGCCCCCTTCCGGAGTGAAAAGCGTTTCCAGTATGTCTTTCGGTGTCACCGTATAGACGGTTCCCGTTTCATACGCGGCTATATGCTCGTTTTTCTGGAGCAATGCCGCGACCTTTGAGATTTTTTCACGCTTGCCTATTATGACGGGCGGCTTCATTACGGTGCCCGCGGATATGGAGTACATGGGCACCTTGTCCTTCTCGCCGGATTCCCTGCCGCGCGGGGTGAATTTCTGCTTGCCCTTGAGATAGACGCTTATGAGATCCATCGTGTCGACCATGCCGACGACTTTGCCCTTATCGACGACCGGAACGCGGGAAACGTTGTTGTAGCGCATGATATGCTCTGCCTTGCCAAGATCGTCAGAAGGCTCCACGTAGTCGCATCTGGATAGCAGCGATTCGACCGGTCCGTCCTTGAGTTCGACCTTAAGGAGGTCCGTTTCGGATATTATGCCTATCACGGCATTGTCATTTACCACAGGCAATGCCCTGGAGCCGCTTTTGATCAGGAGGGAGACGGCGTCTTCGGCGTCCGCATCCGGAGAAATTGTTGCAGTGCTTGTCATCACGGTCCTGGCTTTTGCCGAAACGGGATCAAGCTCCCTCGTTATTATGGTTCGCAATTCAACCATGCCTGCGAGCATGCCGTTATCTATGACGGGCATCTGGTGTATGCCGTTCTGCTTCATCTTGCCCATCACCTGGGACAGCGGCGTGTCGCCGCTGCACGATATCACTTTTGTTGCCATCAGGTCGGAAACTTTCATTACTATCACCGAAACATATAGTGCAGATGAGATTTAAAATACGCATTTTACGGCTTTTGCCTTAGCACCTGATAGTAGGTGCAGTCCCCTTCGTTGTCGACGACGGCCCAGAGCATCCTTGCGCGGATATTGTGAGCGAGGCGCACGGCCCGCGAAAGCTCCTGGAAGGAGCAAGTATAGTCCTCGGAAACCGTGAACACTATCCATTTGGTGTGTTCCTTGGCGCTTTTTGGGCCTTTCTTGAGCTGCACTCCTCTCTCGTAAACGCGGAAATCGCAGCCGAACTTGAAGCCCGTGCGCACGAGCAGGCCGCGCTCGCGCAGGTCTTCGTATACGCGGTATCTTTCCGGCATCCTGCTGTCCAGGGAGGACGCGTGCTTGTAGAGGGCGTCAAAATCCATGGCAGCGCCTTTGTTCGTGAGGCGTATCCTTCCCCTTTTAAGCAGAAGCAATGCTTCTATAAGGGCAATTTCAAGCCGGTTTTCCATGGGTTTGCCGTAGTAGCCGGGCTCGTAAAGCGGCTCCCAGCCTTTCCAGACAATGATTTTATCGTCATGAAGCTCTGCAGGTATAGCTTCCTTGAGCGGAGCCTCTACTATGCCGGGCGATGGAAGCTCTTCTTCCAGCTCCGTCTCCGGTTGCTTTTTCTTCTTGCCCATTCTATCACGCAACTATGCCCAACGGCTTTCAGGCGTTCTAATGCAATGTGCCTATAGCAAAGACAAATTGCCCGAACGCTTCTGCCATTTGCTATATCATCCGCAAACCTTTATAATCCTAATAATCAGTGGCGCCTGTGGCGCAATTGATTGTGTAATTGCTGGAGCCGCACGTCATGGCATTGTCTGTTATGCCCCAGCCCACCGTCCTGCCGCTTATGACGTCCAGTGCCGTGCAGCATGACAATCGTGCGGCGCTCCTGGCAAGGGCATCGTATGCTATTTTTCTCCCTTCGGATTCATTTGAGACGGAATCCAGGGCAGCGGCGAGCCCTTCCTTGTCCGCGTTGCAGGAACTTAGAAGCCCGCCAAGCTCGTCAGACTGCGTCTTGAACGAGTCCTTTTCCGTCGTGCAGGAAGAAAGCTCTTTGCTTCTGGCATTCAGGTCGGTATTGCATGTTTCAAAACTGCTCTTGGTAGCTCCAAGTTCCGTTTTGCACGTTTCATAGGAGGCAGCGGTGTTTTGCAGCGTTGCGTTGGTCTCGCTAAGCCGCGCTTCAAGGTTGTTGGCGCGGGTCACATAGCCGGTTATGCTCTGGTTCAGGCTGTAAAACAGGATTATCACCACAAGCGAAATGACAGCTATGGAAATTGTCTTCCCGTTCTCCTGCCAGAATTCGCCCAGCGCCGAGCGCGTCACGGGCCTGAAGATATAATTTTTCCTGCGGGTAAACGGGAGTTTCATTGGCGGGACGTCCGCTTTTGCGTGGCTCTTCAGCGCTTCTATTCTGTCCTTGATTCCGCCGGATCCGTCCATGCATTATATTTGTGCCGCCTGCTTATAAAAGGTTGGGCATAGAATGGCTTTGTTTAAATAATCCCTTACAGCCACAACAGGTTGTGCTATAGGTTTATCAAAACGCAACATCTTGTGTGAGAAAACCATTTATTAAACAAAGCTGCATAGAATCCGAAGCTTCGGGAGGGCTTTCGCGTCGCTTGATGGGAACGGAGGGATTTGAACCCCCGACACCACGAGCTTCAGTCGTGTGCTCTCCCAGGCTGAGCTACGTTCCCAAAGCGCCCTCGCGCGGGCTCGAACCGCGGACCTTCTGGTTAACAGCCAGACGCTCTACCTTTCTCAAAACGCTCCCGCAGGATACGTTTAACTGAGCTACAAGGGCTTAACTAAATCTGTTAGGAGCTATACTTTAATAAGTTTAAATCCGGAAACTGTTTTCTGTTAATTGCCGTTAAATGCATCCTTGAATCCAACCGGTATTATAATAGGCGGTATATTAGACACAGGGGGCGGAATAGGTGGCGATGGAGGGCGTACAGACGGGATTTTCGGTAATGGAGGAAATAAAAACATATTTCTTAAAATGAATTTGTAGCCTCCAAATTCTTTAATTTCGCCTCTAAAATGACCATTGGAATCCCAAACAAACCGGGTTTCGATCCATCCTAAATAAATACCATCACGAGAAAACAGGCTATTGTCATGAATAAAGCCGAAGTAAATACCGTTTGTTTTAAAGATATATTCAACCATTGTCAGTCCCCCCGAACGAATCGTTGGCAGGAGGTTTTGGGATGTAACTGCATGGTATTGCATATCCTATTCCTAGCTGGACATTATTTATAATCGCATGAAGCACTTGCATTATATCAAGACCGTGAATAGAAATTGCCCCGATTTTTTGCTCTTGGACTCTACCCAACAATTCCGACTGTTCCATTTGCTTAGCATTTACAACTCCAATTACCTTTCCGGCAGCTGTCATAAGAGGACAACCACTGTTACCAGAATTTACAGTACCGTCAATCAAATAAGCAGTCTTCCCGGTAGCGTCTTTTAATATGGAAGATAAAATGCCTTGATGTGTTATCAGTGACAAAAGACTGAGTGGATATCCGGAAAATATTATAGGCATGCCTTCTTTTATAGAGTCTTGTTCTGCTTGCTGGAGTGGTTTTCTGGACAAATCATCGAATTTTAATAAAGCAACATCATGCACCATGTCGCGTATCATAACTGTAGCCGATAAATAATTTTCACTATCAGGGAATTTTAATTTGATTGATACATCCCCTTCCGGAATCACATGATTGCAAGTTACTAAAACACCCTCCCGAAAGAATACAAATCCCGTACCTGCAGATAACACATCGCCCCGAATAACAAAAACCAACGCTATAGAATTTCTTACGGACAAAACAATAGATGAATAATCCATAGCTTACTATTGTTACGGCAAATTTATATTCTGCCTAATAAACTCAGTCAATGAAATCCTTCTTCTTGAGCTTGTCCGGCAGGTATTCCTCGGACATGAATTTCAGCCCGCGGTGCGACAGAGCCTCTATCTCCGCCTTCACGCCTTTCTCAATCATGAGGTTTATCTCCTTGACCCAGCGCGGGTTCTTGTTGAACCATTCGTATTGCAGAAGCTCTTTCGCGCGCTTTATGTCCACTTCCTTCGTCTTGATGATGGCTTTCTTCAAATCATAGTTATAGATGTCGCTGACGGTAAGGCCGATGAACCTTGCTTCAGGCGTCGCTATGCGGTCCGAGACATGGGCAAGGCTTATGGAGCCGGACTTTATCACGGAGTATATGTAAAATCCGTAGCTGTCGCTGTCCGCGAACACATACACGGGCAGTTTATACTCGCGATTCAATCGTTGTATAAGCAGCCTCGTCCCCCGCGACGGCTGGCCTCCGGTGCCTATCAGTATGCATTTGTATTTCTGCCAGAACTTGTCCTCGTGCAGGCGCTCGAATCCTGCGTTCTTCTCCACGACAAGCACGAACTGTGCATTCACGCTCTTGAACGTTATCTCATCGACGGTCGATGGGATGGACCATCCGCCGCTTCCAAGTTTGCCCCAGTTTATTTCGTCCCCCCTGTCCTCTATCACGACGTCGCCGGCGACTATGCCCTTTCTGTCTGTTGTCAGGTGCAGGTGTTCTCGCAGCGTGTCAAGAGCGACCTCAATATCAACTATCAGCGGGTCGGATTCGCCCTGCTCGTCAAAAGTATTTTCGTTGCTGTCGGCCAAAGTTCTCTTCAGGTTGTAATACATGTCTCTTATGCTGGCGTGTATTCCTTCGTCCAGAAGGCTCTTGCAGAAGCCGCCGACCATCATGGTCTGCATGAACTTCTTGGAATGCGCTACGTTGAAGAAATAGCGCTTTGCCGATTTATTGCCGAGCGTAAGCTGCTTCGTCGCCTTGTCAAAAACGACGTTGGACAGCGTTCTCAGCGGGATGTCTATGCTCGGATTGCCTTCCTTGTCAAGCGTCTTGAGGACGTCCTCGCCCATTCCGGCGAGCTTCTTCTTCGTGTTGCCGACTTCGTCTGCCATTATCATTCACCTTCTCCGGCCGGCGCCCCCTTCGGCTCTTCCGCGGCGTCGCCCGCCTTCTCGGATGCCTCCTTCAGCCTGTTCTTGTTCTCTATTATGCCTTTCAGCTTTCCGAGTATGCTTTTCTCGTCCTTCCCCGTGAGTATGTGAAGCGCGGTCGCGACTTCAACGGAGTATCGTTCAAATATCTGCAGCCTTCTTTTCTGGTCGCCTTCCTTGCGCTTGCCGGATATGTAGCGGGACAGCTGCCTGCCGGCGTCCTGTATCGCAAGCTTCATCTCCTTGACTATGTCAGGATAAGGCGCTATCGCTTCCTTGCTTTCCGAAACGAACGGCACCCAGGACGACGCCATGTGCACGACCAATATCATGGGGCCCACCGGCACATTGGTCCCGGATTGCTGCAGGCCGTATCGCTTCCATTCTATTTCCTTGACCGCTTCCATCGTCGCGCCTGCGCCGGCCTGATAAAGCAGGGGCACGCGGTTGGCGAATCGCATTATCTGTATCTGCTCGTCCGCCTTCATGTCGCCGCCATAAGCGATTCCGACTTCGATACCAAAAGGATTGCCGCGGTAAACGGTCGGCTCGCGCTGCACAGCGACGACGAATTCCGCGCCGGGGAATTCCTTCTTCAGGCTTTTTTCCAGCTCCTTCCCGCCTATGGGGGACAGGCAATCAAGCGGCGGCCTCTGAAGCTTGGCTTCCTGCATCGCCTTCAGCAGTTTTTCTATCTGCGTCCTGTCAAGCGACGAGGGCGCAGACTGCGTGTCTATCTTGGCTTTGCTGCATATTTCCTTTGCGCTCTGCGCGCCCGTGGACGAGAAATCATTCGCTATGAAAGTCGCGACATTCCTGCTTTTTGTGTTCGCGAGCATCCGCTGAAGAATGCCGAACTCTATTCCGTAAGGATGCGGCTTCATCTCCCTCGGCGGCTTCGCCAGCTCGTTCACGCTTCTCGGGAATACTGTCTTGACGCCGTCGGGCGCGGTGTAAGTTATTTTCGCAAAAGGATTCGCTATCGACGTCTGTTTCAAGTAATCGTCGACCCCCTGCGTCTTCCTGTACCGGCCGGACATTTCTATGGCGACTGCCGTTCCGTGTTCCTTCAACGGCGATTCATCAAGATAATCTTCCTTCACGACCTTCGGTTCGTTCTTCATCGTGTCTATGTTCAGCTCCACGTAAGTCGTCTTCTTGTCCGCGTCCGTGCGCGTCCATATCTTTGTCGGCGTGCCTGTCGTCAGCTGCGAATAAAGGGCAACCGCTGATATGCCAATGCCCTGCTGACCGCGGGACTGGCGAAGCCTGTGGAACTTGCTTCCGTAAAGGAGTTTTCCGAATATTCTTGGAACCTGCTCCCTCATGATTCCCGGCCCGTTGTCCTGCACGGTGACAAGGAACTTGTCTTCGCCAAGGTCCTTCATTTTGACGGCAATGTCCGGAAGAATCTCGCTCTCCTCGCATGCGTCAAGAGAATTGTCAACCGCTTCCTTCACCGCCATGAGCAGCGCCTTCGTAGGATTGTCGAAGCCGAGGAGGTGGCGGTTCTTTTCAAAGAACTCGCTTATCGATATCTCTTTCTGCATTGCTGCCATTTCTTGCGCTGTCTTTCCCACGATCATCACTCTTTATTTTTCTTATCGCACGGTAGGCGTTCTTGTGCGGCGAGCCGCTTATGAGCCTGTCAAGTGCCTTCACCGCAAGCTCTACGCCTTCGTGTTCCCCTATCACGGAAACCGTCTTGCCGTAGACGCAGAGCCTCGTCTTCGTCGCCCGCTCTATGCGCCTTCTTGCTTTCCCGCGCGTGCCTATGACTCTTGCCCTTATTCTTTCCAGCCCTTTCTCGGGCAGATTCATTATGTGGAGGGTCTGGGTTTCGTCAAGGAGCTTTAGCGCCGCAACCGGAGGGAAACCCCTTCCAATCGCGGTTATTATCTGCGCCGCAACCATGACGTCAAGGGGATCTCCCCTTATCACTATGGCATCTCCTATATTTATTCTTGTCCGCGTTTTGGCCTCTATTTCATTCTTGGTTGTGCCGGCCCTGCCTATGACGACGGCTTTGCGTTCTTCCGGTATCTTTACGCCCTTCTCGGCGCGGTCGTCGGAATCCATCGGCATCACATTGTCAGAATGCCTTTCCTTCTGAGGGCGTTTGACTCCGTGGACGTATACCTCCATACCACGTCGCCGTTCGTGTCCCCCTGGATGTCCCAGGGCTTCAGTATCACGTAATCGCCTATCCTTATCCACACCTTCTTCCTCAGCTTCCCGGGTATCCTGCCGAGCCGCGCCTTGCCGTCCTGACACCTGACGCGGAGCCGGCCGGCGCCCAGCATCGACTCGACGAGCCCGAGCACCTCGCCCTGCCTGGGCGTCCTGATCCTCACTTCCTGCGGCTGTTCATCCATGATCATATCACCTTATCGAATACACGCTTCTGTAGAGCATCTTTCCATCCTTTTCCCCTGCAAGCTTAAAAGAGCTTATGACCTTGTATTCCTTTCCAAGGGTCGTGGCTATGCGTATCGCTTCGGATTTTCGCACAATTCTCGCGTCGTATCCTTCCTTCTTCACGTCTATCCGCGCAAGATACTGCGGCGCCACCATCTGCTTGACCAATTCAAGTATCTCTTCTTTCTGCATGCCTCTTATCTGCAGAACCGCCTCGTGATAATTGCCGGAAAGCCGGGAGCAATTTTCGCAAAGCCGTTTCCTTATTGAAATGCGGATAGCCTTTGTTTCTTTTCTCGTCTTGCCGCCTGTCATAGCTATGGCGGCCGTTACCGTTGAAATTACGGGCCCTTTAAGGTTTGTTTGCACCTCAAAGGACTTGACGTTCTTTATGCCTTTTAGCGACTTGCCTATCGTTTCTTTAATCTCATCTTGAGCCTTGGACTCGCCGTCAGGGCATCGGGGACACATCACTATCCCGAAGCTCTTGAGCTTGAGGGCGGTCTTTTTGGACAGGCATTCCGCGCAAATGTAGCCGGATTCGGCGGGCTTCCCGCACTCTATGCAGAACATCCTAATAGAACGCCTTCCATATTAAAATACTTATCATGTAAGGGTCCGAACCAACGGCGCCGGGAAAATCATATCGCATGTACGGCTGCCTTGAGGGCAGGTCTCTTTCCGTTATGACGTATTTTTCCCCGGATTCCCACATCATGGCAGCTCTCAGCAGCTTGTTGATGTCATCGTTGACGATCGTAACGGATCCGTCTCCGTTCAAAACGGAAGCTTCGCCGTCGTAAGCCGCGAACCAGAGCGCCCTTCCGCCCGCTTCGCGCCCTTTGACAAAAGAAACTGCCCCTGAATTGACGACGCTTCCTTCTCCTGTGCTTATCTGGTTCGCGCCTGCCAAAGGGTTGAAATTGAAGTCTTCGGAGCTTTCGTAGTCAGACGAACCCGCGAAATATTTCGCAATCCTGTATGGAATCGTCCGGACGTTGCCGGCCTGGGTGAACGCGCCTGCACCGGCGGCTGCGCTTTCCGACCACTGGAGACCGAAAACGTTGCTTAAAGAAGGCCCTATATTCCCGTCGTCGAAATCTGTTTTCTGGATATCTGCGAGCAGCATGACGTTTCTGCCCTGGGCAATCCAGTTGCCGAGCCTTTGCTCCCGCCCGGCCAAGTCTGCCGGGCGCAGAAACATTATTATGTCCGCCGCCTTGTCCACGTTGTTTATGTCAGGGTCCGCGCTCATGATCACAGAAACGACCCTTTCGTTGTACATGAAAAACGTTCCGGCAAGCCCCAACCTTGCCCTTACAACGTCGGCTTCCGCTATCGCGCACACGCAATGGATTTTTATTTCAGGCGGCGGCGCGCCCCTTATTTCCGCGGAATAGTCAGTGGTAGGCGGCATTATGGAATCCAGAGCGGCCTTCACGCCGGCAGGGTCCGCGGAGTAGAACGAGTCGTTGATGGCCCCGCCCAGATAGAGCGCGGAAACCGCATCCTGCATCAGCGTCCTAAGCGAGGCCGTATTCCAGAAGGAATAGTCGTACGCCGTGAAGAAATAAGTGAGCGACGTGAAAAGTATTATGGACGATATCAGCGCTTCCAGTATCCTCACGAAGCCTTTCATTATCCTGTCACCGTGACGTCAAGCGTGAGCAACTCCGGGGGCAGCGGAAACCTGTCAAGCAGCAGAACCCTTCTTGCCGTGTATTCGGAAACGCCCGCACTTCCCGGCGGAGGGCATGACACGAGGGCGTTGCCCGACCGGTCCGTTACCTGTATTCCCGCCCCGCCGCCGGACGCGAGCATGGACTCGAGTTTCACGAAGTTTGCGGCGACAGGCGGGTTGCACAAGCCGTGCAGGGCGTTCAGCTTTTCCCGCGAGAGATAGAATCTCCTGCCCGACGACAATCCTATCATTTCCACGTCCTCCGGGCGGCCGGCTATCAGCGTTTCCCAACCATGCGTGCCGCTCCCGTATGCAAGCATGTCGGAAATCCTGTAGGATTCCGCTATTATGTTGTTGAAGTCGCTCTTCTCCTCAAGGAAGGGTATCTGTGAATTTATCGTAAGAAGTATGAACGAGGCCGTGCCTATGAATATCGCGATGGCAAGTATGAATTCGATGTCCAGCATTCCTTTCATGGGATCTTACACCAGCCCCAGTCTGACTACGATGAGGTAAATGAACACGCCGAAAATGAACATTATGACGCTGTGCTTTACGCCCGCGGCAACCGAGTCCGAGCCTATCTGGCCGGCTATGAGGCCGGAGAATATCGCCTGTATCGCGACCATGACGAAGAACAGCGATTTGTAATAAGACGAGGCTTCCTTGGGATCCCCGAAGCCGAATGCAAGCGAAACCGAGCCGAACGTGGAGCACCCGAAGCATGCAGGGACGCCGGAGCCAACGCATTTTTCGCATGGATTCTGCGTGGGCAGGAAAGATGAGTATGAGCTCAGGCCGGTGTTAACGCTGGACGTAGTGCTAGGCGCAAGGCGGGATTCCACGAGTGGTATGAGAAACTTCACCAGCGCAAGGGATATTCCCACGAATATGAAGAATATCGCGTACAGCATCAGCACCTGCTGGTTGAGCAGCGCCGCCTTCTCGTCTTCGACGTCCTTCAGCAACTCTATGTTGTTCGCGAGCGAGTCCATTATGTCCTCGACTTTTTCGCCGGATTTATTTACCTGCTCTATGACCATCATGGATCTGACTATCAGCGGGCTTCCGCTCACCCGCTCCGTGAAGCTGCCGAAGACCTTTTCCAGCGGCACGTTCCAGCTGAGCTGCAGGGCCATCTTCTGCACGTGCGGCGTCAGGGAGCCGTAGTTGGACTTTGACACGAGCCGTATGCTCTGCATTATGCTAAGCCCGGCCCGCTGCGCCTCGGCCAGGTCCCTGAGGAACACGGGAAATTCCTCTTCGTATATCCTGATTTTCTTGAACGCGAAGAAGCTGTACGCGGCGTAGGGCACTATGAGCACTATCGTGCCGAGAAAAACCAGGTTCGCGGAGAGCGCGAAATCCCTGGAGAATACCGCGGACAGCATCAGCAGCAGCGCGAATCCGCCCGCCGACGCCGCTATTATCTTTTCCTTGTCGCTGTACTTCCTCATGCAATCAACTCAAGGGCGATATGGACTTTATGAGAACCATGAAGCCCGCCGAAAGCAGCGGGAGCAGCACGAAGACTATGAACGTCTGTATCAGCGCGGTTTCTGCGCCGCCGCTTATCGAGGCGATTATCGACGACAGCACTATGAAAAATATCGCCCCGACTATTATCAGGGTCAGGTATATTTCCACGAAAAGCGACAGATCCTGCGAATATTTCTTTATCTTTCTTCTGTAATCCGCCATGAGTTCGTTGCCCTTGCCTTTGAGGTATATGTTGACGTCTCCGCCTGAGCTGTATATGTTATTTATTCCCCACAGAAGCTCCTTGAATTGCTTGGAGGGCGTGGTCTTGGCACGCTTTTTTATCGCCGAGTGGATTGGCATGCCCAGCACTTGCACGTCCCTCGCTATGCCCTGCGAGTCCGTGGATATTTCCCCGTATTCCTTGAACTGCGAAAGCGTATTGAAGAAGAATATCAGCGGCACGTCGGCGCTGGATATTGACGACATATAGGAAACCGCGAACGGCAGCGCCTTGTTTATCTTCACTTCCCTGTTCTTGGCTATGGCGCCGGGATAGGTGTAGAAAAGGAACAGCAGCGCCCCGCCTATGGAAAAGGAGAGCGTAATCGAAAGTAGTATGGCCATCAGGGGCGCCATGCCCAGCAGGCCGAATATGAATGCAAATATCACGGTCTCCATCACGAACGTTGCGAGCGTGACGAACGCCGCTATGGACAGCCATTCTTCCAGCGTATACTTCATGTTTGCTTTTTGCAGGTTTTCCTTGACGTCGAGAAAGTATGCCGAAGCCCCCCTTGCATAGCTTCCGAATATGCCATACGATACGGCCTCCAGCTTCATGAATCCCCCTCTATTTTCTCCATGAGGGATTCGGGCGAGGCGTAGAACGTGTCGAGTACCGCCCCGACTTTCCTGAAGTCTTGTATGCCTTTCCTAAGCATCCAGTTGATTACCTTTCCCCTTTTCTCAAGTTCCTCCTTCATGCGGCTGTGCGATATGCCCATCGACTCGGCCACCTTCTTCAGCGCTACGCTGTTGTTCTTGGCGACGTACCTGTCGTTCTTCGGATCCCATGCAAAGACCTCGTCCATGATGGGCGCCTTGCTCTTGTCGTCAAACCCTATGACTTCAACGAGCGAGTTTATCCTCCTGATATAGTTCCTGCCGCGCTTGAATCTCTTGAGGAATATTATCACATCCAGGTTCTGCATAAGGTAAGGCGGCAGGCCTATGGGCTCGGTCGTCAGCCTGTCTATGAGCTTGTTGAAATCCTCGGCGTGTATCGTGGAAAGGCCCGCATGGCCGACTGCCATCTGCTGGAACAGCACATAAGCTTCCTTGCCCCTGACCTCGCCTACGATTATGTAATCAGGCCTCTGTCGCAGCGACTCCTTGAGAAGCTCGAACATGTCCACCTGCGTCCTGTTCTCGGAAACCGAGACCCGCGACACTTCAGGCACCCAGTGCGAGTGCGGGAGCCTCAATTCGGCAGTGTCTTCTATGCTCACTATCTTCATCTGAGGCTTGATGAAAAGCGACAGGACGTTGAGGAAAGACGTCTTGCCTGTTGCCGTCCCGCCCGATACAAGGAAGCTCTTGCCGTATTCTATCAGCATCCAGCAATAAGCGAGTATGGCCGTATCCGATGTCCGGTATTTTATCAGGTCCACGGGCGTCAGAGGCTTTTCGGTGAACATTCTGATGGTGAAGTTGCTCCCTCTGCGCGCTATGTCGCTGGCCAGGGTGGCCTGCACTCTGGATCCGTCGGGCAGCGTGCCGTCGAGGAGCGGGTGCGTTATTGATATGGTCTTGCCGCATCTTTCGCCCAGCCTGTTCGCGAACGAATCGAGCTCCCTTGTATCGTCAAATTTTATGTTCGTTCTCACCGAGCCAAGGCGTGGGTCCCTGTGGTAGACGTAAATATTGACGCTATTGCCGTCGCACGATATGTCTTCTATGTTTTTGTCCGCAAGCAGCGGCTCTATCTTGCCCATGCCAACGAAGTCGCGCATGACGTAATATCTCAGCGCCGCCCTTTTTGAGGGATCTGTCCTGCGGCCGAAGTACGTTATTGCATTATCTACGAAAGTATCTATGTACCGTTCTATGCCTGCAGCGCGTATTTCCGAGAAGTTTATGTCGACTTTTTCCTGTATGTAGTTCTTTATCTCTTCTATCATGGAAATGTCCTGCGGGTTTACACGCGGTTCTATGACCTCGTAAACCAGTTCCTGCCCCCGCCTGTCATAATATATGCGGACGCCGATTTCAACGCCCGGCGTTGAGAAGCTGCGGAACTCCAGCGGATATTGGATGTTTATCGTTTCGAGGCCGCTCGTTTTTTCGGGTTCCGTGCTTTGCTCTTCTTCCGGCTCCTGATCGGTATGTATCGCAGGCACGGGCACCCCTTCTTCTATCATCTTGAGGAACGGCCCGGTCGGGGTTCCCCTTGGCGTATATTCTTCGTCCCGGGGCTGCTGCCACGGAACGCCGAAAGGCTGGGGTTGCCCTACAAAGCCCCCGGCCATCAGGACATTGGGTGAATTGTCCTGCTTTGGCGGCCCCGGTTCGCGTGGCTGGTCCTTTTTCAGGGCGATCTTGAGCTTTCGCCCGCCGAATCTCACGTATACAGAACGCGCATCATCCATGTTTTTAACCCGCCGAGAGCCTTATGCCGTTTCCTTCCTTGCGAATCTCCGCGAATTCGGATCCGCTTGTAGCAAACCCCGATATAATATCAATGTCGCCTACTATATTAAAAATTTTTTCGCGTATTCCCTCGCCCGATGATATCGTGACGTTGAGATAGCAGTCGCTGCTCGATGCGCAGTTTCCCCCGGCTTCTGATTCAAGCCTCATATAGTAGCTGCTTTCGGATATAGTCGCCGGCACCCTGACGCGTATCGCGGCGTTGGGAAGCTCCGAGGACTTGGCGATCGCGGATTTAATGGAGTTCGCGACGGATTCAAGCTGGTTTTGGGTGGAGATGCCCTTTACAGTGTCGGAAACTCCGGAGAAGCTTATTATCATGTAGCTGGCAAGAAGGATGCCTATTGCGAAGAAAAGAACCTCCATTATAATTCTATACTGGCCTTTCATAAGCAATAATCGGCTGGCGCGGCTTAAAAGCCCTTAGGATTCTATCGACACGCTAACCAGTGACTTCTTCTTTTTATCCGCGCCTGAGTCGCCCAGCTTTTCAAGGACGATGAAGCTGTCCTTGCCGCCAAGCTGCGGGCCGGCGCTCTGCAGTTCTACCTTCCTGGTTTCGATTGTCTGGCCTATCTCGAGTTCAACCGGCACCAGCGTGTAAGATACCGAATACCTGCGGCATGATTGGTCGCCCTTTTCTATGCAGGTGCTGAGAACGCACAGCGTCAGCGGCGCATTGTCCTGCCATTTGCCGTTTGTTATGCCGCAGTCGTTGCGGCCGAGGGGTATTTCGGCTTCCGAGTCATAAAGCGTGCCGGAAGTTACCATCCTCATCTCTATTTTTTCCGTCGCGGGGTCGAAGGAAACGTCCGAATCGACGGTAACGGGTATCCTCACCCTGCCGCCGTTGTTGGCCACTTCCTTCACGCTGTTTTCGAGGTTTATCATGAAATTCCGCGAATTCTCAAGGGAGGATGCGTCCCTTGTTTTGTCGAGAAGCGGAAGCCCTATGGCAGTCACTGCGGTGACCACGGCTATAAGGATGCCCGTAAGCAGGACGGAAGAAACTATCTGTTCGACTCCCTTCATTCTAGCGCCCCCTCTTGAATTTCATATTGGGCATCGTTGTAAGAATCAGCGCGTTGAGCCTTTTTTCGAGCTTGGCGAGCTTTTCATTCACTTTCGCGGCGTTCTCGTCGGATTTCTTGCCGGCCTCCTCCACGTCGGTTTCGGAAGCAAGCTCAAGTTTCTGCATGAAGCCCGTCAGGTTCTCGTTCAGGGCATTTACGGATTCCATGAGCTTCGCGACGCGGTCCACAAGGTCAGAATTCACCTTTATCATCTCGTCGACGATGCTTTGGTTGGACTTCACGACTTCAATGAGTGCCTTCGTTGACTCCCCGCCGCCGAAGCTCTCCATCTGCTCTATCTTTCTTTCCAGCTTCCTTATCGGGCCGATTGGCACAAGCTCGTATTCCTCTTCCATTTCATCACCGCAATTATAATCACGATATTCTCATAATTATTGACTGATTCTATATAAAGGTTAATGGGTCTGGCTTTGCACGTAAAGTCTGATCTGCAAATAAAGTCGGAACGCTGCAAGAAGAGTGCCGACAGGCTCTAAATTATTGTGGTGGCTTTTCTATATAGCATAGGGAGGCAGTTCTGCCTCATTCTAAATTTGGTTCCGTGATTATGCCCTGTACGCGCATCAAAATCGACCAGAATAGCGCCTTTTTCAAGTGCTTTCAAAAATCCGTCAAAATTAAAGTTTTCTAACATAATCACCCTGATGTATTTGTAGTATTCTTTCTCTTGTGTATTTTTCACTTCCGCTTGAACATAGAAAGTGTTGGGCAACTTCGTTCCTGCTTTATGTTCCAGATCATCAAATCCCCAATACGGTTGCGGCGTTATCTCACCGAGTCCGGCACGTTTTCTCACGGTTTCGAGCCATGCCCTATGTTTATCATCAACGGTTTTTGCATCAAAGGATATCAGTATTTTTCGTTCTTTTGTGTCAATAATCACTTTAAAAAATCCTTTGGAAAGTTCAATATATTTGTTTCCGTTACCAAGTCGCTATTCTTGTGTAGAAGTATATGGGTTCCAGGCATCGTAATAATTATCTCTGCCAACTTTTAAAACCCGCATAGTATGTTCTCCGGCGAAAGGGAGAAGTGGCAAAAACACGGAGAATGATGAAAATAGAATATGGCACGCCCGTCCTGCCAAAAGAAAAAACAGGAGCCGGCGCTACTCGCCCATCTCGCCGCCCGGCATCGGGGGAGCGGAACTTCCCGTGGACTTGGACGTTATGACGTCGTCTATCCTCAGTATCATTTCCGCGGCCTCGGAAGCCGACGTGATTGCCTGCGTCTTCGTTTTTAGCGGCTCAACGACGCCCATCTGCTTCATGTCGGCGACGGCGGCCTTGAAGACGTCAACGCCCATCGTTTCCCCGCCCTTGTCGTGTTTTGTGCGAAGGTCCACCAGTATGTCTATCGGGTCGCGACCCGTGCTTTCAGCCAGGGTACGCGGAATCACTTCAAGCGCTTCTGCAAAGGCGTTTATTGCGAGCTGCTCCCGTCCGCCGACAGAATCGGCATAAGTTTTCAGGCGCCTTGAAAGTTCGGTTTCAGACGATCCGCCGCCGAACACTACCTTGCCGTTCTCAAGAGCGGCTATGATGCCGAGTACGGCGTCGTCCATGCCCCTTTTGACCTCGTCCACGACGTGCTCGGTGCTTCCGCGCACGAGTATGGAAACGGCCTTCGGGTCCTTGCATTCCCTTACGAAAATCATCTGGTCGCCGGCTATCTTTCTCTCTTCAACAAGCCCTGCAAAGCCAAGATCCGCCTTGGAAAGTTCATCAACGTTCGAGATTATCTTCGCTCCCGTGGCCTTGGCGAGCATCTCCATGTCGCTTTTCTTCACGCGCCTTGCAGCGCTTATGCCGTTCTTGGCAAGGTAGTGCTGTGCTATGTCGTCCATGCCCTTCTGGCAGAAAACGACGTTGGCGCCGCTGTCCGCGACTTTCTTCACCATGTTCTTCAGCATGGTGCTTTCCTGCTCAAGGAATGCCTGAAGCTGCTCAGGCGTATTTACGCGTATCTCCGTCGTCCTTTCAGTCTCCTTCACTTCCAGAGCGCAATCGAGCAACGCTATCCTGGCGCCCTTCACGGATTTGGGCATGCCGGCATGGACCACGTCCTTGTCAATAACCAGGCCTTTTATCAGTTCGGAATCCTCCATGCTTGCGCCGTGCTTCTTCTCTATCTTGACGTCGTCCTTGTTTATCCTAACAGAGCCGTTCTGCTGCTCGGCCACGAGCTTCACCGCCTGCACTGCAAGGGCGGACAGGCTGTCCCTGGCCGTCTCGCCGCTCTTGCCCGTCATTGCGGTCATGGCTATTTTTCCGAGAAGATCCTCGTCTTCCAGCGCGACTTTTGTCGCGAAAGAGTTCAATATTTCCATAGATTTTGTCCTTGCCAGACGGTATCCCCTTACTATAACCGTGGGATGCACTTCCTGCTCCAGCAGCGTTTCTGCCTTCTTCAGAAGCTCGCCGGCGATGACCACTGCGGTCGTTGTGCCGTCGCCGACCTCGCTCTCCTGCGTTTTCGCGACTTCGACTATCATTTTTGCCGCGGGATGCTCCACTTCCATCTCTTCAAGTATTGTGACCCCGTCGTTGGTTATCGTCACGTCGCCTATGGAATTGACGAGCATCTTGTCCATGCCCTTGGGCCCCAGCGTCGTGCGAACGCTCTCCGCAACGGCCTTGGCTGCGGCTATGTTCCTGCTCTGGGCGTCCTTGCCCGTGTTCCTGAGCGAACCCTCAGGCAGTATGAAAATCGGCTGTCCTCCATTCATAAACAACGCACCTCCTGTATAGTAGGGCACTTGCCCCATGAATATAATTTAGGCAACGCTTAAAAATCCACTGCTTGAGCACTTAAAAAACCGCGGGAATAGAGGAAATATGATAATAGCTTTCGACGGGCTGTCGCTCGCAGGGAGCCTGCTTTGGTGGTCATGCTTGAGTTACGGGATTCGGAAAGGATAAACAGGACAATCGCCCATCAGACGGGCTGATTTGGCTGTATTTTCCCGTACTTTTTGCATGGATTTAAGTTTTGCTAATTATAGTTCTCCAAGGAAACAAACAAGGCATTACTTCCTTGGGAGACTATATGTGAACCCGGTAAATCATGCCCGGAACCTTTACAGGGTTTAACATAAGTACCAGGCAAGGGCCGGTAGCTCAGTCGGTAGAGCATCAAAGCGATGTGCACGTCTTATACGACGGCTGGGTATTATGCCATCTAGGCAAACTGAAGGTCGGGAGTTCGATTCTCCCCCGGCCCATTTTCACGCATTTCCGTGTTTTTTTGAAAGCGCGTCCCTGACTGCACTTGGCAGGTATCGGATAACGCCTTTTGAGTAATCCGCGATGTGCAGCATGCCGGCATCCTTGATAGTTTGCGGACTATCCCCGTCTTTGACCGCAAACTTGCGCTTGCTTTTTTCGTAATTTTCTGTTCCGGGATAACTTTCAAATCTAATGTCGGCGAGAACCGTTTCATTGATGTCTATGACAGGGAAATCCATGCAGATATCCGTCCCCGTTGCGTGTAATTTGGCGGCGCATGATCCGTGGTCCGGGATTATTTGCGGTAGATACCCCGGGATTCAAGATAATTTTTGACATCAATAACGGAGTATATTTCAAAATTATACCGTTTTATGCGGTTGCAAAAAAATTATATATGATTTTCTTTTTGCAACCAGCTTTGCACGAAAAGTAGCCAATGAACACAAGATGTTGCGATTTTAGAAAGTCAAAATACAACCGGTTGACCGATTTTGGACTTTAGGTGCAAAGCCTTTGCAACCGCAACTTATATATATGGAGCATGGTCATAGCATTATTATAAAAAATGACAGGTGAAAAATGATGGCAGCTAAGAAAAAGAAAGCAGCTAAGAAGACTGCAAAGAAAAGTACATCGAAGAAAAAAAGAAGATGAATAAAATATTTTTCTCTTTATTTTCTTGATTCTCAAAAGTGCAAACTATAAAAATATTTTCTTGATTCTCAAAAGTGCAAACTATAAAAAGCAAGCAGCGTTCTCAAGCTCCGTTCCAAAGCCCGGCGGGCTTAGCCGTGGTAATTCGTGGGCTCGCTCTTGAACTTGAGGTCTGCCCATCCGGCGGAAAGCTTTTTGCACACGTGCTTCAGCTCCTTCTTCATGTCGTCGTTCCAGAACTGCCATGTCTCGCGTATCCACTGGGCAACATCTTCTTCTTCGGGGTCCATTAAAAGCATATTATTTTTCCATTTGAGCACCTGAAGCCTTTTGTACAGGCCGAAGAGCCTTTCCTTGTCTTCCTTCGTTATCATGTGCTGCTCGTAGAATCCGGACAGGGAATCGGCGTCCCCGATTATGGGCTCTATTATTCTTTCGGTGAAGGAAAACACGCGGTTGGAGATTTCCGTCCGTATCTGCTCAAATATTTCCCCCTCTTCCTCTATTTCAAAATTGAAAGTCTCTTTCAATTCGGTCAGATGCGGCAGGCTGAACTTGGTTTGGAATTTTTTATACTTCTCCAGAACGTCGGGTTGCATCGTATAATAAATCCGGCAAACTATATAAATTATAGTTAACGAAAATAGAGAGGATGTTACAGCTTGGCTAACTGTATGTGGTCGGATTTTGTAATATCTTGTATTAAAATTAGTGTTGCAGGGGCGTGGAATGCATGAAGGCAGTGATAAAGATAGGCGGATCGGTTGCAATAAACGGAATGGGAATTGATTCCCACTACTTCTCCCGTTTCCTTCCAGTTCTAAAGGCGGTCGAGAAGGGCAACAACGTCTCGTTGTGCATAGGCGGAGGACGCATAGTGAGGAATTACTTCGCATCCGCGCGTTCCCTCGGCATGGCGGAACGGGAGATGGAGCTTGTAGGCATAGACATGATCAGGGCGCACGTCCGTTTCCTCGCGTTCCTCACGGGAAAGGCGCCGGTCTTTTCGCGAGAAGAAATAAAATCCAGGAACATGGTCATAGGGGGCCTTGAGCCGGGCAAAAGCACCGACCACAGCGCCGCGCTTCTCGCTTCAATGATAAAGGCGGACGTGCTTGTGAAGATGACGAACGTCGCAGGGATATACGACAAGGATCCTGCAAAGCACGAAGGCGCGAAGATGATAAAATCCATGACGTTTTCGCAATTGAAAAGCTATGCAAAATCCGGCACGCCCGGGAATTACGGCATACTCGATGCCGCGGCCATAGGGATAATAGCAAGGGAAAAAATAACCACCGTCATAATGGACGGAAGAGCGCCGGAAAACCTTGGGAAAGCGCTGGAATTGCAAACGGGAACCGTTGTCAGAGAAACATTACAAGGAAAATGATGAAGAGGGATAGTCCGAGTATTGTTCCAAGGGCGTCTTCTATTGTGAGTTTCATAACATAGGTATGGTTTGGCCAGTTTATAAAACTTTCCCATTCCTTATTTCGGAAGATGGCGCCATGTTTGCCTGTTCGCGGCATTATATGGCTAAATACTTATGTCCAGTCCTATAGTATACTCAAAGGCATTAATTTTCCTGCAAATAATGCCTTTGTATGTCCCGAAGGCACTATACATGGTTATTCGTGCCCTTCGGCATAATCGCAAGGGCTCGTGGTCTAGCGGCTATTTTCCCCGTTCGGGAAAAACGCAAATGACGCAACCTTCACATGGTTGAGGCCGGCGGTTCAAATCCGCCCGGGCCCATTGGGGATGGAATGAAAGCTACGGCAAAGGCTAATGCGAACATAGCCCTGGTCAAATACTGGGGCAAGCGCGACGAGGCGTTAATATTGCCGCATAACTCATCCATATCTATGACGTGCGACGCCATGGAGACGGTCACTACGGTGGAATTCTCGGAGAATTATGACACAGACACCGCAATCATAAACGACGAGGAACTCCATTCAGACCAAAAGCGCGTCTACGATCACATAAGCCTGATCAGAAAGATGGCAGGAATAAAGGAAAAAGCGAAGATAGTTTCCGAGAGCAACTTTCCCGTCGCCGCGGGCCTGGCATCTTCCGCCTCCGGCTTCGCGGCCCTTACCGTCGCCGCAGCTGCTGCGGCAGGCCTGAAGCTGTCAGAAAAGGAACTGTCCATCGTCGCGCGCCAGGGTTCCGGTTCCGCATGCCGCTCGATATTCGGAGGCTTTGTCGAATGGAAGAAAGGAACGAAGTCTTCCGACTCCTATGCCGAACAGATAGCAGGCAAGGATCATTGGAAGGATTTCAGGATGATAGCTACCATAGTCAAGGAAGCGAGGAAGGCGGTTTCGTCCCGCTCCGGCATGTCGCAGACGGTCAAAACGTCCCCTTATTACGGCGGCTGGCTGTCTTCAATAGAAGAGGACCTCAAAGGCATGAGGGAGGCGATACGCTCAAAGAATTTTACGGCCGCAGGCAGCCTCGCCGAATACAACGCCCTGAAGATGCATTGCACCATGATGACATCGAAGCCCCCTATAATATATTGGACGCCTGCGACCGTGGAAATAATGAACGCAGTAAGGGAATGGCGGCAGGACCTGGAATCGTATTTCACGATGGATGCAGGTCCTAACGTCAAGGTCATGTGCCTGAAGAAGGACGAGAAAGAGCTCCGCCAGAGGCTTTCGGAACTGGACGGAGTGGTGAAAACCATAAGCTGCGCTCCGGGCGACGGTTCGTCGGTCAGTAAAAATCATTTGTTTGATTGATATGATATTGCATGATACGGCGTGCGTGGTAGTGAAAAGCCGGGGGAAAATCCTCCTTGTGAAGCGCAACTTCCGGCCCGAGAAGGGATACTGGGCGGTGCCCGGAGGCCACGTTGAACCGGGCGAAACGTTCAGGCAGGCCGCGCAGCGCGAGGCAGTTGAAGAAGTAGGCGGCGTGACGATAGAAGGCAGACAGCTCATGTCTTTCATTCATGACGCAGACATAGGCCACAGGCACAGGGCGCACATCTTCATGGGGAAAGTCACGGGCAAGGTCGTTGCAGGAAGCGATGCTGCAGAGGCACGATGGTTCTCCTTGAACCGGATGAAGAGAATGGACATAACGCATTATACAAAAACCATCCTGAACAGGGTGCGCGGGGGGAAAGCATGAAAGTTTCCGCCCCCGGCAAGATAATAATAATCGGCGAGCATGCCGTTGTCTACGGCAAGCCCGCGATAATAGCCGCGGTCAACAGGCGCTGCAGGGTAAGCGCGGAAAAATCCGGGGGCGTGACGGTTCGTTCTCCGATAATGAAGGATGCCATGCGTTTCACGGTTGCCGAGGCGAAGAGATTGTCGGAAAAGGCCGATGCGCTGTGGAAAGAATGCGCGGAGGCCAGGGACTTCACGCCGTTGTTCGCTGCCACGAAGAAGGGCGGCAATGCGCTCAAAGCAGGCATTGGCAAAATATTCCGTGAATTCCGGATAGGCGAAGGGGCAGACATAAGCATAACTTCGGAGATACCTGTCGGATATGGCATGGGATCTTCGGCCGCGCTTGCGGTGTCTTTGACAAAGGCGCTTGCGATTCTTTACAATAAGAACGCTTCGCTTGAGGAAATAAACGCGATCGCCTACAAGCTGGAGCAGTATGCGCACGGCACGCCTTCCGGCGGGGACAATACGGCGTCCTGCTTCGGGGGCATCATGCGATATATCAAGGAGCCCAAGTCCATGGAACAGCTGGACCTCGGCAAGCTTGAGAACTTTATCCTTGTTTATTGCGCGCCGCCCGCGAAAACCACAGGCGAGCTCGTGCAGGGCGTGCGCAATCTTGGCGCCGCGTTCAGGACGGATAGAATGGATGCATTAGGGCTATTGGCAGAACGCATGCTTGCCGCTTTGCGCAAGAGGGATCATGCCGAAATAAAAAGCACAATCAGCGAGACGCAGAAAAATCTTCAGGAACTTGGCGTTTCTACGCCTGAAATAGACAAACTCTGCCGTGCAGTGAAGAAAGCAGGCGGGGCGGCAAAGCTCTGCGGAGCCGGCGGAGGCGGAGTCGTGATGTGCTATCACGAAGATGGCGCCATGCTTGAGAGTGTTGTGCGCGCCGCAGGTTACGAGCCGCAGCACGTCCAGCTTGGCGCGGAAGGCGTCAGGACGGAATCATAGCAATTTCTCAGCCTGCGCCACTACGTGCCTTGTTTTGTCGATTGCGTCCGCGTTGACCGATATACTGGTGGTTCCCCACTGCACAAGCTTCTTCGCAAGGTCGGGATAATAGCTTGGAGCCTGGCCGCATATTGAGCATGTGATGCCTTTTTTCGCGCAGGCTTTTACAACCCTTTCAATGCACCAGAGCACGGCAGGATCAAGTTCGTTGAACCATCTTTCAGCCAGCATTGCCGAATCCCTGTCCACCCCCAGCGTAAGCTGCGTAAGGTCGTTGCTGCCTATCGAGACCCCGTCTATCCCTTCGCGTATAAAATCTTCGATCAATATGGCGGTCGACGGAACTTCCACCATTATCCAGAGCCTGAACTTCGGGCAGTCGTAGAGCCCTGAAGCCCTTATTATGCTCTTTATCTCCCTGAGTTCCCACGCGCTTCTGATGAAAGGAATCATCAGGCAGACGTTGTCAAGGCCTTCTTCGTATGCCTTCTTTATCGCGGCAAGCTCAAGCCTGAACTCCTGCGGTTCTACTATATACCGGGAAGCCCCCCTCCAGCCTATCATAGGATTGTTCTCCACGGGTTCCCTTTCCCCGCCCTCAAGATTGCCGTATTCGTTGGTCTTGAAGTCAAGCGAACGGTAGACCACGGGGCGCGGATGGAAAGCCCTGGCCACGCGCGCCACGCCTTCATATATCTTTTCAACGAACTCGTTTTCCCTGCCTTCGGCTATGAGGAAGCCGGGATGCTTTCCCAGGTTGGCTGCGATGAACTCGGCTCTCATCAGGCCTATGCCGTCGCACGCGAGCTTTGAGTACTTTTCCGCGGCTTCGGGCTGGCCAAGATTGACGTATATTTTCGTCCTGGTAGGAGTGAAGTCGTATTTCTCCCCGCGCTTTTCTATCTTCACCGCCCCGGCGTAGACCCGCCCTGTATAGGCGTCGAGCGTAGCGGTTTGGTTTTCTTTCAGCGCGAGCGTCGCAGTGCCGGCTCCGACAATGCACGGTATGCCAAGCTCTCTGGACACTATAGCAGCGTGGGACGTCATTCCGCCCTCGTCCGTCACTATTCCCGCGGCTATCTTCATCGCAGGCACAAAATCCGGCGACGTCATCTTCGCGACCAGTATGTCTCCGGGACTTATCCTGCCCATTTCCTTTGCGCTTGCAAGTATCCTGACCGTGCCGGTTGCCGCGCCCGGAGACGCAGGAAGCCCTTTGACCGCGTATTCGGTTTCTTCGGATACGGAACTTGCGCCTCCAGAACGGACCGCGGTGACGGGCCTTGCCTGCAAAAGGAAAATCGTGCCGTTCTCCATGGCCCATTCAAAGTCCTGCGGCCGGCCGTAATGCGATTCCAGCGTCAGCGCCATGCGCGCCAGCTCTTCCACGGATTTTTGCGGGAGGCAGAGAATGTCCTGCCTGCGCCCTTCTATCGCCGTTTCCTGAAGGCCGCCTGCGCTGTTCAAGGTTTTCATTCTTGTTTTGTTTCCGCTTCGCGTATCTATGATGTTCAGGGTTTTCTTGTCGATTATGTAAGTGTCAGGCGTCACCTCTCCCGAGACAACGGAATCTCCCTGGCCCCATGCGGCTTCGATAACTATCCGATCCGTCTCGCCTGTCACCGGATTTACGGTAAACCCGACGCCTGCCTGCGAGGAATCAAGCTGCTTCTGCACGACTACCGACATAAGCACGTCGCGGTCGCTTATGCCTTTTGCCTTTCTGTAAGAAATCGCCCGGGCAGTAAACGCGGATGCCATGCATTTTTTGACGGCATCAAGCACATTTCTTTCTCCGCTGACGTTCAGCAGCGTGAGCTGCTGCCCCGCAAAGCTGGCGTCTTCAAGGTCCTCTGCAGTGGCAGAGCTTCTTACAGCAACAGGCAAATCGCGCCTCCCGTATTTTTCAGAAAGATCGCGATAGAATTCCGTTATTTCCTTTTCAATATGTTCAGGCATCTGCAATTCTTCTATTTGCCTGCGCACGGACGCCGATGCTTCTTCGGCCCGTGATATGTCGCCGCCCTCTTCAAGGATGGAAAAGTAGTCCATGCCGTTTAGAAAATGCCTGTAGGCTTCGGTCGTGACGGCAAATCCGCGGGGCACGGGCATTCCGGCCCTGATGATTTCGCCAAGGTTGGCGGCCTTGCCGCCAACGGAAAGAATGTCGTTTTTGGAAATCTCGTCCAAGCCCTTTACAAATTTCACGATACCACCCCCGCATTAAGGCGCAAGCAATTTTACGCCAGAATATTATATGCCCGACCGTTTAAATAGTTTCATACTTCTTCATACTTTTTCATCTGTTTCTATCTTAAAATATGCTGATGCAAAAGGCTACACATGACGCATGTCTCGGCGCCCGGCAAGTTAATGATGGCGGGCGAATGGTCGGTTCTTGAGCCCGGCAACCCCTGCATAGTTGCGGCAGTGGACAGGCGCGTTCACGCCGAAGTCCGAAAGAGCGCCGCGCTTACCGTGGAGTTGAAAGATTTCGGCATAAGGGCTTCGGGCTCCTTTGACGCCGGCAAAATCGCATGGGACTCGGACGACCCGAAACTTGCGTTTGCGAAATCAGCCGTCGAAACAGTGATAAAATACGCCGGAAGGCAGGAGCCTTTCCGGCTGATAACTTACGGTTCCGCCGACATGGAGGTGAAGGGGACAAAGCTCGGCTTCGGTTCGTCGTCTGCGGCGACCGTTGCTATGGTGGCTGCCATGTTGGGTTATTTTTCCGAGAAAGAAAAATTCGAGACTACGGTCTTCCGGCTTTCCGCCATAGCTAGTTATAACGCGCAGGGCAAGATGGGATCCTGCTTTGATATAGCGGCTGCAGTATACGGCGGGGTCATAACTTACGAACGGTTCGATCCCAGATGGCTCGAGGCAGAATTGCGCTCTTCGCAAATGCGTGACGTGGTGATAAAGAAATGGCCAGGGCTCAAAATCAAGCGTTTGGGCATCCCAAAAAATTTAAGGCTGCTCGTAGGTTACTCAGGCAATGCGGCTTCCACGGCTGAAATGATCCGGCGGATGAAAGAGTTCAAGCAGGGCGACCCTGAAAACTACGTAAGAATCATGGGCGAGATATCAATAACGGTCCAGGACATGGTAAAGGTGTGGGAAGCTTCCGACGAGGCCGCCATAGTCTCGCTTGCCAACATGAACGAGAGCCTGCTGCGCGAACTCACAGGCCTTTCCGGCATAGGCATAGAAACAAAGGAGCTTATGCGCCTTTCCGGCCTGGCCGAGGACGAAGGCGCCGGAGGCAAGCTTTCCGGCGCAGGCGGCGGCGACTGCGCAATAGCCGTCTGTTTCTCCGACGAAACGGCCCAACGGGTCAGGAAGGCATGGGAATCGAACGGTTTTCAGATAATGGATGTTGGCATAGACAACGAAGGGATACGCGAAGAATAAGTTTTTATCATTTCACCCCAATGGGTTTGAATGGAAAACGATGCCCTCATTCTTGTGGATGACAATGACAACGAGATCGGGAACGACAGCAAAACAAATTGCCATTACCGCGAACCGAAGCTTCATCGGGCATTTTCGGTTTTTATCTTCAATTCCAAAGGCGACATGCTCATAACCCGGCGAAGCGGGTCGAAAAAGACATGGCCGCTTCACTGGAGCAATGCGTGCTGCAGCCATCCGAGGAAGGGCGAAATCACGGACGCCGCTGCAGTGCGCAGGACAAAGGAAGAGCTGGGCATAAGCTGCAGCCTGAAGTTTCTTTTCAAGTTCCAGTACGCCGCAAGATATAACGAGGAATGGGGCGAGAAAGAGCTCGACTGGGTTTATCTTGGCAGGCATGAAGGCCCGATCAACCCTGACCCCGGGGAGATATCCGGATGGAAATTCGTTTCAGTGCAGGAACTGAAGAACGACATGGAGAAAAGCCCCGGCAATTACACGCCGTGGTTCAAGCTTTGCGCCGAAAAAGTCATTGGGCGCATGGGAGGCATCTGAATGCAGGAAGATGTATTCTTCGGCAACGGCCGGGGCGAAAAAATGGCCGGCGTCGTCCATTATCCGAAGGAAACTTCCAAAGCCGTAATATTATGCCACGGCTTCAGAAGCTCGAAAGAAAACAAAGCCGCATGGGCCGAAAGGCTTTCCGATAATTTCGCAGTCCTGCGTTTTGATTTCAGCGGCCACGGCGAAAGCGGCGGCGACCTGAAGGACGTGACCCTGACGCGCCTCCTTGCCGACATGAATGCCGCAATAGATTTCATGATTGCCCGGGGCAAAGGGCATAGGTCTTGCCGGCCACAGCCTGGGAGGGTCGGTTTCGATCCTTGCTTCGCAGCGGGCGAAGGCAATATGCTCATTGGCGGGCGCAACGGACTTCGGCATGCGCAGCCTGAACAGGTTCGGACTGCTGCGCTTCGACCAGGACGCAAAAAATCATGATTTTTACAAGGCGCTGAAAAAAAGCGGGACGCCCGCGCTTTTCGTGCACGGCGACCGCGACGAAGTCGTTCCGTTATGGCATTCGGAAAAAGGCATGGAAGCCGCTGCGCCGGGCAGCAGGCTGGAAATAATAAGGGGAATGGAGCATTCTTACGGCGAGCATTATGACAAGATAATTTCGCTGAGCGAATCGTGGTTCAAAGAACGTTTAGGCTGAAGCGGCGCGCCTTGTGATTATCTTTTTCATCGTGGTCACTTCGCCCGCCAGCTTGTTCATGGTTTCCTTGCTTATTTCTATCTTCAGTTCCTTGAGGGCAGCCTTGTTGGCTGTAAAATCAGGACCAAACTTTTCGCCGTGCTTCTCCATGAGAAGGTGCGCGGCCCTCTTTATGTCAGTAGTCTTTATGCTGCCCATGTAGTCACCTTCATAGATTTTTCGCAAAGGGTTAAATAGCTTGTGAAAGCGTAAATATCATGAAAAAAGCGCTTTTATCCCGCGCGCCTGCGGGGATTTTCATATTTGACGAGGCCCAAACGCTCCTGGAAGCCCGCTTTTTCTCCAAAAATCCGGCTGAAGCGGCAGAAGAATACGAAAAGCCTGCAGGCGTCGCAGGCTATGAAACAAGGCAGGACGACGCCCCTGTAAGGGTGCTTGCCCGAAGAATATCGCTGGAGAAGGGCCGTTTTTCTTCGGATCGCGAGTATACGGAATTTATATCGGGCTTCGCTGCCGCGCTTTCTCTGAAAAAACTGGAAGGCTCCGTGGGGAAAGACAAGCTGCTTCAGCAGGGCATGAACGCCCTGCTTGAGCTGGAAGACATGGAAAGCATGCTGGGTACGCGATTGAAAGAATGGTTCACGCTTCATTATCCCGAAGAGCGTTCTCAGGGGAAAGAGCTTGGCAGGAAGGTCGCCGAGCACGGCAGGCGGGAAAATTTCCCGGGCTTTGTCGGGTCCACGGGAGTTGCAATGGACGCTATTGACGAGGCCGCGGCAAGGAAATACGCATCGCTCTTTCTTGCAACTTGCGATTCGAGAAGGGATACAGAAGCTTATATCAGAAGCCTCGCCGAAAAAGTGATGCCAACCACTTCCACTATAGTGAACCCCATGCTGGCGGCGCGGTTGCTCGCGCACGCAGGCTCGCTGGAGAAGCTTTCGAGAATGGCGGCATCCAGCATCCAGCTGCTCGGCGCGGAAAAGGCGTTGTTCCGCCATATAAAGAACCATGGCAAGTCGCCAAAGTACGGCATAATATTCATGGATCCGAGGATACAGTCCGCCCCGCCGGAGGCAAGGGGGAAAGTCGCGCGCGCCATAGCTTCCAAGATAATGGTGGCCGTCAAGATAGACTTCTTTTCTCACAGAAAAGACGAGACTCTGGCAAAGCAGCTGGAAAAGGAGTTGGGAGCATGAAAGCGGCGTTCTTTGACATGGACGGCGTTCTGAGCCGCGGGCATTACATGTTCAAGATATGGAGATATTTCTACGGCCAGGGCTATATGTCGCGGGAGAACCTCAAATCATTGCTTTCTGTCGTTAATTCATATATACTAAGAAAGATAGATTACCGCGAGTTCACGAAGAAAACCATAGAGATAGCGGCATTATGCGTTGCCGGCTGCGAAAGGGATCTGATAAAAAATTCGATAGACGATTTTCTGGAAAAGAAAGGCCTGTCGCTGTTCCCGTACAGCGTAGACCTTGTCAGGCTCTTCAAGAACAACGGGTACAGGACCATAATCATATCCGGTTCCACGGCAGAGCTTCTCGAGGCATACAATAGGCGCATAGGCGCCGATGAAATACACGGCACGGTCTTTGAAACCAGGGACGGCATATTCACCGGCAAAGTTGACCTGAACATGTCGCTGAAAGAATCGAAGCAGAGCGTCATGGATTCTCTCAAAGGCATGGACATGGAGAAATCTTTCGGCTTTGGCGACACGGATCAGGACGTAGCCATGCTCGAAAAAGTCGGGCATCCCGTGGCCCTTAATCCGACAAAGCCGCTCAAGAAGATCGCTGCTGTCCGCGACTGGACGATACTTACAAAGAAGGACGACGTCGTGACGCGGGTCGCGCAGATGATGGAGGGACATGCATGAACGAAATATTTCCGGGGGTCTTCCGCGACGGGAAGAAACTGTACACAGTGAACGCCGCTCCGGGCAGGAAAGTTTACGGGGAAAAGCTGGTGAAAAAAGAGGTCGAATACAGGGAATGGGCGCCCGAGAGAAGCAAGCTCGGCGCTGCAATAGCGAACCGCATGAAAGTCATGCCAATAGGCATTCAGAGCTCAGTTTTATATCTTGGCGCGTCCACGGGCACGACGGTTTCGCACGTCAGCGACATAGCGCGCAACGGCATCGTTTATGCCCTTGAATTCGCCGAGCGGGTGTTCAGGCCGCTGCTTGATTTGCAGAAAGTGAGGAAGAACATAGCGCCGCTGCTCGCGGACGCGCGCAAGCCCGAGACTTACGGGTGGGTCGAGCTGTGCGACGTAGTTTTCGCGGACGTGGCCCAGCCGGACGAAACGGAAATAGCGATACGAAATGCGAAGACGTTCCTCAAGAAAGGCGGTTACATCATGGTTTCAATCAAGTCCCAGAGCATAGACGTGACGAAGAACCCGAAGGATGTATATCGGGAAGAGGCGGCGAAGCTTGAAAAAGCGGGGTTCTCAGTCGTGGAAACCGTCAACCTCGAGCCCTACGAAGACAAGCACGCGCTTATTGTAGCGAAGTATTTATGATTTGAAACGCATAATCAACTATGCGGCGCAAAGTAATAATCATGGGCGCAGCGGGCCGTGACTTTCACAATTTCAACGTATTCTTCCGCAATAACCGCGGATATGACGTTGTCGCTTTCACTGCGGCGCAGATTCCCGGAATCGCAGGAAGAAAATATCCGCCGTTGCTTGCCGGCCGCCTTTATCCTCGCGGCATACCCATATTCCCGGAAGAGAGGCTTGCGGATCTGATCAGGCGGTTCCGTGCAGACGAAGTCGTCTTCGCCTATTCGGACGTTTCGCACGAAGAGGTCATGCACAAGGCGTCGCTTGCGATTGCAGGCGGCGCGGACTTCGTTCTTCTCGGGCCGAACTCCACGATGCTGCGTTCTGCAAAGCCGGTGATCAGCATCTGCGCCGTGCGCACGGGCTCCGGGAAAAGCCAGACGACGAGAGCCGTAGCCAAAATCCTGCGTTCCCAAGGCAGGCGCGTTGCCGTGATGCGCCATCCCATGCCTTATGGCGACCTCGCGAAGCAGGCAATGCAGAGATTCTCGTCGTATGACGACCTGAAACGCGGGAATGCGACCATAGAGGAGAGGGAGGAATACGAGCCGCACATAGAAGCCGGGACGGTCGTTTATGCGGGCGTTGACTATGAAAAGATACTCCGCGCAGCCGAGAAAGAAGCCGATATAATTATATGGGACGGCGGCAACAACGATTTCTCCTTCATACGCCCGGACTTCGGCATAGTGATGGCGGATCCTCATCGGGCCGGCCACGAAATGCAGTATCATCCGGGCGAGGCAAACCTGCGCATGGCTGACGTGATTATAATAAACAAGGTTGATTCTGCAAGGAAAGAAGACGTCGCGGCAGTGGAACGGAACGCAAAAGCCGTGAACCCGAAGGCGAAGATAATACTCGCGAAGTCCGGCGTTACCATAGGCGATCCTTCTTCAGTGAACGGAAAAACCGTGCTCGTCGTGGGTGACGGCCCCACGCTTACGCACGGCGGCATGGCGTTCGGCGCAGGCAGCATAGCGGCGAAGAAATACGGCTGCCGCATCATTGACGGAAGAAAATACGCAAAAGGCTCGCTGAAAGAAGTATATGCAAAATATCCAAGCTTAACAGAACTTCCTGCGATGGGCTACGGCAAAAAGCAGACTGCAGAACTTCAGGCAACGATAAACGCCGTGCCTTGCGACGCCGTGTTGGACGCGTCGCCGGCCGACCTTTCGCGGCTCATGAAGATAAACAAGCCGGTCGTGCGCGTGAGATACGAGCTTGCAGGCGACGCGGTGCAAAAGCTGAAGGCCGCCCTCAGAAAAGCCGGGTTTTGATCACTTCTTCATCGCTGCGACGAGCCGCTCCTTGAACTGCGCCCAGTCCTTCTCGGCCACGGTCGCACCCGCGGCTGCAGGATGGCCGCCGGCAGCAGCCTTCAGTCCGATGGCGGCTTTCTTCATGACTGCTGCCACGTCAAACTTCTTCCCCTGATTCCTCGCCGAGGCGTGGACCTTGCCCGTGGATGTCTGGTATATTACAAGCATCTTGTCCATGAACTTCTCGCTGAACCGCGTGGATACAGGGGAACACAGGTTGTAGCGGGTCTTGAGGTTGTAAAGCATGAGGTTGCCGTGCGTTTCCGCATTCTTGTCAAAGTCCTGCTCTATGGAAATCATCTCGTTCTCTATCGTCTTGTAAGACTCTATCATTTTCTCGCTGCCCGGGGTCTCCTTGAAGCTTTCAAATGCCTCGGCTTTCTCGAATATCGCGACCATCTCTTCGCAGGAAAGGGCGTTTGTCGCCCTCGTCGAGGCTATCATGTCGGCTATTCTGCCGAGGAAAGACTCGTAAAGGGGCTTCTTGCCCGTGACGTCCGGATAGGCTTTCCTTACCTCGTCAACCACATCGGCGCTGTAATCAAGATTGTAGTCGCCTATCATGCCGACTGCCGCGATCCACAGGTGCTTCTTCATGTCATTGATCTCGGAGGTCATCTTGTAGGCTATGTAAGTGGTGGACTGGTATATGTCCTTGCCGTCGAACCTTGGGTTATAATGCACTACTCCGGAGTTATTCAGGTCGCTATGGATGCTGTGGTGGTCGACTATCAGTATTTCCGAGATTCCTGCCAGCTTCTTTATTACGGTTTCCTGCTGGTCCATGGCCAGATCCAGGAATATCAGCTTGGTCGGTATAGTTGTCTGTATTTTTCTGATCAGGTTTTTCTCCGTCGGCATGGGCTGGGATATGATGTACGGCTTGACGCCTTTTTCTTTCAGCACCACGTCAATGAGTGCGCAGGACGATATGCCGTCCGCGTCATTGTTGAATATGACGACGACGCTGTCGGTCTTTTTAACGTCCTTCAGGAATTTCACGGCGTTTGAAAAGTAACGGGCCATGGATTTAACTGAAAATGAAGGCTTTTAAATCGGACAACACTGTCACTACGAAGTGGCGAAGCTCTAAACTTTAAATACGTAACGAAAAGCTTCACAGATGCTTCATCCGAACCGAGAGAGTATTGTAAGAGATATAGCTCTTATAATCGGGTCCGGAAGGCCTGATTGGTGGCAGGAAAATCGCGGCCGCCAAAGAACAGCGCGTAATTCCCGTTAAACCTTCTTCGCTGAAAATAGAATCTTCTTCCCCTCGAATTCCAGTTCTTCCCCTTCCTTTGCGTCGTACGAGACGGACTTGGCCCCGACCTGTTTTTTTAGCTGCCCCTCAAACGCCTTGAGGGCGGGCTCGGACACGGAAAGAATTATATAGTCTTCGACCTTCATGCCCGCATTCTTGCGCATCTGCTGTATCTTTCTTACGGCCTCGCGGTAAAGCGCCTCGGCCTTCAGCTCTTCGGTGAGGTTGACGTCAAGGCTTACGAAGCCCGCTCCAAGCGGCTTCTTCGGCCCGCCGGCAGGCTTGTGCGAAACGGCCTTCACGTTGCACATGCTTTCTATGACGGGATGCAGGTCTTTTGATAATTCTATATTCTCCAGCGTTATCCCGGCCAGCGGCCATCTGAGCTTGACTTTATGCTCTTGCCGTATGAAGCTCGCGGTTTCGACTATGCCTTTCACGGTTTCCATGTCGCGTTCAAGCTTTTCGTCTATCAGTTCTTCATCTGCATTGGGCATGTCTTCGTGATGGACGGATTCCTTCGTGGAGCCAAGGGGCTTCAGCACGTCCTGATAGACTTTCTCCGCCATGAACGGGCATAGCGGCGCCAAAAGCACGGCGCTCTTTTGTGCAACTTCATATAGCGCGTAAAATGCCTCTTTCTTGTCGGCGCCTTCGTACGCGGGCCACGTCCTTTCGCGGACCAGCTTTATATACCATCTTGAAAAGTCGTTAAGCAGGAAATCGTACAGGGCCTGCGCAGCCTCGTGGCCTTCGTATGCCGAGAACGCGCGGTTGTATTCCCTGATTACGGTATTGAGGCGCGATATTATCCAGCGGTCTTCCGCTCTTTTCAGCGCCGCAGGCTTGGCCTCCGGCGCGTAAGTCTTGAGGAAGTTAAACGTGTTCTCTATGACCACGAAGGACTTGGCTATCTCGTCAACATCAAGCCACTTGAAGTAGAAGTCGTCCCAGGGCGCGGAGCAGAGAAGATAGTAGCGCAGAACGTCCCTGCCGTGCTTCTTGACGACGTCAAACGGATCAACAACATTTCCCCTGCTCTTGGACATCTTTATCCCGTGCGCATCAAGCACGAACCCGTGAAAAAGTATGTTCCTGAACGGCCGCTCGTTGAACGTTATGACAGAGGTAATAAGCTGCGAGTTCCACCAGCCGCGTATCTGGTCAGGCCCTTCCGTCTGGAAATCGCACGGCCACCACCTCTTGAATTCGCCCTTGCTCAGGGACGCCCATGCCGCGAGGCCGGAATCGAACCAGACATCCAGAACGTCAGGTATCCTGTGCATGGCTTTTCCGCACTTGCACGGAAGAAGTATTTCATCCACGTAAGGCCTGTGCAGGTCGTTTATTGCCGAAGGCAATTCGTCGGCCGAGCCTATAACCCTTATTTCGCCGCATTCGCACATCCATATCGGCAGGGGTATGCCCCAATAACGCTGGCGCGAAATCGGCCAGTCGCCAAGGCTCTCCAGCCAGTTCGCAAAGCGCTTCTTGGCCCATGCCGGCTGCCAGTTGACCTGCTCGTTCTCCTTCATCAGCTTGTCGCGTATCTCCGTGACGCGGAAGAACCACTGCTTCACCGCCATTTCAAGAAGCGGCGACGAGCAGCGCCAGCATTTCGGGTAATCATGCGTGTAATTCTCCTCCGCCAGCAGCGCGCCTTTCTTCATGAGGTCCTCTATTATTATCTTGTTTGCTTTCTTCACGAACAATCCCTTGTAGTCGCCTGCCTCTTCATTGTAAGTTCCGTCCATGTTGACGGGCGATATTATCGGAAGCCCGGCTTCCTTGCCTACCTTGTAGTCCTCTTCTCCGTGGCCTGGCGCGGTATGGACGAGGCCTGTGCCGTCTTCCATAGTGACGTAATGCGCGGATAATATGACCCTGCCCTGTATTTTCTGCTGGGCTCTGACCTTGTCTTTGAGCGGATGCTCGTACTGCAGGTCTTCGAGTTTCTTTCCCTTGAACGTTTCGAGTATTTTCCAGCCCTTGATATTGGCCTTTTCCATGGTCTTCTCTACGAGGGGCTTCGCTATTATGAGCGTCTCAGTGCCTGCGCGAACGCGCGCGTATTCCTCGTCGGGATGGACCATGATGCCTGCATTGGCCGGCAGGGTCCACGGCGTCGTGGTCCAGATGACCATGTATTCGTCTTTGCCCCTGACCTTCAATTTCACGTATACCGAAGGGTCTGTCGCCTTCATGTATTCTATTTCATTATAGGCAACTGCCGTCTGGCAGTGCGGGCAGACGTGAACAGGATAGAATCCCTGATAAAGCAGGCCCTTTTCAAAGCCCGTTTTGAACGTGGCCCAGCCACCTTCTATGTATTCCTTGTCCAGCGTAAGATAAGGCCTGGAAAAGTCCATCCATACGCCAAGGTCAAGGAACTGCGAATTCATTATCCCGATGTACTTCGTCGCGAATTCGCGGCACTTCTTTATGAACGCCTCAACGCCGAGCTTCTCTATGTCAGGTTTTGATGCAAGCCCCAGCTCCTTCTCTACCTTGTTTTCTATCGGCATTCCATGCGTGTCGTAGCCTGGCTGGTCGCGGACATTGAAGCCGCGCATCCGAAAGTAGCGTATGTAAGCGTCCTTAAGGACCTTGTTCCATGCCGTGCCCATGTGTATCGCGCCTGTGGCATAGGGAGGCCCGTCAAGAAAATAGAATTTCTTGCCTTTGCTTCGCAAAGCCTTGGCCTTCTGATAGCTAGCGTTCTTGTTCCAGAACTCCTGTATTTCCTGTTCTTTCTGCGGGTTCATCTCTGTCACTATTAGCTTATATGAAAAATTTAAAAGCGGAGTTCACGCCTAAACCATTGATTTCTGGAATCTTCTCATATAGTTGTATAATCCCGGATCCTGATCAAGCTGGCTTCTGAGAACATATGCTGCCTTAGAAGGGCCTATATTTACACAAGCGATAAGTTCCGGGAGCTCAACGCCCTCCCGAGTCAGAATATATGTTCTTCCGCCTGCGTTCCATCCGGCATAAGGCGTCGTCTTATTCGTATCGAGATCCAAGACAGGCACGGGTTCTTTTACGCTTCTTCTATTCCCGCGCCTTTCACAATATTCTACCATTTTTTCACCTTCATTCCAGTGTCATTTTGCAATCTCTCCTCTCCGTGTCGTTTTTCTTCAAATTTTACAATGGTTGCAAGTTTTTGACGGAGAGAAGGGCATCGAAAGGCCTTAAATAATCAGGCCAATAATCGTGATAATCTGGCGTATGCCAAACATGCCATGTGGGGACAGTTCAGCTTCCATGAAATTAACATTTCAAAAAATTATATAAAATAAAAATGGGAAATGGTGGGAAAATGCAGTGCGAAATTTGCGGTGGCAAGGCGGTAACTAAAGCGGTGGTTGAAGGGGTACCGCTTGATGTGTGCGCCAATTGTGCGGGCCACGGAACCGAGATAAAACAGCCTCATGCCAGGCATGTGCCGGAAATATCAGAGAGCACGATAAATCCGGACTTTTCGGCCATGATAAAGCAGGCGCGGGGCAAAGCCGGGATCGAGAGGAAAGCACTGGCGGAAAAGCTGGCGGTCAAGGAGAGCGTTCTCGCCCGCATAGAGAACGGCATGCGGCCTGACAACGCCACTGCCCGGAAGCTGGAAAAGGCGCTGGGCATCAGGCTGCTCGGCTTCTCCGGCGACGCGGTCGTGCAAAAGCAGGTCTTGGCGGAAATAACTCTTGGGGACGTTGTGGTAATAAAAAAGAAACGGAAATAGTGCGTATCCGTTTAATTTTTCGCATGGAACAGCTTGTTATAAAACTGTTTTTGCGCTATGGGCACGCTTAACCGATGCAACGCAATCGGCTGTATTATATGCGCATTTATGCAACAAAGCCTCACAGCGCGGGTTTGCACAAAAAGCAGAAGCGGACACAAGATGCTGTGATTGCATTGTCATAGGATACGCCCGTTGGGCTCCCCGGACTTATAATCGGGCAAACTTCCGCACAGCTTTGTTTAATAAATGGTTTTCTCACACAAGATGTTGCGTTTTGATAAACCTATGGCACAGCCTGTTGTGGCTGTAAGGGATTATTTAAACAAAGCCTGGGTCTTGGGCTTTGCACGAAAAGTAGCCAATGAACACAAGATGTTGTGATTTTAGAAGGTCAAAATACAACCGGTTGACCGATTTTGGACTTTAGGTGCAAAGCCCTTCCGCACGAAGATTATAAATATTCCCTTCTTACATAGTTTCTATGGCAAAAATGCAGAGGTTTTCCTTTTTTTTAACGGCATTCGTGATTTCAGCTTCTTTTGCGGCAGCAGGGTCTTCCTCAGGTTTGCTCGGCTACTGGAATTTTGACAACGACGTCGGCAGCATTGCCGTCGATTCTTCCGGCAATGGCGCGGATGGCGTGAAGTACGGCCTGGTCAATGCATCCGGTTTTGCAGGCAGTGCTGCCGATTGGAACGACGACGGCGATAGAATAATTGTTTTAAATCCCACATTGTTTGATAGCGCAAGGAATTTGTCTATTGCTTTCTGGATGAAGCCGGATTCTGCCGGGCCGGTTAATTTCGGCAGGGTTATGAATCTTGTCCTCGGCAGCAGTGAAAGGAATGGAATGGGCATAAGTTTTGCCGGCTCTGCCAATGTATTGCAGTTTGTTGACAACCGGTGGGATAACATCGGCGTCTGGAGATATGACAAGGGCAGTTCTTTTATCGGCGGATGGACACATATTGTCGTGGTTTATGACGGTTACTCGGCCAATAACGACCCGGTAATTTACATCAATGGCACGAAGATGCCGATGGTTGAATTGGCTGCTCCAGGCGGCGCGTGGGCAGGGGACAACGACAGGCTTGTTATCGGGAACAGGGACGATGCTGCCGTCTCCGACAGGCAGTTTGACGGCGTGCTGGACGAAGTCATGATATATAATAGGTCGTTGAGCGATGCCGAGGCAGATGCGATTTTTCACGGGCAGGGAATAAGCCAAGAACAGGTGAACAAAGCTCCGGCGGTGAATGCCGGCGCAGACCAGACCGTCGGTTTCCCCGCAGCCGCTAATTTAGAAGGTACCGTCGCTGATGACGGCCTGCCCCCGAACGGCTCTTTGATGACGAAGTGGTCCAAAGTGAGCGGGCCGGGAACTGTTGCGTTTCAGGATGAAACTACCGTAGACACCGTGGCGAATTTTTCCGTCAACGGCACTTACGTATTGCGATTGGATGCGAATGATTCCGAGCTTGCGGCAGGCGATGATATCATCATTACCGTAATAATGCCCGATACCGCCGCCCCTTCTGTTCCTCAAAACGTTGCGGCAACAGCTGTAAAGTCCGATGGAATGAATCTTTCATGGTCGGCGTCGGCCGACAACGTCGGAGTTGCAGGGTACAACGTATTCCGTGACGGGGTATTGATCGGAACTTCGCCGGTCACGGACTATATTGATGCCGGCCTGCAGCCATCCACGGCATATGCGTATGAAGTCAGTGCGTTTGACGGGGCCGGGTTCGAGTCCGCCAGGAGCTCTCAGGCTCAGGCGGTAACAGGATCAGCACCCGTTTTGACTGCCATTGGGGTCAGTCCCAATGCCGTGACTGTGGCCATAGGGGACACGCGGCAGTTTTCAGCCGCCGGCGCGGATCAGTACGATGACTTTATCGCAGCCAACTATTCATGGTCTGTTAGCGGAGGGGGAATTATAAGCGGTAATGGGCTATTCACCGCCGAGGCGGCCGGAGGCCCTTTTATCGTTACGGCGCAGAGCGGCACGGTTCATAACGGCTCCTTCATAACCGTGATCAACGCATCCCTGCCCGATGAAGGGCTTTTGTCTTATCTGCGCTTTGATGACGGTTCCGGCAGAGACTCCTCGCCTAACGGCCTTGATGGAATTGCATACGGCCTTGTCAACGTGAGCGGCCACTCCGGTTCTGCGTTAGAATGGAACGACGACGGCGACAGGCTGAGTATTATCGACAACGGTGCGTTTGACAACCTTACGAAGCTTACGGTCGCTTTCTGGATGAAGCCGGATTCGGCAGGTCCTGTCAATGCCGGAAGAATCTGGCGAACCTTGTCAGGGCCTGCTGGCGAATCCCGCGTGATAAGCTTCGACTGGCGGGCTCCCGATACCGCAGTATTATTCGACGGAAGATGGGGCACCGGCGGCGTGTGGAAAATAAATGGGAGTTTCATCGGAAAATGGACGCACGTTGCCGTTGTGTATGACGCAAGCTTGCCGCTTAATGACCCCGTCATATACCTTAATGGCATTCCTGCGCAATTGACAGAAACAAGCGCCCCTTCCGGAGGATTTTCGTTTGATGTTGACAGGTTTATTATAGGAAACCGATACGATGCCGCCGGCTCCGACAGGCAGTTTGACGGCGTTATTGACGAGTTTAGGATATACAATCGCACCCTGAGCGAAGGCGAAGTTGCAGTGCTTGCCGGAATCGCATCGCAAACGGGAGCAAACAATTCCACGAATAGAACTTCTATTGCCGACTACCTTGACGACAGAAAAGCGGCTATGACCCTTGTGTTCGATACCGAGTTATATCTTGCAAAAATCCATAGCAAGAGCGGCTACCTTCCTATTAATGCGCAGGCGGAAGCAAATAACGACAAAACAGGGGTTATGACAATTCTTCAGGACACTGCAACATACGGCATCCCGGTGACGTTTGCCATGACCGGCCACTGGCCTTTATTTGAGGATTACGGCGAGCACAACGGCATAGACACAGTTCATCCGTGGGCCGGCACTTCAAACGGATGGGCAGATGATCACTGGCTCTCCAATTCATGGTACTCGGACGAAATAGAAGGCGGAGGCAACTACCAAACATACCCGTACATATACGGCGGCAATATCAATGAGTACATACTGAACGCCTCCCTGATGCACGAAATAGGGACCCATACCTTCGGCCACATGCAGCTTGATTTGATAAATGAGTCGGCGTTGTCCGCAGAGCTTTCAGAAGCCGTTTCGGCGTGGAAGCCGTTTGCAATAAAGCCGACCTCATTGGCGCCTCCATGGAATGCCAACCCGCAGCTGTCCAAATACGATGAAATTATATCCAATGGCGTATTTACATACAACAAGGCAGGGCCGTACGCCCAACCGGCTGAAATCGCCGGGGACTTGTGGTCCGTGCCCAGAAGCCTTGAAAATTTTGCAAATAACGATTTAACGGCCGAGATAAACTACATCATCGAAAACGGGCTTGTCATGGCAGACTATTCCCATCCGGTTGATGTAGGCGGCGGCAATGGCCGTATGAATCTGCAGAATAACCTTGCTTACATGAAATCAAAAGTCGACTCCGGGGAGTTATGGGCAACGACACAGAGCGAGATTGCAAGATATTGGGAAGCTAAAAGTGATGCGATAATTGAAACTTACGTCATAAACGGCACGTCAAAGCAGGTTAATGTAACGCTCCCGGGATACAATCAGACAAAGTTCGGCATCCCCGGCCTTACGCTCAAGACGCCGGTTTCAAACAGTTCAGGCATTTACAAGATTTCGGTCAGTTATCCTTCAGGCGTCATATTGAACACAAATTCGTCTCTGGTGCGCAACGAGAACGGCGTCCTTGTGTATACGGTTTACGTTAATCCCCAAGGGACTACCACGATTACGATTGAAGAGGTCTCGTCGGCCTTCACGTCGGGATCGGACACCAATTTCCCCTACCTGCAGGTTTCCTCCGCGTCCCACTCGGTCAATGCATCCGGGGCGATCACGATAACGTCGGCAATCAACAGCACCGATGAATTGTACAATGTAGGGGTTATTTACTGGACGGCAAATTCCACAAAACACGCCGTGAGCATGTCCCCTGCCATGCAGCTGGGCATTTGGGCCGCGGATATAGGGCCGTTCAGCAGCGGCGACGTTGTCACATACTATATAATCGCCGCGGACAACAGCGGCCGCCGTACGCTCTCTCCGCACCGGACGTTCGTTGTTTATAGTTAACCCAGTAAAGATTCCGGATATGATTTACTGGATTCGCATATATAGTAGATGACATTAGTTCTCAGGCATCCTCTACATACAGCAAAGACAAGATTTTGCCCGAATACCTTTGTCATTTGATATAGTCCCCAAGGAACTAATACATGGTCAAGCAACGCTTGACCTGTACAGGAGAACCATGGTTCTCCAAGTACCTTGCTTGTTTCCTTGGAGAACTATAACGGGTTTTCAAGCCCGATCTTACGGCCCACATTAAGGCGGCTTTTTAAATCCTGACGGTTTAAGTTAAGATTAGCCATTATGAGCAGTGCGGTAACGTGCGGCGATGACTTGGTTATGGCTGTGGTGGTGCAGTGGCAGCATTGGAGCCTGTGGAAAGCGCTTTGGCGCTTACGGAAAGCTCCCGACCCGAGTTCGAATCTCGGCCACGGCCCTTTTTCTATATATTTTTTGAAAATGAAACATAGAGCAAATATGCGGCAGCATTTCGTTTATTGAAGAAATGAAACACGCGAAGGCCGTTCTTGAAAAGAAAGGCCACGCTGTTCTTCTGCCGGAATCCGCGGAGAAAGGGCAGACGAAGGAATGGTGGGAAGTACTGAAGGCAGATGCCGCTGGATTTTCGCGCGTGAAAGGAGAGAGGATAAAGGGGCATTTCAATAAAATCAAAGAATCGGATGCGGTTCTTGTCCTCAACCACGACAAGAACGGAAAGAAGGCTCACATCGGCCCGAACACCTCATGGAGATGGCGATAGCCTTTGAGCACGGGAAGAAGATTTTCATTCTAAACGCCGTGGATGAGAGTGCACCGTATTACGAGGAAATCGTTGCCACGAACCCCGCGATATTGGAAGGTGCGTTGGAGAAACTATCTTAGATCGCTGCCTTATCAAAATCTTCCAGCTCTTTGTTGAGATTTGCATTCTTTCCGTTTTTCATGTCGGCAAACGACTTGGAAATGAGGAAGTCCGTCTTGACAAGAATCCTTGCGATGGGGCTTTCCTCGTTAAGCTTGTACATCTTCGCTCTGCCCACTTCCCTTGTTTTCGTCACGATGCCGAGTTCCTCGATTTTGGGCCATATGGAATGCAGCGTCACCCACGCGACGTTCGAGCGCCTTGATATGTCGCTCAGCGTGTAATCCAGTATGCGGCCCTCGGCCAGCAGGAAATCAAGAACGCGAACGTAAGGAGTGTCGCCCATTACCCTTATCAGCGCGGATTTGTTTGCCATGATATCACTTTATCCCAAACTATAAATAGTTAAGTACCTATATGAAAATTTAGTATATTGATATATAAAAATTAAATAATTATATAATAACGAAGACGATGCGATGGCGAAAGAAGAGACGGCCAGAATGGAGATGCATATATTGAACAAGCTCTACAGGCAAACGAACATAGGAGAGGACTATATTCCGTTCCATGACATATTGCAGGGTCTCAAGCCTCACGAACGGAGCATGAAAACAGCGAAGGATGCCGTGAAAAATCTTCACAAGAAAGCGCTGGTGGAGTTCCACAAGAACAGCGACTGCATTTCACTGCACCGGAAGAACGTTCAGGAAATCGAGAGAATTCTGAGAGAGTATAACGGGTTATGACAGGAGAATCCGGTACATTGCGAAGAGGATAACGGTTATGAAAGCGGCAAGGACATTCAAAGATCCCGGAAATTTCTTACTTCCCGGCTAAATATATATACAGATGCGGCGGAACTCGTTAGAAAAAGCAGAAACGATTTTGAATGATAAAGGTATGAGGGCATTTGTGTTATTGACACTTCCAACATGACGGTTTCTGAACACAACCCCTTTGCCCACGGCTTTGTGTAAGAAAGGCTGAAAAATAGCGACTTTCCACACAACCTTTTGAATTTTTACACACCATTTTTCTCATGTTTGAGATAAAGTTCAAGGTTGGTATACCTCCTCAGCCTTTTCTGGTTAAGCGTGTTGACCTTAGGCGATATTTACCTTTCAAGGAAGAAGACGTTTTTCTTGTGGACATTTTTAACGATTTCAGATTTCGAAAGGAAACGTCTAGACTGTCGGAAGGAAATTATGACTTTGGTGAGGCGGGATTCGACTACTATCTCAAGAATAATGAAAAGTGGTCTGTAAGATGTAATGTAAGAGTCGATTTTACAAATCACGGAGGTTCCCCGCCTCATGTTAACTTTTATGGTTGGTTAATCGACCCTATAGAGAGAAGGCAGGAGATAGAACTACCTAAAAATATGCATTTCTTACCTTCCGAAAAACCTGTCTATCTTGGAATTTCCATAAATAAACCATTCGTACAAACCAAATTTCATGGCGAGCTTATAGAGGCCAGTGGCACATATACTATGGGAACTTTAGCACACTCCTCTATAGAGCTTTTGAAAACGCTGCCTAAACGGTGATTTTTAACTCTTCTACTTCCTGATTCACCACGCAGATATTATGGCAAAGTATCTTCAACAGAACCTCGTTCAATTGCGCTGTTTCCGTTTTGCTTCGCAGGCTGCCACCGAACTTGCTCTTTATCATGTGGAATGTCGTTTCCACGTTGCTTCGTTTGTGGTAGTGCTGGGAAAACTCCTCGTGCCTGTACAGGAAGTAGTGGTATAGCCTCTTCCATATCCTCGGCTTGAAGCCATCCGCGTTGTTGTTCTTCTTGAAGGGTATGAACGGCACGGCGCCGAGTTCCTCCGCCAGCCTCAGGTTCTTCAGCGACAGGTAAGCCTTGTCTGCCGACACTTCTTTCACCGAGAAGTTTTCGGCCGTCTTTTCCATCAGTTCAGGAAAATGTTTTCCGTCATTGCCATAACCGTCCGACATCACAAGGCTCGTCACCACGTTGGTCTTGACGCCGACCATCACGTGCGCCTTGAACCATACGCGCTTTGTCTTGTCGCTCCCATGCCTGAAGTCATACCATCGCCCGAACCGGCTCGTGGAAAAGCCGGAGGAGTCCATGGCGAACTGCGTCTCCACGCTCCTGAGCGGGAGCGATGATTTCTCCACGAGTTCCATGAGAACGGGCGTCACGTCCTTTCTCTGCATGAAATGACCCACGGAAGCGAAGGACGGGGCTTTCCCGATGTGTCCATCCTCTTTCGCTTCCCGCAGGTATGTCATGAACCTTCTGAGGGAGAACGTGGAATAAACCTTCAGGGCGGACGCAAAGGTCATGTCCCGCATGGACAGCATTGGCCTGCCGGAGGCTTGTTCTGGCTCTGGAATATAACCGCAAAGATCGCCGAGAAGGTTCATGAAGTTCTCCTTCTCGTTCGCCTGCGCCTTGTCGTAAGCCGGCCAATTCTGCGGATATGAAAGCCTGATGCTTTTAGTCACCGTCAGGTTGCCGTCCTTGTCGACTTCCCGCCGGAGCGTGAACTCGACGGCATAAATATGCTTGCACTTTTCCTTGAAGAATTCGTAGTCCGGACACGTGCATTTTGGCTCGCTCCTGAAGCCCTCGAAGACCACCCTATAGTAGATGTGCCTTGTCTGGGACGGCACGTGCCAGCCGTCCAGAGCCTTCTTCAGCCTGCTCTTCTGGGCTATTATCGCCCCTCTCATTACCCTTCTTTCCATCTGATATTTTTCCATACTGTACACCTCTTTTCTGTATCCATTTTTGTATACATATTGAACATAGAAATCTACTTAAATCCATGTATTCATAATTGTATACATGAGTCTGGACAAACCCAAATCCGTTACCGTACAGGTGAAGGACAGGAAGGCAAACAAGTCCGAAAGCTTTGTTATTTACGGTATGACGCTTAAGGAGGCCGTGACCAGGATAAAGAAGGCGCTCGGCAAAGCCAGCCAAGACCGGAAAGAATAAAAGTTCCATATGTCATATCATATTTATGACGGACAGGCTCACTCCATTACAGAGAAGTTACTGTATGTCAAAAATAAAGGGTAAAGATACGGGACTTGAACTCAGATTCAGGCAATATCTTCTCTCAAGGGGTATGAAGGGGTTTGTTACAAATGCATGCCTTCCCGGGAAACCAGACATATTTTTTCGCGGCAGGAAAACCGCGGTTTTTATAGACGGCTGTTATTGGCACAAATGCCCGGAATGTTTCAAACTCCCGAAAACCAACGGGACTTTCTGGAAATCGAAACTAGACAAGAACACACGCAGGGACAAAAAGATAACTTTTCTATTGAAAAAAAAAGGCTTCTCGGTTGTCCGGTTATGGGAACATCAGATAGAAAACGACAGAAAGGCATGCATGGAGAAAATAAAAGAAGCGCTGGAGAAAGCGAACGCCAGAAAACCGCAAATGGAGAATAAAAAAGGCATAATAGCGGCAGACATATTTTGCGGGGCTGGAGGCCTGACGCGCGGGCTTCTTGATGCCGATATAAGAGTCATGAAAGGATACGACACGGACGTGCGTGTAAAGGATACATACGAGAAAAACAACGGGGGTGTCATGTTTTATCCGCATGATGTGAGAAAAATAACAAAGAAAAGTATCCTAAAAAATATGGACAGGGAAAATTATCATTTTCTTCTTGCTGGATGCGCCCCATGCCAGCCGTTTTCAAACATAAACAGACAGGAAAAAAAGAGGGACGGAAGGAAGCCGTTACTTTTGGAATTCGGGAGACTTGTGAAGGAGACGTATCCAGATTTTGTTTTCATAGAGAACGTTCCTGGACTTATGAGCCGGAAAGGCGAGAGGTTTTTCACGGAATTTCTGAACATTCTTGACAATGAAGGGTATTACTATGATTACGAAACAGTCAACATGAAGGACTACGGGATTCCGCAGAACCGGCAACGGCTTGTTCTTCTCGCGTCAAAATACGGAAGAATAGACGTGCCTGAAAGGACGCACGGTCTCCCGGGGTCGGGAAGGAAACCGTATGTGCCTATAGACGGTATAATAAAAAAATACCCGAGGATTGCCGCCGGTGAAAAACACCCGAAAATACCGAACCATGAAACACGGTCACTTTCGGAAATAAATCTCGAGCGCCTAAGATTCACGAAAAGAAACGGCGGGTCTAGAACGGATCTGCCTGAGCATCTCAGACTCAAATGCCATGAGAAACACGGCGGACATAGTGATGTTTACGGCAGAATGAAATTCGGCACAGTCTCACCGGCACTTACATGCAAATGTACAAGCATATCCAACGGACGATTCGGGCATCCCACGCAACTGAGAGGGATATCAGTCAGGGAAGCCGCAGCTTTACAGACGTTTAAAGATACATATATATTTTATGGATTACTTACAGAAACGACGAAATGGGTGGGAAATTCTGTTCCCGTGAAATTTGGTAGAATTATGGGAAACGGTTTCGGAGCCCATATAAAGAAAATAGAGGGTAATCTGAATGAAATACACAACAGAGCAACAGGAAGCCATAAATCATAGAAACGGCAATCTGAAAATAATAGCTTGTGCTGGTTCTGGAAAGACTACTGTCATGTCGGAAATGATAGCAAACCTCGTGGCAAATGGCGAAGACAGAAATAAGATCGTGGCATTTACCTTCACAGAGAAGGCCGCACATTCACTTAAACTCAGGATAAGGGAAGCGCTAAACGTCAAGTGTCCTGACGCACCATATCTCGGCGGCATGTATATAGGTACAATACACGCTTTTGCGCTTCAGAAGCTGAAAGATCTTGTCCCACGGTTCAGAAATTATGAGGTGCTGAATGAAGTTACAAGAGTCATATGGCTGTCAAAAAAATATATGGAACTTAATATTGAAAGTCTAGGAGGGGACAGACGTTATTTCGATCGTGTACAACAGTTTCTTAACACGGCTGACATAGTCAGGGACAATGAAATATCCGACGAATCTCTGGACAAAATACCTACCTTTAAAGAAGTCTATTACGACTATCTCAAGCTTCTTAGCGAAGACAGGTATCTGGACTACTCTGGTATATTATTCGAGTTCGTAAAACTTCTTGACACGAATCTGCAAATCCAGAAAGACGTCCAGAAAAATGTGAAACATCTGGTCGTGGACGAGTATCAGGATGTAAACCACATACAGGAAAAACTCATAAGCCTGATAGCGAATCCTGGAACAAACGTGTGTGTAGTCGGAGACGACGACCAGTCAATATTTGAATTTCAGGGGGCGGAAGTAAGAAATATAATCGACTTCGAGAAAAAATACCCCGAAGTAAAAATAATAAAACTGGAAAAAAACTACAGATGCCCAGCCGAGATAATAGAAGCGGCTGGCAACCTGATACGGAGGAACAGAGGCAGGATTGAAAAGAGTATTCTACCTGGAGATAAAGACGGTAAAATTATACGTTCGGAGAAAGGAGATGTATATAAAGTCGAATTTGACGATATTCAAAATGAGGTTAATTTTGTAATCGGAAAAATAAAGGAATTGAGAGGATGCTTGTTCGAGGAGGATGGTGAAAAGCGCGGTTTAGATTACGGTGATATGGCTATAATTGTCCGGACACGTAAGTCCGCACAGCGTTTCATAGAACTCTTCAGACAGGCGAGCATACCCTTTACGCTTAAGGGCACAGGAGGGCTTTTCCAGCGACTGGAAATAGAGTTTGTCAGATACATTTTTTGCTACCTGGCGGATAGAGCTGCAGAGTGGAGCCAGCCTGATGTTTCACTTGCCGATATAGAGAAGCTTTTCAATGGACTTGGTTGGTCGCATATAGATTGGGTGGTTCTTGAACAGGAGATAGATGATCTAAAGCGTGAAATATTATCAATCGGATCTCAGAACCCCGATCCAGGTAAACGAAGAATATTCCTCCAAGACTATTTTTACAAGCTGGCGGAAATGCTCGGTTTGGAGGGAACAAATTTTCCTAATGAAGTTATGTATGATTTTGGAAGGTTGAGCACCCTTGTTTCAGAATTTGAAACGATACACGGCTGGATAAATCATTACTATTTTCAACGGTTTGTGGACTTTATGAACGGATATGCACAAGACCGGACAGATGAGGGCGGGTTAGAAGACCCTACGCATCAAAACTCCATAAATATACTTACTGTTCATCAGGCGAAGGGTCTGGAATTTCCAGTAGTCTTCATACCAGATCTTTCGAAAAGAAGATTTCCATCTCAAAGACGGAATATGAAACCAAGAACACATATAACAGATACAGTATTCGACCTCCAGTCTTACTGTTCTGGAGACGAGGGCGAGAGACGTCTTTTTTATGTAGCTTCCACACGGACAAAAAAATTTCTTTTCATAACGAGATCAAGAGTAAGCGACACTGGTACGGAGGCTGCAATGTCGAATTATTTTATAGAATTCGATCATGACATAATCCAAAGAAGAAATGTTCCTGACCCCACAGAAAGGGAAAAGGGTGTGCCACAAGCCAAACCTGATATGGATCTTCTCCCCACGTCATTCACAGACTTGAGGCAATACATCGTATGCCCTTACAGATATCAATTACAACAACTAATGGGGTTCAAACCCATTCTAAATCCGGCATACGGTTACGGACTTCAGGTTCATAATCTACTCAATCACCTGCATAAACGTTATGGTAATGAAATACCTCCTTTGGAAGAGGTGGAGGCACTTGTGGAAAATGACTTCTTTCTCCGATTCACACGGGACAAACCATTTGAGAACATGAAAAACAAAGCCAAGGAAATCCTAAGCACATACATCAAACAATATGGCGGCGAGTTTCCTTTAAATTTGGAGACTGAAAAACCATTTGAAATGGTTATGGGAGGTGCGCTCATATCAGGCCAAATAGACCTTATCCAGAAGATCGACCCAGAATCGAAGGAAGTGAAGGAAGTAAGCATACTTGATTATAAAACGGAAAAGGAAAAACGGGAGGATCCGGATGCCAAGGATCTTATGCGTCTGCAGCTACGTCTGTATGCAATAGCAGGGGGTAAAGCGCTTGGTTTGGATCCAAAAACAGCAAAAATCCACTATTTAACAGAAGACGTCAGGGATGAAGTGGACGTGTCCAAAGAGAAGCTAGACGAAACAAAGGAAAAGCTTTTTCGGACAGTGGAAGGAATAAAGCAAGGAAACTTCACACCATGTCCAGGCCAGCAATGCGCCAGTTGTGACATAAAAAGAGTATGCCATGCAAAAAGAGCCTGAAGATAGTTTTTACACATTTCCTGCTATTTTAACACAAAAAGGCTTTTCTACACAAAGCCTTTGCCCACAAAACGCTTAAGTAGTATTTTTTCAATCAAAGAAAGGTGGAAAAGATGGGTGAATATCTTCACGGGCGAGTGCCTTCATATGCAGTAAGAATAATACGTTAACGGCAGATTCATCCAGATTTTTCTATGCAAAGCTTGATGACAGGGGGCGCATCCGCCTCCCGAGAGTCTTTGTTTCAGGCGAAACGATCCGATTTTCCGCTGACGTGAAGAAGCGCACGGTTTGCATTTTCCGCGGCGGCCGCTATCGTGTGGATTCAAGGCGCCGCGTTTTCGTGCCTTCTGACATACGGCGCAGCTTGGGGCTTGCCAAAGGTATATATGTCAAAATCGTGGAGCGTGGGAACGCATGAAAACCAACAGCGTTCTTTGGAAACCCATAGGGATATTGGGCGGCATGGGGCCGGAGGCCACGGCGGAACTTTACAAGCGCATAGTAAATGTGTGCCAGTTCAAATACGGCGCCATAAAGGACTCAGATTTTCCAGAAATGTTCATATACAATCTGCCGCTCCCTGACATTTTGGGAGACGAGGAGGACAGGGAGGCGATACGGGAGCTTATCAATGCGGCTCTCCGGAAACTCAAGGGCGCAGGCTCCGACTTTATCGCCGTGCCGTGCAATACGGCGTTTGATTACATAGACCCGTCAAGCACAAAATTACCGGTTGTGAACATAATTGAAGAGGCTCTTCGTGAATGCAAGCGCCTGGGAGTTAAAACGGCAGGCCTTATTTCCACGGGCAGAACCGCAAGGAGAGGATTATATTCGGCTTTTGAAAATGGGATAGAAATACGTCTGCTTTCGGAGCAGCGGCAGGAAAGGGCGGATAACGTAATTCTCAACGTGCTGGCAGGCCGAAAAGTAATCGAAGATCGGGAATACCTGAAAGCGTTATCAACACAGTTCGCAAAAGAGGGATGCGATGCAGTCATTCTGGGATGCACGGAGCTTCCGCTGCTCGTGTCGCAAGAAGACATGGAATTGCGCACGATAGACACGCTTCAGGTGCTTGCAGAAAGATGCGTTTTGAAATCAAGGGGCGACATATCATGAAAGAAGGCGGATTTCTTCATAATAGAAGAAACAAGGGAACCGAGAGAATATTCGGGCAATAATCTCTACTACGGACTGAACGTGAGCGCCAATGCCAGCCTTGAACCGATAGACCAATTGGATGGTTTCCTCGCAGCCGCACATGTCCAGCGGAATACCGGCGCACTTTTTTATCCATACATAGCCGGCGTCTACAATTGTCTGAACGCGAGATCGCCAAAGGAAGCGGCAAAGCAAGCCGAACGGAGGGCGGTCCTTGACGCTGGCAAACAGGCACTTCTTTCCAGTGTGATGATAAATCTTGCGATATCCGGTACTGTGCTGACAACCTATGATTTTTGGAACGAGACAAGATATTGGGAGATTGTAAGATGCCTTCTGGAGGATGGAATTGTGGGTCGCCTGCCTGAGGATCTTCGCGAAAGAGGCATTAGATTAGGGGATTTTCCGCGAGAAATTGCCGGCAATATGGGAAAATCGTTGGGTCGTAGTTTTGATAACCTGTATACTGGAAGCCTATACGTGCCCGTAGAGGTGGCGGAAGCGTTGTGGTTGAGGAAAAGATATGGCGTAGACTGGAAAATCGGTCCGCCTTCCGAAGAATTGTACGACAGATTCATAGAAGAATCCGGCATTGGCATAATCCGCACGCCGCAGCCAAGCGCAACTGAAGACGGGGAAGTGAAAATAGCAATGCCTTACATAGGCAAAGCCGCGCAAACAGGAAGGATACTATTTTCAGATGATATGTCGTCATTGCAAAGAAAGGCATTTGATGGCAATCCGTCTTTCGGTTATGCCTTTAAGCTGTCGGATGCATATGAGAAATTATTCGGGAATGATGGGTATTCCCGCCGCCCGGCAGAAAGAATTTATAATCTGATAGAGTTAGCTAAAAAGAAGTGATACATCATGACATTCCAGCCGCCGAAAGGCACGAGGGATTTCCTGCCGGATGAGATGGCAAAGAGAAGGAAAGCTTTTGATACGTGCCGCGCTGTCTTTGAAAAATACGGATTTGGGGAAGTGGATACCCCTGTTTTTGAAAGTCTGGAAATGCTTACGGCCAAAGGCTCGTTAGGCGAAGAGGCCGTCAAGGACATATACCGCTTTGAAGACAAATCGAAGCGCAAGCTTGGGCTTCGTTATGATCTTACTGTTCCTATAGTTCGGCTTTTCCTTTCTCAGAAATTCTCAAAGCCCGTCAAATGGTACTATATTAATAAAGTCTGGCGTTACGAGGATATTTCCAAAGGGAGATGGCGTGAATTCTCTCAATGCGATGCCGAGATTATAGGCTCGCCTTCGGCTGAAGCAGATTCTGAAATCCTTGGCGTTGCGATAGATTGCCTGCTTTCGCTGGGGGTAAAGGATATAGATGTCCGGATAAACAGCCGCAAAATCATGGATTCTATGGCTGAGAAAGCCGGCATCAAAGAGAAGGACGCCTTATTCAGGGCAATAGACAAGCTTGAAAAGAAAGGCGAATCTGAGGTAAGAAAAGAGCTTTCTTCTTTTGCCAATGCAAAGCAGATCGATATCGTCATGAAGGCCGTGCGCTCTTCTTCAGGAGAGCCTGAATTAGATGGCATAATAGCATTGTTGCCGCAGGCATACCGCAAATTCGTGAAACAGGATTTTTCAATAGCACGTGGTCTTGATTATTATACGGGCTTCATATTCGAAATACGCATAAAGGGCGCGGAGTCTCTTGGCTCTGTGCTTGGAGGCGGCCGGTATGATCGTCTCATAGAAAAATACGGAGGCGAGCCTACGCCTGCGACAGGTTTTGGACTTGGCATCGACCGCGTGATAGCAGGAATGAGTAATACTGCACTCAGTGAGCCGAAAGGACTTTTCATAATTTCTCTAAGCGAACCTGCTAAAGAAAAGGCTCGCGAATTAGCGCAGCAGCTTCGTGCATTAGGCATCAGTGTTGAAACAGATCTTATGGGAAGGGCGCTTTCCAAACAACTTGATTATGCCGGCAAAAAAGGCGTAAAATACAGCCTTGTCATAGGCGACAAAGAGCTTTCTTCCGGCAGGGCCATGCTTCGTGACATGAAGAATGGAAAGGAGAAAAATATACTTTTAGTTTCCGAAGTAATCAAAAGTTCTATGGAATGAATGTGCACTCTACCGTCTATAGGCATCATTTTTCTGTGGCGCAGTAAAGCATCAATATGCTGGTATGGGCTTTCCTTCCTCAAGGACGATACCACATTTCATGCAGTATGCTTCAAAACTGCTGTAAATCACTTTTCCGGACTTGCAGTTGGAACACTTCATAATTTAATTATCGTTTTTATGCAATAAACATTTTTCCGTGCTCTGACCAATAGATTTCAATAAATATGATAGGTTATCTCAATTGCCATGGGTTTCTCATGAGTATGGCCTATGCCGGCATTCAAGCTTTGCACTTAAAGTGAATATTCACCCAACTTTAGGTTCAGTTTCTTTACTTTCGGTGCAGAAATCAGGCTTGATTCCGAGTTCATGCATTTCCTGAATAACGACACAGATGTTATGGCAAAGGACTTTTAACAGAACTTCGTTAACCTGTGCCGTATGGTTCTTGCTTCTCACCGAGTCTCCGAATTTAGACTTAATCATGTGGAATACAGTTTCCACGTTTGAACGCTTATGGTATTGCTGTAGGAATTCTTCACGGTTGAACATGAAGTAGTGATACATTTTGCCCCAAAGATTCGAGCCTCTTTGTTTTCCTGTGGCATTGCTCTTGAAAGGTATGAATGCCGTGCCGCCACAGTTGGCTACAGCTTCTATATTTTCTCTTGACGAATAAGCTTTGTCGGCAGAGACTTCATTTATTGTGAAGTTCTGTGCAGTCTTCTCAACAAGCTCACCGAATTCTTTACTGTCATGAGAGTATGCTTGTGTTATCTTAACGCCTGTGACGATATGAGTTTTAACGCCGTTCATTAGATGGCACTTCACCCATACTCTGCTGTCAACTTCTTTGCCATACTTGAATGAAAACCATCTGTCAAAACGTGACGTTCCGAATCCAGAACTGTCTACGGCGAAATCTGTCTCTATAGATTTCAAAGGCAAAGCGGAAACTTCTATCAGTTCAAGAAGAACGGATGTTGTCTCTTCTTTGTTAAGTATTTTGATACGGCATTGAAATGAGGCTTATGTGCGATGTGGTCTCTCTCCTTTGCTATTTGATAGTTCATTGCTGTTCTTCTGCTTGACAGAGTAGAATAGACTTTCAGAGCCGAGCAGAATATAACATCACATAGAGGCAGTGACGGTCTGCCGAATTCATAAGGCTTGTAAATGTCGTCTGTGAGATTGTAAAGAAGCTTCATGAAAAGTTCTGTTTCCTTGGTCGGTGCTTTGTTGTAGGCTGTCCAGTTCTGTGGATAGGTCTTCTTTACGATATATTCCACAGCGCCATCTGATGAATTTTCTTGTTTATCGTAAATTCAACAGCCCATATATGCTTGCATTTTATTCCGAGTAGCCCTTTGTTTCAAAGTCTGGGCATTCACAAATCGCTTTGTAGTTTTGATATGTAACAAGGTAAGCACCTGTACATGTCTGCGAAGGCACAACATAACCGCCTTTCTCTCTTTTCATTATTCGGCATGTCAGTCCTATCTGCATTCCTTTCTTCTGACGGATTTCGTTTGCCTCGTTTTGTGCCCGCATATCATCACCTAGTATGTTATTAGTTAATAATATATTAGTTAGTAAAGTATTCAAGCTTATTAGTTGATATGTTATTTTGAAATAATGATTTACAAATAAATACCTGGATAATCAATAAGTTAAAGGTGACGATGTGGGGAAAATAAAAATTAGCGTAGATGGTTTTGAATGTGAACGCTGCGGTCATAAATGGATCTCAAGGATAAAAGAATCCCCGCGCGTTTGTCCTAAGTGTCATTCTCCTTATTGGGATAAGCCAAAGCGCGGGAAAAAACAGGTGCTATAATGAAAGCAGTATCATTATTTTCTGGTTGCGGTGGTACGGATCTTGGTTTGAAAAATGCTGGGATAGATGTCATATTTGCAAATGATATTAGTAGTTGGGCATGTAAAACTTATGAAGAAAATCTGGGAGCAATAGTTCATTCAGACATTAAAAAAATAGAATCTTTCCCAAGAGCTGACTTGTTAGTTGGGTGTTTCCCGTGTCAAGGCTTCAGTTTAGCACGAAGAAAAACTGGACCTGATCCTAGAAATCTTTTGTATTTGGAATTCGAACGCGCGCTTTCTCAAGTCAAGCCAGATTTCTTTGTAACTGAGAATGTGAAAGGACTGATTAGTCAGAATGGTATAGCGACATTTCAGGACATGCTGCTGAAATTTGGCAGAAGATATGACGTTTCATGGAAAGTTATTAACGCAAAGGATTATGGAGTTCCTCAGGATAGGGAAAGGGTTTTCATTGTAGGTGTAAAAAAATCTTTGAAGGAAAAATTTGTCTTCCCAGAACCAACACATGGTCCAGGAAAAAAGAAATACGTTAACCTCAGAAAATCTATAGGTAACATGCCAAAACCAAAAGAAGACGAAATTTACAATAAAGGCTTCTCATGGCATTATCTTTCAAGAAATAGGAAAAGAAAATGGGATGATGTGAGTTTTACGATACAAGCTAGCGGTAGGCATGCACCACTTCATCCAAGTGGACCCCAGCCTGTGCATGTCGGAAAAGACAAATTCATTCTTCCATCTCCGGAAGAGAAGCATAGAAGACTTTCATATAAAGAGTGTGCTGTGATTCAAAGCTTTCCTAGAAGGTTCAAGTTTTATGGGCATTTAGAAGCAAAATACATGCAAATAGGAAATGCAGTACCACCCAAGATTTCTGAAATGATTGTTAGCGCCATTAAAGAATTATAAAGGTAAGTTTTACTATATTGAACATGCTAGTGGCACCAAAACTGACTCAAGTAGATTTTCGTTTCGATGGTCGCAAAATAGAGTTTCATAGTATTGAAAAAGATGCGTTAGAATTGGCAACACTAACTGCCAATAAAGGATCTAAAATCGCTATTTTTTACCCTAGTGAGACATATGATTGCTTGTTGCCTTTTTGTCTAGAATTACTTTACCAAGGCAGATTTATGCGTAAAGAAAAGAGATCCGTCATCCTTTTTGCTGGGCGACTCGCTCCGAAACTAAGAGATTTGTACCTGTACCTGAACTATGGACCAGAAAGTATCGCATCTTCTTTATTCGGAATGTCTTACTTAACAAGACATGGCATCAGCAGTATAAAGCCTGTAGGTCTGAAAAAATTAGTTCCTGATAGATTCATAATTTCAAACAACTATTCAGTATTGCCACAACAAAGTCTTGCAAAAGACTTGAATAGCGCAATAATAATTTCACCGTCTCATGGAATGACTTTCAGGATCCTAAAGGATATAAAATGGTGTGACGAAAATGGCATTGGAAACATAGTTCTGTTTGATAATTTCCCTACCTATAGAAAACTAAAGCTTTACACAAGTCTTGGTTTTGCAATTTACGGCTGGGAAACATGTGACATAGAATCGCGAACTGACGAAAACAGCAACACCACACCTGTTTCTAATTCTAAGTCATTGAGCACATTTGGACATTCTTCTCAAATAACTGTAATAGATGCTATTGACCATGAAACAGATAAGCAACTTGAGGGGCTTTCACAAGCAATTGAAAAACTAAGAAAATTCTCAGATGACGCTGATAATAACCCCACCGAATATATAATTTTCCGGGAGGCTTCATACATACTTCGAAGATTAGAATCCTTAACCGTACCGTTGTATGACTACGATCAGTCTGATATTCAAACATTTAGACTAGGGCTAATTGAGAGAATAAACTCAATCATAGAGCTTTGTGATAACATTGGTACGAAGGCTCCTGCTGAAATTAATGAAATTAAGGTATATTTGTCTGAAGCAAGATCGCACCTTACGAGCCGAAATCCTAAATTCAGTTGTCTACTCAACGAAATCGGAGAATGTATTAACAGAAACGAGAAAGCCATATTATTCCTTGGATCTGATCAAGATAAGTTTGCTTTTCTGAAAGTTTTGGAGAAGAGAAATAGACATATAGCACAGCAAATTCCAAATAGCAATATTGTTTTTGAGACGTTGTATTGTAACTATAAAAAATATGTTGGCAAAGATTTTGATAGGGCAATATTTTGCACTTACTTACCGCTATCAAGAAATAGACTGATTGATAAAATCCAGGCCAAAGAAAAAAAGATGATTCTCTATACAATAGAAAAAAGGACCTTTAATTTTTTCAATAAATTACGTACAAAATTTGAACAGGTTTTTTTCACCGCAGCAGCAAGAGAGGATTTAAGACAATTCTTGATGTCGCCCGATGAATCATACAAACAAAAATCAATAAAATTTATAGGTGAACTTGAAAAGGATGTTGATGAGTTGAAACATGTTAGTGAGGAGAAACCAACAAGTATAATTTCATTATTTACTGATACGGAAGATTTAGTTGAACCTGAACCTGTTTTTTATGACAAAGTACATTTAGAGGGCGAAGAAAGTGGGAAAAAATTATTCATAGACGGTATGGCTATTGGATTATATGAAGCTGGTACACTCTTAACAAAATCTGAAAGAACTGTACAGGTTGTAACAGAATCTGATGAAGTAAGATACAAAAAAGCTGCTGAATTGAAGATCGGTGATCAACTTTTACTCATTAACAGACAGACAAAAAAGACGCTTAATGAATTAATACTTGAAAAGGCTAACGAATATCCAAAACTTCAGATTATTAAGATGCTTGTCGACATTTGGGTGTCGGAATTAAGAAAAGGTATGAGGACCAATAATGACAGCGATTTAAGCCTTCTTAGAAAACTCCAAGAGTCTGGGTCCAGAATAAAGCATGACGGGACGATAAAGCTCTGGTGTGAAGGTTATGTAATTGGTCCCAGAGATCGTGATGATGTTATTAGGATTGCAGATGCGTACAGCAGTGCTTCAATAAGAGCCAACTATAAAGGAATAAACACATCAATTAAAAATCTTAGAGGTCTTAGACGAAGTATAGTAAGAAGATTGAAAAATGCCCTTGTCGAAGGGGAAATAGATGAAATTGAAAAACTTGGAGTTAATATTGATGACTTTGAACAGTACGTGGAAATGTTTGAAGTTGCATCTATAGAAAAACGCAATAACATTTCAGTTGCTAGACTAGATACAGTTGATGGTACTTATGAATTATAACAGGCAAAAACTTAGAGAAAAGATGATAGATCTGATAATGCAGTCAGTCATATCAGATGCATCTGGAGAAGGCAAGCACGTTGTCGATATAAGACCCTCACAAATATTTTTTGTAGGGAATCTTAGTACCAAACCAAGGCTAGGAGAATTACAAAAAGTTGCGACAAAACTTTCTCCAAACTCCATTGGAATTGAAATATTACTCCCTCTTGATGTGCCAGAAGGCTCTACATTGACAATCTCTCCAAGCGGAGCATTTTATTATAGAGTTTTTCCTGACTACAAATCTCAAAAATCATATTCTGACAGACTTTCATCTAAAAAGAGAAAATCTGTGGACTTCATTGAAAGATTCAAGAAAAGGACCTTCAGCAAAAGTTTCTCTATAGACGTTCAAGATACAATAAGAAAATGCGAAACTGATACAGAAGTTAACTTTCCATTTAATGATTTTTGTAGTGACATTTGGAATGAAATAAAACAAGAAAAGGACTTATTTTCACCAATATCAATTGGTAACAAACCACCATCCATCAATATTCCAATTGATGTTATGAAAACTGAAGCTGATTTCGAAAGTTTTATCAACGGAAGAAAACAAGAATTGGATTGTAACTGGGGGTTTGAAATTAATATAAAGTGTTTCAAAACTGTATCCGGCTATAGAATGGTAATTCTGTTTGTAAATAATAAGGATTATATAGAAGACCAAAAGATCAAAAAAAGCATTGAAAATTACATTTTTGAATCAAAAATAAATATAAAATCTGTTGTGCCGCTAAAGGCATTCATTTTGGACCAGTTAGAAAAGAACTATAAACATGATAGGACTGTCGAAGCAGCCGGTATAAATTGTAGCTTTACAAAACTGTCGACGCATGAAATAGAGACAAACCACGTCCCAATTTTTAGACAACCAAGGCGAGTAGCCCGAAATATGGGTGGAATTAAGTTTAAAGATTTAAATGAAAGACCTATTCAAGTCTTGAATTCTCTGAAAGCTTCTATGAAATCAAGCTACAACATATTTAGTCAAAAATTTGCGATGAGAGCGAAAACGCATGAAGAAAAAGAAGAGTTCGAAAAAGACATGAATCTAATAAAAAATGAAATTGAAAGATTTGAAAATGGCATAGAACATATTAACAAATACAAAGATTCTTTTCGTGCATTTCAACTAATGAATCAAACTTTTGAAATGTCGGTAAAAGAAAAGTATGACTCATGGTACCCGTTCCAAATAGTTTTCATAACGTCGCTTGTGCCAGATGTCATAGCAGAACGGCACCCTGAAGCTAAAAATTTCAGAAATCATGCTGATCTTTTATATTTTCCAACTGGTGGCGGTAAGACAGAAGCATTTTTAGGGTTAGCCATATTTCAGGCCTTTTATGATAGGATATCTGGAAAGAAGTTTGGAGTCTCAGTGATTACAAAATTTCCTCTCAGAATGCTTTCACTAGACCAAATGCGCAGGATAGCAGAAATTTTTGCCAAGGCTGAAACCATAAGAAAATCCGAGCCGGACATAGGCAAAGAAGAATATCATCCATTCAGTGTTGGGTATTTCGTAGGTGCAAAAGTTACTCCTAACAAACTTATCGAATGGGATTATACACAAGGTCCTCGCGGCGGCTACAAAAATATACTTGAAGATTTGGAATCCGATAAGGAAAAACTCTCAAAATTTCAATTGATTTCTAAATGCCCCTTTTGCGAAAGCAACGTAGACATGGTAGCCGATAAAGCGAGAATTAGACTTGCTCATGTATGCATAAATAAAAATTGCGTTGGAGAGCTTCCAATTTACATAACCGATACTGAGATATTCAGATATGTACCTACGTTTATTGTTGGTACACTTGACAAAATGGCGTCGATTGGCCAACAAATAAACTTTAGAAATATACTTGGTGCAATAAGCCATGAGTGTGAGTTACATGGCTTCAGTAGCTCAATTGTTTGTACTGAAGATAAATCGGGATGCAAATCTGAACTAAAACCGGTTCCTAAATACGACTACTCACCCTCATTACTAATTCAAGATGAAATGCATCTTGTTAGAGAAACATTAGGGTCATTTGACTCTCATTATGAGACTGCAATAGCACACCTAATAAGTGTGTTTTCGGACAAAAACAAAAGAATTAAAATTGTATGTGCAACTGCTACATTGTCTGACAAAACTTATAATGACCATGTAAATCACTTGTATCTTCGAGATGCCATAAAATTTCCTGCTGCACTAGAAATTTTTACGGATGAAAGCAATGACACGGCAAGAATGATAGTTGGGTTGATGCCTCATTCAAAAACTCTGATCAATAGCATGGAAGAAATCATAATTAGTATGTCAAACACAGTCCAGACTTGGGTAAATGACACGTCTACATTAAAATCACTTTTAAGCGAAGATTATCCAGATGAAACCATTCAAAAAGAGCTGAGAGATTTTTGGACTATACTTACTTATCATATTAAGAAAAACGATGCTTACCAACTTTCTAGGTCTGTGTCAACAAGAATAAACGAAACTCTCCAGAATGAACTGCAATTAAAGACCCTTCGACGCAAGACACTAACTGGCGACGTGAATTTTAAAGAAATAAAACAAGTAATGAATAAAGTCAAAGAAGAAAAAAACTATGAGAACGCCTTGGATTTGATAATTGCAACTAGCATAATATCCCACGGCGTGGATATAGACGCACTTAATCTAATGACTTTTATGGGCATGCCAGGAAACAATGCAGAATATATTCAAGCTTTAAGCAGAGTTGGCAGACAGCGCACAGGTTTGGTCTTCGCTGTTTTTAATCCAACACGAGAAAAAGATAGAAGCTATTTTAAACACTTCGAAAAGTTCCATCAACTGTCAGATTTACTTATAGAACCAACACCTATACAGCGATGGTCAAAGAAAGTAGTTGAGAAAACCTGCCCTGGAATTTTTTGTGGGGCGATATACAGTTACTTTGATTTTATTGTTAATAGTGCACAAAAATTAATTAAGCCAAATAAGCTTAATTTTCCAAGAAACTTTAAAGAAGTTTTAAGATCTGGAGTAATAAAAGATGAAGAGATAATAGAATTTATCAAGAAATGCTATACTGATGGGACGGTGAATTCACCACCTGATTTTATAGAAAAAGTTAAAAGTACAGCATCCGAATGTGTAAATTCTATAATAAGACTTGACATTAGCACAATACCACCACACCATATTATTGGAACATTCCTTTCTCCTCAGCCTCTGCAAAATTTGAGAGACGTTGAAGAAGGTGTTTTTGTAGCACTTACAGAAAAGTCTATCAGTATTCTTAGAAAAGGCATAATAAAGGAAACTGACTTTACGGAGGAAGACTAAATGAAATTCGAGGATCGAGTACCACGCGGTAAAAGCCAAGTGCTTTTTAATTTTCTGCCAGGGGCTTTGATTGACTTCCCAACGACTAATATTGTTGCAAAAGTTGCTGCGTGGCAATCAGATAAAATAGAATCAAAATCCAACAAACGTATACTAGACAAGATTTATTCGCTTATGACGGAAAAATACATGGCCGTGGACGATAGATTCCCAAAAAAGCCCGACGTAAGTCAATTTAGATTTGGCGAGCCGATATTAGTCGAGTCTGAAATATTTCCACTGGTTTTCAAATCGCAAACTACGAAAAAGGTTTATTTTTTCTATAATTTAGATGATCTTGATAGATTTTTGGCTAGCTGGAACAAATCTGAACAACTTGTACAAATTGACCTAATTTTTATCGACACCCATGGAGATGTGGACAGATTACATCCAACACAAGATGCTAGAAAAAAGAACATAAAGCTAGAGAAGATCGGTAAAAGCCAAGCAGGGCTTCATTGGATTGATATGGACACCGATGAGGACCTTGGCCAAATATGGCACTTTATGAACGGAAAAAGAATAAGTGTCGCAACACCAGTAAGAGCTAAGATAACTTATTTGCCTCAAATAATTACCCTTGTTAATATTCGAGATTATCTTGATTTTGAACAAAGAGAAAAAGAAATATTGATGATCGCAATTATATCGAAATACTTAGATCATTTGAATGAATTTTCTGACATGACATTTGACAAAATAGTAAGAGAGGTAAGATATACCAGGGAAATGGGAAGTAATGATATAGAAAAGCTACTGGCTAAGCTTGGAGTTGATAAAAATAATTTACCTGATGATAAGAAAAAAGAAATTGTAAAGTTTTCTCAGTCTTCAGGAAATATAGGCAGCAGAATAAAAGCTGTGTTGGACCAAGACAAAGAATTTATCCGCGGTTTGGACGTTGCAAATATTTACGACAGAGTTTATGAGTACCTTACAACTATAGAATCTCGTGGAAGAGAAAATTTAGATGAAGCAATAGATTCAGCATTGCAAGACAAAAGCAAATTCATACAGTTTAAAAAACGCATGGATTTAATAGGCGTTAAAAAAATTACATATGTTGAAGACATACCAATTCAAAATGTTGCATATGGTTACGTAAGAGGTAGCTTCAATACAAAAGAGACAATACTACGTGCATTTCCTTTTGACAGATTCGATAACAAGCGCATTCCTATTTATCTTACTAATACAACAACCGAGGGACTTGTATTAGAACTTGACAGAACGAAAATACTGAAGTGGCTTAATAATAATGGCATCGTAGAAACTAAAAACATGAGTGATGAAGAGGAGAAGTTGTGGTTCCTCAATAATATCGACAGTTCAAAAATATCAACCTTCTCAGGAACTAAAGAAGCTGGCGTTACAAGAGAAGTATTTCATTTAATACACAGTATTTCTCATGCATTGATCAAAAAAATCCCTGAACAGGCTGGAATAGGTCTAGACTCTATTGGCGAAATCATATTCCCCAACATACCTGCAATACTTATTTTTTCGAGAGAGAGCGGAGACTTTCGTATTGGTGCATTGCATGACTTATTCCGTAATCGATTATATCCATGGGTCGATGTTACAATAAAAGACATAGGTAAATGTGTTTATGACCCTGTCTGCTATCACGACATTGGTTCATGTCATAGCTGCTTATACTTAAATGAGATTTCTTGTAGTAATTTCAATCAAGACTTATCAAGGCACTACCTAATTGGAAAAGCTTTCAATGGTAACTTATCAGCTTTTTGGAAAGATGCCATAAATCAAATAGATAGGGGTGTTTTATGATGAAGCAATCAAGGATAGATGTGATAGTTAATGCTCTAAAAGTTCTTGATAAAAAGGGCGAAGTTTCTGGAAGGGATATACTGCGAACACTGGAAAAATTGTGTGATGTGAATGAGCTTCATCTTTATGCAATGTTGAATGAACAGATAATAAAATCTATAAAAGTTTCCAGAGACATAAAGGACTATAAATTCAAAATCCTAAAGGATGGACTTTCTAACAAGCAAAAAATTTCAAATATTTTTGAAGATCTAATAGCTGATGATTTCGTGCTTATTGCTAGTTACCCACCCGGAAAGATCGAAGAAAAATATAAGGTTGAACAATTATATCCTAGATTATGCAGACTAATTTTATCAGCAAAAAGAAGTCTCGTACTTATCAACCCTTATTTTGATAAAAAGGGTCTTGATAAATTATTACCCTACATAGATGGTGCTGCTAAAAATGGCGTAAAAATAAGATTAATTTGTAGAAAAGGGAAGGAACCTGACGCCTTAATAGGAGCAATAAAAAGCAGAATTGGAGATAATTTAGAGTTGAAAGAGTTTGGAGGGTTGGGATATTTTCTTCATGCAAAGTGCATAATTGCAGATGATAAGTTGGCTTACATAGGCAGCGCCAATATAACTGGAACTTCTTTGGGCTCAAATCTTGAACTTGGAGTTCTTTTCACTGGCAGCAAAGTAAAACAGTTATCACAATTCCTAGACAGGGTACTAAGCTTCGAGGGCGACGATGAAGATGGTTGATAAGGTTAGTAAGATCAAAGAAAGCTACATAATGTCAAGAAGGACCCTCGTTATTGTGTAGAGAAGCTAAGGATACGATACAAAGCAGGTCTATAGTTTAGGTGCAAAGCCCGGTATTCAATAAGCTTTATAAGAATTTCGATAGTAATCAGTCATAGGCTCTTACTTCTGCCGGCGAAAGCCGGTTAGGTTAGAACACAAAATAAAACATAGAGTTAGAATATAAAACAAAAGCATAGAATAGGTGAAATAAATGAAAGAAAAGAATGCGCACAGCGCGCAGAACGTACAGAAGATTGTACCCGATACCAGCGTGATAATATCCGGCATACTGTCGGATCTGGTGAAGAAAGGCGAATTGAAAGGGATAGAGATTATAATTCCAGAATTCGTTGTAGAGGAGCTCCGCTCCCAGGCATCCCGCGGCCGCGAGATCGGCTTCAAGGGTCTGAGGGAACTGAAGGAAATCCGCGCCCTTGAGGAAGAAAAGAAGCTTACTGTCATAAGAACAGGCAGACGCCAGACAATGGAAGAAATCCAGCTTGCCAAGTACGGCAGGATAGACGGACTCATAGTTGACGTCGCCAAACAGGAAAAAGCGGTTCTTTACACTTCTGATCGTGTCCAGCATCTGGTCGCTGAAGCCGAAGGTGTAGTTTCGGTATTCTTTGAGCCTTACCAGAAAAAGGAGACGGTTCTTGCAAAGATGCTCACAGACGATACAATGAGCTTGCATCTCAAGGAAAAATGCGCGCCTATGGCCAAGCGGGGAAGACCTGGCGAAATGAAGCTTGTGAAAATATCAGACGATCTTCTTACAGAAGAGCAAATGGAATCTATAATAAAAGAGGTCATGGATGCATGCCGGTACGAGGAGGATTCGTTCCTTGAAGTGGACGGTCATACAGCCAGCGTAGTTCAGATGGGCAATATGCGTATTGCAATAGCAAGGCCGCCGTATTCTGACGGCATAGAAATCTCGGTTGTAAGGCCAACAGCGAAGCTTACGCTTGACGATTACAAGCTTTCTGAGAAACTGAAGAAGCGTCTCGAAGGCAAAGCCGAAGGTATACTGCTCTCCGGCCCCCCAGGATCGGGAAAAAGCACTTTCGCCGCGTCATTGGCGGAGTTCTACGAAAGCAAAGGCAAGATAGTAAAGACCATGGAATCGCCGCGTGATCTTCAGGTGAGACCGGAAATAACGCAGTACACAAAATTGAAAGGAAGCTTTGAGAATACGGCAGACATGCTTCTGCTTGTTCGTCCGGATTATGTAATCTTTGATGAAGTCCGCAAGACCAACGACTTCCATGTTTTTTCGGACATGCGCCTTGCAGGCATAGGCATGATAGGCGTTGTGCATGCAACAGATCCGGTAAGCTCGGTTCAGCGTTTCATTGGCAGAGTTGAAATGGGCATGATACCGCATATCGTAGATACGGTCGTGTATATCAAGGACGGCAAGGTAGGCAAGATATATACCCTCTCACTCATAGTCAGGACGCCTACCGGCATGACGGAAGCCGATTTGGCAAGGCCGATAGTGGAAGTACGCGACTTTGAAAGCAATGCCCTTGAATATGAAATATACAGTTACGGTGAAGAGAACGTCATAATACCTGTCAAGGAAGAGGCAACTTCTGCAGTGCAAGAATTGGCTAAGAAACAAATTCTTGCAGAATTGCGCAAATACGACAGGAACGCAGAAGTCGAATTCCTTTCTGACAACAGCATAACGGCATACGTAGAGAACGATGTGATGGCAAGAATAATCGGCAAAGAAGGCCGCAACATCAAGGAACTTGAAGAAAAACTTGGCTTGAGGATAGACGTTTCTCCAAGAGTCGCCACTATGGGCAAGGAAGCCAAGTTTGTCTACGATGAATCGGGCGGATACATACTCTTTAACTTTAACGAGCGGCTTCAGGGCCATGTAGCGAATTTTCACGTTGACGGCGAGTATCTGTTCTCGGCGACCATAGGGAAAGGAGGAAGCGTCCGGGTTTCAAAAACAAGCGACACGGGCAAGGAACTAATGAAGGCATTGGTCAAGGGAAGCCTCACTACATTCGTGTAGCTCTTTAAAAACTTTACCTTCAAATATGAAATACAGAAAATAAATGAAACTCACTACATTCGTGTAGCTCTTTAAAAACCCACCGCTTTCAAGCGGTGGGTTTGCACATCGAATTCCCGTTGTTTCATCCGCCGTATTAATACGGCGGAATTCGATGTTTAAAGGTTTCTTTGAGATTTATTTCAGCAAGCTCGCGTAGCTCAGCTTGGACAGAGCACTTCCCTCCTAGAGGTGACCTGAGCCGCAAGGCGATGAAGATTCCTGGAGTGAGGAAGGGGTCGCGCGTTCAAATCGCGTCGCGGGCGTTTCAGTATTTGCCGAAAAAAGACCGTGTGTTGTGTCGGAGATTGATTATCCCCGCAAATCCGCTATTCACGCTTTGTTTAATAAATGGTTTTCTCACACAAGATGTTGCGTTTTGATAAATCTATGGCACAGCCTGTTGTGGCCATAAGGGATTATTTAAAGCGTGAATTCCACCGGTCTCGGACCGGTGGTGGGGTACGGGGTGGAACCCCGTCGTTCTAATTCATTGAAGAACAAAAAGGATGGGGAGCGAAATCGCCCTGCCATCGTTAATGCCAATTAGATGTAGGCAGGGCGATTTCTTAAAGGCTTCCCGGAGGGAAAAT
>Ga0209542_10000350_pt1 | contig 112646 bp, 120 predicted proteins | sample RifCSPhighO2_01_FD_184028 | JGI IMG/M metagenome (GOLD analysis project Ga0209542, IMG submission 184028) | Soil microbial communities from Rifle, Colorado - Rifle CSP2_plank highO2_0.1 (SPAdes) (version 2) | ecosystem: Environmental > Terrestrial > Deep subsurface > Rock core/Sediment ...
AAATGCCGTAGGATGGGGTCTCGGCTGTTTGGTAGCGGATGGTGTTGTTGCTCACAGTGGATGAAGCGTTCTGGAGGAAGAGTCCGTACACCTTGCTGTACTCAATGGTGTTGTTGGAGATTGTGGGAGATGAGTTGTTGAAGTCGCCTCCGTAGGTGTCGTCTCTGTAACCGGTGAATGTAATGTTGTTGTTTGTTGTTCCATTGGCGGTGAGTGTTCCGTTTACTTGAATACCTACATTATTGAGAAATTTGATTGTTGTGCCGGGTTCTACTGTGAGTGTTGCGCCTGCGCTAATCGTGAACCATACGCTGTCTATTTAGCGGGATGTACGGCGCGCCGTCGTCTGCGTAGAGCGTCCAGCCAGAAAGCGAGATGCTGTTCCCTGTTTTGTTGTACAACTCTACCCATTCGTCGCTCCTAGAGGTCTCGGTGCCGAAGTAGGAGAGTTCGTTGAGGACCACAGGATTCGCTTGGACAACAATCGTTTGCGTTGTTGTTGCCGAAGTGTTTCCTGTTGTATCAACTCCCGAAATAGAAATAGTGTGCGTACCCGAGGAAAATGAAAGAGCGGTTGTTGTTGCGGAAGTAGTAGAAAAAACGCCATCTACGGAGAGATTAAAATATGAAAAATCGCTGTCGCCAGAGCTCATAAGTGCGTAGAGCGAGGAACTCGAAAGCAAAAGGCACCCATCGGATGAAAGTGAACCGTCACATTCTGGAACGGACAGCGCTACAGCGGGTGGAGTTGTGTCCGACGGCTGGGATGGTTCGGAAGAACTGGATGAACTGCCCGACGAAGACGACGAGCCACCGCCACCAGCGCCAAAACCCGGATTCACTGGAACTGGAATCGGGTCATAAATCGGGTTGCCAGTCGGCTGTGGTTGCGGTTGATGTGTCGACGCGAGAGAATCCGATATTCTGATATTCTCAAGAATATCAGAGTATGACAGTTCTGTTGGTTTTGGAACCGGCTCTGATGTTCCAACATTCCTAGGAATGTAGGAAGGTTCAGGTAATTCCACTGGTGTGTGTGGAACAAAAATATCTTCTGTTTGTGTTTTAAGTGTTGTTGTAAGTTCGCTGATAGTCGTATAAATAGGAAGCGGCGGTGGCGTAATGTTCTCAATGACCAATGGTTCGCTGTCCAACGCGCTTCCGACCGCAGCAGACACCGTGTTTGCAAGCCCGCCGAACGCTTTTTGTAAATCAACAGGAAGAAGCGTCACTGCTGTTATGACAGCGACAGTCCCGACACTAACGCCAAAAATGAGCACCTTCATTTCGACATCACCATAGCACCATTACCCCACAAAAACAATGAAGGTGTCCACCGTTTATACACACGATATGCACTTACGGCTGGACGGATGCAGTGCGAGCGGTTTCGGGCGAGCCCTCTCTTTTTACTTCAATTTCATAGTAGCCGACGGCGACAATCATACCGAAGCTTACAACGACAATCGCCGCAAACCCACCCAGAAACCGCCAAAAAGATGAATGAAGAAGCAACCGCATCATTTGTCAAATATTATAACATAATAATACACAGGGACACCCAATGTCTAAATTGACGACATCGGGTGTCTACGAGAATTTTTATACATTCGCCACACGAGACCAGCGAAAATGGCGGCGATTAGTACGATGATGAGAATTACGGAGCGGGACGGAATACTTGATTCCGCGATTGCTGCCGATTGGGTTGATGTTGCTGAAGTCGTTGCGAACGGCGCGCCTTCGCCGATGTCAGTGGTGAGTTCAGCATCAAGTGTCTTCTCTATCGCAGGCGCGCGCGCCGCGGGCGCGGCAACCGTAATTGCCGCAGTGCTTACGCTCGCGAGTGCGTTGATATTTTGCGAGTTGAGCATAAACGACTCGTTTGCAACCGACACGGTCGCCGCGCCCGCGCGTTTTGCGCGAAACACCACCGTTCCAAACTCGCGAGTTCCCGTAAAACCACCGGGTAACCCAGCGGTTTTTATAACTGTCCCGTTTTCCATACTGTCAAAGCCCGATTGTGTAAGTGAAAACCATGACTCCGCGAATGTAAAAGAAATCGGCTCTACAATGTCTTGCTGGTACGCGAGCGCAGCTTTTACTGTAACAATCTTTTCCGCGCCCGCATCCGCGCTCACCGCAAGAGAGAATGTTTGCCCTTCTTCAATGGAAACAGAAGCCGGAGAAAAATTAACAGTCGCGGCATATAACACTATTGGGGAAAATAGTATAAATATAGAAATTAAATATTTTTTCATCCCGTTAGAAGCAGGAAACGCTTCGCATTTTTGTTTAAACATTCTTGCTGTATAAGTTAGTTGATAACACTTTATATATAATATATTTGGTCATCGCGTTTCCGTAGCGAAGCGGCTTCTAACGGGATTCAATTTTTATTTCCAATTCGCCATAAGCATATTAAAATCCAACACATCAATCGCGCCATCACGATTCAAGTCAATGGACGAATAAAATGGTCCCGACTGCCCTGCGCCCCACGCCGCGAAGAGCAGATTAAAATCAAGAATATCCACGCGCGCATCTCCATTTATATCGCCCACCAATGCGACGCCCGCGCCGCCGACCGGTCCGTTGCCGCCTGGATTTGCAGGCGCGTTTGCGCTCTCCGCATCCAATCCCGCAAAAGAAGTGAAGTGGTAGGTATGTATTTTTGTATCAGTTCCGTCCGAAATATAGCACTCACCGGGGAAAACCGGCGCGGACGGCGCATCATATGAGCCGGCGCATTGGTTTGCAATCTGCACCCAAACCGTTGAGCTTGCAGATTTGTACCCAACCGCTCCAACAACACCGGAAAGAATGATGGAAACAGGTTGGTCAAACAAAAGCGTCTCGGTCTCCGAGCCGACTTCAATAATCGTTCCGCCGAGCGAAAATCCTGTTGGAGCCGCACCTGAACGCGCCGCCGCGCGCGGCGGCGCTATGGTTCCGTTCCACCCCGACGGCGCGAGCACTGTCGCGCCGTCGGGAATTGACACATTCGCGGAAGAAAAATCCTGATTGGAAAGAAGCATCGGCTCTCCAGAAACGCCCGACTGAATTGCAACCGCTTTTTCCACCGACATAGATTGTCCTCCGACCATAACCGGCGCGGATAGATTAACTGCCGAGAGATTACCGCTCGTAAAAGATGCGAGTGTCTTTGTATTCCCGCCAATCACAATCTGCCCCGCGCTGGTCGTGCTGACCGAAGACGATATGTCAAGCACGGTTGCGTTTCCGAGTCGCAGAGAAGTTGTTTGATTTGGAAACGATGCCGCGCCGGCGCTTGCGGTAGAAAGGGTGGCGTTTTCAGAGCCGGCGTCAAAAATAGAGAGTAGATATTCAAAGGAAGAAATGGCGGATTCGGTATTTTGCGGATAACACGCGATTGCTTTTATCATTTGCGTTTTCTTTACAGAAATCGGCGCGGAATATACGGAGCCGCTTGAACAGGTTGGCGCAGTTCCGTCTTGTGTATAGTGAATACTTGACGCGCTAGCCGCCGAAAGCGCAACGCTTTGCACAGCACTGTATGTTCCAGCAACCGGCGCGGCAGAAGGCGTGAACGCCACAAAGTTATTTTCCACTGCGACACAGCCAGTGCTTGTCGCCGAAGTTCCTAGGGTGCAGAGTATTTCGGAAGCGGATGCAACGGAAAAGATAATCAGGTGCGCCGCCGCAATTACTACTGTTAGAAAAAACTTATTCATAACTAGTTGACGATAGTAATATCTAATGTACCGGAAATACCAGAGCCGTCCGTAGCAGTCGCTCGTACACGCATATTCCCAGAATCAACGGGCGTCAATAGACCGCTTGCACTTATCGTACCTCCACCATCAAGATTGAGCGCAAATTGCCCGCCTGGACAATTATTCGCAACATTGTCGCACTGAACAATCCATACGACCGCGCTATTGGTAGCATTTACCGGAAGAACTGATGCGAACATTTGTAGCGTATTTCCGAGGGATATTGATGTCGCGCTGCCTGCTCCGCTTACGGTAATACTCGTTACGAGTATCGGCACCACATTTACCGTGCGCGATGCTGTTGCGGTATTTCCGAGCGCGTCTGTTGCTGTGTATGAAATTATGTACGCGGCAATCGTTCCCGTATCTACCGAACCAGAAGAAGAAACGGAAACCGCACCATCTCGCGCGTCAAGCGCCGTCGCACCCGCATCCGTGTACGATGAGCCGATATTCACGCTGGCACTCGTCACGCCCGTAACAGTAATCACCGGCGCAGTCGTATCAACGGTAATAGTCGTGCCGAGATACCCTTCGGTTTCGTTCCCCACCGCGTCTCGCATCCGCACTTTCACGCGGTACGCTCCGTCCGAAAGTGTTCCCGCAGATAGGTCGCCTGTCCATGTCTTGCTGCAAGATGTCGTCCCGTCTTCGCATCCGGTTCCAGATTGGAACAATTTATATACAGCACTGTCGTCCTGCTTTTCAACTTTTAATGAAAGCCAGTTCACCGGCTCGCTTGCTGTCAGTGCAATTGCGACTGAGGTGGATGCGATATTTACGGCAACATTACTATCCACCCCATTGAGCGTAGAGTTCGCAATCGTTGGCGCAACTTTGTCTATATTCGCCACACTTGCCGTCGTGCTTCCTGTATTGTTCGCGACATCCGCAAAAAGGAAAATAAAGTTTCCGTTTTGCGAAAAGGTGGTCGTCGTTGCGCCTCCGTTGTTTGTTACCGTTACCGGCTCGCTTGGTTCAAGTGTTGCAACAACATCCGCATTGGTAGGCGTTGTCGTGCTGTAACTTACAGTCGCGGTTGGAGCAATGGTATCTTGCACAGTTACACTTCGCGTTACTGTGAGCGCGGCGTTCCCCGCCGCATCCGACACATTGTACGAAAGGATATACGAACCGATGGAAGTGGAAGAATTTATTGTTGTGCCGGACAAAACTATTCCCGCAGTCACGCTGCCGTCAATATTGTCCATTGCTGTCGCGCCCGCGTCCGTATATGCCGTACCGCGCTCGTGAATGACTGACGGGCTTCCTAACAGTGAGATAACGGGCGAGGTGGTATCGGGAGCGGTTGAGATGCCGAAACTGCCTGTATATGAGCCGCCGGCGGAGCCGGTTGGAATCTGCACCTCAACTGTAATCTGAATCTGCCGTCCAGGAGTAGAGGTGCTTAAATCAAAAGTGGGGTTCGTTATCGGCAATAAATTCATCACGCTCCCGTATGTATCTACGGCATTAACCCCAATCGCGCCACCGGCACTCGTCGAATTGGAGGATTGCGCCGAGTAAAAGCGAACATTTCCGACAGGAGAAATTGCGCTGTTTACCTTTGTCCAATTTCCAAACTTCATCTGCAATACCGGCTCGTCTGTCGGAACCGTAAGAGCAAACACCCACTTCCAACCATGCGCGAAATTATTGTCCGCTTGCGCGTATGTCTTTTCCGCAGAAACGGCGGTAATGCCGAGCGTTCCGTCCGCATACGCGATAGGCGCATACGCAAGCGCGATAAAAACAGAAAACAAAAAAAGGAGATTACGGTGCATGTACCGCCAATGCTACTCCTCTCATTTTCTCTGTCAAATCTTGAATTTTTACAAAAAACCAGTACAGCAAACGGCTTACAATAGCCAGTATAAACCGTCTGTTACGAAATATATGATATACTTTATCTAATGAAAACCTTACAACAATTTTCCACGCCGATTTTAATGCCCGTGCTTTTTCCGAACACCGAAAGGGCATACAGAAATAAAGTGCTGTATGGCGACTGCATCGCGGAAATGCGCGGGATGCCGGGTGGTTTCGTTGATTTGATAATTACAGACCCGCCATTTGCTATTGATTTTGGAGCACAACGAAGCAACTACAACCGAAAAGGTGGGCGTGTGCTGGAGGGTTACAATGAGATTTCTGCGAATGATTATCTCAATTTTACTCGCCAATGGATAACACAGTCCTTTCGCGTTCTAAAAGAAAACGGCTCAATGTATGTGTTTTCCGGTTGGAATAATCTCAAAGACATACTGACTGCGCTGGACGAAGCCGGCTTTACCACCGTCAATCATATTATATGGAAATACCAATTTGGCGTGGTAACGAAAATAAAATATGTTACTTCGCATTACCATTGTCTCTTTGTGGTGAAAAATAAAAAGAAGTGGAAGTTTAACTCATTTTCGCGTTTCTCAAAAGAACAGAGAACGGAACAAGGTGGGAGCGCACACTATAAAGACAAAGAGGATGTGTGGTATATTCCGCGCGAATATTGGAATGGAGACGAGAAAACTCCTACAAAACTACCCGCAGAAGTGATACGAAAAATACTTACCTATTCTAGCGATGAAAACGATTTAATTATGGACCCTTTTCTTGGTTCGGGGCAGGTTGCGGTTGTTGCAAAAGAAATGAAACGGGCGTATCTTGGTGTGGAAATAGTCCCGGAATATCATGATTTCATTATGCGGCGTTTGAACTCTGGTCAATATCGCATCAAATCAAAAAAATAACTATGTCGTCTTTCCAAATCCAACGAGATATATTTCGCGCGTGGAGCAGTGCTGTAAGCGCAGATGCGGAATTAAAAACGCATCTTGAAAATGCTATACGCCGTGTGCTGACGGAATATGATACTGCGGTTTTTGAGAACCGCTTTATTGTCGGCGGAGTTATTGAATACATTGTGCTCGCGGCGATAAACGGCTCTGATGTTGTGAAAGGAAAACATGTCGGCGGCACAAAAAAGGGCGTTGATGTGTGTATAGACACTTTTCGCGGCAAGCCGTGCGCGGCGGAGATCTCCATTAAATATTCTTCCTCGGGTGACATTCGTATGATTAACACGCTCGGTGTAAGTACGGATGCACATTGGAACGAGGCGACACTCTTTGTTCTGCCGGAAATTGGCATCGTGTATGCAGATGCCGCACAAATTCCAAAGTCAGCAATTGTCCGAATGAAAGACGCGATTAGCGTATCGCGGAAAGCAATCTTAAAACATGCGCAAAAGAACAAGGAATTTGTGCTTCAAGTAACCATTCCCGCAAAAACAGAAATAGCGAAACAAAAGAATCCAAAAACCGCGAGCGAAGACATCGCGCGAGCGATTATTCGGCAATTTGCGCGGCTGAAGTTATAAGAGTTATCCACATCTTACACTTGTTTTTATAAAATTCTTTCTTTATATTTGGCATTAGGTGGCGGACTACTTTGTGAAAATTGTTCGAAAAAACAGTGCCGCTTTATGCGACCCACTGTCTCGCTAAGAGAAATCTTCCACAGGTTTTTGGTCTATAGTACTGATAAAAGACGCGGAAGAGTGTTTGATACGATTAACAGAAATGAAAACAGATACTACTTAACTGCACACATAATTCCGGCTTAAAAGTACACCTACTGCAAAACCACCGTCCGACGGCTGGTGGTTTTGTTTTAATGCACGAAAGCGAAGGAATGTGCTTTTGCGGAACGGCGAGGAGCCGAGCGGGCATGGTGTCTCCCGTAGGGAGACGAGCGAGGCGAGCGGATAAGAAAAAATCCCCCGCTGGGGGATTTTTCCGGTTCCGCAAAAGCAGCATTCCGAGTATACATTATTTTCCAAACACTTCCTGCACCCTCACCCTTGTTTTTGGTCCGAAGTTTCCATATCCAACATCTCCTGGATTTGCAACGCCGTACTTCACTTGGAACTTCTGAATTGCTTTTGTTGTGAGAGAGCCGAAATACATCGTCTCGTTTCCGATAGAACCGACTCCTGACTCCGCAATGCGCGTATCGGGGTCGGAATTGAGCAGTTGTTGCAAGCGCTTGACATCAGCGTGGCTTGTTTTGGGAGAGAGTACACGGATAAAAACAGCAGAAACAGAAAGAGCGGGGGTTGTTTGTGTTACAGGAGCCGCCACTACAGAAACTATTGCCGCTGGCGTAACTGTTATTCCAACATTCTGCGCTACGGTAGAAGGCGGAGTTGGATTATTGAGCGATGCCGGAGTAATTCCCCCGCCGCCAGAAGATGAACTAGAAGAGGAGGACGAAACGACGGCACTTGTCGCGCTCGTACCGCAGGTAGATGTTTGAGGCGTTATGCTAACAGTAACTGGTATAAGACCAGAAAAAGTATGCCCTAATGTTGACGCAGAGCCGCTACATTCATTGGTTGTAATGTATTGAGTACCTGCATTTGTTGACAGCACTCTTCGGTCAGAGGACACAACTTTCAGAGAAGAATCGCCACCTGTGGACAATGTAAAGGAAAAACTGCTGGTATCAACCGTAATGGATTCCACAACATCACTTGAGCCAGAAACGGTTAAGGAAATGCCACCAACGCTTATGACGGCGTCAGTCGTAAGCGATACATCGTTAAATGTCGCGAACGCAAGCACGGGGGCAAAAATAAGTAACCCGGCGAGAAAAAAAATTCTCTTCATAAAGATTCAACAAGAATGTGTTATTTAATGGCCATCCAATACCACTCACGCGACGCTGGAGTTATGCCTCCCGTCGTCGTTGCGTTCACGACGGTTACTTGAATAATGTTATCGGCGGTAGAAGACGCGCCGGTAAAAATAAGCCCAAGTTCAAGTTGCTGCGGAGTGACAAACACTTTGTCGGTCTGCGTTACGCCTTTTGCACTTGTGCAGTTGGTGCTCAGCCCAGATGTGGTTACCACGGCGCCTGGATTATAAGTACACACGCCAAAGCGGATTTGGTTCACCGGAGAACCGTCTATACCAACAATCGCTCCTCTGCTTGAAGTGGTCGTACCGGTAACGCCAAGCGCAACAAACGGAGTTGTTGACCCAATACCCACTAAACCGGCATTCGTAACAATGAGATCTGTTTTTGTAGAAGATCCAACAACGAACCCAGGACCACTTACTTGGTCGGGATTCACTGAAAAGAGCGCCCACGGAGTCGTGGTCGCTACACCCAAAAATCCGCCTGCGGAAGTGATAGTTGTGGTCGCGCTTCCAGTACCCAAGTTGAGAGTGGCGCCGTAAATGTCAAAGTCAGTATCCAAGCCAAGCGAGGTGCTGAGCGCAGTCAAGGTAGAAGTGGCACTTCCTGTTCCAACGCGAAGCTCGCGACCGTACAGGTCTATATCAGTATCAAAACCAATAGCGGTGGTGCTGAGAGCACTCAAAGTAGTTGTTGCGCTTCCTGTACCCACTCGCAGTTCACGACCATATATATACGCATCATCTTGAAAATGAGCGGCTCCGGTAACGGTGATGGTCCCGCCAGTGTTTATATTAGTGCTAATGGTGGTCGCCGCATCAGTTACACCAACAACAAGAAGTGCGGTTGCGATAACGGAAAAAACGACCGAAAAAAACATTTCTCGGTTTGTGCGAAGCACGACAAATATCTTTGACATATTTTAATGTACAAATGTACGATAGTTTGCTGATAAGGTTAGTAGAATTGTACCACAGCCATCCATCCAAAATTATTGCGAGGTGTGGATAACTTTAACTTTTTTTTCCAGTTCTTCTCGTTCGCGAATCAGCCATAAAATGCGCTCAGATTTGTCTTTTTGTCCAATACGCGCGTATGCGTCGGCAAGGCGGCTTTCAAGCGGTTCTGTCGTGCCGAAGATGCGAATGAGATATGTTTCTGCTTCGGTAACTTTCCCCGCGTAAATAAGCGCAACTGCGTATAATTTCTTTGACTCTTCGTCTTGATTTTCCGGCAAGAGTTCCGCGGCAAACTTAAAAACTTCCGCAGCTTTATCAAATTGCTTAAGATTGAGATAACTCGTGCCAAGTTCGTATAGGATTGGCTGTTTGCGTGGAGAAAGCGCGAGCGCCTGCTCAATAATCGGAATGGCGATTTCGTACTGCCTGTATATATTGAGCAAAACACCGAGCCGCATAGCGTAGCGCGGGTCTTTGGGAGATTGTTCAATCTGTTTTGCGAGTTCTGATGCGGCCAGCGTGAGAAGTTTCGCGCGAGAATCATCGCGGAGCGGCGCATCGCGCACATCAACTGCAAATTGCATAAGCATCTCGCGCGCTTCGGGGGTTGCAAAGGTGCGCAAGGAAATTGCGCGCGTGAAAAAAGCGAGCCGCGTCTCTAGTACTGGCGAGGGATTCCGAAGTCCTTCATTGATGAGATGGGCAGCATAAGCGGGTTTGGCGATGGTGAAATAAAAGATAAATAAAAAAGCTGTTACAAAGAGAACAATGAGCGAACTTCGGCAAGCGCGTTTTGCAAAAGGGGGGGTGGATTGCAAGACGGCTTGCCTTCGTTCACTAAATCGCCACTCTGCATACGCCAAAAACGCGAAAAATAAAATTGACGCCGTAACAGTGTCAAAAGAAAACACATTGAATGCAGCATAGCCGGCGAACATTCCTGATAGCGTTACTTTTTCCCACGGAGAAAAAGGAGAATCGCGGTGCCACACGGCGTGTGCGAGCCCAAACCACAACGCAAGGTATGCAAGCAAGCCGATGCTCCCCGCCTGTACCAGCCAATCAAGATATGTGTTGTGCGCGCGGTCAAACCATTGTTCTCGCCCGTAAAGGCGCGGGTCGTAATACTTCACAAACACATGGCGAAAGCCCTCCGGTCCCCAGCCAAAAAGTGGTTGTTCGCGCGCACCTTGAAGCGCGATATTCCATGACAAAAATCGCGCTTCTGCGTCTTGCCCGGTGAGCGAAATAGAAAGAATACGGCCGAGAAGCGGGTGCGAAACAGCCGACGGAATCTGCTTAAGCGCAATAAACGCGCCTGTAAAAAGCGCGATGCACGCAAGAGAAATAACGCAAAATCTTTTTATGCTTATGCTTTCCATTCGTTGAAAAAACGCCGCGATTCCCGAAATTAACAGCGCGAACGGAAGCGCTACAAACGCGCTCCGTGTTGCGGACGCGAGCATTAAAAAGAGAAACGGCACCGCGCAAGAAAGATATGCGAGTCGCGCGCGCACTGCAAGAAAAAACGCCAATCCCGCGGATAACAGCATATATGCGGCAAAAAACGATGCATTGCCGAATGTCCCGTCAATGCGCACGCCGCCTTGATGTATCGCCAAAACTCCGAGTAGTTGTAAAACCGCGACAAAAGAAACAGCAAGTGCCGTTCCGAGAGAAATATGAAAAAAAATCTTCCAATGGCGCGCGTCCAAAAGTCCGCGCGCGGAAAAGAAAAACGCGGCGAGGAATAATACGGAAATAAGCCCGTCCATCCGTTCAAGCGAAGACCAAAACGCAAAATACGGATTCGGAGAAAGCGCCGTTCCGATGCCAACTAGTGCGATAAACGATAAAATCGCCACGGATAAAAACGATTTGTGCGGACGGTACTGCTCCGGCTTATAAAACCATAAAACGAGCCACGCCGCGAACGCTACAAGCACAAGCGCGCGGAAGAAGAAATTTCTTCCGCTCATATACGGGAAAAGAAACCCTAGATAGACCATAAGCGGCGCGAGTGGAACTAGAAAAAGTGCGCCGGCACCTGCGCGAGATAAGAGGTGAGTATTCATCGCTTAAGTTTTTCCAATTGCTCTAATTTTTGCTGAAATGTTTTATTGTTCGGTTCACGCTCAAGACGCCTCATAATCAGCGTAATCGCATCACTGATACGGCCAACGGTTTCGTACGCAGTAACGAGCCGCACATCATCGGAAGAATTTTGCGCATACGACGGCGTCGCTAATACTTTTTGTTCGGTTTCTTTATCGCCGGCATATATAAGGACGGATGCATACACAATAACTGCTTCGTGATTGTTGGGATTCAACAGATATGCATCTCTGAAATATGCCGCGGCATCTTCAAGTTTCCCAGCATTAAACCGATTAGTGCCTATCTGAAAGAGAAGCATTTGCTTTTTAGGCGAGCGCGCGAGACCCTCTTTCCAATAGGGAAATCCTTGTTCATATAAGTGGAAAGCGTCAAGCAACGCTCCCATAAAAGTATAGTAACGAGCGTCAGCGGGGCGTTTTTTGATTTCTTTGTCCAACTCGCTTGCGGCGAGAGCTAAAAATTCCTGCTTGACGGCGACCGGAACATCGGCAATTTGGGCGACCGCAGTCGTTACTTGCGCAAGTTGTTCCCGTATTTCCGCAGTTGCAAACGAGTTGAGCGCGAGCGCCCTGCGGAAAATTGCTAGATTTTCCAGAGGTCCGTCGGGATGAGGATGAAGCGCATTAAGAAGCATGGCTCCTGCATACGCAGGCCGCGCATTAAACCAATAGAGCGACACCGAAAGTATTATCAAAACGGTCGGCGCGAATGCGCGCGCCAGCGCGCCATTCTGAAGAATAGCGGTTGTTGAAAAGAGAGGAGCCGCCCCTTCTGTTTCGCGAAAATGTATGTAGGCAAGAAGCATACACAACAAGAAATAACTCACACCGTTGTCAAACACAAATATGCTGTTGACTGCGTACGCCGCGCCAAAACCGGCGAAGAGCGCGCGCTCCGCAGGAGAAAATCTATCTCTGCGAAAAACGGCGCGGCCTGCGGAAATCCAAAGAGCAAGATATGCAAGAAACCCGAATATGCCCGCCGCCACCAGCCAATCCAAATAAGTGTTATGCGCGCGGTCAAACCATTGTTCCCTGCCATACAAGCTCGGGTCATAGTGTTTGCTGAATGGGAAACTGAAACCCTCCTGCCCCCAGCCAAAAAGCGGCCGTTCCGCGAATCCTTTTAGGGCAATGTTCCATATCGTGAACCGCGCAGCGGCATCATCATTTACGAAAGAGATTGAAAGAATGCGACCGAACATAGGGTGATTGCGGAGTACGGTTATTTCGCGCGCCGCAAAAAACCCGCCAACAGCGAGCGCTGCGAGAACGAGACCGACTGCTCCAACCATCCGCGTGCGCCGCGGCGCGGCGCGCGAAAATACAAGAAAAAGGGAAGAAACGACAAACGCCGCGAAAAGCCCAAGAACGATACTGCGAGTCGCGGAAAGAAATACAAGTACAACATTACCGAACGCAAGTGCCGCGAAACAGCCAATCAGCCATACGCTTCTGCCTTCTTTGCGTGCATTATACGCGGCAAGAATGGAGAAAAATATATGAAAAAGAGCATAGACACCTAGATAAATAGCATTACCGAGAGTTGCGTCTACGCGCACCCCGCCCTGGTTAATAGAAAGAATACCCGAGAATTGAAGCAATGCGTAACCGAGAATAAAAACATTGACGCCAAGCGACCCGAGGACAAACCTCCGCCAATCGGCGGCGCGAAAGACGCTTCCTGCTACCAGAAACGCAAGCGCAAAATGCGCTATGCCGATAAATCCTTCCATCCGTTCAAAGTTTGACCAGAAGCTTTTATATGGGTCTTCCGCAAGAATAACAGAAACGCCAAGTGCCGCGACAAAAAACAAAATACTCCACATAAGCCATGATTTCCTGGGGCGGTATGATGGATTACGAAACGCCAATACAAGCCACGCTGCAAATGCAATCTCAATAAGAATCCGAAATGCAAAATTCTTTCCGCTGATAAACGGGAAGAAGAGTTCTCCCGAAACATAAAGCGGAACGAGAAGAGCCGCAAACAGCGCGCCGAGCGAGGTGAAGCGAAGGACTTTTTCAAAAGAAATAGCCATACTATTTTATGTTCGCACGCGCGGCGGCGCGAAGCCCGATAATCTGGTTAATAATCGCTTCTGTATTGGGGTACGCCTCTGCAACGGCAAGCGCGTCATCATACAGAGCAACCGCATCCGTAAAACGCCCCGCTTTTTCATATCGTTCGGCAAGTACTACGCGCAGGTCAATAGAGCCGCTTTGTGAAATACCCGCTTTGAGTGCTTCTTCCCATAGATTTGTTTTTGTTTTGTAAGAATAGACATACAACTCATAAAGTCCTCGGTGCCACGCGCTCTGCGTCGGGTCCAATGCAATCGCTTTATTGTATTCGGCCTCCGATTTTGGAAAATCTTTCAGATACAAATGGTAAAGAGAGCCGAGATTGCCGTGCGGCACCGGCTGGTCAGGCCACAGCGCGGCGACATAGAACCAGGCATCGCTCGCGCCTTTGTATTCTTCCAACTGCTTGAGCGATGTGCCGACCGTGAGCCAATCATTGTAACTCTTAGGGTCGTCGCGGAGCGCGTCGCGCGCTTTTGTAAGATTAGAAAACACAAGTTTTTCATAATCGTTTTTTGGAACAATATCGGCAATAAGCGCATTAACATCCGGCGCCTTCGGGCGAGCGGAGTCATTCGGAAGCGGCTCAGGTGTAACGATATATCCGCCACCAGATGAATCTGTAATGTGTACATCTGGGATAGTAGAAGACGCAAATGGCGTAGTGCTAGAAGTTCCAGCAGGTTCGTCGGTTTCTTTTTGCAACAGCACATACTGCACAAGAGCCGAGATACCTAATATAGCGACTATACTCATTATTTTCCAATACATAATGTGTATCAGTATATCTGTTTTTCTAGAAAAAAACAATTTCACCAAAACGAAAACCCCCACACTTGATAGCATCAAGTGTGGGGGTGGCCTCCAGCCCCTTGAGAAAGGGGCTGGACACAAGTTGGCCTATTTCGTTTAGAGCGCTTTGTCGCTTATGGTCTGCGGAGTAAGGTTGCTCGCCGGGAGTCCTGATACGCCGTAGCCGTTCAAGTAGTCGTTCGCATTCCAGCTCGTAATCGTTGTTGTTGAGAACGGACTCCAGATGAAGTTATTGGAGTCAGTTGCTGGGAAGGTCGGCTCCGTGAAGAAGGTTGAGGTCGCAAGGAAGGAATTAGAAGTTACTCCACTACCTCCTGCTGGCGCTGAAGTTGCGATTGCATAAGGCAGAATGTTTGAGTAGAACCTGGCATCGCCTTGGAGTTGGGTCGTAACCGAGTAGGTCGTACCCGCGCCAGAGAGCGATACATCTCCGATAACCTCAAAGTACCTTGAGCCGCCTGATGGAATTTCAATCGTCGTGGATGCGTTTGCCGCAGTTGCCGCGCCGATTTTGAATTCCGTATCTGAGCTTGCCCATACACTGTCAAGTGGTTGGTCGTTCGCCTGCATCGTGCCGTCGGTCTGAATGCCGCTTGCTAGCACTGAATAGGCGGAATCGGTGTAGACCTTCACATTGATGTTGTCCAGAAGGTCAATAATCGTTGTGGCTGATGAAGTTGAGAACCGGAAGGTCAATTGGCTCACGCCGACAGGACCCTTCGGAGATGCTGTAACGCTGAAGCGATACAGAGGTTTGTCTGATGCACCCGTAAGCGAAGTGCCTGTCGGGAGCGAGATAAACTTCACCGTCGGTACCGATTTCACAACGCGGAAGCCCGAAGCCGCAGTATCAGCACTCGTTCCTGTAACTTTCGTGCCGCTCTGCGAACCGGTGCCCTTTATACCGCCGAAGGTGCCGCGCGCATTCTCGTAATCAACTCTAACGAACGCGCCTGGAGTGCCTGCTTGGCTGGTTCCTTGCGCCGAGAGGTCAACTTTTACCGTGATGTCCTTGTACTCATCTTTCGGAACAATGAACTCTTTGCAGCCAGCGCAGGTAGAAACTGTCGTAGAAGCTGTATTGAAGTACGCGCTTGTTACGAAGGTTGCCTCGCCGACTTTGTCTACGCCGTCCCAGAGAGTTACTTTACCGCCCGCCAAATCAGAAAGGGAGCTGGAAGCGGCGTTCACATCTGCTGCCGCGAGCGAGAGCGCAAGGTCGTCAATGCGCACCGCTTCGTTGGTCGCCCGAACGCGCAAGATGCTTGCGACATAGTCGGTCGTTCCTGCTGACGCGAGCGTGTATGACGGGCTTTGGCCGGAAAGCTCAACTGTGAGCGAACCGCTGCTCGTTATGGTAATCGTCTGTCCAGCTGAAGTGTTCTCCGTTACCGTTACCGATGAACCGGAAACCTTTCCAGTCGCCGTCGGAGACGAAGCGTCGTTGTAGCCGAACGAGAATGAGCCCGAGGTAATTGAAGACGGGATGTTGCACTTTACCGCAAGCGTTAACACTGTTCCCTTCGGAACTGTTATCTGGGAATCAAAGGTAAAGCTCTTGGAATTGTCGTCGCCTGACGGGTCAACCGTGTTCGTACCCGAAGTGAGTTGAACTGAACCGTTGTACAGGTTGCAACTCGTTACATTGGTAGTACCGGACACCAATTCATAGTCAAGCGGAAGAGCGTTCATAGACACATCTTCGCCTGAATCAATTGCGGACAATTGAATGTTCGCAAAGGTGAACTGCTGTGCACCCGCAACAATCGTCTGCGCCGCCGGCTGTGAAGAAACGCTGATCGCAAGCGATGCGGTCTTCACGGTCATTGTGCTGAGCGCAACGGATGATGTGGTCATTGACGATGTTGAAATCGTCTTACCCGTTACTTGTCCTGTTACGGTCGTCCAAGCTGTTGAAGGTACAAATGTTACGGCAACCGTTCCATTTGAACCGAAGCCCGAGCCAACCTTACCTTTAAGTGTGTAGGCCTTCTTACCAACACTATAAAGAATAGTGTCAGCTAAGGTTAGAGTTCCTGTGTGTCCTACATCTGAAGGACCAGCAACGACGGTGCCGTTTTCGTCAACAAGCGTTACATTGGTGATTTGTGCATCTCCGCCCGCAGTTGCGGTGCCGGTCGTCGTAAAGGTGAAAGCGCTGGATGCAACTGTAATCGGCTCACCTTTTATGTCAACCGTAAAGCCGCCTAGTGCTTGGTTTGCAAGTGTAACAGCAATGTTGGTTGCTGAAACCGAAGTGGCATTTTCAACCGTCAGAGAACCTGTATCAACCGTTACCGTTTTTCCCGGGTACCAGATTACGCCTGCCGTAAAGCCCGTGCCTGATGTGGCGGGCGTAATGCCGTACTTATACCGTTCGCCGGTAATGTAGATGTCGGTTGTTTTTTCAACATTGAACGCAATAGTGCGTCCAGAGCCACCGACAATATCTGCTTTCACGGAAAGCTCCTTGTTGAGACCTTTTGCAACAACAATGCCGGTTCCGAATGTTGATGTGTAATACTTGCCGTCTGAAGAAATCGTGGCTGCGTATTCAGTACCGTCAACAATTGTCTTCACATTTGCAAGGTCGGATGCGCCAACGGAAGACGCCTGATTCCAACGAATGGAATGAATGCGGATGTCTTCCTGCGAACCGGCAGTAACTCGGATAGACGAGAAAGTGTACCCTGTTACGCCGACATTCTTGTTAACTGCCGCATTCGGGTCAAGCGGACCGCGCTCGTTCGTTACAGAACCAAGCGCAAGCGTTGAGTTGACCGTATGCGATGCGCCTGAAATCGGTAGCGAGCCCGATACTGTCGCCGAGGTGTTCACCGCAAGCAGTTTAATGCTTGAGATTTCGCCGGCGCGCGCATCGTTGTTTGCCGCCATGTTGCCGGCAATCGTCATCATTTTGGAAGTGCCCGCTTTCACCGTGAATGCTTCGCCGAGCGTTGCTTGGTGATTGGAATTGAAGGTTTTGGAAACACCAACTTGCGTGCCGTTCTCATCAAGGAGAATAACGCCGGAGAATATCGCATCTCCCGCCAAAGTTGAGTGCTCAATCGTCAAGTTGCTCACCACAACATCGCTTGAGCCAGCGGTGAGGGTGAATTTGGTAAACGGAACGCGCGCTGCGTTTTCAGGCGCAAGACCTGCCGCCGGCTGTTCCGTTGAAGATACAACAAGCCCCGTTCCCGCAGGAACCGTGACAACCGGAGATGTCCCTGGTGTCGTGCCTGGCGTAGTTATTGGCGTGCCGCCCGTCATTGAATTAACACTGGCACGAGTGGCAGGACCGAAATATCCGACTGCCGGGGAAATACCCTGTGCCGCCTGATATTTTGCGAGAGCCGCCCGAGTTGCCGGACCGAAATACATTGATTCGTTCCCAGCTGAACCCGGACCCGAAGAAGCCACAGTGTATCCCTTACCGTTAAGGAATTGCTGAAGCGCCTTCACATCACTACCGGTAGAACCGACAGTGAGGTTTTTGGTAAATGTCGTGCTTACGGTAGTAGAAGGTGATGAGACCGCTGTGCGCGCCTGTGCCGCTTTGTCAGGAGCAATGATGCCCAAGCTGATGAAAAGTTCCACCAGGTCTTTGAGCGTCAAGCTTTGCGCGCTCGCTGTTTGAGCGAACGCACCCGCAAAGAGAACCGCCGCCACTCCCACACCCACAAGTCCTACTGCAAGCCATTTTGTCTTGGATGTAATAATGGTATCCATAAATAAAGCTAAAAATTAATACTAAGGGATAATTTGCTTTTCGGTATTTATTAATAAAAAAACAATAATGCCGAAAAACAAACTACGATTTTTTCTATAAACCGCAACTGCGGAGCGCGCGCGTTCGACGCGCACACGCTCAAAGCGGTTTGGCACCCAGTATCACTTTTTTATAAAAAAAATGATGCGGGTCCAACGCCCTTTTTCTTTGGTTTCTGTCATCGCCAACAGAAACAAAAAGGGATTGTTGGTAAGGTGAATAATTACTACTTTCGTAACAAGCATGTGCGCAATGTCGTTTTAATGGTATATGGCGCAATGCAACTTTGTCTATCTTACCTGTGTACTATTAAATTGTCAAAGGGCTGATAAAACATTATAAGACGCATAGTTTTTATGCGCAAAATATATGTGTGGATAACTAAAGGTTTCTTGTAGAAACCCGCGTGAATCCACATCGATAAGTATCGCATATACACAAAAAATGGTCAATTATTTAACTCATTTTCCATCAAATAATAGAAGCGGCTGAACAAAAGAATAAGCACTCCACCTTTTTTCTCCCTCTTTTTTTAACACGCCCTTATCGGACAATTCGTATAAATCCCGCTGAAGTGTTTTCTCACCGCAGTCCTTTATAAAGGACATTAACTCACGAATTGTTAACTTCTTTTTGTCCTTTAGAATATCCATAATTGATTTCTGGCGAGTGATGCGCAGTTTTGACCTTATGTCTTCTATGTTTCTTGTTCTTTTATTTCTTTTACGAACGCTTACATTGTCTTGTCCTTTATGTTTATAAAAGACATTTTGTATGTTATCAGAATCCTGTATAGGACTTATTAAAACATCTTCAGTGTTTCTAACGGACAACCTCCGCATAAGACGGGGTCTTCCGCGCGCAGGTTTGTGCCGAAAAGACGCCTCTTTATTTTTTGCAAGCGGAAGATTTTCAATATCGTCCTTGCGCATCACAAAGATTCTCTCATTAAAAATGGGGAAAAAGCTTTGTATTTCCCTCTTTAGAAGCGCAACATTCGCTTCAGAAATAACGCCGCCCTCTTCTCCTACATTCAACAGAGATACAATACCGGAGAGACACCCTAAAAAGTCCGCGCGGTACAAACGAATATTCACTTGATTTACTTCACTTTTTATAAAGGACATTAACTTATCAATTAATTCAGTTGAGATTGTCCGTAATCTCCATTTTAACGGCTCACTGTCCGATAGAAAATTTGTTATTAGGTATATAGCGCGAACAAAGTTTTCTACCTTTTTAACAAGGAAAATCAAGTACTCTCCGCCTATAAAGGACATATCGGGATATTCTGTCTTTTTATAAAGGACATTTGTATTTCTTCTAATGTCCTTTATGCTCTTTTTATACATATATGAATGTCGTTTATAAAATCTAACGGACATTTATAAAGGACATTTGTATTATACATAAAAGACATTTGTTCTTTCAAGCGTTTTTTGCGATGGGAAACAGAAGGGTGAGCAAGGCAAGGTGCTTCTCTTTAATCTCCTCCTCAGTTGAGGAGGGGATTTTGGAACATATACAAAATGTTGACGCGATAAACGGTGTAGTGTATATTCTTTACTGGACAGTTTTGTGTAATGAAGAAAGTGGACGCTATGAAGAATAATCGAAAAAACATAAAAGATGCCTTTAGCATAGCAATTGCGGTGATAAGGAAACCGAAAATGTTTTTGCTGCTTTTATTGGGTTGTCTTTTATTCCTCTCTTTTGAGGGAACACTGTGGACACTACCTGCGTTTGCGGCAATACTCTTTGTTTTAGTGTTCTGGATAAGTTACGAGGAGGTTTGTAAATCAAACGAAAAAAAATGCTACAAATAAACTGATGTTACAGAAACCGCCATACATCTTTTGCGAACGGCGGTTTTTCTTTTGTGTTATATTTAAATCTCCTCATTAATTGAGGAGGAGTACCCAGCACTTTCTTTAGAAAGTGCTGGGGGAGGTGGTGGTGTTTTTCCCGAACCCACCCTTCCTATTCGTCCGCATTAGACGGACTCAAGTACTCCCCCTCAACTGAGTGGGAGATTTGGAAACAAATTAAATATGCTACTATTATTTACATCATGGCTAAACGAAAAAAAGAAACTGATCCGTGGATTAAACCGGCAATAGGTCGCAGGGTTGGCGCGATAATTCTTTTTGCACTCGCTCTTTTTGCAGTGCTCGCGGGAATCGGAAAAGCGGGATTTGTAGGCACTCTCCTGCTCGGCACTTTTGAGGCGTTTTTAGGAAGGGCGTATTTCCTATTCCCGCTCGCGCTTCTATATGGCGCAATCACGATATTCCGCTCAAGCGAAGACAGTAAAAAGATTTCTTTTGTTAAAACAGTGGGCGTACTGCTTTTTATCGCGGCAACACTTGGGCTCACCGAGCTCGTACTCCCGTCGCGCGGCGGGCTCGCCGGAGCTGGAATCGCAGACGCGTTCGTATCTTTGTTTGACCGCTACGCGAGTATTGTGCTTCTTGGCGCAATCGCGCTCGTAACGCTCTCGCTCGCCTTTAATGTGCGCATTTCGCTCTCCCCGCTTACGCGCGTATGGAATTTTATCGCGCGCTTCGCGCGTCCTCCAATAAAAATACACGGTGAAGAAGATACTGATGTTGTAGAAGAAGATAATATAAATGAAACTGAAAAAGAAAATCCTGAAACCGAAAATGAGACGACTAGCGAGCAAACACCTAATCTTGTTGCAGAAGCGGAAGAAGCCGCATGGGAACCTAAGAAAAAAATGCGTGTGCGCTTCGGAGCGTACGAGCCACCGCCGCTTTCAATGCTTGAGCGTGATCACGGCAAACCAGATGTTGGAGACATCAAAGCAAATTCCAATATTATTAAGCGTACGCTCCGCAACTTTGGCATTGATGTTGAAATGGATGAGGTGTCTATTGGACCATCGGTAACTCGTTACGCACTAAAACCAGCCGAGGGAGTAAAGTTGACTGGAATAGTCGCGCGGCAAAACGACCTTGCGCTCGCGCTTGCCGCACACTCCATTCGCATTGAAGCGCCGATTCCGGGCCGCTCGCTCGTCGGCATTGAGATTCCGAACACCGCGCGCGCGACCGTGCGGCTCGGAAACCTTCTTGGGAGCGAAGAGTTTGCGAGTGCGGAAAAACAACTTTTCTTCGCGCTTGGGAAAAGCGTCGCAGGTAAACTCCACTTCGCCAACCTTGCAAAAATGCCTCACCTTCTTATCGCCGGAGCGACTGGCTCGGGAAAATCCGTCGCCATACATACTCTTATCGCGTCGCTACTCTATCGCAATTCTCCCGAACAACTCCGCTTTATTTTTATTGACCCGAAGCGCGTTGAATTAACGCTTTACAACGGCATACCCCATCTCCTAACTCCAGTTATTACGGATGCAAAGAAAGCTATACAAGCCCTGCGCTGGACCGCGAAAGAAATGGATAGACGCTACGACATTTTGGAACAAGAATCGGTCCGCGACATTGATTCGTATCATAAAAACATATTTCTACCCGCGCCCGAAAAGCAGGACCCGCTTCCCTTCCTCGTTGTTGTGATTGATGAACTTGCAGACATTATGTCTTCGTACCCGCGCGAGCTGGAAGCCGCCGTGGTGCGCCTCGCGCAAATGAGCCGCGCGGTCGGTATACATCTCGTGCTATCCACTCAGCGTCCGTCGGTCAATGTAATCACAGGTCTCATAAAAGCAAACATTCCTTCCCGTATTGCCCTGCAGGTCGTTTCGCAAATTGACTCGCGAACCATTTTAGACACAGGAGGCGCGGAAAAACTGCTCGGAAGCGGCGATATGCTATTCCTTTCAGGAGAACGCTCAAAACCTGAGCGTATTCAATCGTCATACATTTCAGAACATGAGGTCAAAAAAGTGGCGGGCTTTCTGACAAAGCGCTATCCGGACGGCGGCGGCGCGGAGCTACCAGTGCAAGACATCTCCGCGCCACACCAATTGGAGAGTGCGTTTACGGACGACAGAGATGTTGATGACGACCTGTACGCAGCGGCAAAAGAAGAAGTGGAACGAGCTGGTAAAGCATCTACTTCATACTTGCAAAGGAAATTACGCGTTGGATACGCCCGCGCCGCGCGCTTAATGGATATTCTTGAGGAGCGCGGCGTCATCGGGCCCGCAGACGGCGCGAAGCCGCGAATGGTACGTGGCGCGGTGGAATCCGAAGTGCCGATCGCGCCAACAGAACCGGCCGAAACGGTATGAGAAATCTCCGCACACGGCTTGCGTTCGCGCTTGCGGTTATCACTCTTGCCGGACTTGCGTCGTACGGCACATATCAGGCGCGTGAATATTTACGCGGCCCTTCCCTCTATATTGAAAGCACCGCGCAGGACGGAGCACTTGTACATATCGGGGGCGAGGCGAAACGGATTGCGTTTTTATCGCTGAATGGCAAACAGATTTTCACCGATGAAAACGGGCTCTGGCAAGAGACGGCACTACTCTTACCGGGATATAATAGTATTACAGTCGCGGCGAGCGACCGCTTCGGAAGAACGAACGAAAAATATCTTGATGCGTATCGCACAGCAGATAATATTTAATAATCTATTTACAAGAACTTATGGCATTTGGATCAAAGAAAAAAGTAGTGAAAGAGCCGAAGACGATTGCCGGCGCGGATAAGAAAATTGAAGATGCCATCGCGGCGATTAAGACGAAATTCGGGGATGACGCGATTATGAAGCTCGGCGAGAAGCCGCGCGTGGATGTAAACGCCGTACCAACGGGCTCTATAGGGCTGGATGCCGCACTAGGTATCGGCGGGCTCCCGCGCGGTCGCATTATTGAAATCTTCGGACCTGAATCGTCAGGTAAGACCACCATCTCCCTCCATGTGGTGCGCGAAGCGCAAAAGCTGGGCGGCATTTGCGCGTACATTGACGCAGAGCAAGCAATGGACCCGGAGTACTCAAAGAAAATCGGCGTGAACATAGACGAGCTCCTCATTTCTCAGCCGGACACGGGCGAGCAGGCGTTGGAAATCGTGGAATCGCTCGTGCGAAGCGGAAAGATTGATGTGATTGTCGTGGATTCGGTCGCCGCGCTCACCCCCAAAGACGAAATTGAGGGCGATATGGGGCAACAGCATGTCGGCAAGCAGGCGCGGCTGATGTCGCAGGCACTCCGCAAGCTCACGGCGATTGTCGCGCGCTCAAAGACCATTGTCATTTTCATCAACCAAATACGAATGCAGATAGGCGTGATGTGGGGCAACCCAGAGACAACGCCTGGCGGCAAGGCGCTCAAGTTTTACACCTCCGTCCGAATTGATGTGCGCCGCATTGCGCAAATTAAAAAAGGTGAGGAAATTGTCGGCGGAAGAATAAGAGCGAAAATAGTGAAAAACAAAGTCGCCGCTCCATTTAAGCAGACAGAGTTTGACTTGCTCTACAACGAGGGTATTTCAGAAGAAGGAGAAATAATCGCGCTTGGCGAAAAGTACGGGATTGTCCAAAAAGCCGGCGCGGGCTCGTACGCCTACGGCGAGACGAAACTCGGCAGGGGCTACGACGCAACCCGCACCTTTCTTCTTGAAAATCCAAAACTCAAAGCCGAAATCCTCAAACAAATCCGCGAGAAACTAAAAGAAGGGGTGGTGTAATAAGGACACACCATGAACTCTTTATAATCTTTATATTGTGTGTATGAAAATGAAGAAAATCAAAAAAATACAGGTGGCGTTGTGGAAAATATATGGTGGTATTAAAAATATCCTATCTGCATTCGTTGGTAGATTATGGAGTGTGTTACCTCTTTATACTCAATCGTATATAACGACTCATACCCCCCCCATAGGCAATCTTCATTATAAAAACAGGGTAATAAAAATGAATGTATCGTCAACTATTGCGTATAAATATTTACGAGCGTATAAAAAAGAGCCTGCAACGATACGGTGGCTAGAGAAAAATATCTCGGCCAATTCAGTTTTTTATGACATAGGTGCAAACATCGGGGCGTATTCGTTTATCGCTTTAATGTTATCCGAAATCGCCATTCCTATTTATTCTTTTGAACCGGGTCAGTGTACTTTTGCGGTCTTATGTGAAAATATTTTTTTAAACAAGATGAAAACAATATTTCCAATACCGTTTCCACTATCAGATGCAACCCGTCTTACTTACTTTTCGTATGGAACTTTAAGAGCTGGATCTGCTGTACATCCAGGAGTTAATATGAATCCGACCTTAAACTGCTGTTTTTCACATCTTGTACAAGCGTATTCTTTGGATGACTTAGTGCGGCTAGCAAATCTTCCATATCCAACAATAATGAAAATTGATGTGGACGGGCACGAATTGCAAGTCATAAGGGGTGCACATGATGTTATTAAAAGTCCGTACTTAAAGACAATTCAGGTAGAAATAGACGAGAAAGACGAGGGGTGTATTCAGATTGTAGACTTGATTGAAAACGCGGGTCTAAAAATGATCGAAAAGAGTCAAAAAGGTACATCTCGTACATATGATTACCGGTTTGTTCGTGTATGATATCTGGACTTTTTCATCTGTTCTGCTACACTGTTTTTCTTGTATGCTGAATTACAACGAAATTTTGCCGAAGAAGTTTATTGTGATGGACGGCGCGCCGTATGAGGTATTGGACGCGCATATTTTCCGTATGCAACAGCGCAAGCCCGTGAACCAGACGAAGTTGAAGAACCTCATTACAGGCAAAATCGCCGAGACAACTTTTCATCAAGCGGACAAGGTTGTTGAAGCCGACCTGCAAAAAAAAGAAGCGAAATATCTTTACACCAACCGCGGTGATTGGTGGTTTTGTGACCCAACCGTTCCGTCAAACCGCTTTAAGATTGCGGAAGAAATGATAGGAAGCGCAAGTAAGTTCCTAAAGCAAAACTCGCTTATTGAACTTCTTGTGTTTAACGAGCAGACCATCGGCGTTAAGCTACCGATTAAAGTTGAGCTGAAAGTCACCGAGGCACCGCCTGCTGTCAAAGGCGACACCGCGAAAGGTGGCTCAAAGACAGTAACATTGGAAAACGGCGCGACTATCAACGCTCCCCTTTTTATAAACGAAGGAGATGTGCTACGCATCAATACCGATACTGGAGAGTATGTAGAAAGGGTCTAACGAGCCACAAAAGGTAGGAGCGCCATAAAGCGCGCGCGCTTGACGGCAAGTGCTAAACTGCGCTGGGCTTTTGCTGTAAGCCCTGTTCGCTTGCACGAAAGAATCCTGCCGTGCGGATTGAGGAACTTCTTAAGAAGTTCGGTATTTTTGTAATCAAACGACTTATGGGTGTGGGATGAGTTTGGATTCATAATAATTAAAATGGAATATCTTCTGGCTTAATGTCTTCTTCGGGGTACTGTATCGCCTCACCGGAGTCCTTCGGCTCTTGCGATTCGGGAGAAGTTGTCTTTTTCCTCCCCTGCCACGCGCCACCACTTCCCTCTCCAGGTGGTCGCGGACCAAATTGAAAGCGGTCTACGACAATCTCGGTTCGGTAGCGCTTACCGCTTCCGTCCTTTGCCTCCCAGTTGCGCGTGCGGATTCTGCCTTCAATAAAGACGCCGCGCCCTTTTTTTAAATATTGCCCGACGACTTCTGCTTGCTTGCCGAAACAAACGACATTGTGGAACTCTACTTCCTCTTGATTGTTGCCGTCGCGGTCTTTAAAAACGCGATTTGTCGCCACTCCGAACTCTGCAACCTTCCCGCCGTTCGGAAGCGCCTTAAGCTCCGGATCGCGAGTTAAATTGCCGTAAATTAATGCTTTGTTTAAGTACATACCATTATGATATTATGCGCCGACTAATTCATCAATCTTGCGGTCTAATTCTTCTTGCGACACATGCGGCTTCTTGTCCTCTTCGCCAATCGTGCCTTTTTCAGAAACCGAAATAGGAACTTCCCGTTCAGGTCGCGTGCGGTAGCTCTGAAATGGCTTTACAGGTACCGCTTTTTCCGCCTTCACTATAAGAAAACGAATAATATCCGCGGAAGATGCAAGGAGTTTATTCGCCTCAAAAATCGTATCGGCATCCGATTCAAAACGAATCCAACCGAATGACGCTGAATCAAAAACCTGCTTTTTCTCCCCGTGAGCCGCGACCCGTATCGGGTACGCCAACCGTCGAAACTTCGGAGATTCCTCTGCAGACACAACAACATTCTTCCCCGCGAGCAGGTCTTTAAGCGGAAGTAGCGCCGCAGGCGCTTTGTCTTCAGCAAGCGCAGGACTCACGAGGTATGAAATCTCATAAAGCCGAACGATCTCTGGGTCAATTATTTTATTTTCGGACATGCAAAAAAGAATAGCACGGCACGCCCTATCGGGCAAGCGAAATACCGAAAAACTGCTCGGCGTTTTTTAGGAGTTGCGCGCGAACCGTCTCATGGTCCTCATTGCGAATTTCTGCTATTTTCTTTACCACTTCTATAACATACGCCGGCTCATTCCGTTTCCCTCGGTACGGCGCGGGCGCGACAAACGGCGCGTCTGTTTCCGACATAATGCGATTGAGCGGAATGTAGCATATGACGCTGTCGTAACTGCGCGCGAATGTAATCACACCAGTAAATGAAAAAGAAAATCCTTTATCCAAAAACGGTCTTGCTTCTTCGGGAGTTCCAGAGAAGAAATGCAGATTGCCAGCAATGCCTGTGTACGATTTTAGAATATCGTATGCTTCTTTGTATGCCTTCCGAATGTGTAACATAAGCGGTTTTTTTATTTCTATCGCTAACTCAATCTGTTTTCTAAACACTTCTTCTTGTTTTCTTACATTCGCGGCACCCGCGTCTTGTCTATAAAAATCAAGCCCGCACTCCCCGATCGCCACCACTCTCGTGTGTATTGCAAGTTTTTTGTAATATTCATAATCAAACTGTTCTTCGTGTGATGTGAATTCTTTTCCGCCTTCGCCAATTTCTTCTTCATTATGAAAGGATTTTGCCGTATGGATCGGGTGAAGCCCTACTGTCGCGTACACTCCGTTTTCGTATTTTTCCGCAATCTCAACCGCTTTCTGCGAAGTATCTTTCTGCGTCCCGACATTTATTAGCGCAACGCCCGCCTCCTGTGCGCGCCGTATCGCCTCCGCGCGGTCGCCTTCAAACGCCGCGAAGTTCGTGTGCGTGTGGATGTCTATGTAGCGATAATTCATTTTCGCGGAAATAGATTCTCCGGTTTTTTGTTTTGCTGAATTGCTTCTTTTATTTTCTTGCTTGTCTCGGGCATAAAAAGTTCAAGGATCTCTGCGATTCTAAATAGCTCTTTTACCAAATACGAGATCTGCAATTGAGCTTTTTTCTTATCGGTTTTTATAACATCAAATGGCTTGTTTTCTTGAATAAAATCATTGAGTACCGACATATCGCTCCATATTGCAATAAGAGCATTATTAAGTTCGAATTTCTCTATATACTGACTTACAGAAAATGGTTTTCTTTTTTCCGACAAATCTACAGGATGTTCAAAACATTGGCTCGACATTTGCAATATTCGCGCAACCAAATTCCCCAACCCGTTCGCAAGGTCTGCGTTGTAGGTCTCTTTGAATCTTGTAAGTGTGATATCGCCATCTTCAAACGGAGAAATATGTCGCGCGAGGAAATACCGCACCGCCTCCCCACCGTATTCCTCAATGAGTGTGTCGGGGTCTATCACATTGCCTAGGGTCTTGGACATTTTCTTCCCGCCGCTTGTTATAAAACCATGAACCAAAATCTTTTTCGGGAGAGGCAGGCCTGCCGAGAGAAGCATTCCTGGCCAAATACCAGCATGAAAACGCAAAATATCTTTGCCGATAATGTGCAAATCCGCTGGCCAAAACTTACGGAACAATTCATCATCGCGTCCATACCCTAAAGCACTTATATAATTCGTGAGCGCGTCGCACCACACATACATTTTTTGCGTTGAGTCGTCCGGCACTGGAATCCCAACCGACACCTTGTCGGAAGGACGAGAGAAACTCACATCTTCAAGCCCACGCTCAAGTAAAGCGATGATTTCATTTTTTCGCTCCTCGGGAATTATCTGAAGTTCGGCGCATTCAATTCTCTTTTTTATCTCTTTGGTGTATTTTGAGAGGCGAAAAAAATAATTCGTTTCTTTGAGATGTTGCGGCGCTTCGTTGTGGTCGGGGCATTTCCCACCCACTAAATTCTTTTCCGTCACAAACGCCTCGTGTCCGACGCAGTACAAACCTTCATACGAGGACGGATAAATATCCCCCGCTTCCACAAGTTTGCGCCAGAGCGCCTGTGCTCCAGGCCAATGAACTTTTTCATCGGAAGTCCGGATAAATTGATCGTACGAGATATTGAGTTTCTTCTCCGAAAACAAGTCCTTAAACGAAGACACGACAGTATTGAGGTATGCTCCCGTCTCCTGCCCCGCCGCGCGCGCCGCGCGCGCGACTTTTTCGGTATTCTCATCAACGCCTGTTAGGAAATACACTTCGTCTCCCACTGCCCTACGATAGCGCGCGAGAATATCCGCAATCGTCGCGGTATAGGCGTGCCCAAGATGAGGCCGCGCATTGGGGTAAAAAATCGGCGTCGTAATGTAGGAGCGCTTATACATTTGCAGAAACGGGGGAGGAAGGCGGAGTAATCTTGCTACGCTGGAGGTCGTTCAAGTACTCCATAACCGTCGTCGCGACCGGCACAGAGAGAAGCAATCCGAGAAATCCTGCGAGCTTTGCGCCGATAATGAGCGAGAGAATAACAAGGATGGGCGGCACGCCGATAATCTTTTTCACAACAAGAGGATAAAAGAGATGATTCTCAAATTGTTGAATAATGATGTAGAGGCCTACCACCATAAGCCCTGTTGAAAAGCCGCCCGAAAGATACGCCGCAAATACGGCTGGAATTGCGGCGATAATCGGACCGAAGAGCGGAATGGTTTCCATAAGCGCCGCAAGGAACGCCAGCGCAAGCGCGTTTTCAACGCCGAGCACGGTAAGCCCGAGGTACACAAGGAGACCGACAAGCGCCGCCAGCAAAAGTTGGCCTTGCATCCAAAGCCCTATTTTTTCTTGCGCGCGCCGCCAAAGCCCAATGACATATGTTTCGTGTTTAATGGGCGTTACGATGCGTAGAAATTTCGCAATGCCATCGTCCTGCACCGCAAGATAAAATGAGAGCACGATAATAAGAACAAACGACACCGCGCCACCGAAAAATACTGACAATGTTGGGAGAAATCCTTCAGACACATTCTCGGCAACAATGCGAAACGCTTGAAGCATATCGCCGAATGCGAAACTTCCTGTAGAAGCAACGCTGTCGCCTTCCACACCAAGAACAGCACCGGCGCTTAATGCGCCAAATGGGCTCCATCCTGACACTGTGTCAATAAGCATCGGTACATTGCTGAATAGACCCACTACATCTGATACGAGTGTTGGTATGAAGAAATAGAAAATAGAAACGGCAACGAGCGCGAACACGAGGTAGATTAAAATAACCGAAGGTAAGCGCGCGATGTGCCATTTTCCGAGAGCGCGCGCGAATGGCTCAATGGCGGACGCGAGCACGACGGCGGTCAGCACAACAAGTAAAACATCGCGAAGGTGAAAAAGCCCCCACGCCAAGAGACCCACCAAAATCGCTTTGGCAACAGTGCCTGCGGAAACCGAAAATTGAGTAGGAGTGTTTGGTTGCATCCCGTTAGAAATAGGAAACGCTAAAAGCATTTCTGTTTGTTATTTGATAAGTTGCTATATAGTATATCATTTTATCAATTTCTTACATATACACCAAATATAACGCTTGGATTTCTAACGGGATTGCATATAATAAAAGTGTACCACACTACATTACAAGGTCAAAATCTCCCGCAAGCGCGATTCGGCGGGTGCTTGCCCGACAACGGCAAGGTTGAGCCTTTCCAGCGTAAATATCTCGCGCGCGGTCGCTTGAACTTCCCCACTCGTTACCTTTGTAACTTCTGCCGCGAGCTCGTCCGGCTGTTTTAAGTCCTTCCGTAAAATCTCTTGCATACCGTAAAACTCAGCGAGTTCGTCTGTTGATTCCAGCGACAAATACATATTTCCAATAAGACAATCTTTCACTTTGTTCAATTCTGCGTCCGCGAGCGGTTCGCGCGCAAGGCGCGCGAACTCGGCGAGAATCGCGCGCACCGCCTCTTCTGCGCGGCTCGGCGCAACGCCAACAGATACCGTGAGCAGTCCGTGGTCGGTCAGCGCGTCCATATCTGTCTTCACATAGTAGCAAATACCGAGTTCCTCGCGCATTTTCTGAAACAAACGCGAGCTCATTCCCACGCCGAGCACACCCGCAAGCACTTTGAGTGCTGGCAGTTTCTTGTCGTAAGCGTTAAATGTGCGTACACCTAAAACGAAGTGCGTTTGGTCAGTTTTGCGTGTTTCAACACGCACAGCGGGTGCATTTTGTTTTTCAACAACAGCGATTTTCGTATGCTTTTTTTCTGCGGACATTCCTTCAAACGCGTGCAGAACAGCTTCTTCCGCTTCCGGTTCGGAAACCGCGCCCGCAATAATCATAGAGGTTGCGCTTGATACATAATGCTGAGCGCGGTATGTTACGAAGTCAGTGCGCGTCATTGAGCGCACCGTATCGGGCGTTCCTGCAATGTTCCACCCAGCGGGCTGAGCTCCATACAAGAGTTCCAAAAACAAATCCTGCACATGCCTTTGCGGCAGGTCTCTGTACATATTTATTTCTTCAACAATCACGCCTTTTTCTTTTTCAATTTCTGCCTCGGGAAATGTGGGGTTGAGATATATATCCGACACTACGGAAAGAATCTTCCCGAAATGTTGTTTAGCGGATTTCGCAAAATATCCTGTAAACTCCTGCGAAGTGAAAGCGTTATACTGCGCGCCTATGGCGTCCAGTTCGCGTGAGATGTCTATGGCGCGCGGCCGCTTTGCCGTCCCCTTGAAGCACATATGTTCCAAAAAGTGCGAGATGCCGTTTATGTTTTTAGTTTCGTACTTGCTCCCCGCTTCCACCAGCGCCATAACGGTAACCGTTTGGCTATCCTTCATTGGCACGATAATGAGCCGCAACCTGTTCGGAAGAATTGTTTTAGAAAATTTCATCGTGAACACTACTTTAACATGCGTTTTAGTTTTCTGTACACCTCATCGTCGTTTCGCTTGCCGACCAACCACACAAAAATGCTGTCGTCCCGCATAGAATAGACAATTCGGTATTCTCCACTATCAACACGCAGGCAATCGAAACCGGACATCTTTCTCACATCGGGTGCAATCGGATTTTGAGCCAGTTCTGTAATTCTCCTCACTAACTGATATTCCTGCTTGGGAGGCAGGTGTTTTAGAAATTTAATCGCGTGTTTTGATAGTTTTATTGGCATTTCTCTTAAGAATAGACATCAGATATTTCATAGACGCATTAACCCCAATAAACCCTCCTTTAGCGGCTTGCTGTGCGCGCTTTCCCCAATAAGCGTCCGAAAGTGCCTCCAAAAACTCATATTCTTCAGAAGACATTACCACCGCAACCTGACGACCGTTCTTTTTAACAAACACAGGAAACCGGCGGGCTTCGTCCAAAAGCCGCCCAAAATTATTCTTTGCCTCTTTCGCTGAGAAGGTTGTCGTAATCATATAGTAGCCATTATAGCCATAGTGGCTACTTTGTCAATTCTTCCTTGATATGCAGGGTAAGGCTTTTTACATCTATACGTTCCTGCTTCCCCGTATCGCGGTCACGTACAGTAACATCGTCTTTTTCCAGAGAATCAAAATCCACCGTAACGCAAAACGGGGTGCCGATTTCGTCTTGTCTCCGATAGCGTTTGCCGATATTGCCGTTGTCGTCAAATCTCACTGCTCCGCCAAAAGCTGGATTTTGTCTTAACATCCGGTAAACTTCCTGCGCTTTTTCTACTAATTGTGGTTTGTTCCTCAATAAAGGGAAAACAGCGGTCTTAATTGGGGCTATTCGGGGATGGAAGCGAAGTACTACTCTTTTTTCTCCATTCATTTCATCCTCACTATACGCATCACATAGAACCATAAGCATAGTCCTTTCTACGCCAACTGATGTCTCCACAACATGTGGAATGTAACGCTCTTTTGTTTCTTCGTCATATACACCGGCATCTGCGCCAGAAAATTTCTGATGTTGAGAAAGGTCATAATCGCCTCGGTAATGGAGTCCTTCAAGTTCATTCCACCCGAAAGGAAATTCGTACTGAATATCCCATGCATCCTTAGCATAAAATACCAGATTGTCATGCTGTTTAAGACGCAACTTTTCTTTTTTAATGCCAAGCGTTGGATAATACTCAAAGCGTTTTTGTTTCCAGCGCGCATACGCCGCAGGAGCGTCTTTCGGTCTGACGAAATATTGCATTTCCATCTGCTCAAATTCACGCATCCGAAAAAGAAACTGCCGCGGACTAATTTCATTGCGGAAAACCTTACCGATTTGCGCGATACCAAATGGTATCTCATAAGAACCAACATCAAAAACATTCTTAAAATTTATATAAATCCCTTGTGCCGTCTCCGCGCGCAGATACACTTCTTGGTCATCTTCTTCAAAAACACCGAGTGTAGATGTTGCTAGGAGATTTTTGGCCCTGACTTTTCCAAAATCCTTTTTACCACATATTGTACAAGTGAGTTCTTTTCGGTGCGCATCAAAGACTTCATTAATCTTTTTTTCTGTCATCTTCTCGTCAGCAAAGGCACCTATAGATTCAAGTAAATGGTCAGCCCGTTGTTTCGTATGACAGGAATTGCACACCACAAGCGGATCAGAAAAGCCGCTCACATGCCCGCTTGCCTCCCATACCTTACGCGAAGTAAATATACTGGATTCAATAAAAGCGATAGAATCCTCTTCTTCTATCGCTCGTTTCCACTCATCAACAAGATTGCGACGAAGCATTACACCGTAAGGTCCAAGGTCGTAAGTCCCGGCAAATCCACCGTAAATAGACGAACCAGGATAAATAAACCCGCGTCGTTTGCAGAGCGATACGATTTTATCTAATAGATTGTCTTCATTTTTCATAACAACACTTTACCATAAAATCATTTTCCTACCACATCCTGCCCACTTACGAATGATGCATCGGAAAAGGCGGTGGAGAGTGCGGGGCGGGTTGCGCTGGAGACCGAGCGGCCTGTAAAGCGGTCGTTGCCTTCTGCTGACGCCTCGCCGACAAGAGTCGGTATGGAGCCGGCTTGACTGCTCGCCGGAACGAGCGCGACTTGGAACGCAACTTCGCGTGGGATACCGCCGATACCGACTCCCGCTTTAACTTCCCCCGCTTCCCACATAACTACGCCGCTTATTGCATCGTAGCTGACGCGCTCACCCGCCGGCGACACCGCGCCGACAAACCTTACATAAGACGGAAGCGTTGCGGAAACACGCGCATCCGAAAGCTCGTTAAAGGCATTAGAAAGCGACCACACAACTGTGTATGTTGTTTCTTCGCCGACTTTCGGTGGAATCGGTCCGCGGTTGGTGAACGTCCCGCTCCAACGCGCGAGCCGCGCAGAGAGCGAAAGGTCTGCGAGAAGTTTTACTTCCGCGCGCGTTTTCGTTTCAATCGCGCCACCCGCCTCGCTTGCGCCCGCGGGGCCACGCGCGGAAATTGACGCGCTTATTCCAAACGACGGATTTTTTAGCGCATACACGCCAGTACCAGGACCGCGCACATTTACGGAGAATTGCTTCTGCCCGCGAGCGCCCGGCTCCATTGTGGCGAGCGAGCCGTCTGCGCTCCTGTCCCACACAATCGTTCCGTCCTGCGCGCGGTAATAGCTGCCGCCATCTGGAACAACCGAAGCCGGGTCGTAAAGTGCGCCGTCTAGTCGCACGGTAATTTGCGCGTCAGTCGCGCGCGTTGGTAAATTGTTTTCCCACGCGACACCTACGCGCACCGTTTTTCCTTTTTCGGTAATAAATTCAGTTCCTTCTTCCCCATTAACAATAAGCGAGATGGCTAAAAACGGCCTGCGAAGAAGAACTGCATGAGATGCTGATACTAGCGCTGTACCAATATTGGAACCGCTACCGCTTTGTGCTGGACCTGCGCGAAATCTAAAAACCCGTTCGTCGCCCTCCGCACCAGACACGATTCCGGAGAGCGTAATGCGGCGCGTTCCTCCCGCGGACAGATCACCTAGTGCCCACGCGCGCTCGCCCGATGTTGGGCGTGGTGACGAGTTTTTAAATGCGAACCCGAACGGATAGTCCGCTTCAACAATAATGTCGCGAAGCGCGGTCGTACTGTTTGATTTCACTTCAAGCTCCAGCGAAAACTCGCTTTTGTTCGCTGTCTCGCGCATACCGGTAATTGAAATGGAAAGCGGCGCGGTGCCGAGCGCCACTTCGTACCGCGATGTCTTTTTGAGAAGCGCGTTGGAACCGCGCACGCGATATTCAAGAGTTGCAGAAATAACCAGATGTTCGCCTTCTTCGCCAAATAGAATTGCTTCATGTTTTTTAGACAAGCTCTCGCCCGGCGCAATCTCGCCGAGTGCTTCGCGGAAGCGGCGCATCTCTGCGAGCGGGTTGTTAGCGCGGCGCGTACCTTCAGGAAATTCCAACAACAAATCGGCTGCCTCAATCTGCGAACTGTTGTCGTTCCGTACCGACACCTCAAAATTAAACGGCTCGCCACCGGCAACTGAAAGCGGACCAGCAAATTGCACGAACACCTTTTCCGAACTCACCACATTGCCGCCGCGAAACATCACGAACCCGGCGAACGCGACTGCGCACGCAAAAAAAATAGCGGACCCGATAAAAAGTTTTTTTGCTAGAGACATAGCGTTGCGCAGCTCAACTGTCGGCGTCTCGGGAGAAAGCGGCTCGCGTTCCCACGAGGATTTTGATTCTATTTTTTCGGAATGAAATAGAGGCGAGTGCTGAGTATTTTCATTTTCGTTCGGCTCCTGCTCGCGCGCGTAAAGACCTTTGCGTATTTTTTCCAATCCGTCCATACGAAAAGTATATCACAAACCAGTTATTCGCAGAGACGAATTTATTATTGAAACCAACTGACGCCGAAGCGGCGCAATTGACGAAATCTCAAACGCACCGAAACTCTCGCCAGCCGCGACTTCCAAAAATTCTTTCGGCTCACCTAAGTAACCCAAGTGGAACAAAATGCGAAGCGCGAGCAAAATCTCAATATCGCGAAATTCACCCGCCGAACAGGTGCGGCTCTGAAAAAACGCAGCGCACGACACAACGGCGTCAAAAAGCTTTTCATGCTTTTCTTCGGGCGGAAGGAGTCGCCGCAGAAGCAGCGCCGCGCGCGCGAGAACCGCGCGCGCGGCGGAATCCCCCACAAGTTCCGAGAAGAAATTCGCGCGCGACACGGCGTTTGCAAGCCGCCACACTTCGCGCCCGCGCACAAGCCACGCATCGGTGTAGGAAAAATCGGTCAAGTGATAGCGGAGTTTAGAACGCGCAAGGCGCACGCCTTGCGCGCGCGCTGAAACTAATCCGAGTTCCCGCGTAAAAAGTTCCACAGTGCGGCTTCCTTCGCCAGTCGGCGAGCTTCCGAGAACCAACGCGGGGGTGTGATAGAGGTGATACATATTTTCTTTATACCCTGCCCTTTACCTAAGGGGAGGGAAAGGGAGGGGTGTTTTTTTTCTGACACCCCCTCCCCCTCGCTTCGCTCGGGTACTCCCCCTTATGATAAGGGCGAGAGGAAAGAATACAAAAAATCACGAATCACTTCCGAATGTCAAGTTTGGCTGTATGTTCGCCAACAGCAACCGCTTCCCCATACGCAACCGAAACAAACTCAATATCTTTGAGTAATGCGGATTTTTTGAGTTCACTTGAAAACTTTTCAACAAACCTTTTGCCATCCGCGCTCGTGTCCACAAGAAGCGTTGCAACATCGGAAATGGTGAGACCTTTTTTCTTGCGCAAATTCTGTACCGCGCGCAAAAGCCCGCGAAACTCGCCTTCTTCTTTTAGTTCTGGCGTTATCGCTGTATCTAATTCCACTTCTCCTGCAACTTCTTCATCAAAAATTATTTTCTTAACATTTATTTCTTCGTTTATTAAATTAAGTAATTCTGGTTTATTTCGGATTTCGGATTTCGGATTTCGGATTTTGAGCAAAGCGAGTGGTTGCCGTATTTTGATATTCGCCTTCGCACGCGCTTCCAGCGCGAGCGACACAATCTTCCTCACTTTTTCCATTTCTTCAAACAATTTTTCTTCCGACTTTCGACTTCCGACTTCCGGCCATCCGTCTAGATGCACGCTCTCTTTTTCTCCGTCAACCGATTTATATATCTCCTCCGCCAAGAACGGCATTATCGGCGCAATGAGTTTTGAGAGCGCGAGAAGAACTTCGCGTTGGGTTGCGAGGCAGTGTTGCGCGTCAGCGCTACCTGCCTCGTCCGCAGAAGAGGCGGACTTCACCCGTTCGCGCGAGCGGCGAATGTACCATGTAGAATAATCTTCTGTGAACGCACGAATCTCGCGGCATGCGGAAGGCGTGTCGTACGCCTCCATCGCATCCGTAATTACTGCCGTACTCCGCCTAAGGTGCGCGCGAATCCATTTATCCAAAATGTGCGCGCTTTCTTCCGCCTTCGTATTTCCGTCATATTTATTTTTATACAACTCAAAAAAAGCGAGGCAGTTGCGGAGTATTCCGACAACGCGATTGTGCGCTTCGCGCACATCGCTATCGCGAAAAGAAAGGTCCTCGCCTTGCATCACCACGCTTCCCATAAGGTAAAAGCGGTACGCATCTGCGCCATACTTGTCCATAAGAAGAAACGGGTCGGTGTAGTTGCCTTTTGATTTAGAAATCTTTGCGCCATCTTCTGCGAGAAGCGTTCCTGTAGACACGACTGCGTTAAACGCTCGCTTGCCCACAAGCAAAATGCCGAGCGCGTGGAGGTAGTAAAACCAAGTGCGCGTTTGCGCAATATACTCTGCAATAAAGTCCGCAGGGTATTTCGCAGTGCCGGACGCAAACGGCATCGCTGCCGATTCCACCCAACAATCAACCACTTCCGGAATGCGCTCGTATTCTCTCCCACCTTCATCAACAAGCGTCAGTGCATCAATCCACGGACGGTGTAAATCAATCTCATAGTCCTTGTTATGTGGAAACGGAATAAACGGAAGCGCGCGCGCTTTGGCAAGTTCCAACATCACTCTGTCTTGAAAATCGTCCGACGGTTTGCCTTCCGCAACTTGGGACAAAACCCAAAGCGGACTGCCGTGTCCGACAATAAGTATGTTTTTGTTTTGCTCGCGGCGCTCTATTTCAAACAAGAATTCGCCCACGCGCCGACGCACTTCTACTAAGGTCGGCTCGTTGCGCTCGTGTAAGCGTTCATCAACTACCACCGTATCGTCCGACAATCCGAGCTCTTTTTGGATAAGCAGAGCGGTTTCGCGCGTGCGCACAAATGGCGAGGTGATAATGAGGTCAATACGCTCCTTTTTAAGATTAGCGGCTGTATGCACAGCACCTTTCTTTCCTTTATCAGTTAGATGATTCTGCGGGTCGCCATAAATGTCTTCTTTATGTTCAGCATTATCTACCGCCTCGCCATGCCGCATTACAAAATATTGATTGCCCGACTTTTTCACGCGCTTTTTTAGTTCTTCAAGCGAGCCAACAACCATTACGCGCTCGCCACCTTTTTCTTTCCAAATCGGCAATGGCGTTGCCCAAAAGCGGCTTCGCGAAATGTTCCAATCGGGCGCGCCTTCAACGATGTTCTTGAAGCGCCCATGCTTCAGGTGCTCAGGCACCCATTGTATCTTTTCGTTCTCCGAAAGCATCTTCTTTTTCGCATCTTGTATAGCGATAAACCATGACGGGACCGCATTGTAAATCAGTGGGGTGCCGCATCGGTAACAGTGCGGGTACTCGTGCGTATTCATCGCGCGCGCAAACAAAAACGCGCGCTTTTCCAAATCCTCTTTTATTTCTTTTTCCGCGCTCTTTACATACTTACAGCGCAAAAATTCAGGCGCGCTATCGTTGTACTTCGCGCCAGCATCAAGTAGTTGCACTATTGGTAAATCATTGCGACCCGCTAACTGATAATCTTCTTCTCCGTATGCTGGCGCAATGTGTACAATTCCTGTACCCTCATTGGTATTTACAAACCCTGCCTCAAGAATACGATGCGGCTCAATTGCATTTATTTTAAATTGTTTAAGTATTTTAGGTACTCCGTAAACTGGTTCGTATTCCAAGCCCACCAAATCTTTACCGACAACCTCTTCAATAATTTCATATTGTTTTCCATCCAATATTTCCAAACGGTCTTTTGCAATAATAAAAATCTCGCTACCAACTTTTGCTTTTACATAGACAATCTTTTTACCGACAGCAAGAGCGACATTCCCCGGCAATGTCCACGGCGTCGTCGTCCACGCCAAAAGATGTGTATTTGGTTCATTTTTGACCTTAAACTTCACAGTAACTGCCTCCTCAGTAATTTTCTTATAGGTATTATCCATCGCGATTTCCGCTTTTGCGAGCGGGGTCTCACAGTGCGGGCAATACATAAGCACTTTCTTTCCTTCGTATAGCAATTTCTTTTCGTGAAGCTTTTTCAGCGCGCCCCACACGCTCTCCATATAAGAGTTGTCCATCGTCTTGTAGGAGTTCTTGAAATCAACAAACCGCCCAACCCGTTCAATATATTTCTCCCACTCTTTCTCAAATTCAAGCACGCTCTCGCGCGCCGCTTCGTTGAACGCCGCAACGCCGATTTTTTCAATGTCTTTTTTCGTTTTAAGTCCAAGCCGTTTTTCTACCAAGCTCTCAATCGGAAGCCCGTGGCAGTCCCACCCCCACCGCCTCTCGACGCGGAACCCGCGCATTGTCTTGTAGCGCGGTACTACATCTTTAATGACAGACGAGAGGAGCGAGCCGTGGTGCGGGAGCCCCGTCGCAAACGGCGGCCCGTCGTAAAAAACGAAATCGCCTTTTGGAGCTTTTTTCTCCAATGTTTTTTCAAAAACCCTGTTTTCTTTCCAAAACTTCAAGATTTCTTTCTCTTTCTCGGCAATCGTCTTTTTTTGTTGTTGATTGTCTGTGTTCATATATATTTTACATCTTCTCCGGCGCGGCGATGCCAAGTAGCCAAAGTCCATTTTTCATAACCTGCGCGAATGCGGCGGTGAGCGCGAGGCGGTATTCCGTTTCCTCCCCAGCATTAAGAATGCGCTCCTTCGCATACCAATTGTTAAACGCGCCCGCTAATTCAATAAGATAAGTCGCAATAAAATGCGGCGCGTAGTCCTTGCCCGCGCGCAGTACGACTTCAGGAAATCGGTAAAGGAGGCGTTCTAATGTAGTAACACCACCACCCCGCCTCGCGAACTCGGCACCCCTCCTCAACTGAGGAGGGGATTTTCTGATTACCGACATTGCCCGCGCATAAGAATACTGCAAGTACGGTCCAGAGTCGCCTTTCATATTCAGCACATCATTCCAATCAAAAATGGTGTCTTGTTTCGCCTCCCGCTTCAAGTCGTTAAACTTAAGCGCGCCGATTCCAACTATTTCTGCCGTCTCTTTATTTATTGCTTCCGCGCGCTTCACTGCCTCGTCAAGCACATCTTCAAGCCAAATCGTGTTGCCCTCCCGCGTGCTCATCTTCCCTTCTTTCCCACGCGTGAGCCCGTGCCCGATGTGCACCCGCTCGCCGCGCGCAAACCAGCCGAGCATTTCTTCCAGCATAAAAACCTGCTTGAAATACAGCGATTGCTCTCCGCCCGTCTCATTGACGATAATTACCCCGTCGCCATACTCTCTTTTCCTCCATGCATCAGTCGCCAGGTCGCGAGTCGCGTACAATGTCCCGCCGTCTTTTTTTATTATCATAAGCGGCGGCAAGGAATCGCTAGGAAAAAATACAAGCCGCGCGCCTTCGCTTTCTTTTAAGAGATTTTTCCGTTCAAGATCCTCCACCACAGCGCGCATTTTATCTTCAAAAAAACTCTCTCCATGCATCGTATCAAAAGAAACGCCAAGCCGTTTGTACAGCGACTCAAACTCCTTCATTGACCACGCTACGCACTGCTTCCACAAACCGCGCGCTTCTTCATCTCCTTTCTCCAATTTCACAAACCACTCACGCGCCTCATCTTCAAGCGCGATGTTCGTTTTTGCTTCAGCGTGAAAACAGACATACAAATCCACCAACGCTCTAACAGGAGCCGCGTTTTCTGCAATTTTCTGAATATCTCCCCACTTCTTAATCGCAACAATCATTTTTCCGAATTGCGTACCCCAATCACCGAGGTGATTGTCGCGGATAACAGAATATCCTAGAAAAGAGAGCGTTTTCGCAACTGCGTCTCCGATAATTGTTGAGCGCAAATGCCCAATCGTAAACGGCTTTGCAATGTTCGGAGACGAAAATTCTACAACCACTTTCCTTCCCTTTCCAACATCCTGCTTTCCAAAACCATCTTTCTTTTCCAAAATCTCTTGTATTCGTTCCGCAAAGAATTCTCCGGCGAGAAAAAAGTTCACAAAACCTGCCGCCGCTTCCGCGCGCGCAAGTGCTGGAATCTTCTGTAGTACGATATATCGTATTATATCTTCTGCGATTGTCTGCGGGCTTTTTTTAAGTTCTTTCGCATACCGAAGCGCAACATTCGTGGAATAATCGCCGTGCGACAATTCCTCTGGGTGTTCCAACGACACATCGGGATTTTTAATCCCAAGTTTTGTGAGTGCTTCCGCAACCGCCTGTTTAATGCTCTCTGTTACCATTACGGAGTATTCTATCAACTTTCCGCGCGATTGCTATAAAGTCCTTCTCTTTTTTGCCACGCGTGGTCTCTGCCGCACTGCCGAGCCGTATGCCCGATGGGTCTACCGGACCGCGCGTATCAAATGGAAGAGTGCTTTCACTCACGATAATCCCCGCCGCCTCAAGTTTGTCGGCGGCTTCCCGCCCCCCGATTCCGCGGCCGCCGAGCCAAGTGTCAATGCGCAAGAGGTGCGTTTCCGTTCCGCCTTCTACAATCCTGTGTCCGAGCTTTTGCAATTCATCCGCGAGCGCGCGCGCGTTCTTTACCACTTGCGCCGCGTATTTCTTAAACGAAGGCGTACTCGCCTCTTTGAGCGCCACCGCCACCGCCGCAATTTGGTTGAAGTGCGGACCGCCCTGCAATCCTGGTAGAATTGCTTTATCAATTTTTCTAGGCAACTTTCGTTCGTCTTCTTTTGAGAAAATGAGCGCCGAGCGCGGTCCTCGTAGAGTTTTGTGAGTTGTCGTCGTTACAATGTCCGCATATGCAAACGGCGATGGATACTCTCCACCTGCAACTAGCCCAGCAAAATGCGACATATCTACCATTAAAATCGCGTTGCATAAATCCGCGATTTCGCGAAACTTCTTAAAATCAATGATGTGCGCGTATGCAGTAAAACCCGCAACGATAAGAGCGGGCTTGTTTTCTGTCGCAATCTTTTTAATGTGTTCGTAATCCAATCTTTCGGTTTCCTTATCCAATCCGTACGGCACTTGCTTCCACACCTTTCCAGTCATAGAAACGGGCTGGCCGTGAGTGAGGTGTCCGCCGTGGTCAAGCGACATACCCATCACCTTTCCACCAATTGGAACAAGTGCAGCATACACTGCGAAGTTGGCGGGCGAACCCGATAATGGTTGCACATTAACTCCCCATTCTTTTTCGGTAAGCCCAAACAAATCAAGCGCGCGCTTCCGCGCTGCGCGCTCTACCTCGTCAACAACCGCGCACCCGCGATAGTAGCGTTTACCAGGATACCCTTCGCCGTATTTATTGGTGAGCTCGCTTCCAAGTGCCTCAAGCACATCTTTGGAAACATAATTTTCCGAGGCAATTAGGTTAATCACGCTTTTCTGCCGCTTTTTCTCGGCATCCATCAATTTTTTGATTTGTAGGTCTTTCATTGTTTATATAATATATTTTTTCAGTTCGGTTACAAGCGTCATGGTTACGGTATCAAATGGTTGATTGGCGTCAATCGTGGAGTATGGGACTTGTTTAAAAAAATCAAGAAATCCTTTGCGCATTCGTGTATGAAATTGCACATCGCGTTCGTCAAAATGATTTAATACTTCTCTTTTTTGTTTTTGTTTGCGCGCCAAGCCGATACTTGGTTCTACATCAAGAAAAAAATATCTACTTGGGATATTTTTACCTAGATAAAACTGCCGCATCTTCCAGAAAAAATCTTTTAGTTCAGATGCTTCTTGCGCAAAAACTTGATACGCATAAGTAGACGAATCAAATCGGTCCACAAGAACATTTTGTCTTCGCGCTAAAGCCGGAAGAATGGTGTTTTTCAAATGGTCTGCCCGTGCTGCCCAGAACAGAGCAAAATGGGTTTTCGCGTCAGCTTGTTTCGCGTTTTCTGAATTGAGGATAAGTGAACGAATTTCTTCGGCATAAGGAGAGCCGCCGGGTTCGCGTGTTATCAAAACACGCTCGCCAAAATACTCGCTTAATTTCTTAAGCTGGCTACTTTTCCCCGAACCCTCGCCGCCTTCAAGTACAAAGAACTTTCCTTTTTTATTTTTCATAATCACCTTTTACTGTTGAATATCCGTTCGCTTCCTTCCATAAGATACACATCGCGAATACCTGCGTCAATCATTGCGTCCCAACACGGCTTACAGCACCACCAATGGCCGTATAAATATAAATCCGCACCGTGCGTATCTTCGCCATGAGAAATAGCGTCCGCAATCGCCTTTGGTTCACTGTGATTTTTCGGATGACATCCCTCGCATAAATCATACCGTTCGCCCGTCGGGATATTCTTTCGTTTCCGCTCACAGCCGTGTCGTTCGTGATAATCGCTTCCGTTCGCGCCTCGTCCAATAATAAGCTCGTCTTTTACAATCACACTTCCTGTTGGGTGAACGATATCTTTTTTGTGTGTGTGTATATATTCGCGCGCCGCGCGCATAAACACATTATCTTCTGAGACATATTTTATTTCCCTTCCACTAGGTAAGTATGGGTATTGAATGACCATACGAAACAGCATATAGTATAAAACTGCTATGACAAAATTTGATGAGATTTATCAGGGGTTGGTTCGGCGTATTATGACCGAGGGTATTGCCGATGTGAACAAGCGCACTGGGCACGAAACGCGAGCAATTCCTGGCATGCATTTCTCCGTGGATATTGAAAAAGACGGCTTCCCGCTTCTGACGCTCAGAAAGATTCCAATTCAGATGTTTGTCGCGGAACAACTATGGTTTATCTCCGGCGGGCGCAAACCCGAAGATTTTCTACGCGAGTTCACCAAAATCTGGGATGACTTCACCAATCCCGGCGATGTAGTTACAGTCGCCTACGGCTACCGATGGCGAAAACATTTTGGCCGCGACCAACTCGGGCTTTTGGTAAAACTTTTGGAAAAGGACCCGAGTTCGCGGCATGGAGTTGTTATTGCATGGGACCCAAGTGGCGACGGACTTGGCGGAGCGGTGAAAAAAAATGTGCCGTGCCCATATACCTTTACGGTTAATATAATCGGGGGGCGGCTTAATCTGCATAATATCATTCGTTCAAATGATGTAATACTTGGTACTCCTTCCGATGTCGCGGGTTTTGCGCTTCTGCAATGTATTCTTGCCGAGCGACTCTGCGTAAAACCCGGAATATACAGCCATTCAATCTCTAACGCACATATTTATGACACGCATTACTTTGCAGCTGAAGAAATCTTACGAAGGAGTAACGAGCATAAAAAAGTCATTTTGAATCTTCCGCCAAAAACATTTGAGCGCGCTGAAAAGAAAGATAAAAAGCTTGTAAAAGAAATTGTTGGAAATCTGCAAAGTCAATATGAACCGCTTGAACACATTAAGGGAATCAAAATTGTGCTATAACATACAATACTTATGGCTATACTGACCAAAAAAGGAATTCTTGAGCGGGTTGCAAAAAAAGAAATCGGCTTCTCGCCGAATCTGGATTCGTTCCAACTGCAAGACCACGCAGTGGACTTGCGGCTCGGCTTCACCTTTCTAATTCCCAAAATCTGGCACATCACGGCGCGCGGTCGCGAATCGCTAGACATACTCAATTTTGACAAAGTGAACGCCGACTATTTTGAGATTATAGAACTTGAACAAGGCCAGTATTTTGACCTATTGCCAAACGAATATGTGCTTGTCTCAACCCTTGAATCAATAAAAGTGCCGAACGATATTATGGCGATTTTGTATCCTCGTTCGTCTACCAACCGCAAAGGGCTCTCGCTTGACCTCACTGGGATTATTGATTCTGGATATGAAGGACAATTGACGCTCCCCATCCGCAACAACACCAGTTCGCAAATTGTCCGCCTTTACCCGGGAGAACGGCTATGCCAAATTGTTTTTGAAGAACTCACCGAACCAGTCGCCCCTCGAAAGAGCAAATACCACAAGCGCGACATTATAGAAGGCATTAAAAAAGAAAGAGCACTGGAGTCACGGCTTATCTTTAAGGGTGATATAAGAAAACTTAAAGCAGAGCATGCGGTAAAATAAAATGGAAGCGTGCATCAGCATCATTGCCGCGGTGGGGAGGAACAATCGCGCGATTGGAAAGGCGGGCGCGCTCCTTTGGCGCATTTCGGACGACCTTAAGCGGTTTAAGGTGCTCACGACTGGACATACGGTTATTATGGGCAGAAAGACATTTGACTCTATCGGCAAAGCACTTCCAAACCGCACAAATATCGTTATAACGCGCAATCCGTATTTTAAGAAGGAAGGAGTGGTGGTTGCGGGGTCGCTTGAAGAAGCGATACAAATTGCGCAGAAAACAGAAGACACCCCTCCGTCTCCCTATGGGAGACACCTCCCCTTTGGAAAAGGGCAGGAGGAAAACAAAAAGGAAATCTTCATCATCGGTGGCGGAGAGATTTATAAACAAGCGCTCCCGCTCACCGACAAACTCTACCTCACGCTCGTTGAAAGCGATGCGGAGGGTGATGTTTTCTTCCACGACTGGAACAAGGACTTCACGCACGAAGTATTCCGCGAAGAAAGAACTGACACGAAAACTGGATTAAGATATGTGTGGGTTGATTTGGAACGCGCTATTTAATTTCTATCCCCATAGACAGCGCGCTACCGGCGACTATTTTTTCGGCGGCTTCAATTGTGGTTGTATTCAAGTCCTGCATTTTCTTTTCTGCAATTTCGCGCAATTTCGCCTTAGTAATTGTTCCCGCTTTTTCTACCGGCGGCTTGCCCGCACCTTTCTCTTTGCCGATTGCCTTGAGAAGCATACTGGAAACAGTCGGCGCTTTTATTTTTAGGTCAAACGACTTGTCGTCAAAAATATGCACTTCCACAGGAAGCGTCTCGCCCTTCATCTTTTGCGTCGCCGCATTGAAGCGAGTCACGAACTCACCGATGTTTACCTTCGCCTGCCCCAAAGCGGGACCCAAAGGCGGCGCGGGCGTTGCCGCCGCACCTGGAACAATCAACTTCAACTTTCGCAGTAATTTCTTTGCCATAAAATTATATTTTCTTCACTTGTAAAAAGTCCAATTCTACCGGGGTCTCTCTTCCAAACATAGACACGAGTACCTTCACCTTGCCGCGGCTCTTATCCACTTCGGCAACCTTCCCTTCAAGCTCCTTAAACGGTCCGTCGGTAATGATTACCGCATCATCCGCAGATAAGTCAATGTTGTGTTCCACCTGTTCCGCGCTCATCCGCGTAAACAGACCTTCCACCTCTTTTTTATCAAGCGGAACTGGAAAAACGCCCGAACCGACGAAGCCCGTCACGCGCGGCGTGTTGCGCACCACATACCACGAGTCGTCGGTTACAATCATATCCACCAGCACATACCCAGGGTAAATCTTTTCTTCCTCCTCCGCGCGCTTGCCGCCTTTTATTTTTATCTTCTTTTCTACCGGCACAACTACATTAAAAATCTTACCTTCCATACCGAGGGACTCAATGCGCTGTTTTAAGTTGCGCGCAACGGCGTTTTCATACCCTGCGTAGGTATGAATCGCGTACCAATTCCGCTCTGCTGTTTGCTGTTTAGACATATACGAATATACGAACAATACGAATCTACGAATGGCTACGAAAATGGATTAAAAAATTTGCCGAAGAATTAGGGAAAAAAGATAATCAAACACACCGAGATACGCCGCGGTAATAAGCGACACGGCAACTACGAGCGCGGTAAACACTGACGCTTGCTTGCGCGTCGGCCAGTTCACATGGCGCAGTTCCCCGCGCGTTTCCTTGAGATATTCGGTAATTCTAGACATAAACGCGTTTCCTAATAAAAAAGGCCTTTCGGCCGTTTTTTATATCATACGCCAAACAAAACGGCTGTCAAACTCTACTTGATTTCGTATGTGATATTTACTTGAGAAATTATTTTATCTTCTCCAACGGGAATCTCGGGCGTAACGCGCCCACCGCCTCCAATGCTGTACGATGCGGCTTCTGCTTTCGCGTAGTAAATCGGGTATCTGCCATTGTCGTTGTACGACACGATGCGCACGAGCCGCACGCCGAGCGCCTTAGCGAGATTTTCCGCTTCTGCGCGCGCCTCCGCAATTGCTTTGCCGCGCGCCTCTTTAATCATCTCGTCGCGCTTGTCAAAATCAAATGAAAGACCCGACACATTTTCCGCTCCCAGTTCGCCGATGCCCGACAGCAATTTTCCCGCATCACCAACCGTACGCACCTTTACTGAAATGCTTTGGCTCACCACATACGCCGCGAGGTACCGCTTGCCGCCGCCTTGGTAAAGCACCGACACGCTATCACCTATCGTCTGGTATTCGTAACGCGGGTAAATGTTGTAGCCGGCGGTTTTGATGTCTTTTTCCTCAACTTTATTTTTCTTCAGAAACGCGATAATGTCGTTAGTGCGCTTCGCGACATCCGCTTGCGCGTCCGCGACCAAAAGCGACTCCTTTTCTACGGAAAATGAAAAAGTTGCTATGTCTGGCACGGCGACAACCTCACCCTTCCCCGAAACGGAAATGATGCTTTGCGCCTGTGGATTCGTGCCGATATAGCGGAGCGAGCCAAACTCCGCAAACACCTTGCCGAGTAACAATACCGCCAAAATTATTAAAACCGCAAAAACCGCCTTTTGTATTTTGATGTTATTTAACATTGCTTTGATTATACACAGCATCGCGGAGATTCTCAAACAAGCATGCGACGGTCATGGGACCGACCCCACCAGGGACGGGCGAGATGGCCACGACCATATTTTTCACAATATCAAAATCAACATCTCCAATCAGATTTACTCGTGGAACTTCTTCAAAAAGCGCTACGCCTGTTGCAGTGCGATTGATTCCTACATCAACAACAACTTGTGTTTTGTCGCTCCTGAAATATTCGCTTCCTATAAAACACGGTTTTCCGATTGCGACAATGACAATATCGCTCGCGCGCGAAATCCTTTGCGCTTCTGCTTTAGGGGTTTTGCTGTGTAGAACAGTAACGCGCGCGCCCTTTGCAGATAGTAGTTGCGCAATCGGCCTGCCCGCAATAAGCGAGCGCCCGAACACGGCAACTTTCTTTCCTACAACCGAGATACCGTAACGCGAAAGAAGTTCGCCGACTCCGCGCGCTGTCGCAGGTACAAAACCTGATGCATCCACAGCCGCGAGCCGAGTGCGGCTCGCGGAAGAAAGTCCGTCAACATCTTTTTCGTGAGGAACTAAATCCAAAATGCGCTCGCGCTCCAAATGCGCTGGCAAAGGCAACTGCACGATAATTCCTGCAACAGACGGATTCGCAGACAGCGCGAAAATGCAATCCGCAACCGCTTGCTCGCGCGAGTCCGAGGGCAATTTTTCATGAATCACCTCTACACCGACACTTTTTCCAAACAAGATTTTTTGCCGAATGTACGCAGATGACGCGTGGTCGTCGCCTACTTGCACAATGGCGAGCGCGCGCGGCTGTGTAAGCGCGTTGAATTCTTTTTTAAGCCGCGCGCGTATTTCATCGCGCGCAGTGCGTCCGTCCAATATGAGCGTCTGTGCTTTCATTTCTTTATTCTGCATCGTTTGCTAAGAAAGCGCAAAAAGGGGGCAGAAAAATCTGCCCCCGACCAAACCGCGAATGTGCGTATTAGTGCCAACTTCGCGCTCCCACTTTCTGCATTCTGCGAGTGCGAGTGCGTGGAAAGCGCGATGAATCATCGCCTCGGTAATTTTGACGAAACGGCCATTTCTTCTGCAATGCAGTCTTTTCTTTTTCATTTAAACCTCCATGTTCAATTCCGCATCAATTGTACCACTCCGACACGCAACAACAAGCGCAATAATTTGGGGTGCCTATCCGGTGTCGATCCGGAACTTAGGGTTCCACAAACCCTCGTGCAGAGCCGCTACACTATAGGCACCATAAGCATCAAAATAACACAAAATAAACTACTTGTAACTCGGCGCCGCTTCGGGCACTCCAGCATTATGGTTTAAAAACCGCACAAGCGCGTACAAAAGAGAAGAGAGACGGTTGAGATACGCGAGCGTCCCTGCTGATATTTTTAATTCCTTCTTTTCAACTCCTGCAATAACGCGCCGCTCTGCGCGGCGCGCAATCGCGCGCGCGACATCAATATGGGCGGCAAGCTCTCTGCCGGCAGAAAACTTTCCGCGCGGAGCGCCACCGCCTATAAAAAACGACTTCACGGGCGGAAGTTTCTTTTCAATTGAGTGTATGATGTCTTCAATTTCTTTCACCTTTTCCGGAGCGACCCGTTTGTCAGCACCCGCCAGTTCTGCTTGAACGATAAAAAGGTTTTCCTGCATCGCATGAAAGAGCGCGGGAAGCGAAACGCCGCGCACCTCAAATGGAAGGTTAAGCGACTGCACTTTGAGCAACCCCAAAAAAGAATTGAGTTCGTCCACCGCGCCGAGTGCTTCAGTGGCGCACGAGGATTTAGAAATGCGCGCGCCCGTTTTCTCGCGTAGCGTTTTCGTATCTCCTTTGTCGCCCTTGCGTGTGTACCACATACTTACGCTTTATACACGAGCGAGCCGTCTTTTGCTTCTTGCGAGAGTTGGATGGCGATTTCCTGCCCTTTCTTCCCCGCTTCAACCGGCTTATGGTCCAGTTGCATAGACGACACCGCATCCTTAAACTCGCTCTCGCCATGCCGCACTTTTATTGCATCACCCACTTTTAATGCACCCGCGAGCTTAACCACGGCGACATTGATTTTGCCGTACCAATGAATCACCTTTCCTATTTCTTTTTCCTTTTTTTCCGCCATAAAATGAAAAAATTAAGAGGTTTATAATAGTTCTCGACGCGAGGGTAGTATAGCACTATTTCTTTCTCGCTTGAATAACGCGCCGTGCATGTCTATTTCCACTGTCCATTACATTATTTTCTTGAGCACTAGGTATAAAATCTATTTCCTCAACTGATGGGATGCGAAACGAAAAAACCGTTTTTCCGTTGACATTGGTAACAGCAAAATCGCCAAGACCGATTATGTCCATTCCGATTAAAAGTTGAAGTTGTTTATCATCTGAAATGTTGTCGTCAGGAATAAGCTTTACTTCTGTTACTCGCACATGGGGAACCATCACTTTGTTTGGCAATGAAATATTCACGAGATAAGTATTAGTTGAAGACTTTCCATCGCCATATCTGACTTCTACAATGCCTGTTGCTTTCAAGCCCAAATCGTCTGCAACTTTTTTTGTTATAGCAGAATGTGTTGCTCCTGTATCCCATATCGCAACATACTTCCTGAAATCAACTTTTGGCGTTTGTGTTTCAGTTGGAATAATTGGTAAACACACACCAACTTCATTAAACAACATCCGTGCTCGTCCGCTATATCTAGTGGTGAATGCGTGATGTTTCATCGGTTAAGAAAATGCAACCCGAGAATGAAATGTCTGGGTATAACTTTCTTGACCAGGGAGGCATAGTTGAATTAAAAAAGTACCCATCTCAAATTTCTTCTTAGCATCTGTGTATGCCTCCATTTCTGTATCATAAACGCCATGAACTTCTTGATCTTTGATGACAAGAAACTTTCCATCGTATTTTTTTACGAGTTCATTTTGATGTGCTTTAAAATAGTCAAGTTGTATTTGAAGATAATTATCTTTCATATTCTATATATTAATATATCTTGGGTAATTTTACAATATTTTATAATTTTATAGTTTCCCATTATTCACCCGTCACAGCACCATACAAAAATGCTATTCCGGCCATGTACCCCCAAAACCATATAATATCCCAACAAGGAAATGCCAGTATTCCTTGGAGCCACAAACTTGGCGGTGGATTGTCGCATACTCCTTCAACAAACCATGTAGTTCCAAAAATAAATACGGAAGCCCAAGAAATCTTTGCCCAAAAAGTCATGTTAATAAGTATTTTTTTAAGATCTAAATGCGCGGGAGAGGATTTGAACCTCCACGCCTTTCGGCACACGCACCTCAAGCGTGCTTGGCTACCATTACAACACCCGCGCGACTTCAATTATCCTATGCTGTGTGGGGCGTTTCTGCAACAGAGGCAACGGGCGTCGTTTCTGTTTTTATTTCTTTTTGTTCCATCCGCTCGTGGCGCATCGCCTTGCGGATTTCCTTCGCCGCTTTACGGCGAATGTGGTAGAGCTTCGCGCGGCGCACTTTCGCGCGCTTCAATACTTCAATTTTTTCAATAGTTGGCGCATACAAAGGGAAAATTCGCTCCACGCCAATACCGCCGATAATGCGCCGCACTGTAAACGAGCTGCCTGCCTCGCGCCCGTGCTTGCGCGCGAGCACGAGCCCCTCAAACGCCTGCAAGCGTTTCTTTTCCTTCACTTTGTCCTTTTCCATAACGCGCTCGGTAATTTTCTGCGTAACGCGCACAGTGTCGCCCGCGCGCAAGTCAAGCTTTCTGCGCTCCTCCATATTTACGGATGAAATAGTAATCGGCATAACAGAATCAATCTAGCATGACTTACTTCAAGATTCAAGATTTGCAATTTTTAACGCTTCCTCAAAGTCATTCGGGTACGGCGCTTCTATTTTTATCTTTTTTCCAGATATTAGCGCGAGCGTGAGCGAGCGCGCGTGGAGCGCGAGACGGTTAAAGCCCAGCAAACATTCTTTTTTAGGCGCATACAACTTATCGCACACCACCGGATAATTAATCGCTTTCAGGTGCACGCGAAGTTGGTGTGTCCTACCTGTCAGCGGCCGCAATTCAATCAGCGAATAGCCATCTCCTCTCTTCAAGACCTTGTATTCCGTTACAGCATCGCGCTCTTTACCTTTTTTCCCGCGCGTCGCGCTCCAAAGCGCGCCTCCGCGCTTGCTCCGCGCAATAGGGCGGTCAATAACCCCCTCGTCATTTTTCACGCGCCCATATACAAACGCATGATAGATTTTTTCTACTTTCCGCGATTGAAATTGCTCTCTCAAAAAATCGTACGCCTTTTGATTTTTCGCAATAACTAGCGCACCTGAAGTGTCGCGGTCTAGACGATGCACAATTCCAGGTCTAGCCGCATCGCCGACCATCTTAATTTCCGGATATTTTCCCAAAACCCAATCAACGAGCGTTGGTTCGTTCGTGCGTCCGTCTGCATGCACAATTAAGCCAGCTGGTTTGTTGATAACCAACACATCATTATCTTCATAAAGAATTTGGATTTTATTCGTAGCCATTCGTAGATTCGTATTGTTCGTATATTCGTATGTTTATCTACCCATTCTACGCTCGCGGTCGCCAAACTCTTTCAGAATGCCGAAAAATTCATTGCGCGAGAGCGCGGGCCAGTAGGTTTTTGTAAAGAATAGCTCACTATACACGCCCTGCCACGGCAGAAACCCAGAAAGCCGCTTCTCCCCTGAAGTTCGTATAATTAAGTCGGGGTCCGGAAGGTCTTGCGTCCACAAGTATTTGCGAAATGTCTTTTCGTCCAAATTCTTCTCTCCGTTTTTGAGCGCGCGATTTGCGGCGTCAAGAATCTCGGCTCTGCCGCCATACGAGAGCGCTAGCGCGAGCGTTGGTCCTGGAAGATTGGCGGTTTCCGCTTCCGCATTCTGCATAATTTTTTGCAATTCGCGCGAGAAGCGCGAGAGGAGCCCGACACAGCGCACGCGAAAACCATCGCGCTTAATCGCCGTAAGTTCGCGAGTCAAAATTCTTTTGAACAAACGGAGGAGGTAAAGAACTTCGCTTTTTGAGCGATTCCAATTTTCTGTGGAAAATGCGTACACAATGACATGTTTGATGCCCGCCTCGCGCGCCCAGCGCATCACCTCTTTCAACTTCTCCGAACCAGCATTGTGCCCTTCAAGGAGCGAGAGCCCGCGCTCGCGCGCGAAGCGCCGATTGCCGTCCATAATGATGCCTATGCATTGGGGTGAGGACATAAGAGTGTATCTTATAGGGTTATACGCCTTTGTACAACCTTTGCAAAATGCTCCGCGTTGCGTATCCTTACAGATACGGACGGTTAGCTCAGTTGGTAGAGCACCTCATTTACACTGAGGGGGTCGCGGGTTCGAGCCCTGCACCGTCCATCAAAAAACAGATCATCTCCCGACGGGAGATGATCTGTTTTTCTGCCGCACATTTCACCATTACATTGACGAACTGCCCGCGCATACCTTGCACCCCTTCTTGTGCGTGAAGAGCTCATAGAGTGCCGCGAGGCCTACCAAGACATAGATTGTCTTAGAAATTCCCGCATCCATACCGCCGAAGAGCGACCCAACTTCCCAACCGGTAAGCGCTAGGAGTCCCCAGTTTAGACCGCCGACCACGAGCAAAATCCAAGAAATAACATGAATTCCTTTCATAAAAATTAAATACTAAAAAAACTGCATAATAAATACAAAGACCTTTGCGCCATTTATTATAACACGCCAATTTCACCGCAAGCGCGAGATATGCACAGATACATTTTAATCCCCTTGGTAGGAATCGAACCTACATCAACGCCTTAGAAGAGCGTTGTTCTATCCATTGAACTACAAGGGGGTATAAAAACAATACCCCTATTTCCACGGGTCGGCAATTGAAGGAAGCGTTCGGCGCGCGCTGTCGTATTGCGCTTCCCGCTGTTCAAACGCGCCAAGTACTTCGTCCAACTTCTCTCGCGAAAACGACACGGCGCGCGCCGTACTCTGAACCGGTTCCGGTTTTATATTTCTTATAAACAGAAACCAATTGAGTAATGCGAGGACAAGCGCAAACAGCACCGCTCCCGCCAAGATGAGCATCCAGTCGCGGCATTTTTGAAAAAAGGACTTCATAATATTTTACAAGAATAATCTATTTAATCTTGAGAACTTGAATCTCAAATACGCCGTTCCAAATACCGTTATCGTCCATAGCAAACGACGCGCGCCGAATGGAAATTGTGCGCGGCATTCGTTCCAATAACACAAGGAAGCGGTGCGTACCAGAAAAGCTGCCGCTTGCCTCAACTGCGATTGCAAGCGTTTCAAGACCCGCCTCCGCAAGTGTATCAGCGTCTTCAACGCTTTCGGCTTTTGCAACACTGACAACTTTCGTCTTAACTCCCGCATCCGCGCCAACCACTTCAAGATCTTTCAGAAATGCGACAGTATCGCCCCTCCCAACAAACAATTCGTTCGCCTGCGCGCGCTTTTCCTCGGTTTCAGACAAAAGCGCGCGGAGCGCAGTGTCGGAAATGCGCGCTTGTGCCGCATCCGCAAGCGCGCCAGCAGCGGCAGACACTCGCGACTGTTCCAGTGTAAACACAAACCAAAGCGCGGCATACAGTGTTACTGCCGCGAGCGCAAGTCCTGCGCTAACCCACAAAAGGAACTTCGTTGAACGAAAGGGCGTCATAGTTATATAGAATCTCCGAGATACATCGCGGAAATATTAAAAGCTATATCTTTCTCTTTTGCGAGACTTCCGAGTGGAAAATCGGAATCCGCAAATCGGCGGTCCGCCTTCACGGCACTCTCAAACTCGGCAAGCGCATCTCGCGTTGCCGCAACCCCGCTTACAGAAATCGTCCACTCTATTTCTGCGTTCAGTATCACATTGATTGCAACAAGATGAATCCCGGCGGTGCGTAATGACGCAAACGCAGACACCGCTTCTGCTACCTGAATTGGATGCGGCGACACTAGAAAACCAAGACGAGCTTTTGTTTTTTTCACTTCTTCAATCATCACAGTTTCTTCAGTCAAAGCGCGCGTGCTGTGGAGCACTTCCAACTCGCTCGCGAGACGCTTCCCTTCTTCGCGCAATGCGACAAAAGAAAATACGCCGCCGCTCGCAGCAAGCAATAACTCTGCGCCAACAAAAACACATAGAACTGTTATAAGTCGCGCGCGATATTCGCGCATCGCACCTCTTTTCGCATGTTCGGTAAGTAAGTTAAACATAAATGAATGAGCGGAGCGCAAGACCCGCAGGAACAGAGAAACGGAGCGACTCGTCGCGCGGCAAAGAAGGTACCGTGCGCTCCAAAGAAAATGCATTGCCCCACACAAGCGCGGGCTCCGCCGTAATATGAAGCGTGGACGAAAGCGCAGAAAGGATGCGCGGAAATGCCGCGCCGCGCCCGCACGCAACTACACTCTCAATCGCGCGGCTCTTTTTATCGCGATGCGCTTCCCAAAATGAGCATACGCGCGCCGCTTCGCTCGCGAGCGCCTCTTGCGCCGCAGGGTCAGATGCCAGCTTTTCTGCTGAGAGAGGCACAGTAGACGCGAAACGAACCGCCCCGTCACTCACAATATACAAACCAGTATCATCTTCAGAGAGGTGCGCGACTAAAATCGCGCGAGGGTCATGTATTCCAACCACGGCGCGCGCGACAGCGTTCGCCTCGCTGTCAAACGAAAGCGGCGCAATACCCGCTTCCTCGCATACGCTCGCATACATCTCAGAAGTCCTTCGCGAAGCGACTGCGACGCGGAATAATCGTTCTACTCCTGGCGCACCCGCATTGGCGCGTTGCATATCAAAATCAAACACTGCTTCTGTAGAGCGCACCGGCACATGTTCTTCAAGACGAAGTTCAATCGCGGCGTGTGTTTCCTCATTAGAAACTACTGGCGCGGACATCTCAAATAAATACACCTGCTGTTCTGGAAGTGCGATATGCGCAAAACTAAAGCGGTGTGCGCTCCGCATCTTTTTCAATATCTCAATAACCGCTTTTTTATCGCTTATGACTCCGCCGACTACCGCGCCAGTAGGGAGTGCTGTTTCTTCCCACCACGCAACGCGCAGATTTCCAGGTGCCCCAGAAAAAGAAAGCGCGCGCACAAATGCGTCCGAAATTTCAATGCCCGGCGCGGGCATCGCAAGAAATCGCGGAGGAGTAAACAACTTCATGAGCGCATTCACCATACTTCCAGTATATCACCTCTCTTTTTTCTACTTTTCCACCATTCGCGAAAAATCGGAAGGAAGGAGATGAAAATAATAACGAATATTAGCGGCATCAAGTAACGGTCGGGGTCTGGAATGAACATACCGAGAAAAAAACCGAGAAAAATTAGAAGAGTCGCCCATAACATACCTCCGATAATATTGTACGCAAGAAAAGTACGATACTCCATCTTCCCTACCCCCGCTAGAATTGGCGCGAAAGTGCGGACAATCGGCACGAAGCGCGCAAGCACGACGGTCTTCTTGCCGTAGCGTGCATAAAACTTCTGCGTACGCTCTATATGTTTTTTGTGAAAAAAGAGCGAATCCTCGCGCGTGAAGATTTTCTGTCCAATCTTCTTTCCAAACGCATATCCAACGCTATCGCCTAAAATTGCGCACGCCATACAGCCAAGCCATAGCCACACTATATTGAAGTGCCCGAGCGACGCGAGAAGCCCCGCAGTAAAAAGGAGCGAATCCCCCGGCAAGAAAAAACCGAAAAAGAGTCCCGACTCGGCAAACACAATCGCAAAAACCCCGAAAATACCGACCGCGGTAATGAGAAAAGTAGGATTTAGAAAATCAATAATAGATTGTATGAATTGCATGATGTTGTACCGCCTTAGTATAACCCGCCAAAATTTTTTTCGTTAAATTGTGGGAACAGCAATGAGATAACATTCCGAGATATGACGCAACATTCTTCTCACTCACTCGCGCGAGCATCCTCTGTTTTGTCTTTGTCCGCAATACGCGATAGTGTGGGAGAGAGACATAACCAAGAAAATCGGTTCCCTGATGCAATTTTCGTATGGTTACCTTGCTCGGATGCAGTTCTAGCAAGAGTTTTTCATTGAGAAATGCGCGGAGTGCAGAAATGTGCGACAGAAGTTGTTTGTGTGAATTGTCTAAAATCACGAAATCATCGCAGTAACGAATATAGTACCGCACCTTAAGTTTGTGTTTTACGAATTGGTCTAGTTCATTCAGGTAGATATTTGCAAAAAACTTTTTGATATCGCATTTCAAGACAAAAGCGGGTTTGGTATGATTTGCAGATACTTTTTGTGCAAATGTCTCAAATCGGTTCACGCCTGTATGCGTTCCTTTGCATTTCCCGGAAGCGTACGAGTCGTGGATAAATGTCTTATCAAATATCTGATACAATGCTTGATATACGGCTTGAAAAAGAACTCGGTCGCGAACGCTCGGAATATGAATGACGCGAGGTTTGAGGTCAGCAACTGGTTGGCGTCGGTAGGGGTCGTTTGTCCATACTCCTTGCGCCAATCGTTCGTGGAGAGAGAAAAGATTTTCTTCCAAACATAATTCAAACTTTGCAACTTCACTGTCGGTTCGCTTTCCCTTGGAGAACTTCCGCCATGCACAGAGTAGATGTTCGAGCGAGATTACATCATAAAAATCACTACTATGACGCCCCCCCGACAAGACACCATCAGTTATTCTCAAGATTCGATTGTTGCATAAAGAGATTTACGAGATTGGGAAGAAATTGCCGAAGGGAGACAAATTAGGAATTCATGCGACGGTTGAGAAATATACTCTAGAATTACTCGCCACAACGATTGCGGCATCTTTGACTTCAAGAAAAGAAAAGATTCCTATTCTTAAAGGGGGCGCGCATTCAAGTTCACCGAGTAATTCACCTCATTCGAACAGAATATGAACTTGGTATTTTCACGGAAAAAATATATCTCCGCTTGTCATCGCAACTCGTTGAAATCGCAAAGATGTTAAACGGTTGGATAACTTACGAAACGACCAAGGAGCCGTAACGGCTCCTTGGTACGAGAAATTTCTGAGCGAGCGCCGTTGTTCGGATTGCAATTGTCGGCATAGTTCCAGTTGAGGTAGACCTGGCGGTTGTTCGGGTTCCAGTTGCCGTTCGCAACCTTGCCGTTGTGGAGACGGTGCCTCATTGTGCCGCGTCTTCATCCGTATCACCGAAAATCGTTTACACAGTTTTCTGTGTTATCTCGGGGTAGAGCGAGCATTGTATAAAAATGCAGCAAGCAATTTCTTTTTTGGCAAATTGTTATCCAGCACTTACGGTAAGTGCTGGACCAATTTCACAGCCGTTGTTAGTGTAACAAAATCGCCACCATGGGTATCCACAGTGGCGATGACCTACCCACCGAAGAAGCGAGTAAGATTTAAGGGGGAAAGGTTCAAGATTTAATGGGAACTTTTTTTGCTGAGCGAGCGCCGTTGTTCGGATTGCAATAGACGGCATAGCGCCAGTAGAGGTAGACCCGGCGGTTGAGCGGGTTCCAGTAGCCGAGCGCAACCTTGGCGTAGCGGAGACGGTCGTTTGGGAACCATGTCCAAGTTTTTTGGTCAAGGGTCTCTCCGGTAATGACATGATGCAGAGTATCTGCATCGCACCAGCAGAAGAGTCCGAGCCATAGCTTGTTGTGAGCGATGAGTTGGTTGGGACTCTTGGCTTTGTCGCCGACCGTGTCGTCATCTGGTGTAACGGAGCGGTTGATGATGTACAGCTCGGGTTGTTTTGGACCTTGACTGTTTGTGTACTTCATTACATCTATTTCTTCATAGGGTTTGTTCTCCCCAATTTTGATTTTCCAATAAATCGCATTACGGTTGGTGGCACCTGCAGGACGAAAGGCGGGCATCAGCGTGGTGCTGGCGAGTTCTTCGTCCGTGAGGGCGAAGATATCGCGCAGAATCACCTGCTCACCTGTAAGGAACTTGTGCAGTTCCTCTCGGGCTTTGAGCCAGTCGGCGAGGGTGGGAGGGGTGGAGAGGAGGTTTGGGATGACGATTTTTGGTGTTGTCACTTCTGATACCGTGTTCCCATCTTTCCTTTCCAGTTTGTGTGCGAGAAAATCTTGAAAATAATCTCCACCAATACTTCCATCGTCAACCTGACGCCAGAAGTCCTTCATTTGGCCAGCCGTAACCGATTGACCGACGACTACTTTATTCATAGCCATCCTTTCTTTTTTGAGTTGTTGATTTAACAGTCCTCCGTAACCTTACAAGGTACATTGAACTACCTAACAGTATAGCATAACTGATGCTTTTTTGTCAAGTGCCGTGGAGGAACAGCGAGAATACGGCTTTGTAGAAGTATGTTTTGGTTAACAATTTCTATCCAAAAAACTTTGCAAAATAATAGCGGCGGCGGAAGCGTCTAATTTTTCGGTCTTGCCTTGCCACCGCTCGGCTTGCGCCGAAGACCAAAACTCGGGTTCGCTGTGTACCGGAAGCCCCGTTGCATCTACAATTTCTTTTGTAAACTTTTTAACGTGCGCAGTTATTTTATTCGGCTCGCCTGCAAAATCGCGCGAGTCGCCGACAACAATTTCCGACACGCCGCGCTCGCGGCACAGCGCCGCGAGCGCGGTTACCAGATTCTCGTCATTCGCCAAGACCACATGCGGAAACGCAATTTTCCCCTCCTCGTCCGACACCGCCACCCCCACCCGCTTTGTTCCGTAATCAATGCCTATAAAGCGCATTGCGCCATTATACATTATCGGCTCATTTTGATAGTATCGTAGCGAGGGAGGGGTCGCATAGAGGTCTAGTGCGGAAGTCTTGAAAACTTCTAACGGTTTACACCGTTCGTGAGTTCGAATCTCACCCCCTCCGTTTTTATTGAAATTAAAAATGAAAAAACCATGAAAACAATTCTTGTTGATGCGGTACAAGTATTTATTATTAAAGGCGAGGGAATTTTTAAAGAAATGTACGATTTACTTGAGACATTTCCTAATAAGAAGATTATTTTGACTGGCGCAAACGATGAGCAGTTTAAGACATTGAATTTCTGACTGAAAATCTTTAATTGCAAACGAATAATGGATTAGATATACTAAAGTTATTATGGAAACAGTAAAAGCTCCAAACCTCAAAGTCCTCAATAAAACCCACGAAAATAAGTGGGTGGCGGTTTCTTCTGATTATAAAAAAGTAGTTGCTGTAGACGACACATTGCGGTCATTACAGCAAAAGGTCGGTGAGAAAGAATCAATCATTATGCGAGTGTTGCCTTCAGATGTCGGGTACGCTCCTGGCTGTCGTGCATGAAATTTGAATATACTTCCGTGTTCGGAACGAATGCGAAAGGTCGTTTGCTCAAACGGCCGCTTGTTGAACTCGAGTTAATCGGTAAAAATAAAAATATCAAAGCACTTGGTCTTTTAGATTCGGGTGCTGACACGACTCTCATAAATCTTGAGTACGCCAAAGCGTTGGATGCTGTGTTGGATACAGAAAGGAAAAAAGAATTTATCGGCATCAGCGGCGCGCGCATACCTTGCTACCTTTCGTCAATAACGCTCAAAGTCAAACACTTTGATAAACCGGTAGCGGCTTTGGTTGCTTTTATTGACAGTCCATCGGTCGATATACTCCTCGGACAGGAGGACTTCTTTGAGTATTTCCGCGTAAAATTTGAAAAAGACCACGATGTCTTTGAGTTGTCGCCTTCACCAAAGACAAAAAGTTAAAAACTTTTCATATCATGCCCCACATCTCATGGACAACTCCGGAATATAGGCATACGGAAAAGACCGCGGAGTGGTTTCTGGCGAGCGGTATTATTGCGCTTGCGCTCATTGCCGCATCCGCGCTTCTAGGTAATATCTTGTTTGCAATCGTTATCGCGCTCGCGGCGCTCAGTTTCTTCTTTTTTGCGAACCGCGCGCCACGCGCGGTTCGCGTGTTCATTACTGATACAGAAATTGTTTTTGGCGATTCGCATTATCCGTACGACATACTTACTTCCTTTTGGGTTGAAGCACGCGACGGATTTCCTCGCCTAATTCTTAAACAAAAAAAGAAACTATCTCTGCTCGTCTCAATTCCGATTGAAGAAATACATCCGAATATTATTCGCGCCGCGCTTGCCGAGCGTTTACAAGAAGAAGAACTCCATGAACCGCTCCCGCAGAAAATAATGGAGTATCTCGGCTTCTAGGATCCTCTCGACAGGAATCGAACCTGTATTTCCAGCTTCGCAGGCCGGTATCCTTTCCATTGAACGACGAGAGGTTCTCCGAACTATAACAAAAACGCCTCGCTTCTGCGAGACATTTAAGAGACACTGCAGACAAGTCGCGCAAGCCGTGATTTCTTTCTATCAGCCGCGCCTTTGTGGATGGTGTGCTCTTTTGCCGCCTTATCGTACGCCTTGTACGCAAGCGGAAGGAGCTTCGCCGCCTCCGCAATTTTCTTTTCAGCGACAAGCTTTTTTATATTTTTTACCGCCTCGCTAACTGCATGCTTGCGGCGCAAGTTGAAAACACGCCTGCGAAGTGAGACCCGATGCGCCTTCTTTGCTGAATTCGTTATAGCCATAGTGTTAAAGCAACATAACAAAAATTACACAAAAGCGCAACTTTTCTATATACTAAACCTATGATTTCTTTCATTTCCGGAACCGTCGCGGAAAAAAGAGTGCGGAGCGCGATCATTGACGCCGGAGGCATCGGATACAATGTGTGGGCAACCGACGATACGCTCAATAATCTCGCTGTTGGCGCAAAGACGAAGCTTCGCACACACCACACCGTGCGCGAAGACGCGCAAGAACTGTTCGGCTTTTTGGACGAAAATGATTTGCGGCTTTTTGAATTACTGATAAAGATTTCCGGCATTGGGCCGAAAACCGCACTGAATATCCTCAATGTCGCCACACCAGAAACCCTCCGCCGCTCCATCACCTCCGGCGAAACTGCGTACCTTACGAAAATATCGGGTATCGGCAAGAAGACCGCTGACAAAATAATTTTGGAGTTGCGCGAGAAGTTAGGCGCAAGCGAAGAAGGCACTACACTTAAAGAAGAAGTGGATGCGCTAGAAGCTCTCAAAGCCCTCGGCTATTCACATGAAGAAGCGCGTGAAGCGCTAAAAAAAGTTGACGGAGGAATTGTCGGCACGAACGCGCGCATCAAAGCGGCGCTGAAATTACTTGGTAAGTAACTACCGGAAAAATCGTTCCACTCCGCGATAAGTCGCATCGGCAAAACGCTGAATTGCTTCTTTCCGACCCGATGGTGTACGGAGTGGCGCTTCGTAAATGTATGCGTATTCAATAAGAACGGATACCGCATCCAGCGTATTGTACGCGCCTATCGCAATCAAACTCTGGTCGGGTACGATGCCCGCATCTTCTTTTGGTAAATTGCTTTTCGTAAAGAGAGATGATAACTCCGAAAAGAGCGACTCGGCGACCGCATAACTTGCTCTCGCGTTTGAATACTGCCCATCGGGAACATAGAGCGCAAATCCTCCATACTGATTCATATTCCTCGCCGTGCGCCCACCGAAATCGTTGAAGTGAAGGTGGAGGACAAGATGAAAAGCGTTTTCATTCGCCCATTTATTAATCGCATAAAGGCGCAGAGCAACATCCAGCGCCGCTTTGTTGTGCCCCACGCCTTCCACACGCTCTACCGAGCCGGCGGCAAGCAAGTCCTTCATAATTTTCTTTTTCGCCACCACTTCGGCGCGCACAACTTCTCTATGCTCAGCGAAATATGTCTCAAACGCCGACAGATATCCATCTCTGCCGCGTAAAAGCGTCGCTTCATAGGCAGAATTCTTCGCAAATTGCGCAGCGAGTGCCTCCCCAACTCGCATCGTCAAATCCGCCTCGCGAATGCCGTTGTATTCCGTACCCCAACTGTCATCATCATGCCCGGGCACAATGAGAATCTTCACCTTCCCCTCCCCGCGAGCGGCTTTTGCATATGCTTCTTTTAACTCGCCTTCTGTGATACTGTCGGTAAAAAATACGCCTGCAACCGCGCGGCGCATATCGTCAAATGACATATATTGGAAATTATCAGACGCCCATGCGCCGGCAAAAATGAAAAGTACCGCGGTAAGAACAAAGAGAATAATTTTCACATGTACATCATACTTCATAATATCCGTAGCAACCACAATGTCGGCTCAATTTTTAGAACGGCTGACGCGGCGGGAGTTGCAAAAATATTTCTAGCGGGCTACACGCCTGCGCCAGTTGACCGCTTCGGGAGAACAAACAAAGAAATCGCCAAGACCGCGCTGGGGGCGGAAAAAGTAGTGGTGTGGGAGTGCGCTAAAAAAGTTCAGAAACTTCTCGCCCGCTTGAAAAAAGAAAAAGTGTTTCTGGTTGCCGTTGAACAACATCCGCATGCCATCAATTACAAAAAAATCCCGCGCCGAAAAAATATCGCATTCGTGTTCGGCAACGAAGTAACGGGGATTCCGGAAAAAATCCTCGCGCAATGCAACTGTGTCGCCGAAATCCCTATGCGTGGAACAAAAGAATCCCTCAATGTCGCGGTCGCGGCGGGAATTGTGCTGTACCGATAAAAAATATTCTTCATTGCCATTAAGATACGATCGTAGCTTAATGACAAAATCCGCAAACAAAAAACCTCGCGACTGCGCGAGGTTTTTGGGAATTCGCTTTCGCGAATTCCCGAACCAAAGAACTGAAAAAACAACGGATGATTGCGGGACGAAGCGCGGACGCTTCGTCCCGCCGACCCTCCCTCACACGAGGGCGTCTGTCTCCATTGCCTTTCGGCGAGGCGACCGCCACTAGGCGATTGCCAAAACCGGATTCAGGTGGACTTCCGCTACGGCGAAAGTCAAGAACACCTGATTGGTGGTGTTCTCAACCCCTGATGATGTCCGCTCCTCTCGCTCCACCACCACCGCCAACAACTTGGCGGCTTCGGTATCTCCGATACCGAGAAAGTGGCGGGCGGACTTTGCCCAGGAATATCCCCCGTAGGACACCTGTTTCCCCTTTGGCACCAGAGAACTTTCCACGACCACCGCCTGCTCGAGATTTGCCCCGAACCGCCCATAACCGAAAAGCCCCCCGAGCAATCCACCCTCTTTCCCGCTCCACTCTCCGTAGACGAAGAGTTGGACACCCTCTTCCGAGGGTTGAGGACCACCGAACACAGAGGCGACGCTCCGTGCTTCGGCACTTTCGGCGGCGCCGTAGGCCCGCACCGTCTCCACCTTCCCGCGGATTGTCCCGCTCGGGATATCGAGGACGAATTCATCACCCACCTTCCACTCCGGCATGGAAAAAATGGTTTCCGAACCGCCCACCGACTTTCCGTCTGGGGTGGTAAGGTAGGAGTTGCAGAGTGAGTCCGTCTCGATCTCTGTCCCAGGCTTCGGAAGACCGACCGTGAAGATGACATTTTTTGTTTTCATGCAATGGAGTTGCGCTGTTGCGGTCGCGCGTTACCGCTCGTCTTTTTGTTGTTGAAAACAGAAGACGAGTTAAACTGTCCGCTACACCTAACACACATCCGTATGTCAAAGTTCGCTACATACAGTATAGCATACCCCATTCTAGAAGTCAATAGTTATTGGCGCGATTGTCAGAAAACCCTTGTCTTGAGCCATATTCTCTTCCATCCTGCCCTTAACATAAGGGGAGGTGCCGAGTCCGCGAGGCGGAGGGGTGGTTTTAGGGTCGGAATTGTGTCATTTTTGACACAATTAAATAGATCAGTATGTAACCGTATCCACCACCTTGCCGGTTGCGTCCAAAAGCGTAATCACTTCGCGAGTGCTCTTCCAGAGCGGAAGGTCGCGCGAGAGGTAGAGATGCCACTCGTTTTTGTAAAAATCGGCATCGCTCTTGTGCGCCGAAACGCACCGCGGATAGGTGAATGAGTCGCGGATAAAGCGGCGGCACTCTTCGCCGAGTTCAACAGGCGAATTCGGCTCAATCCGGCACCTACGCATATTGTCTATGTATTGCAGGCACGCATCCGAAGGGCTGTTGGGCGGCGGTGGGAGCGGTTCTGTTTTAGGAAGAGGACATTCAATCGGGAGTTGCGGCACGAAGTTTTGGAATTGCTCAAAGTAGCCCGTGCATTTGTTCACGCGCAGAGAATAGCCGACGGGTGCTCGGCCTGTAACGACATACGCAATTCCGCCCGGCTCAAGATACACGAGTTCTTCTGCGTTGATGGTCCCTTGTTGTGGTAAGTACGCGCCTTTCCCGATGGTCGCGCTTCGTCCAGATGCCTCACTTTTTATAATCATTCCGGTAAGCAATACGCGCGATGGCGCGGAGTCGGAGAGCTGAAGCATCACATACTCTTCGTTTGCCGATACGGCGGAGCCGTAATTATTGACCGACAATTCAAGCAAACCTTTTAGGGAAGACGCGCCGCTCTTTTGTTCAATTGCTTTTAAGTCGCCCGAAAATGAACCAGTTTGAGGAACAGTTTTTGACGGAGCCGTTTTATTGCCTGCCGCAGTTCCCGTTACCGGAACTGGCGGTTCTATGAAAGGGCTTGTCACTTCGCGCAAAATACCGCCGCCAATAAACCACGCAACGACAAAGAAAATCAGGAATCCAATGAACCACTTAATTTCTTCCATACCATTTGATGGTTTTTTGAACTCTGCCATACTGTAAGTATATCAGTATATGCTATACTTACACTATGTTAAGCGTATTCCCAGACCTGCTTGCGTTCTGGCTCCTCGCCCCATTCCTCTTGCGCGTTGCGCTCGGATTGGTATTTGTTAATTTTGGCTTACATAAATTGGGGCGCGGACGCGCGGATAAAACAGCGTTTTTTGAGTCACTCGGCTGGAAGCCAGGCGAGTATTTCGCGTTCGGCTTTGGGGCGATTGAGCTTATCGCAGGGCTTTTGCTTATCGTTGGTTTGTACACGCAAATCGCCGCGCTCGTTGTCGCGCTAATTTTACTCTGTGCGCTCATACTCAAGAAAAAAGTGCCGCATGGCATTGAGAGTTCTCGCGGTTTTCTAGCGCTTCTTTTTATTATCGCGCTTTCGCTCCTTGTCTTAGGCGCCGGCCTCTTTGCGTTTGACTTGCCTCTGTAAATAATCCGCCCACCTGGAATCGAACCAGGAACCTCTTCCTTAAAAGGGAATTGCTCTACCAATTGAGCTATGGGCGGTACGAGTAAGTTATAACACGCCCGAGAAAAAAATTAAATCCTCAAAATCAGCCGTTCAAGCGCAATCGAAAACTCATGCCTGCCGCGGTGGGAATCGTGATACAGCGCGACAAATTGCGCGGAAAGATTTTTTAATTCGTCCGTACTCCAATAACGGTTGGGGTACCGCGCTGAAAGCATACTCCGCGCTTTCCATGACAAAATGCCGTTAATGTTTTCCGGCGCGATGCCTTCAATCACCGCTTTTTGATATCCGACCCATAAACTCTTTTTATCGCGCGCGCCGAGCGCATCCGCGAGCGAAAACACCTCAAACTTCTTTTTTCCTGATTTGTCTTTCTTATATTCCTGAACTTTTTCCGCGTGCTTTGCAATAGCGCGCAATTCCTCTTTATTTATTTCGCCTTCAACTGCGACAAAGATATTCGGCGAGGCCGCGACATCTGAAATCCTTTGCAAGAAAATCTCCTTCGCTTCTTCATTCTCAAACAAAGAAACAATATGGACGATATATGTTTTATTAAACAACCCCTGCCCTACTATCAGTTCATCAAACTGGAGCGGGTTCCAATTTTCCGCTTCAATGCGAAATACTTCCGCCTGCGGCTTCCTCTTCCGCAAACTCTCCACAAGCGCGCTTGCCCGCTCGCGCGCCTTAACACCATCTGTACCGTAAAAAAAATAGAACATGTTGATAACTTGCTTGACTTAATAACCTCGTTTTGCTACCTTTATACCACAAATGGCTTCGGCCCGACTCCGCCGCAAGGCGGAGGAAAAAGAAAAAACTCAAGGCAAAAGTGCTTTGAGTTTTTTCTTTAGTTCCTTAAAATCTTTATCTGCTATAACGCCAATATTGCGACTCAAACGCCGAGCATCAATCAAACGAATTTGAGACAAAAGCGCGATGCTAGTGATTCCTTGTATAAAAGAGAAAGCGTAATAATACTGTTCTGCTTTTTTCTTTCTCTTCTTATGCGCTTTTGTCAACGGAATCGCCCAAAAGATTTCGTTGTTAAATTTCCTCAACACCACTACCGGTCGCAAAAAATCATTGCCGGAACCGTCCTGCTCAAAACCAACATTAGTGCCGATATAGCAAAACCAAATCTCACGCTCGTGAAAAAACGGCCGAGTTACTATCTCGTTTACTTCCGACTTTTTCTTATGCCACGCGCGATAATTCTTTTTCATGCCCGACATTGTAGCATGGTCAGACAATCTCCGATTAATCGTTTCTCAACCCATTTATCACTTACTACTAACTACTTTCCACTAACTTCCGCATCTCCCCCCAATTGTCGCCGACGCTCACTTCTACCAGAATCGGCACACCCCGCGACTGCCCTGGAGACAACACGCCCTCCATTATCTTTTGTATTTTTGGCGCGAGCTCGGAAACCGACTCTTTTTTCACTTCATATACCAATTCATCATGCACTTGTAAAATCAAGCGTGCTTTTTCGTCTAATTTCTCGTCTCGCAAAAATTCAGCCACCCGAGCCATCGCAATTTTCACGATATCTGCGGCAGTGCCTTGTATCGGCGCGTTAATCACTTGCCGCTCTGCTGCCGCGCGGATGTACGAAATCGGCGAATTGAGCGCCTCAAAATATCTGCGCCGCCCGAATAAGGTCTCTGTGTAGCTGCGCTCGCGCGCGACGGCTTTTGTTTCTTCCAAATACGCGGCGAGCACTGGAAAGCGCGCGAAATATTCGTCCAAGTATTTCTGCGCGTCCGCGCGCGATACTGGAGTTTCTACATCTCCGAGTGTAGCGCGCAACGCATTCACTCCCATACCGTACAAAATTCCGAAGTTAATTACTTTCGCCTGTCGGCGCATTTCTTTAGTCACTTTTTCTGGCGCGACACCAAAAACTTCCGCCGCCACCGCAGTATGTACATCTTCCCCTTTCTTGAAGATTTCAATAAGTTTCTGGTCTCCAGAAAGAATTGCCGCAACGCGAAGTTCTACTTGCGAGTAATCAAACGCGAGGAGCGCACAGCCATTATCCGCGACGAATGCGTTCCGAATCCGCCTGCCGCGCGCGGTCTGAATGGGGATATTTTGCAAGTTCGGATTTTGCGACGACATTCGCCCCGTCGTCGTTCCCGCCTGCAAAAACGACGCGTGCAAGCGACCGTGCGTATCTACCGATTCTGGAAGCGCGTCAATATAGGTTGAGAGTAGTTTCTGAAACTCGCGGTACTCAAGAATCTTCGCAATAATTGGGTGCAAATCGCGCATCTTTTCAAGCTCGCTTTCGCGTGTTGAAAGCGCGCCTCCTGCCGTCTTCTTCTGTCGCGCCGCCTTAAGCCCCATTTTTACAAACAAAAGTTCGCCAAGCTGTTTTGGTGAATTTACATTAAATTCGGTTCCAGCCATACTCCAGATTTCTTTTTTCAGCGCAGCAAGCTCGCGGTGGTACTCTGTAGAAAGCACGGCAAGATACTTTGTATCCATTTTCACGCCGCGGGCGTTCATTTTTTCAACAACAGGAATGAGTGGTTTTTCAATCTCTTCAAATACGCGCGCGAGGCCGCGCGTTTTCAGTTCCGCAAGAATTTTCGCGCGCGCCACGCTCACATCTTTCGTTCCTGCAAAATTACACACATCGTCCGCGGTCGGGTTTGTTAGGTTGGAATTGATGAGCCAAAGGGCGATGGAGAGGTCGGAAAATTCTTTTTCTTTCATCCTGCCCTTGATTAAGGGGAGGTGCCCAGCACTTTCTGAAGAAAGTGCTGGGCGGAGGGGTGATTTAATTTCTGCAGAAACCACCCCCTCCCCCTCGCTTCGCTCGGGTACTCCCCCTTGAAAAGGGCGAGATGAAGAAACTTTTGATATCGCCGCCCGCAACCTCTGCCCAAGGTTGCGAAACTCCAACTCTTGAAATAACTTTTCTGCATTACCCACATTCGCACACTCACGCCACGGCTTTTCAGGAAGTGCGAATTCAATCGGCGCATCGCGCCGAATAGTTCCGAGTATTTTAGAAAACTCAGCATCTTCTTTTCCCGCATCCAATAGTCCAATCATTCGCGCACTTATTCCTTCTTTCTCAAATATACCCCTATCTTTCTTCAACTTCTTATAGATTTCCTCAACCGAGCCGAATTTTTGTATGAGTTCGGTCGCAGTTTTATCGCCAATCCCTTTTATTCCTTTTATATTATCCGACGGGTCGCCTTTCAACCCCTTAAAATCCGGTAAAAGTTTTGGACCAAATCCATAGCGTTCTCTTACTTTTTCTTCGTCATACAAAACCGTGTCATTAATCCCTTTTTTGAGTGTGTACACTTGCACTTTTTTTCCATCAACTAATTGTAGGGTGTCCATATCGCCAGACGCGATAACTATATCAACTTGTAACTTGTAGCGTGTAACTTGTAACTTTTCTACAATCGTACCGAGAATATCATCCGCTTCAAACCCTTCTTTGTCGTAAATCGGGATTCCAAACGCTTCAAAAATCTCGCGCGAGCGTTTCATTTGTGAAATGAGCGCATCGTCTGCCTTCGCCCGCCCTTCTTTGTACTCTTTGTACGCAGTATGCCGAAAAGTCGGCTTCGGCAAATCGTACGCTGCAGCAAGATAGTCGGGTTTTAAATCCGCAATAATTTTAATAAGCATCGCCGCAAGCCCATAGAGCCCGCCCGTCGGTTCGCCTTTGCTATTACTAAACTCCGGCAACGCATGATATGCGCGATGCAGTATCGCGTGCGCATCTATAAGCACCAGCCGCTTGTTCTGTTTTTCAGCCATCGTTGAGATCATTCTAACATCGCTCCGCCATAAAAAAAGCCGGGTGACAAAAATCACCCGACTGTGCAAATTCAACCGTTTAAGTCCACAATGGCCTCGTTCACCAACTCCACTTGATTCTGGAAGGATAGTTTACCGAACATTTTATAAAGAAATCCATTTGCAATTGCCTCTATCCATTCAGAACGAAACGAACCTCCCTCGCTGTCTTCCTCATCGTAACGGACTGCCACTTCGGTGAGGAACCGCGATATTGCAAGCATCCGTGGGTGAGTTCCAACGACACCTAACTTAGGTTCGTCTAGACACTTGCTAATTAGGTTAGACAGCTCTCCAGATTGCTGTTTTGAGAGTTGATGGCCGTCTTCCTCGTTTTCGTCTGGACACCACCAAGTGAGTTTCAATATACAAAGCAGTATTGCTGTGTATATGCAACACGGGCCAATGTCCTCGTAAAACGGCAAGGTTTTTTCTTCATCATCTTCGTCTCCCAAAAACAGATCTGGATACAAAAACCCATCAAGAAGACCGAGAACCGCGCCGTAACGAAAATGAGGAGACCTGCTACTATTGTGATTTGTGATTTCAACAATACTATTCACAAAAGTGAACCATTCGACACGGCACACAATGAGTGTTGCCGCAATGATTCGGCGCACCGTCTCCAAGGGAGCATCTCCCAAGTTGGGGGACTGGTACAAATCTCCGCCATGATGTGGTCGCTTATTTTTCTTTCCCAGTATTGAGAGAACCTTTTCTGTTTCAGTGAGTTCAACCTCCCTGAGAATCGCAAAAGCTCTATGACAATCTTCTGATGCCTGCTCGCCTGGTTTGAATAACAGGAGCGTAACATCGTTTTGTTCATCTCTTTTCCAGTAGTCCATACTATAACCCTTTCAGGTTTTTGTTCTTTCGCCCCTTTCAGGGCAAACGGAACTTGTGTTTTCAAAGTTCATTCGCCTTTCAGCGCTCCGTTGCGCCGCCCTTTCAGGCAACACGCCGTACGCTTCCCGCCCCCGCTCTGCGAGGCGCAGAAATCTAAGAGGAACTTCTGTGTCTCTCTGCCCAAAATCCTACCACAACCTCATTCTATCAGTCAATATCAATATAACTTGCGACCGCGCACTATATTGATATACTTAAAAACACACCCCTTGTAACTTGCACTACATCTATCAAAAAGAAAAACAAATAATATGGGAATGCTTGAGAAAAAAGTAATGGAGCGAGTACGAAATACACGGCTACAGCGTACGATGCTTGCCGCGGCAGAATCGTTAGTTGAAATGACTACACAGATGCTCGCGGGGAGTGTGTATAAAATGTATAAAATGATGGACAGTGCCGAACAAAAGAAAAAGTACCGCTCGGTTCTTGCGGCGCGAGAACGACTCGTAAAAAATGGACTGCTCCGCCGGAATAAAAAATTTCTTGAATTAACGCTGAAAGGAAAAGAGAAATTGTGCGAGTGGAAAAAATGCGAGTATAAACTTCCTCAACCTGAAAAATGGGACGGCAAATGGCGCGTGCTTATTTTTGATATTCCAGAAAAACAAAAAGAGTTGCGGGACAAAGTACGGAACACGCTCCAAGCAATCGGTTTTAAGTGGCTACAAGATAGTGTGTGGGTGTATCCACACGACTGCGAGGATTTCATTGCGCTCCTCAAAGCGGATTTCAAAATAGGAAAAGATTTGTTGTATGTGATTGCAGAAGCAATAGAAAACGACCGCGTGCTTCGTGATTATTTTGAAGTATATCCTCCGTAACTTCTAACTTCTCTCGTAAATCTTCTAGTTATTTCATTATTGATTGTCTAACAATTTACCCACATCAATATAGTACGCGGTCGCGTACTATATTGATGTGGTGTTTTTATATAAGTTATACGCACATAAAAATAAGGTGGGTTGGCGGGTGGAAGATTACGCTAAGTTTTACGATATCTTGCGAGTTGTATCATCTACAAACTCAAAGCGGAGTTTAATATGGTCAAGCGGTAAAATGTCGGCGACTCGGTCTGCCCATTCTATGAAAATGAGATTACTATGGTCGCTTGAGAGCGCATCCCAGCCGAGTTTTTTTAAATCCGTGGCGCTGTCTAAACGGTAGGCGTCTATATGGACAAGTTGTAAATCCCCTCTATATCCCCCCTTTAATAAAGGGGGGAGTGAGGGGGGATTTTTTAGCGCATATTTTTTCATAATGACAAAAGTCGGGCTTTGGACAGAGCCGCGCGCGCCGAGTGCTTTCGCAATCTGCTGAACAAACGCGGTCTTGCCCGAACCGAGATCTCCGTATAACCCAACAACTGTCGACGAATCTGCACATGGAAACAGCCCAGCAAGAAACTCTTGCGCAAACTTCGCGGTGTCTGCGATGCTGTGAGAAAGGATTTCTTTCATAAAAACAACAACCTGTGATTTTACAGTATGCGCAAAAAGAAAAAGGCGCGCAAACTTCGTTTGCGCGCCTCAGCGAGATTTTTTCTCGCTACCTCGTATGAAAGCGAACTCCGAAGAGTTTGCGTTCACACGAACCCGAATATGCGGGCACTCGGCTGTATGGATATCCGTATCCATACCCACCGCCATACCCAGACGGATACCCATATCCATATGGTTGCTGGACAACCACGATAGGCGTCGGCGGTTGTCCTTGTTGGACACTTTGCCCGCTCGGCACCGTGGTCGGAATGGGGTTTGCCCGACCCCAAAGAATCACACCGAGCAAACTTCGCCGTCCAGGTGGCAGAAAGTTCTGCACCGAGGTGTGTGTCTCCGAAACCGTAGTGGTTCCAGAAACCGTCACAGACGAGGTGGAGTTTGTGACGGTTTCTGGAACGGTCCGCGTTTTCGGTGCACGCCTTCGCTCCATCAACGAAGTCGCCGCCTTCTTTGCCTCTGATGAACCACCAACATTAAAAGTGCCGTTAATAGTCACCGAAGATGGTGTGTTGGTTACATTCACCGTGACGGGTATTGTGATGACATTGGTCTCCCGCTCCCGACGAACTTCTTCGTTGAGTGCGAGCAATCTCTGCACCCTCGCCTCCCTTTCTTCATTGGCGGCCTTCAGTGCCTCCACCTCGGCGGCAAGCATGTCAACCTGACTTGGCGCGTTCGTCTGCACCACAATGGTGGGCGGTGGAGTGTTAGTAACTGAAATCGCCTGCGGACGATGTGTGTTTTTCCCTGAAAGATATCCAACTATCGCAGTGAGTATTAAAATAATTACACCTGCGACGATACCAAGAGTGATTGCGTGTCCTTTTTTCATTTTTTCCTCAACTTTCTTTTTTTGATTGTTTTTTGTTTTTTATTGAATCTTGAATCGTGCTGATTCTGCTATATAGTATAGCATCTCCTGTATTTCTTGTCAAGCCCATTCGTAGCCATTCGTATATTGGTATTCATTCGTATATTGGTATAATAAAGGCATTCTTATGCCCATTACATTTGACGAAGAAAAGCAAAAAGAGCAACTGACCGAACTCCACGAACGCGAGGAGCGTGCGCTTGTGCAAACACAGGCGGAAAAAGCTGGTATTCCATATATAGACCTAATCCCCACCCCGATTGAATTGGACGCGCTCCGACTTGTCCCCGAAGCCGAAGCGCGCGCGGCGCATATTGCCGGCTTTGCGTTGAACGGCAAGAAAGTGAGCATCGCCGCATTTTCTCCAGAAAAGAAAGAAGCGAAAGCCGCGCTGAAAAAGCTCGCGGGTTCGGGCTACGAAGCAACGCTTTTTATGACGGAACGGAAGGGACTTGAAAAAGCGTGGGCGCGATACAAAGAATTATCGTTTGCACATGAAGAAAGCGCGGGTTCAATCACCATTCAGAGCGACGAGGTGTCGGCGCAGGCGAAAAACTTAAAGACGGTTGCGGATATTGCTAATGTTTTGCGCTCAGAACTGGCATCAAAACAATCTTCACGCGTTTCGCGCATGGTTGAAACATTACTCGCCGGCGCGCTCGCAACCGACGCGTCAGATATTCATTTTGAACCGGAAAGCGCCTCGGTGCGCGTGCGCGTGCGCTTAGATGGAATACTGAACGACCTTATCGCCATACCAACGGACTCATTCCAATTTATACTCTCGCGCGTAAAACTCGTATCGGGGCTTAAGCTCAATGTGCGCGACGAAGCGCAAGACGGCAGATTTAGCGTAAAAGTAGGGGGAACGGAAATAGAAATACGAACTTCGGTAATTCCTGGTTCGTATGGCGAGTCGGTCGTGCTACGCGTTTTGAATCCGGCGACAATTGCGGTGCCGATGGAAGACCTAGGTATGCATCCGAAGTTACACGCACTTGTGGAAAAAGAAATTAAAAAGCCGAACGGTATGATTCTCACAACGGGTCCGACGGGAAGTGGTAAGACGACAACGCTCTACGCCTTTTTGCGGAAGATTTATACGCCGGGCGTGAAGGTCATTACAATTGAAGACCCGATTGAATACCACCTGCAAGGCATCGTGCAAACGCAAGTGAACGCGGAGGAAAAGTATACTTTCTTGGAGGGTTTGCGTTCCGCGCTCCGTCAAGACCCTGATGTGATTATGGTCGGTGAAATCCGCGATGGCGAGACCGCCGGGGTCGCCTTGAACGCTTCGCTTACTGGCCATATGGTATTCTCAACATTGCACACCAACAACGCCGCTGGCACCTTCCCACGCCTCATAGACCTCGGCGCGGATTCTAAAGTGATGAGCTCTGCGATTACGCTCGCGCTCGCTCAGCGCCTCGTCCGAAAGCTCTGTTCTATATGCAAAAAAGAAACCGCGTTGTCTGCGTATGAAAAGAAGTTGGTTGAACAGGTGCTTGCAGGGCTTCCCAAAGAAGAATCCGTGCCGCAGACGGCGCGCGCGTGGAAGGCGGTCGGGTGCGACAAGTGTTCGCAAACGGGCTACAAAGGCAGAATCGGCGTGTTTGAGGGAATTGTGATGGATTCTGCGATAGAGAAAATAATCCGCGAAAATCCGAGCGAGCGCGAAATCCGAGCGACAGGAAAACCGCAAGGACTTCTCACAATGCCGCAAGATGGTGTTCTGAAAGCGTTGTTGGGAATCACTTCACTTGAAGAAGTGGAGCGCGTGGTCGGGTTTAATGAATAAATGCATTAGGAAACAAAAAAGGCGCGTCAAGCAATTGCGCGCACCGAGAAAGCGGGTACAGTAACAAAAGAAAAAAGGTTTCCAGAACGCGAATCTCTAAGCAATACTTTTCATATAAACACGAAAAGCAAAACGCAGCTCTTGGGTGTGTTCCCGTCAGGGGCCGTGAAGCATCAAACCGGAACATCCCCGATGGGGCGTCAAAAACCCGAAGGTCTATTGCTTAGAGATTCGCGCGCTTGAAAATAACAGCGCGTCGCAAAACACATTTTACAAAAGTCCTCGGTAACGCTCGGGTCGCTGCAATGCGACCACTCGCTCCAGACATTTTGAAAATGTGTTTTGCGACGCTTCTACCAAAATTAGGTTAGCATAGTTTAATTTTATTGTCAATCCCATTAGAAGCCTCGGTAATTGCAACAATTCCCTGCTTCTAACGGGACAAGTCCATTAAATGCAAAAACTTGCGAAAGAAAAGATTAAGACGGAAGCCGATGTCGGCGCGCGGCGGGACGCCTTTCTTGACGCGGCACTCCGCCCCGCATCGTTTGATGAGTACACTGGGCAAAAACAAGTTACGGAAAATCTAAAAATCCTCCTCGGCGCGGCGCGCGAACGGAGTCACCCGCCCGAGCATATTCTTTTTTACGGACCGCCGGGGCTCGGCAAGACGACACTCGCCCACCTAATTGCAAAAGAGATGGGCGCGCAGATGAAATCCACTTCCGGACCTGCGATTGAGAAAGTTGGCGACCTCGCTTCCATACTCACGAACCTTTCTGCGGGCGATATTTTGTTTATTGACGAAATACACCGCCTCAACCGCTCCATTGAGGAAGTGTTGTATCCGGCAATGGAGTCGGGAGAACTGCACATCATTATCGGCAAGGGGCCGTCGGCGCGCACAATTCAACTGGAGCTTCCGCCATTTACGCTCCTCGCCGCAACGACGCGCATCGCGCTCCTTTCCTCGCCTCTTCGCTCGCGCTTTGGGGGCGGCGTGTTTCGTCTTGAATTTTACGCGCCGCAAGAAATTGAGAAAATCATCCGCCGCTCCGCGGGGCTTCTCAAAATTAAAATAGAAACAGGCGCGGCACGCGAGATTGCGGCGCGGAGCCGTGCAACTCCGCGCGTAGGAAACTATTTGTTGAAGCGTTGTCGCGACTTCGCACAGCTCCGTCGCGGCGCGCTTACGGAAAAAATTGTAGAGGAGGCGCTCGCGCTTCTCGGTATAGACGAACTTGGACTCAATGCCTCCGACCGCTCGCTCTTACAAACGCTTATTGAAAAGTTTGGCGGAGGGCCTGTTGGATTAAATACTTTGAGTGCCGCGCTTTCAGAGGAACAAGAAACCTTGGAAGAAGTGAACGAGCCGTATCTACTACAACTCGGACTCATTGAGCGCACCCCGCGCGGCAGGCGCGCAACCCCCAAGGCGCACGAACACATCCGCGGAGTGAAGCAGACGCTGGTGTGAAAAATCAGATTTGCTATAATTACTGATATGAAAAAGTTAGACAAAGTAATCAGCGGTGGAGCGTACTCTTTTCCGGTTATTCTTACCGAGGAACCGGAGGGCGGCTATGTCGTTGTCAATCCTGCCTTTGATGGTTGTTACAGCCAAGGAGAGACGATAGAAGAGGCACTCGCAAACATTCGCGAAGTAACGGAAATGTGCCTTGAAGAAGCACTCGCCGAAGGCAAAGAACCGATAGAAAAAAATATCAGCCTCCATCTTATTCATGCCTAAACTCCCGCAGGTCTCTGGGAAAATCGCCGTAGCAAAGTTTCTCCGTCTCGGCTATGAAGTCGTGCGGCAAAAAGGAAGCCATGCGCGCCTTATCAACAACGACCCGCAAAAAGGTAAGTTGTCTGTACCGATGCACAAAACTCTCAAGAAAGGACTACTGGCTGAACTCATCAAGGACGCTGGAATCGACATACAAGAATTTATTGATTTATAAAAAAACGCCTGCATTTTTGCAAGCGTCGTGACCGTCTTTTCACTGAGTTTCCTCCTTTTTTTGCCTTACCGGGGCAATCCCGCTTTTCCAAAACATCTCACGGAAGAGCTGTATCGCCCCTTCCGTGTACCCTTTCTGTTTCAAACCGCCCCGAATCGCCTCCCACGGAAATTCGTCGTAGTATGGCGGCCGCCCAACTCCAACCTGCTCAAAGTATTCCGCGACTTCTCGGAGCTTCCCTTTGCCGAAGTCTTTGAGTTTCAACAACTCAACTTCCGACTTCCCGAGAAGCACATCCATCGTGTGGATGTTTCCATTCTTCAAGACGGTAGCGAGTCGCGTTGCGAAAACATCCCCGACTTTCACCGAGGCCATTATCTGACTGATTTTTTGTTTTGTATCGTTTGTATTCATAGCGCCCTGTCGCCGAACAGTCGGAAGCAAAACGCTATGAACACCGTTTTACAAAGAACTTTGTTATTCTGATGTTCTTGAGAACATCAGAATATGCCTCACTCTATGAATCCACCTTTCGACTCGCTCAAGGCAAGCCAAGATGAACTCAATAAAGTGGACGAATTCCCGCAAGAACTCGTCCGATTGAAATTGAACCCGTTTTGCGGCGGGTTAGATTTTTCTGGCAAGGCGGGCGCGGTGAAGCGCTTGCCCTTGTTTTTTCGGAGTCATCGCCTGCCAGTCGGTAAGCGAGATTCCGACGGCTCGACAGGTCGCCTCGATTGCGGCTTGTTGCTTGGCCTCGGCTTCCGCTTTGGCTTTTTTCTGGACAAGCTCTGCCTGTTCGGCTTCCAACTTTTCCATGATCCGCTTTTCTTCGGCGGCCAACTTTGCCGCCGCGAATCGAGCATGGACCAACTCCGCAAGGTTTTCCGGTATAGGACCAGTTGACCCAGAAAATTCCTCGGCGACAAGGATGTACTGCTCGCCCCGAGTTGGGTTGTACCCAAACCCAACACAGACAACTACCCCGTTTGCTTCACCAGCCTTCGCGGCGGCTCGGACTATCTCGGCATGGCGTTCGCTCTCGGCAACTCGCCGAGCATTTTCCACCCGTTCCCACTGGTTTGGGGTCATCCCGTGTTCGGCTAAACAGGTGGTCGCCCGTTTGATGTACGACACCGCAACGGGAGAATTCTCCCTATTGAACGGCATCGTTTCCGAAACGAGTCCGCACCAATGCGCCCCACCGTTGGTGGTGTTGAGCTTCGGACCAGCCAACCGCGTGTCGCGCGGACCGCTTGACCACGAGAACATAATCGTCCGGCGGGACGATGCGAGGTCAATGACCCAGCAAGTCCCCTTTGCATTTTTTCGGATTTCCCCTTTCTCCCCGTCGAGGAGAGTGAGAGCTCCGTTTGCATGCGACTTCCAACCGCCGCACGCCGCGATGAAACTCTTGGCCTTTTCAAAGCCAAGAGCTGAAATACCGAGGACGAGTACGCCCTTGCCGTAACCGCCGAGGAAGACCTTGTCGGTCTCGGCGGCCTGTTGAGCGCGACAAAGCGCGCTGTGTCTGAAACCCTCTCGGTAAGCAGTGTCCTGCGATACTGCTTCGAGACGACTGATTTCCGCCATTTTTTCATCGGCGGCTTTTTTGTAATAGGCCGCCAATTCAGTGAGGGTGGCAACCCCTGTTTGATTTGTAGTATTCATAGCGTTCCACCTCCGAACAGTCGGAAACAAAACACCATGAACACTTTTGTAAAAGAACTTTGTTATTCTGATGTTCTTGAGAACATCAGAATATACTTCACTCTACGGATTCATTTCGCATTTGCGAACCGAACCCGATAAAGTGCTCAAGAGTAGGTATTTCTTGAGCGTGGATCTGTACCACTCCTTACGCCGATTGTTTCCAATCACGCTGCGGAGTAGATCCTTTGCCAATTCCTTACTAGCAAGAACTAGCCACAAACATTTAGGGAAGAACTAATCACCTCCATTTGAGACCATATCCATATTTTTTTCTTTTTTTGCGCGCCGAGCGGTGGCGCTTTCAGGAAGAATCTTTTGGGAACTCTCCCCTCATCCGCAACAAGTACGGAAAGAGGAGTCCTGGATGCCGCAAGAAGAACTTCGCGCGGCTTCCAAAAGTAAAGAAACGGGCAAGGACTTGCATCAGAACCTCGCGGCTCATCGCCTCCTGCCCCGCTCCCTTGCACGCCCGAAAGATTTCCTTCATCCTCTCGGCGCCGAATTGTTTTTCAAGCGTTTCCAATTCAGCGTCAAGAAGTTTTTTGTATTTCATTTTTCAAACTCCTCTCTATGAATTCACAATTCATCCGTACTCACGGTATTGCGAACTCAATAAAGGTGGCAATAGAATTGCCACAACAGTTTCGGCTCGTCAGGCCCTTCGGAGCTTCCCCGAAGTGAATTACGCGGCTGTTTATTGTCAGGCCGATATGACATGCGAGTACCTACTCCGAGACCGTGAAGAGTGCGAAGGAAAACTTCGCGCCCACCACTTCTTCCGGTGTGTACTCGTGCCGGTTTTCCAACCGGGGGAGTCCGCTGACCCCCATCACCAAAGCCCTTTCGCCGCTTTGCACCACCACGCTCGGCGCTTTCGGTGGGATTTCCACCGAGATGCCGAACCTGGTCTGCATCACATCGATGCTCGACTTATGGCTGGGGTTGAGACAGCTGACCACGCCGCCCGCGATGAGCTCCTTTGCCTGTTCCACCGTAAGGGTCTCCTTACGGATGGTGCAGTTGGCGGGGAACATAGAGGGGGCGATACCGAAACCGAAGTATGTTTTTGTATTCATATGACCTTTCTACTTTTAATCATAGCATAGTGATAAAATAAGTCAAGCACTTTCGCATAGAATGGCTCACTTGTTCACTATTTTGTGGCTTATTTCGTTATCCCCTTGCAAAATATACCCGCTTTTGTTATACTTCTGTGACAAATTATGAGTCCCGTTAGAGATAGCGGACACTTCTCAATTCGGGACGGATATTTATTTTCCATTATTTATCAGTAATAATATACAGATATGGAAGCGGAAATGTATGCGTCCGCGTCCTATCTCTAACGGGATGAACGATAAAACACTTATTGATTCCGGGCTCTCAAAAGAGCAGGCAAGAATTTATTTGTTTTTGCTTGAAAACGGGCTTGCGCCGGCAAAGGTAATTGCTTCAAAAACGAGCATCGGGCGGGCGCTTGCCTACAAAGTGCTAGAGCAACTGCTTGCGCTTGGCCTTGCGGAGAAACGGGAGGACATCGGGAAGGTAGCGCTCTTCTTCCCCGCACACCCGAAGCGACTGAAAGAGCTTCTCGCGGCGCGCGCAGAAAAGACAACCGAGGCGGTACAGGCGCTTGAAAAGGCATCGGGGCAATTTTCTTCGCTTTTTAACCTTCTTTCGGGCAAACCAAATGTGCAGTTTTATGAAGGAGTCGACGGTCTTCACAATGTCTACAACGACATCCTTGATATCGGGCAAGACATCTGCGTCATTAGTTCGCCTATCAAGGAACACCGAACAGAGGTCTTACACATTATCCGCGAACAGATAGAAAAGCAGGCGGCGCAGAATATAAAGACAAAAGCGATTACGCCAATCAGCGGGGAGCAGAAAGTTGCGACACCGATTACGGAAGACAAAAAATATCTTATCACACGCAAGGAGGTGCCGGCGGAGAAATTAAATATCCCCGCGCAGATTATTATCTACGGCGACAAAGTCGCGATTACCAATTTCAAAGAAGGGCTTATTACGATTGTGATGGAGAGCAAATACATCCGCGAGACCTTTGAGAAAATGTTTGAGTATATCTGGGAAAAGAGTTAATCTGCTTGTATGAGTGGTCATAATAAATGGAGTCAGATAAAAGAAAAGAAAGGCAAGACCGACGCGAAGAAGAGTCAGGTGTTTTCTAAGTTTGCGAAATTGATTGCAAACGAAGCTCGCGCCGCGAAAGGAAACAAAGATGCGCCCGCGCTTCGCGCGGCGATTGAGCGCGCGCGGAAAGAGAATATGCCGAGCGACAACATTGAGCGTACGATTAAAAAGGCGACAGAAGCGGGCGCGAAAACGCTTGAAAAGGTTATGTATGAGGCGTACGGACCAGGCGGCGCGGCACTTCTTATTGAAGCTCTCACTGAGAGCACAAACAAAACAGCGCAGGAAATAAAACACTTGCTTGCCGAAAATGGCGGCAACCTCGCCTCCCCCGGCGCGGCGGCATGGGCGTTTGAGAAAACAGCGGAGGGTTGGAAGCCGACGACTACTGTTCCACTTTCGGATGAAAACCTTGCGAAACTAGAAAATCTGATTGAAAAATTGGAAGCGTACGAAGATGTGCAGGAAGTTATCACCAATGCAGAATAAAAAAGTAAATATACCAATATACAAATGAATACCAATCTACCAATGGCTACCAATAAAACTCATTTCTTATTCGTAGACATTCGTATATTCGTACAATTCGCAGATTAGTATTTTATTTGTAGACATTCGTATCATTAGTATAATTCGTAGATTAGTATGAAAGTCTTAGCGATTGACCCAGGATATGACCGTCTTGGTATTGCGGTTTTAGAAAAACAAAACAACAAGGAAATTGCGCTTTTTTCTGCGTGCGTAACAACTGACAAAAAGAAGACCGCAGGTGAGCGGCTCGCGCATATTGGAGAGGAAATTAAAAACGCGATTATGAAATGGAAACCAGACGCGCTCGCGACCGAGACACTCTTTCTCTTTTCTAACCAAAAAACGGCGTTCCGTGTTGCTGAAGCGCGCGGCGTAATTTTGTATGAAGCCGCGCGCGCCGGACTCCCCGCGTTTGAATACACTCCTCTGCAAATTAAGATTGCCGTTACGGGCTACGGCAGAAGCGATAAGCGCCAAGTAACGGATATGGTGATAAAACTCGTCGCTCTGCCGCCGCGCAAACGGCTAGACGACGAATACGACGCGCTCGCCATCGGGCTTACTTGTTTGGCGATGGAAAAGTTTTCCACATATTAATATGTTGCAAAAAAAACCTGATTTGATACAACTATCTGCGTATCTTTTTACAAGATAACGCAATATACAAAATAAGTATGGAGGACGAAACTATTGACCCTTCTGTTAGTGTGGAAGGAGAGGAAATGACTCCCGAGATTGGAAACGAGAGTGAGGAAGAGATGTGAGAAAAACGGCTCAGCGCGCGCTGAGCCGTTTTTTATTTAACTATTTTTATAAATCTGTGTTTCCCAATTCGGTATTCGCCCGCTGGCGGATTCTTGAGAAACGACTCCACCGTCTTTTCGCCTGTTGCAACGCTTGTTATCGCGCCATCTGCAATAAGTCGGCGTAGTTCTGTTTTTGATTCCACAATCTTCTTTTCAATCAGCGCATCCGAGAGTGTTTGCGCGCTAGATATTTTAATTTCAACAAACTCTTTCGGTTTTCCATCAGAAAACGCCGCCGCAAACTCCGAGTGCGCTTTCTCTGCGTCTTCTTTGCCTTTGAGTAATGCGACAATTTCAAACGCCAAGCGCGTTTTTGCGTCCTTCGGGTTTTCGCCACGAGAAAGCGCGCTCTTAATTTCTTCAATCTCATTGAGCGATACGCGCGTGCAGAGCTCAAACCCAATGAGAATCATACTATCTGGCCAACTCATCACCTTCCCAAACATATCAGCGGGAGAGTCCGTGATGGCGACCATATTCCCTTCTGTCTTCCCCATCTTACCTCCGACACTGTCGGTTAAAAGTTTTGTTGCGAAAACAAATTTTTCTTTTTTATTTATTTTTTTCGCTAAGTCGCGTCCAGCCAACATATTAAAGGTTTGGTCATTTCCTCCTATTTCACCATCAACACCCATAACAACACTGTCGTAACCCTGCATCAACGGATATAGCAGTTCATGTAAAAACAAATCTTTTCCTTCTGCGATTCTTTTCTGGAACATATCGCGTTTAATTGCTTGAGAATGCGTCATGTTGGAGCACAGTTCAAGTACTTCAGTAAAAGTTAATTTTCCGAGCCACTCAGAGTTGTATCGTAATACTGCGGAATTCTCCCCATTAAATTTTATAATCCGCGATGCCTGTTCTTTGTATAATTTCGCGTTTGATAAAACTTCATCGCGCGTCAATTTCTTTCGCGTTGCGCTTTTACCAGTCGGGTCTCCAATCATCCCCGTAAAATCCCCGATGAGTAGAATTATTTTATGCCCCAATTCCTGGAACTGCGCTAGTTTAAGAAGCGGAATGATATGACCTAGATGTAGCGTCGGGCCTGTTGGGTCAATACCGAGATAGAGAGAAAGCGGTTCGCTGGATTTAAGGTGTGCTTCCAAAAATTCGGCGTTCGGGTAAATCCGCTCAACACCGCGCGTTAATAATTCTTTTATTGCTTCTTCTTTCATACCCCTATCTTATCATAAAAAACCTGTGCTAGTATGTTTCTGATGCACCACAAATAAATTGTTTGTAGTGTGTATTTAACTATGTTAATGAAAAAAATTGAATTCAGAGAAATAGGAAGTGGGGAAGAATTTGACCCAAATTCTATCTGCGACAATGTTCCGTTTACACAAGCAAGTTTCTATGGAGATTGGCAAAAAGAATTGGGGAGGGCTGTGAAAAGGTTCTTGGTTTATAGCGATGGTGAAATTGTGGCTTATTTTCAACTGATTAAATATCCGCTTCTTTTCGGAAAAAGTTACCTTTATATACCCTATGGTCCGGTTGTAAGAAGTGTTGCGAGAGATTTCTTTGTTGCTTTAAAACAAAAATTAAAACGAATTGCTAAAATAGAAAAAGCGATTTTTGTTAGATTGGATTTTACACCATCAATATCGAGTGATGTTCTTTCTAGACTCTTTACAGGAGCTCCGCTCTATACCTATCACTCGGCTTATTTTCAACCGCGTGTGGAATGGTTTCTGGGTTTAGAAAAAAATGAAAATGATTTGCTTATGGCGATGCATGAGAAAACTCGCTACTCAATACGATTAGCGAAAAGAAAGGGGATAATGGTAGAAATAATCACTGGGGATTTTGTAAGATATTTTGATATATTTTATGAATTAATGTCGGAGACAGCAAAAAGAAACGGCTTTAGTATTCATCAAAAAAACTACTATAAAAATATTTTCCAAAATCTTTACAAAACAAAATCGTACTTATCTGTTGCAAAGTACGGTCAAAAAGTTTTGGCGATTGACCTTGTTGTTGTTTTTGGAAAAATTGCAAATTATGTTTTCGGTGGGTCAAGCAGTGAAGAAAGAAATCGTGTGCCGACTTACTTGGCGCAGTGGGAAGCGATTTGCCATGCTAAAAAACTTAACTGCGATTTTTATAACTTTGGCGGTATCTCCATTAACGACAAAATATACATCGGGTGGAAAGGTTTGACGATTTTTAAAAAGAAATTTGGCGGAAAAGAGATAACTCACTCTGATTTTTTTGATGTTATTGTAAATCAATTTTGGTACCGACTTTATAATTTCAGAAAACAGTTACAAAAAATCTTTTAACTTATTTATGTTGTATAAAAAATACAAACAACGAAGGTGGTATGGCGATATATTAGCATTTTTATTGTCCATTGGATTTATTCTAACTGGAATTATTGCGCTTTGGATTTCCACATTTCGCATCCCCGACCTTGCGTCGCTTGGCGAGCGTAGAGTGAGCGAATCCACCAAAATATACGACCGCACCGGCGAAGTGCTCCTTTACGACCTGCACCGAGGCGTAAAGAGGAGCATTGTTTCGTCTGATGAAATTTCGCAACACATTAAAAATGCGGCGATTGCGCTGGAGGATGCTGGATTTTACGAGCATAATGGCATTGAACCGAAAGCAATCGCGCGCGCAATACTTGCAAACCTAGGAAGCGGAAGCTACGGCCAAGGCGGTTCAACGATCACCCAACAGGTAGTGAAAAATTCTCTGCTCACAGGCGAAAAGAAAATTTCGCGGAAATTAAAGGAATGGGTGCTTGCGCTTAAACTGGAAAGAGTTCTAACTAAAAACGAAATACTTACGCTTTACCTGAATGAAGCGCCGTACGGCGGAAATATTTACGGGATTGAGGAAGCGAGCCGCGCATATTTTAATAAATCATCGCGCGACCTTACTATTGCGGAATCAGCTTACCTTGCGGCCCTTCCAAACGCGCCTACTTACTTCTCCCCTTACGGTACTAACCGTGCGCGGCTTGAAGAACGGAAGAACCTCGCGCTGACACGCATGCGCGAGGCGGAATATATTTCGGAAGAAGAGTTTGAAGCGGCAAAAAAAGAAGAAGTTGCATTTATTCCTATGGACCCATACGGAATCCGAGCGCCGCATTTTACGCTGATGGTCCGCGACGAACTTATAAAAAAATATGGGGAAGGCGTGGCAGAAAAGGGTATGCAGGTTATTACAACGCTGGACTGGCGGCTCCAAGAACTTGCAGAAAAAATTGTGAAAAAACACGCGCTGGAAAACGAAGAAAAGTTTAACGCGGAAAATGCCTCGCTAGTCGCCATTGACCCGAAAACGGGCGATGTGCTCGCGCTAGTTGGCTCACGCGACTATTTTGACCAGGAGATTGACGGCAATTTTAATGTCGCCACTGGGCAGGGCCGACAACCCGGCTCGGCGTTTAAGCCGTTTGCGTACGCGGAGGCGTTCATAAATGGCTACACGCCCGATACTGCGGTCTTTGACCTTCCTACGCAATTTAGCGCACTCTGTGATGCTGACGGCAAGCCATTAAATGAAGGGGATGACCCCGAGAAGGTGTGCTACGCCCCGCAAAACTACGACGAGAAATTCCGAGGACCGATTACGATGCGTGAGGCACTCGCGCAGTCCATCAATGTGCCGTCAGTCAAAACACTCTATCTTGCTGGACAGCAAAACACTTTTAACCTCGCGTCTCTTATGGGTATTTCAACGCTTACTAATGCCAACCAATATGGATTCACACTCGTGCTTGGGGGAGGAGAAGTTAAACTTCTTGATATTGTTGGCGCGTATGGAGTATTCGCCAATAATGGAGAGAAAAATGAGATTCATTCAATTAAACAAGTTTTTGACGCGGACGGAAAAATTATAATGGAGCCGCGACCTAATACAGAGCGAGTGCTACCTGAATCTGTGGCATGGCAGATTTCAGATATTTTAAGTGATGATGAGGCGCGTTCTCCCATATTTGGACTAAATTCGTATCTCAAAGTTAATAATTTTTCTGTTGCGGCAAAAACAGGAACTACTAATGATTACAAAGACGCATGGACTGTTGGATATTCACCAACACTCTCTGTGGGGGTGTGGGTTGGAAACAATGACGCACGCCCAATGGAAAAAAAGGCGGCTGGGTTTGTTGTAGTTGCTCCGTTGTGGAACGAGTTTATGCGCGAAGCGCTCCCGCTTATGCCGCGCGAAGTGTTTCCGCCTCCGCCTGAAGAAAACAAGGATGCGCTCCCGCCAGCACTAAATGGCGAATGGCGCGGAGGAAGAAAGTTTGTGATTGACCGTATGTCTGGAAAGCTCGCAACCGAGTACACACCTGCGGAAACGCGCGAGGAAAGGGTGGTGCGTGAGGTGCATTCCATACTGTATTGGCTCAATAAAAATGAGCCGCGAAGCGGTATTAAGCCCGCGAACCCCGAAGCCGACCAGCAATTCGTGCTTTGGGAAACGCCTGTACGCAAATGGGCGGAGGAACAAAAATTAACAGACGAAACGGACGCTGTGATTCCAACAAGTTATGATGATATTCATAAACCAGAGTTTGCTCCGACCATATCCATTTCGTCGCCTGTATCTGGCACCGTACTCGGCAAAAATGAGCGTTTATCAATCGCTATCTCCACCGCACCGAAAAGATATGGGCTTCTCAAAGCAGAATTATATATCAACGGCGTGTTTACCGATTCAACATTCTCCTCTCCGTTTTCGTTCTCCTTCATTCCGAAAAATATAAACAGTATTACAGAAACAAACGAACTAAAAGTTGTGGTGTATGATTCTGTTCTCAATAGAGGAGAAGCGAGTGTGAGTTTTAGTATTGCAGAATAAAATACCTACCGATTCATCGGCATTACTATGTATCGGAAGCCGGAGGAGCCGGCACCGGTGATGAGGAGCGGCTTGCCTACACCGGAAAACATCAGTGACATACTGGATTCGGTAATCGCGCCGAGTACATCTATGAGGTAGCGTGCGTTGAAGCTCATCTCAATCGCCTCCCCCGAGCGCGAGGACTTGAGTGTACTCACACCCTCACCTACTTCCGCATTCTTCACAGAAAGCGAAATCTCATCTCCGCTCGCTGGAACGGTAATGAGAATTTGGTTTGATTTTTCAGAAAGCCCCGACGCAAGTTGGAGCGCTTTTGCAAGGTCGTCTTTTAGAAGTGTTACTGTGGTGGTGAACTCTTTTGGAATAATTTGCTTGTAGTCGGGGAATGAGCCGTCTATAACACGAGATGTAAAGACCATTCCGTCGCTTTTCATAACAAATTGCCCAGATTCACTTGCGACTGTACATGATTCGTTTTCAATTTCGGAAACAATACGAAGAAGTTCGGCGGCGTTCTTAGCCGGCAAAAGCGTTGGGTGTATGGAAATGTTCTTTTGCGGAAAAACATGTTTTTCAGCAAGGCGGAATGAGTCGGTTGCGGCAAACACCACACTATTTCCTTCGGAAAAAATATAAATACTTGAGAGCTCTTGGCGGATAGACGACTGAGACGCACTATACAAAACCGATTTTAATCCTGATGCCAAAAGATAAGTTGGAATTGTGTTTTGACTTTCTTTTGGCTGTGAAAATTTCGGAAAGTCCTCGTGTGGAAATACTTTTAACACAGCACTTGCATTTCCTCCACTTACAGACAAACCACCTTGTGTTGAGTGAAACAAAACATTTTGAGCTGAAACGCCAGATAAAAATGTATTTAGAGCAATTCCAGAGACAGCAATCACACCTTCCTTTTCAATACGCGCAGGAACCGCCACTTCATATGCGACATCAATATTGGTTGCGCGTACTACAACAGATCCTTTTTTCGCTTCAATAAGTACGCACGCCAAAACAGGAAGTGATGGGTTTTTACCGGTAACTCGGCTTGCGTTCCTAACTGCCTGTTCTAATTTTTCTTTGAAGCATTCTCCTTTCATATATTTAATAGATTATGTATAAAGAAATAAGAGTAAGAATAAATGATGTTGATCGTGTGGAAAAGATTGTTTTGTGTTTTGTTTACTTATATATTTTTGATTTTTTATTGTGTACAATATATGAAGAAGTTTATAATTGTTTGTGTGTAGTTTTAATTTTTTATTATATATTTTTGATTTTCCACACATAACAACTTACTTTTCCACACCAGCTACAACATAGCCCGCAACTGTTTAATTTCTTGTTCAAGTGTGCTGTTGTGTTTTAATTCATTTTTAATTTTTTCATATGAATGAATAACAGTTGTGTGGTCTCTTCCTCCTAATTTTTGTCCTATTAATGGATATGATACAGCACAGTCCTCTCTAAGTAGAAACATTGCTATTTGGCGCGGCCGCACCACCTCCTTGCGACGCGTCTTTTCATAAATACTCGCTTCCTCTATTTGATAAAAATGTGAAATTACCCGAAGAACATCTTTTACTGAAGTCGTTTTTTTAGGCTTCTCGTTCGCCTTAACAATTTGTTTTACTTCCACAAGAGTAAGTTCCCTGTTTTTTAGTTGAGAATTACACACAACAGAATTCAGAAGCCCTTCTATTTCACGGATATTCCCTTCAACAATACCTGCAAGATACTGTGCTGTTTCGTTGGAAATTGGAAATCCAGCAATTTTCGCCTTTGATTGTAAAATAGCAATACGGGACTCAAAGTCGGGTGCAGGCAAGTCCACCACCATACCTGACGCAAAGCGCGACTTCAAGCGGTCTTGAATGTCGGAAATGAAGTTGGGGTGCACGTCAGCGGAAAAGATAATCTGCTTGTTGTTTTCATATAGCGTGTTGAAGAGGTGGAATAATTCTTCTTGTGTTTTTGTTTTTCCGGAAATGAATTGTATGTCGTCCATAATAAACACATCATAGACACGGTATTTTTCCTTAAATTGGTTGATGCTGGTGTTCTGCATCGCGTTTGTAAACTCAATTTGGAATTTTTCCGATGTGATGTAGAAAATCTTCTTACGCGGCTCTGATTTATAAAAGTAATTTCCAACCGCTTGAATGAGGTGGGTTTTTCCGTGCCCGGTATTGCCATAGAAAAAAAGAGGGTTGTACGCCGACGGCTTTTTGATGATTGCCTGCGCCGCGGCGTGCGCGAGCTCATTAAAGGGGCCAACGACAAAGGATTCAAAGGTGTAGCGCGGATTGAGGTTATTCTCTTTGTTGATATAGTGCTCTTTAAGAGGAAGTTCTGCGTTATTTTGGTTTGTATTGAGCCACACCTGAGGTTGAGCCGCTATTTTTTTCTGTTCGTCTTTGGAAATTACATATTCAATAGAGCGCGTGCCTTCCGAAAGCGCGCGCAAGGAATGAAGAATCATTTTATGATATTTGTCCGACAGCCAATCGCGCACGAACGCGTTTGGTACAGCAAGGTACGCAATCCCCTCTTCCATTCGTGAGAGGGCTGTGTCTTTAAACCATGTCTGAAAGTTTGCCTTTGATACCGTTCCGCCGATTTCAACCAGCGCGCTGTCCCATAATTGTTTTGGATTCATATTTTTTAGAAATGTCGTTACAGAAGTATAGCGCGGAAGGAATGCAAAGGAAGTTGCAGATATGTATCTATTATGTTAATAATATGTGGACAGCAAGTGAACAACTAAAAATATGAGCTTTACATACAAACCAAAGAAGAAAAAACGCGCGCGTACGCACGGATTCCTAGTGCGTATGAGGAGTACGAGCGGGAGCCGCGTAGTTGCGCGCCGCCGGCAGAAGGGTCGCAAAAAACTTTCTGTGTAATGTTAAAAAAAGTAAATCGCATAACTACCGAAGGGTTTAGAAAATTAAGTAGGTCAAACTGTATGTTGCATACGGACTTTTTCAGTGTGCGGCTACATCAGACCACACACAAACAGCCGAGATTTGCAGTTGTTGCGTCTAAAAAGATTGCGCCGACCGCGGTTATGCGCAATCTTCTTCGCCGCCGTCTCTATGAACTATTTGGTAAAAAAATCGGCAATATATCTGGAGGCACCGCCGTGGTTGTTTTCGTAAAGAAAGAAGCGAACAAAGCATCTTTTCAAGAACTCAAAGGCGCTGTTGAGAATCTTGATGGTTTTTGATACGATTGAACAATGCTAGAGTTTTTTAAGGTGGTGTTCTATCAGCCGCTCTACAACGGGCTTGTTTTTTTGATGGATGTAATTCCAGGCGCGGACGCAGGTATCGCAGTTATCGCACTCACCGTTATTGTTAAACTTGTACTCTTTCCCCTCTCCAAGCGCTCCATAGAAACGCAGTTTTCTATGCGCCGTTTCCAGCCGGAGCTTGATGAATTAAAAAAGAAATATGCAAGCGACCGCGAGGGGTACGCGCGCGCCACGATGGCGTTTTACAAAGAAAAGCGCATCAACCCATTTTCCAGTTTCTTTCTTTTACTTATACAACTCCCGGTCATTATTTCTTTGTATTATGTGTTCTTTCGCGGCGGACTTCCTGAAATAAACGAGGTGCTCCGATACGCGTTTATTCCAAGCCCAGAAGTTAGTATGGAATTTCTCGGACTGATTGATATTGCGGGCAAAAGCATCACACTCGCAGCGCTTGCTGGAATTACGCAGTTTTTCCAAGTTAAACTTGCTCTTCCCCCGCCCGCGCCTGGAACGCGCGACGGCTCGTTCCAAGGGGAGCTTATGCACGGTATGCATATGCAAATGAAATATGTAATGCCGATTGTCGCGGCAGTTGTTGCGTACACGATTTCAGGCGCTGTCGCTCTGTACTGGACGACCTCTAACCTTTTTGCAATAGGACAAGAGATTGTAGTGCGTAGGAGATTGGGTGCACAAAACAAGGAAATTCCAAATCAACATGCTTGAAAATAGTACAATTAAAAACCATCTTGAAGAAATATTGCGGCTTGTCGGGGTTGCTCACGAAGGAGTGGAACACATTGATGATGAAAGTGGAGTGCGGTTTTGCATAAAAACAAGCGAATCGCACGCGCTTATTGGGCAAGGCGGCGAAACGCTCGCGGCTTTGAACCATATAATAAAGCGCATCAGAGCGCGCGGTGGTAAAGAGGAAGAAAGAGAAGAAATGTTTTATGTTGATGTGAACGGATATCAAGAGCAACTATTTTCCGACATTAAAGCGAAAGCAAAAGTACTTGCTGAGCGCGCGAAGTCGCTACAGGCGAATATAGAAATGGAGCCAATGAGTGCGTACGAGCGGCTATTCGTGCATAATTTTCTTTCCAAAGATGCAGGAGTAAAAACAGAATCAAAAGGAGAAGGAAGAAATAGGCGTGTTGTTATTAAGTGTGTTGTGTAAAGTTCTCTCCTCTCGCCCTTATCCTAAGGGGGAGTACCACGAGCGGAGCGAGGGGGAGGGGGTGGTTTTTCTGTGGGAACAGAAGCACCCCTCCGTCTCCCTACGGGAGACACCTCCCCTTATGTTAAGGGCAGGAGGTAGTAGTTATAGTGCGAGAATCCACAGCGTTAAATCATTTTTGTTTTGGAAAAGAAGATACTGGTCGTCCGGACTGATGTCTACATTAAATACATCAATTTCTGTTCGTGCGATTTCCGAAAGATTTACAGCGAGGTCGGCGCGGCCGTCTTCCGCGTCAATTTTCCACACAGAATCATTCGTCTGCGCAGTTCCTTGATACCAGTTGTTTGGGAAACCATTCGGAAGCGCGTCGGGAACGGCGCACAATGCAACTGCGCGGTTTTTCTTGCCCCACACGCACTTGTCTGCGAGCGTGGCGAGCCCGAGCGGCACGGTCTCCCCCCTAGTACGATTAAAGAGAGATAGTGTTGCACTAGATTCATTGCTAGTTGAGGACAGCACAACTGTTCCGCCTCGGCTTGGAAGCGCGGTAAGCCCAACGCCGCTTTCTACAACATCAAGCGCGCCGTTCTGCGCGCCGACGGCAAACAGATGTCCTGCCATGCCCGCCGAGGCACGCGTTGTTAGAAATATGGAGTCGTTCACCGGCCACACAGCGGCAAGATCTTTGAGCGGTAAATCAATAATCGTATTTTTGCGCGAGCCGTCCGGCGCGGCGAGTACGCCGCTTGCACCTGTTGCATTTTCAGAAAGGTAAAAAATGGTGTTGCCGGTCGGCGAAAAGGCGAGTGTGCGAATGTTGCGCGGAAGGAACGAGGCGCGCAGAGCATCGCCCTCACTCGCCGCCGCGCCGACGGTTGCATAAAAACTTTCAATATATTCCGTTCCCGCCGACTTTTTGTTATAGCGCACAATAACCCCAGAGCCGTCAGGTTTCCAGAGTGCCGCGCCTATTTCTGGAATTGTTTGATTAGAGATGCGGCGCGCCGTTCCTTCTTCCGCTCCGATTTCAAACAAATGCCCCGTGCCGCGCTCAGCGTAGCGCACGAGCGTTTGCCCTCCGCGCGAGAAAATCACTGCGCCCGCAACCGGCGTTTCTGTGAGTTGGCGTAAGCGAGGCAACTCGCCATCGCCAACACCAAGGTCTCCCGCATCTTCACCGCCAGTTCCCAAATCACCAAATCCACCAACCTCACCTGCTTCAGGAAATGCTCCACCCGTTTCTCCTCCGCTAGGTGTTGTTGCGCGCATAAAGAACCACCAATACGCAAACGCACCCACTGCTACGACAAGCAGAACCGCAACACTACCCCATATTATTTTTTTGGTCTTGTTGAACATAAAGGTTTATGGAGGACAATTACCGCTTTCAAGCCCCCTCCCTTTCACATAAAGCGTTTTAGAATTAGGACATCGGATATAAAATGCAGTTTCTGTTTCTATATTAGTCATACGCTGTCTTAAATCAATAGCTCGGTCATTTAATCCAGCCGTTTCCAGTTTTTCCGCGTCCTTTTCTACCTTGGCGCGCGCCGCCAGTAGCATTTGTGATACCGCCGCATTATTTGCCCCTACATCTTTATTGGCGATATTATAATCAACGCGCGGCAATCCACCCTGCCATGTCCAGTTGGTTGGATTTAATCTATCAAGCAACCCCGTCGGAACTAAACAAGTCCCTCCTCCTTTCAAACATTTGTTAATCTGCGCTCGCATATCGGTAGACAACCAATCAACCGCCCCCTCGTAACTTCTCACCACCGTTTCTTTCGTTTTGATTTCTTGGAGTTTTGGCCTTAATGTATCAAGTTCTTCTTCCAATGCTGATAAGTTTGCGATTTCCTCAGGAGTAAAGTCGCCTTCACGAAATTTTCTATCCAGTTCTTTAACTCTTACATCAACAGCATCCCCTGCTATTTTTAGATCTTTCGCCTTCGTTGAAATGTTTTGAGCCCTCTGCAACGCTTCATCAAGAAACTTTCCATATGTATCCTCCACGCTTTGTATCCTCGTCTTTGTTACCGGATTGAGTTTTCCAATCGCGAGACCGATATCTACCAGACGCGGGTTGATGGTGTAAAGGAGCACATACGACGCGAGCACGGTCGCGAGCCCCCACACGACATTCATAATAACTCCCTTACTTTCGCTCTTGCCGCTCACTGCCTCCGTCGTCATATACTGGAACCCGCCCCACACGAGCATCAGCACGGCGAGAACTCCTGCGGCCCCTATTCCGAGTTTGTAAATCCCTGTGAGATATGTAGGGAGTGAAGTAGTTGTCTTTCCCAAATCAGTGATGTTTGGAAGTGGCGCAAGCGGTACATAATCAGTTTGCGCGAGCAACAGCGCAGGAATTACTAGCGTGGCAAGTGCGCATATTTCCACAAACATCGTTATTTTATACTGTACTTTTTTCATGTTGCTTTCATACTAATATACTAATGCATACCAATCTACCAATGACTACCAATAAAATTCGTTTCTTATTCGTAGACATTCGTATCATTAGTATAATTCGCAGATTAGTATTTATTAGTATCAAAATGTAATCATTGTTCTCGCTTCTCCAAACTGAAACATCGCTTTTGGATTGGTTACCTCAACACTAATATCCGCGCTTCCCGCAGCGCCTTCTTTTCTAAACACAACGCTCTCATCATTTGGCGAGCCGACCTTTAGATTATTGAGCGTCCAGTTGTATTGTAGAAGTGGCGCGTCTGCTTTGTTGAAAAAGAATGGTTGTGCCGCAACGCGGATTTCCGGTGCCGTAAGCGTAGTGCCCCTCGCAAGCGCTTTATTCCACAATATGCCGTAGAGCGGATTGTCTTCGTACAAAATAACTTGCGGCGCAGTTGCTTCGGCGACTATACGCGCTTCCGCCACCGCGCTTCCGTCAGGCGATTCCACTTCCACCGTTATTTCCGTCGGGCGAAACGGCACTTTTGCATAAAAGGTGAAAATATCTCTTCCAACCCCCGACGAACCCTCCGGCACACGGTCGGCAATGCGCCAAGTGTATTTAAGCATTTTCGGGTTGGCGCGCGCGCTCGCGGCACCTGCAAAAAACGGAACCGCGGCAATCCGCGTCGCGCCGTGGTAAGAAAAGAGCGTCTTGCCTAGGTAAAAAGGCGGAGCGGTGCCGTCCGATTCTGCAACAAGAAGCACCGACGCCGGCGAGAGGTTTATTGTTTTTTCTATCATCTCTTCTAATTCAGACATCCTCACCGTCAGCACTGTTTTAGAGCCGAGCTTGCCGGTGCGAAACGACGCGCTCGTTTCCCCCTTCCCCTTCCGCACCGATACGCCATTGATTAGCCATTGTATTTCCACATCTGCCGCGCTCCCGCCGCTTAAAATGTGAAGCGACGCTTGCACGAGCGTATTCGGTCCCGGCTTTTCCGGCGAGAGGTTTATCAGTATCGCGTCAGCGGAAGGCGGCAGCGCGGCAAAAGCAGGTGTCGCAACGAGGAATATGAAGATGTATAGTATTTTTTTCATACCTTTTTCGGCATTTTTATGCCGGTTTTATCTTCCAATTGTACCACAAGCACCGTGAGCGCGACCCCAACCGTTATACAAGGCAATATATTGAGCACTGGAATCGCCTCAATAATCGCAGAGCCGAAAAACGAAGCCGCGCGCTTAGGGTTCACAAACCCTACTCCGCGGCTCAAAAACCAAAATCCAAATGTGAGGTACGCAATAATTGACACAAGCACGGCGAGCACTTGTCCCAATAAAGGGATAAGATTTAACCCAGCATTTACGGCATCAAACAAAACAGCAACCGCAACCATAACAACGCCGGTTGTTTTATCAATTCTAATTTCTTGTTTCATAGAAATTATATATACCAATATACAAATGTATACCAATCTACAAATGGATACGAATAGGAACAGGAAATATTAGTAGTCATTCGTATAATTCGTATCATTGGTATATTGGTATTACGCGCTTGCGCGCAATTCTTCTTTTGCGCGTTTAATCGCTAAGAGTTGCGACGGGTCGGAAGTGATAATCTGGTCTTCTGTGTAGGATGCAACAATTTTAATCGCGACATGTTTCAGCCCGACGAAAAAGAGTCCCTCCCCCACATCCGATTCAAGCAAAAGATATTTTTCCTCATCGGTCAGGTTGAATACTTTTTGTATGCGGTCTATCACTGCGGGTGATTGCTTCAGAAGCATTTGGATAGACGAGTTCGTTACAATCGGCAATCCATACGGAGAGGAAAGGAAATCGTCCACATCTTGCGTAATGGTCGCAACACCTAAAAAGTATTTGCGTCCGCGCTTGGCGACAGAAAGAAGAAATGAGGCGGTATCTTCCGAGCGCATCATCCACCACGCCTCATCCACGACGAGGAGCCGTTTTTTGAGATTTCGGCGCACGGCGTTCCAGATGTGGTGTGTAACGATGTAAGTTGCGACCGATTTTAGTTCGTCTTCCATATCCCGAAGGGAAAATACGACAAGATTGCCGTTTATGGACACATTGGATGGGCGATTAATAAAGTTTGCCCAAGTGCCTTTTGTGTATTTGGTAAGCCGCACACGGATGCTCTCTGTCCCCTCCATTCCCGCAAGCACCATTTCAAAATCAGACAGAAGCGGCGGCTCGGTTTTCCCGAAGTCAGAATCAGGCGTAATGTCTTTAAGCGCGTAGGTCTCGGTAATCGCTCGGTCCACTAGTGCGTCTTCTTCCGGTGTAAGCCCGCCCAGCATTATGCGAAAAAGCCCGACGAGCGAGATAATGTGCGAGCGCAAAATGTCCGCAGGCGATTCATCCTCGCGCGGCAAAGGCAAGTCAAACGGGTTGATGTGGTGTTCGGAAGTGAGTGAGATGGAAAAGAACTTGCCGCCGACCGATTCCGCGAGAAACTCATACTCTTTTTCCGGGTCAATCACAATCACTTCCGTATCAAACATCAGTGTTCGTAAGATTTCCAATTTCATCATATAGGACTTGCCGGCGCCCGACTTCGCAAAAACGACCGAGTTGTAGTTTTCCAGCGAGAAGCGGTCAAACAAAACAAGCGAAGAATTATGCCTATTTATGCCGTACAAGATTCCTTTGTCGGAAGTTAAGTCAAACGAAATGAATGGGAAAATTGAAGAAAGCGGTCCAGAATTAAGTTTAGAATGTACCAGAAGCTCGTCCGATGCTGTAGGCGCAACCGAACGAAACCCCTCCGCCTGCTGAAAGAGTGCCGGCTTCATATACACGAGTTTCGCTTCCATAATGGACTTCACTTCGCTCTCAATTTTTTCTAATTCTTCTTCTGTGTCTGCGTACAGCGTAATATATAATCCAACATCAAAAATCTTTTCTTGCGCCTGTTGCAGTTCATCGCGAAGCTTTTCCAAGTCCTGATACGCGGTCTCAAGCATCGGGTCGCGCACAAACCCTTTTTCTTCGCGCGTGTGGATTTGGCTCTGCACCTCCGCGACTTTTTTCTGGAACTGCTTCAGCACTTTTCCCGTTTCAACAGGATGTACGAAAATAGAGACATCAAACACTTTATCAAGATTTATAATCGGCGAAAACCAGCCGGCGGTTAGGAAGCGCGGATAGGAGATGACGAAATAGGTGCGAGCGATTTTCTCGCCCATATTGAGCGTCTTCGGCGTGATTTTGAGAGCCGCGGGCGCGAGCACATCGCGCAGTTCCAAAACCCCCGACTGGTAAATCTGTTCGGGCAGTATCGGCGTAATCTCGCTCTCGCCACTTTGTTTTTTCTTTTTGAATAGGTCTAGTATGTTCATAAAATATCTATACCAATATACTAATGATACGAATTATACGAATGACTACGAATAAAAATTCTTTGTTTACATTGGTAATCATTAGTAGATTGGTATGCATTCGTATATTGGTATTAAGCAACTGCCGCGTGCTGTTCCTCGCCAGGGTTAAATAATTTATAAAACAATTCTATTTCCTCGTCTGTGCCGAGTCGCGCGGTGCGGAGACCGCACCTCGTCAGCCCCTGCTCTACGATAGAAATGCGTTGTTCAATCTGAGTTCTATTTTCGTTGAAGTCGCTCGTTGCCGCGGCGGGCGTTTGGTTTTTACGCCTGAGCCCTATCGGCAGCCCACCTTTGAGTTTCACTGGTGTAGGCGAATACGGCACGACTATGAAAAATGTTTTGGACATAATAGCCGTGCTTTCCGTAAACGAGCGCACAAACTCTATATACTCGCGCGTCTGAATTTTTAGAAGTTCCGTCTGTTGCGCCTTCACGCGCGTTTCAAGAAGCGCGATGTAGGGTCTGACATCAAACCGCCGCGAGTGAATAACGATTTGTGCAGAAAAGTCCAGCGTGTTCAAGAAGTTTTGGAATTGCAAAAGAATCGCCTCTTGATTGTCTTCTGATTTCAGCGCGAAGTTGACGGAAGACACCATAAGAACAGCGCGCAGCCCACCATCGCGTAGGACGAGTATGCCGTCGCGAATTTCCGAAATCGGCACAAATTCCTGAGTTGGTTTTGTTTTTGGAGGCATAAAGTAAATATACGAATATACAAATTATACGAATGATACGAATGTCTACGAATAAAACTATATCATAATTTTATCTGTCGTATTCGCTCAATCCGCACGATTCTTCGTGGTTTAAGTAGTTTTTCACGAAAATTCACCAACAAACCAAGCCGCAACTCAGTTTGTTGTAAGTAATTTTGGATTTGCCTAAAATCCTCTCTTAATAATAGCCGTTTTGCTTTTAATTCCAAAACGACCTGATTCTCTATAAGAAAATCAAGGATGTTACCTCCGGTTCCGATGGCTAATTCTCTTTTGTAGTTTATATTTTTTTCTTTAAGATATTTCTCTATTGCATCAGCGTACTGTTTTTCTCTTGCATACTCGCCGAGTTCATTATGTGCAGCAAAACATATGCCAGTGAGTATGTATGAAAGTTCCGGAAACAGTAGTACTGGCTTTTTGTTCCTATTAGTAGACATTAGTAGATTAGTATTCATTCGTATATTGGTATTACTATTTTCTGGTGGTGGTATGCGAAATGTCCAGCGTCCATGTTAAGTCCTTCAACTTTCCTTCCGTCAATTTTGGAATAGTCGGCGGGTTCGTGTTTTGCGCAGGACTTTTCGCGGATGGCGCGCGCGGCACTTTACGCCATAAGTACAATTTTTCCGACAAGTAATAGCGGATGGCGGATTCAAGCACAAAAACAAACGGCTTGTTGTTTATTTTCCAAAACGCGAGCGCGAGCGCGAGCGCGGCGACTGGCGCAATAATGAGAATTGCGACGATAAACGGCAAGAAGCGGTAGAGAATAAAAGAAAGCCCCGCTCCGCCGACAAGGTAAATGAACTGCTTGACGGTGAGCGGTCCAAACAGGCGGTCTTCTATGTCTATAAATTGCGGGGTTTGATAACGCATATGCGTTTTATACCAATATACTAATGTTACTAATGATACGAATGTCTACGAATAAAAAATCTCTGTTTCCATTTGTAGTCATTGGTAGATTGGTATGCATTCGTATATTGGTATTATTCTATTGGCTCACGATAAGGGTCTTTTGGATAATTACTCTGTGTTGATGTTGATTGTGGCGAATAATTTGGCGCGGCAATCGGCAAGTTTTTCGGCGGTTCGGTGGTTGGTGCAAATCGGTACTTACCTTCTGTTTTTTGTTCCTGTTCTTTCCCCGTCTTATTTGTAGCCATTTGTAGATTAGTATTCATTCGTATATTGGTATTCATATTTCTCAAAATCTCCCGCACTGGCCGCAAAATCTCCATATTCACCACTTGTCCAACCGCCATCGCGCGGTCGCGCGGTAGGCGCAAGCGGCGCGTGAGGTTGTCTACAAAATTCACCGGCTGTGTTAGCCCCAACATAACAAGCCCCGCCTCGCTCACCAATTCTCCCGTTTCTTCCACATTTAACCCGAACTTTTTCGCCACTCCTTCAAGACGAGATAAAAACCCAACGCTCTCCAGCGACTGCTTCACTTCAATCGGCGTTTTGCGGAACGCGTCGTTTATTCGGTTGTCGTCGTACGCAGTGCCACGTTTGATATCGGAGAGAAGAGTTTGTAGCGTATAGCGTGTAGCGTGTAACGTAGATTCGGGGGGAGTGGGTAATTCTTTGCGGATGAGAACGGGGCGAGGAGGGGCTGGGGGTAAGTTGGTAAGTTTGGAAGTTTGTAAGTTGGGTGGCGTAGTAGTTGGTTTTGTTTCTGTTTTATTCGTAGACATTCGTAGATTAGTATTCATTCGTATATTGGTATTAATATTGGTATTAAAAATCTCTTTTTCAACTTCCCCCGCAATCGCCCGCGCCTGCTCGGGCGGCAATAATAATTCACTCGCGAATTCGTTTTCTGCTTGTTTTGTGTCAATGATCTGTAGAAGTATTGCGCCTACTATGTAATTAAACTTTACTCGCTGTTCTTTTGATAGATTATGTTTTTCTGCAACACGAACAGTCGCCGCTGTTGCTTCTGGCGAAGTAATATAATCCTGCGTATCTTGCGGTAATTTTTTTAACGCCCTTATTTTTTCTTCGTTTGTAAATTTCATATTTTTATTATACCCAGAGCGTTGCATTGACTGGATTTGAAACATAAGCCAACTGAGCAGCTTGCTCGGGATATGCCACAGCCCCAGTTATTTCGTTCAATATCGCTGTTATTTCATTCGGCATAAGATTTCCATTTTCCATAAGATCGCGAAGATGTTGCGGTCGCATCCTTCTAATTATATCTGGATTGACGCGTGCTTCATGAGAAAGTTCTCGCGCTTGGTTTGGACGAAGTATTGCAACGCGCCTATCCATTTCTGCGTGTGTTATTGGTGGTGCACCTGCCACTGGTGGTGTCGCAATCGCTTCAATTTCAGTAAGGCGTTGTTCGTTTTGTGTGTCTCGTTCCACATTTCTCCGCGCCTCACGAACTTTGTCTTGTTCTTCCGGTGTCAGACGGTTGTAAAGACCTGTTATCTGTTCTGGTGAAAGAGTACCGGTTCTTTCTAACGCCACCCTATCTCTTGCCGAAAGTTTCTCATACGCTTTCCTGCGTTGGCCTTCTGGAAGGTTTGCGAGGTATTGCGCCTGCATGGCTGGGTTATTGCGGAACCCTTTCATTGTTTTTTCTACTTCTTCATCGCCCACTGTGCCGAAAGTACCCTTCTCCTGCATTTCTTTGTAACTTTTCCCACCGATTTTCATTGACTGCAAGCGGTCGGCGGTGCGAAGAGCCATGCGTGCAAGCGGGTTGGTAGACGCTTTTAGCGCATCGCTGTTTGTCGCAGCGCGCGCAAACCCTCCAATCGTGCGCGCCGCGACGCCCCCCGCAAGTCCGGTAACCGCTCCCTGCCCCCATTTGCGGAGACCTTGCCCCCAGCCCATTACCATAGAGCCGCCGTATGCTCCCATATTTTTTGCGATAAGGAGTGTCGCGGCAATGGCGACAATGAGAATCAAATAGTTTATAACAATCCCGATATTCCCCGACGATTCGGATGTCATCAGCGCGGCAAATGACGCTTCGTTGTTTTGGATTTTCAAGAGTTCCGCCATACCGCCGCTCTGAATCGCATTGGCGACCGCGTAGTTAAGCGCCATATATACTGGGGCGAAAAATGTATAAGAAAAAAGCGCGTGCCACCATTTATCCGTATGTGATTTCATTCCGGGAAAAACCCACGCCACAAACGCGAGCGGCGCGAGAATCATCACAAACATCAGCACCACAGCGCGGACGATAAACAGCACTGCGGCGGCGAAGAAGATGAACGCAGTAACAAGGAAGAATACCGAGCCGAGAATAGTCGCAAGCCCCACTTTCATAAAATTGTCGGCAAACCCGCCCGCCGCCGCCATAGCATCTGTCGTTGTTTGCCCGCCTCTCGCATCCATCACGCTCTGGAGTCGCAAGCCCTCCATATATATATCGGAGAGTCCCGCTTTTTCAGTTGTTTCTACGCCGTTGACGATGAGGTTAGGCCGCATTGCGTCGTAGAAGTGAAGCGTCGCAATGTTGCCTGCGTCAATAATCGCTTTGGTGATAAAGAGCGAGAAGTTTATCAGAAGCGCCATTATGATTACATTCAGAAGCAGTTTCTTTATTTCCCCTCCACCAAGCCCGAGAATAGTCCGTATGCCTATCCAAAGTAAAATAAAAATGAAGCACAGGTTTGCAATGTCGCGAAATACCGTCCAGCCGACAGACACAATCGGCACTTTCTCTATCAATTCGCCAACTCTGCCGATGCTGAGTTCCACTGAGGCATTCAGTATTGCGCCGGATATGTTCAACACTTTGGAAACAATCGTAAGAACGATGTTGCCTAAGTCGGCGAAGACGCTCGTAATCACATCATGCCAGCCCATCGCGCCGATAATTTTACCCGCGACATACCCAACGGCACCTTCCTGCGCAAACGCAACTCCCGCGCCGATCGGCGCCAGTATCATTCCAGCAAGCACTATGATGATAAGCAGTTTTTTCATAAGTGATTATGGGACTTGGATGTTGATGGTACTTACTGCACCAGAAATCTGAATTCCTGCAGTATCTGTAATTTCGGTTATAAGTCCGTAAGTTTCTCCTCTTGTTGCACTCGTAGGCGTAAATTCATATCCAACCGCAATCCGTTCTCCCGCCACTACATTAAATGTTTTTGTGGTCTTATAAAATCTCGGTTCATTGTTTACGAATTCTTCTTCAAGTTTTATTTCACCAGTCGTTTCATTTTTTACTCGCACAAGAATCTTTGAGAATTCTTGACTAGGCGCAAAGTCCTTAAATACCCCGTTTTCCTTTTTCGTTATCATAACGCCAATCCGCGCATTGCTAAGCGGCTCGTTTATTGTGAATGCAGCGGCATCCGTTTTTACTTCCACATTTACGCTCGCCGTGAGCGTCGGTGTAGTGTTTCCTCCTGTTCCTGTTGTTGCAGATGTTATCGGCGGCGGCTCTGCCGTAACGCCCGACTGCGGTACCATACTCGCTGCATTGCCTTGTGTAGCTTTGCCGAATACTTCAACTTCTGCAATAGCAAGGGGGTGTACATCGCCAATATCAACTATCCGTACATATCTACCCCTTTTAATGTTTGTGGTTTTAATGGAAAGTGTGTCGCCTGTAAAGTCCGAAGCGTTGTACTCTTTAGCGAATAGCACGGTTAACGGGTCCGCGCCGAGGATTTCCACCTTGAATTTTCCTTGATTTAGCGTGTTTACATAAGTGCCCCAAGTTCCAACCGTCTTCCAGTCGCCTGTAAGACGATAAATGACAATCTCGTTTATTTCATCAACTACCCATCCTTGTATTTTACTTGTTGCGTCAGTTTCAAGATCAACTCTCCAATAATTACCGCTTGTGCAAGCGAATGAGCCATAATAGATACTCCCTACTGCTTTTTGATTATTAACTGCCGCTTGTGCAAATGGGTCCTGCACTGTTATTGCTCCGAGCCTATCGCAATTATCGAGTTGCGCCGCTTCTTTTCCTAACGCAATGTTCCCCGTTTTTATTTCAGAAAGAGATGTTACTCCGCCAGCTCCCGCGCTTCCTACTCGCTTGTTTATTTCCTGCCTCGTCGGGTCTATAGCGTTTGTCCCTGCCGTGTTGAGTAGCGCATCGTCTCCTTGATTTCCTTGTCGCTGTATTCGATCTTGTACTGTCACAAAACTCTCTCCTGTTACAGTTACGCTCGCCTTGCTCGCGCCGCGGAGACCGCCTCTCGCTGACGAGAACACCTGTCGTAGCCCGTAATTCACGAGCGCTTGAAATACTTCGTTGATTTCGTCCGCCACCTCAAACTTGCGAAGTTCCGAACCAAACACATTATTTAGTTGGCCGTTTATAAGAGAGCCCGGAGTTTCCACTTTGTATTTAAGGCACACTTTCGCGCTGCCCTCCCCCGTTCCTTCGTTTGGACCCTCCGACCAATCAGTACATTTTTTATATGACAAAAATCCTCTTCCTTCAGAAAGCTCCCGCAGTTTTTCATTGGTTTTCCGCATAAGTTCCGTATTAAGCGCGTCGGATGCGAGAATGTACGCGCCGAATTGGTTGTTGCGCGGGTCTGAAGTAAGCGCGTGGAAGGTGTTCCACCCGCCGTTTGCGATAAACCCGCCACCCGTGAACGCACCATACGCATTCTTTTGAATATCAGTCAGGCGGCAGCCGATGTATTGCTTGCGCGATGAGCCGGTAGAAAGCCATAAGTTGAGCCGCAGGCGCAAGTCAAACGGACTGCAGAGGAGTTGCCCGATGCCCCCCAATTGCGTTTCAATAAAGTTTCCCGCAGTTATGTCCGCTATATTGGTGAAGAATCCTGCGGGGTCGGTTACGAACGCCGGGCCCCCCTCAAAATCGCTGTTTATCCAATCCACAATAGAGCCGGTAATTTCGTTAATAAGCGCTTCTTTGAGAAAAGTTACCAATCCGTCCAGAATACACTCTTTGGTGGTTTGCGAAGATTGTTGGAGATTCCCATAGGATACTTGCAAAGCGACAGCGGCGTCGTAACTTGGCACAAAAAGTCCGAGAGGTGTCGGCGGCGGAGCAAATGGTATACAACTAACAACCGCGTGAACGCGCTTGGTTGGTACAAAAAGCGCGGGAACTGCGATAGCGGTAGCAAGAAAGAAAATTGTAATTTTTTTCCAACGCATAATTCGCCTTGCGCTTTCGCGCGGCGTCTTCCGTGCCTATATTATATGTGGTTGGACAGTCAGATGGAAGTGGAAAACATTATTGCAAACCCATCTCGCCCTTATCATAAGGGGGAGTACCCGAGCGAAGCGAGGGGGAGGGGGTCTAACACAGAAACAAACAACCCCTCCGCCTCGCGGACTCGGCACCTCCACTTAGGAAAAGGGCAGGAGGTAAAATCTAAATTCCAGATGTCGCTCTCCATAACGCATAGCCGTTTTCGTTTTCATTGTATGAGATGCCACGCGTTTCTAGAAAATTACGTAGCGCCGTAAGCGATTCTCCGAGGCGCGGCGCAGCATCCAAGTAGCGCGCAATCGCCGACACTGTTTTGATGGGGTCGTCTAATGCAACACTCATACCGCGAATACTCCCCCCTATTTCCATTGCTGTATTTGCAAAACGCAAATGCACGGCGAGCGCGCTTTGTGGAACTGATATTTTCATAGCCGCTTTTCCGAGATTGTTGTACGCAAGCGAAATCGGCGTTAGGTTCGCAAGGTCAAGCCGCGCGGTCTCTTGGTTCGGGTCTTGTATTGCACGCTCAAAAACCGCGAGTTCGTTCTCGCGCGACGGCCACGGCTTTTTGAGCACAGCGCCGAGCGTGTTTCCGTACGCGCGAAGCGCGCTTTCATTTTCTTCATTGAATATTTCTACATCTTTCTCCGTAAATAGTTGCGGGGCTTCCTCCGGAACGCTTGCCGACACGGTGTCTATAATTTTCGCAATTTCATTTTGCGAAAGCGGCAACCCTTCTTGCCTAGATGATAGGTATGTAGCAAACAGTTCGCGCGCGAACCGTTCCGTATCGGGAATGTCTTTTTTCGCTTGCGGATTCACCTTTACGGCGATAGTTGCGGAATCAAGCAAGGCGTCTGCGCCGGCAATTAGCGGATTTCTCCCGCTTTTTATTTCCTCCGCGTCCCCCATTCCATCTACATCTGTATCCGGATTCAGCGGGTCAGTACGCCATAGTTCCTCCTCCCAGTCCTTCAAGCCGTCTTTATCGGAGTCGGCAATCAAAGCGGCGGAGCCGAGCGCGTCTGCCGGCGTTTTTGCTTGCGCAGATATTTCCTCTCCTTGGTTTTTATACTCGCCATATACAATAAAGCCGCCGAGTCCAGCAAGGACAGAAAGCGAAAAAACAAGAAAAGAGTGTTTGCGCATAGTGATTACATTAAGTATATACCTCGTGCTACAATTTTGGTATGAAGCGTGTGTTTTCTTTTTATTTTTTTACAATACTCGGTTTGTTTTTTGTTTTTTCTGCTATACACGCAGAAGGATGGAAGTTTCCGCGCGAGATGCGACTAGGCGCTCGCGGTCCGGATGTTTTTGCGCTTCAGAGGACTCTCAACGAAAATATGCAGACGCGCGTTTCGGAAAGAGACGCGGGTTCGCCAGGCAATGAGACGAATTATTTTGGACCGGCGACCGCAAGGGCAATTGTGGTATTTCAGCGACAAAATGCAATTACGGGAGAAACGGGGCGCGTTGGTCCGGCGACACTGGTGATGTTGAATAAAAAATTAGCGCAGAATATCAATCCCGTTAGAAGTAAGGAACCTGTGGTTCCTGCCGATTTGCCTACGGCAAATCGGACTTCTAACGGGACACATCCCAACTCTCGCAACCTAGACCAATTTCTGGATATTGTTGAACAAGTAGGTGTAACACAAGGCCGTTCTGCGGGGGATTTACAAAAACTTTCGGAAGAAATGCGCTCCTTTGCGCTTTCTACCACCACTGATTTTTTTACTGAGTTCGCACAAAAAGCGCGCGGCAATTCAATCTCCATTTCTTTAGAATCGCCGTTCAAAAGCCGTATCGGCTCTTTGTTGGAAAAATTCGCTGGCGTGTTCGCTTTGCGGGCTGACGCGCAAGCACCGTCTTTCGGCGGAATGGTTGTTTATGTATTCCCATGTACTTGCAGCGGTAATTGGCTTGTGGGTATGGTTCCGTTATCTATTCCGACTATTTCTTTAATCACTCACTATCAAGGCACTCAAGCTTTTGCTTGGTTTAATGCGCCATTCACATTGTTTATGAAAGGTAATTATATCCCGCAAGGCGCGCCGTGTTTGTTTACGGTACCGTTTGCGTGCATCCCACTTCCCTCGCAAGCGCAGACCACTCCTATACTTGGCTCATCATAAGTAGATAAACATACGAATATACGAATGATACGAATCTGCGAATGGCTACGAATAATACAAAGACAAACACCCCCATTGTGCAAGTGAAACATCCTCTGCGCGCGCGTTTTTTTCTACGCCGCATTTTTCTAGCATATCGGGAGTTATGCCTAAATTTGACGCGAGCAATTTGCGCGGATGCGCAAATCCTTTCTTGAGAACCGCAAAGAATCTTTCTTCCGCAAAGTCAGCAAAAAACTTCTTTGATATACCCGATATTTTAAGAATCGCCGAATCCACCTTTGGCGTGGGCGAAAACGAGCCCGCTTTTACTGTGCCGATATATTTTGGTGTTCCGTAGCATTTTACGCTTATGGAAAGAATGGATTCTTTGTTTACCCCGCGTAGCCTTGGCGAAATGGGACCGGCAACAATCCGTTTCGCAACCTCTTTTTGTAAAAGGAGAATCATCATGCTCGGTTGCATTTCGCTTTGCAGAAATTTTCGGAGAAATTGTCCGGTAATATAATAAGGGATATTGGCGACTATTTTATAAGGAAACGGCTCGATTTTTTCAAGATCTAAAATATCGCAATGAATAAGTTCTAACTTTCCAGACGCAATTTCCTTCGCAAATCTTTTTTGCAAGACAGGAATCAGGTGCGAGTCCTTTTCTACCGCAACGACACGCCCGGCGCGTTCAAGAAGGAGCGCGGTCAAAACACCTTCACCTGGTCCAACTTCCAGCACGGTGTCGGTCGGAACAAGCTCTGCCGCCGCGACTATTTTTTCTAACGCGCCGCGGTTTCGTAAGAAATGCTGGCCCAATGATTTTTTACTACGAATCATAATACCAATATACGAATGCATACTAATATACAAATAGATACGAATAAAGATAGTGAGCATTCGTAGTCATTCGTATACATTCGTACCATTTGTAGATTGGTATATATCTGCTTCCAGCAGATTTTCAGGAATATCAAAAATAAACTCGGAAGGCAAATTTACTTGCCGCGAACCGAACACACTCCGCGCGCCCGCGTACGACAAGAATAATTTTTTGCGTGCGCGCGTGAGCGCCACATAGAAGAGTCGCCGCTCCTCCTCGGATTCCTCTTCTGTAATTTTGTCCGCATACAACCGAGCGTGAGGGAAAAGCCCGTCTTCAAGACCTGTAATGAACACAGTATCAAACTCAAGCCCTTTTGCCGCGTGTACCGTCATAAGCCGCACGGCATTTTTTTCTTCTTTCAACTCGTCTTGGTCGCTTTGGAGTGCCGCGTCTGCAAGGAATTGTTCCAATGCTTCGCGCCGTTCAATTCCGTTGTAACGAGTTGAAAAAGAAATAAGTTCGCGGATGTTTAGAAGCCGTTCTTCGTCTTCCCCGTCGCCATCTTTCAGTGCTTTTTCAAGCCCGCTTTCGGTTAAGACAAACTTGAGCGCGATGGATAGCGGCTCGGTTTCCAGTTTTTTCTTTATACGCGCGAGTAGCGCGCGGAATGCGGCGATTTTCGTGCGCGTTCCTAGGGTTATTCCACTTTCTTGTTTCGCGAGTATTTTGAGAAGCGTTACTTTACCGATACCGCGCGTTGGGACATTGATAATGCGTGCAAAGTCAGCGGTATCCGATTCGCTTAACGCCGCGCGGACATACGAAATAATGTCCTTCACCTCTTTTCGTTCAAAAAACCGCACGCCAATAACCTGATACGGAATATCAGCACCCATAAATGCTTCTTCAAGTGCGCGGCTTTGGAAATTGGCGCGGAACAGCACAGCAATTTCTTTCGGTTCTGCCCCACCAGCAATCAATTCGCGCGATTTCTCTGCGACAAATTGCGCTTCGTGCGCCTCGTCAAACCCAGCAAACAGGTCAATTTTCTCTCCCCCTGAATTTTTCGTAAAGAGCGTTTTTTCCCGCCGATGCTTGTTCTTTTCAATCACGCGATTTGCGGCATCAAGAATCGTTTGCGTGGAGCGGTAATTTTCTTGGAGCGTTACCACTTTTGCATTCGGCCAGTCCTTTTCAAACCCCATAATATTTTTCATGCTCGCCCCGCGCCATTGGTAAATATTCTGGTCCACATCCCCCACAACTGCGATGTTTCTGTGCGCCTCCGCGAGCAGGCGCGCAATGTCGTACTGTACTCGGTTGGTGTCTTGATATTCGTCTATGTGTAGATATTTCCACTGTGTCTGATACGCCTCGCGCACGCCAGTTTCTTTTTTTAAAAGCAAAGCGGTCTTGAGGAGTAGGTCGTCAAAGTCCAGCGCTTTTTCTTCTGTAAGTATTTTTTCGTACGCGTCCCACACGCGCGACACGACACGGGGGAAAAAATCGCTTGCGCGCTCCGCAAACTCATCTGCTGTAACACCCTCTCCTTTTTGTCGGCTGATGGCGCCAAGGATTTTCGGCGGTTCAAAATTCTTCGGGTCAAAACCAGCGATTTTAGTCGCTTGTTTTATCGCGCGTATGGAATCGCCTCGGTCAAAAATGGTAAAGCGTGGCGAAAGCCCCGCGCGTGTCGCATTGTCGCGCAAAATACGAACACCAAGAGAGTGAAATGTTGAAATAAACGGCAATTCCGTAACATCTGAAAGCAAGTTGCTAACTCTGTTTCGCATCTCTTGCGCCGCTTTATTTGTGAATGTAATCGCAAGAATAGATGACGGCTCAACACCGGTTTTTATTAAATGCAAAATGCGGTGCGCAATCACGCGCGTCTTCCCAGCACCCGCACCAGCGATAATCAAAAGTGGTCCGTCGCGGTGTTCCACCGCCTCACGCTGGCGCGGGTTCAATTCATCAAGATAAGACATCAAGAAAATATAGCACAGATAAAGAAAAATCCCCCAGCGGGGATTTTTCTGTGTTTCCTCTCGCCCTTATCCTAAGGGGGAGTACCCGAGCGAAGCGAGGGGGAGGGGGTCGTTCCCGCAAAACCAAATCCACCCCTCCGTCTCCCTACGGGAGACACCTCCCCTTAAGTTAATGGCAGGAGGAAAAAATACTACCTCCCACCAAAAAACGCCTTCACAAACCCCCACACATCTGATTCTGGAATGCCTGCGCCGGCAAGTTGTTGAGAAATACCGATGAATGCTCCGGCTTTATACACAATTTCTTTGGAAACAGATGATGAACAGTTGTCTGTTTCGGTTCCAATACAGAGGCGGAAGTAGTATGAGCCGACGCCAGCAGTCCATGTGTGGGAGACGGTCTGTGTTCCGCCTGCGGCAAGATTAGCAATCGGGCCGACATTTGCGCTGAAGTCATACCAATTTGCGTTGTTAGATGAGTATTGGAATCGCGCTGGAACTGAGGAAGTGAGCGCGCCTCCACTGTTTGATACAGTTGAGGTAAGTGTCAGTTGTCCCGCGTAAAGCTTCCCTTCTGTCGCATCTTCTCCTGATATGCTAGGCGTGCTTGCGTTTAGTTTTGGTGAAGCGGTAGTTGTTGTCGGTGTTGTTGTGGCGGTTGTTGTGGCGGTTGTTGTGGCGGTTGTTGTGGCGGTTTTTGTTGGAGCTGTTGTTGTTGGTTGCGTAACATTCACCGTTACTGTGTCGGATGCCGTTGCGCTACCGCCATCTTGTTTACAGGTAACTGCATATGTTTTAGAAACAGTCGCAGTAGTGCGAATCGCCCCAGTCGCTTCCCCAGTTACATCTCCATTACACTGTTCAATCTTTCCAGTGGTTGTATATGAAAGCGCAATCGCTGTTCCAGCCGCTACTGTTATTGGGCCGTCGCTTGGAATGCTGTTGTTTGTGTATGCTTTGAGGTCTACGGTAATGGGGCTTGCTGGGGCGGTGATGGTGAAGTAGGAGTCGCTTTCGTCGAAAGCGGCATAAGTGTTTTTCTGCATATTGGAGCAATAGAGGTCAGAATTTGATTGCGGACAAAGTCCGATTTGTAATTTGTAATTGCCAGTTCTTTGTGCTTCCGGTATTCTCCACTGATAATTTGTTATCCCGGGCGAGAATATCTCCTGACCTAGACCGACAGAAAAATATCCGTCTGGGCCGAGTAAATTAAGTACAAATTTGTATCCTGCTGATGCCCCTCTCCAAGAAATTGTCTGTGTGGAACCTGTCTGCCAACTCTCTCCCCCATTCGGACTCAACACAGTAATACTCGGCTGCGCGGAGGTGGCGGGGGCAGATGAATATATCGTGAATCTACCACCACTGATAGGAAGCGACCCACTTACAGAAGCGGATGTCCTAATGGCAACAACTCTAACTGAAAATTCCTTACCATCATATTGACTTATATTAGGGGCCATAACTACACCAAAAGTGAAAACTTGTCCTTCATCAGGGATAAAACCGGAATAAAGCGCCACCGCTTGATTATTGGTATTGAACGGAATAGGGACAATTGGACCAGATGGTATTGGTGCCACTGTGGTGGAGTAGTTGGAATTTTCTGGGAAGATAACTACACCAGCAAATGCGTTACGAGGTGCTGTACCAGTTAACTCTAGAACAAAACCTTCAATTTTTTGTAATGGCTTACCACTACTTTTCAAGGTGATATGGGTTGTCCTAACTGCTGTTCCACTCGCAATGTTTTCCATAGTAGAATTCATTGCTGGAGAAACCTGAATCTCTGTTTGTGTCACCGGAATCGGCGCGGTAACCGTTGCCTGTCCCGACACATTTACCACCACACTATCATCATCGCGCTCGCCTTCTTTGTTGATGCACGCGACTTTAATAACTGCGGAACGGCTAATGCGCCCGGCGACTGTGCCCGACAATTTAATATCATTTTTAGACCAATTGCCTCGGCATCGGCTTGCGCCTTCTGATATCCAACTCACGACAATGCGACTTCCTTTCTCTACAGTAACAGGCCCATCCTGCCCGTTCACTTTCATATCTACCGACACCGTCTCAAATATATTCTCAAACCCGACATCCTGCGCCTTTGCGACTGCAACAAACGCAAACACTGCAATACCGACTGCGCCGACATAAAGGAGTTTCCTCATCTCGTTAGAGACAGGTCGCGGTCGCCCGCTTCCCCATCCCGTATGGTTTAATTAACTTTGTAATAAAAATTGAACTAATACGAAAATATAAACCCTCCGCGACCGCTGTCTCTAACGGGATTCATACACCACAAGAGTATATCACTGGGGGCGTGCTTATAGACACTGTGGATAAGTGCGTTATTTCAGCCCGAGCAGATTTTTTGCAATTCGCGGCACTTCAGCGCGAAAATAGCTTTTTATATCCTCCCATGTCATGTCAAAAAAGAGCGTGGGCATAAGGTCGTTTTCCGCATCATCAAAATAAGTCATGCTTTTTATGATGTGGTGATAGTTATGCGCCACCGTAGGATACTGACGCGGCAACTTTTCAACGACTGATTCAAGCGGCGCGACATTGTTTGCATACCAGTACAAATCCACAAAATCGCGCTTGCGTCCGCGCTGGCTCATTGCGATAATTTTCATTACGGCGATGTCGTCTTTATCAAGAACGGCAACCGCCCCATATTTCAATGGTGGCACCACAGGGACAAAAAATGGATATGCGATAAAACTAATTTTTGCTTTACAAAGCGTCCCGTACACCGTTCCTTCTTTTACGATTTTGCCCTGCCAGATGCGATTGTCTGGAAAATGCCGTGTTATTTCGGCTGGAGCGAAGGTTTTCTCTTGCGTAAAGAAATCAAGGTCAACCGATTGCCGATGCCCAACTTGGAGCGCGAGCGCGGTTCCGCCAGCAAGATACCATTTTTCTTCTTCAAGCCAGGATTCTTTGCGCGCATACTCAAGAGCTTTTTGCGTTGACCGCGGAAGCGCTTCAAGTTTTGGCGTCCATTCGTTCATGTTGATAGCATTAAATTCCAAAACGAGCGGGTGGCGGGGAAAAGTCCGCGCGAACGATCGACTACATCGCGTATAAGCGCGTGGTTATAACGATTCCACATCCAGCGCACTTCGTTGTCATCGCCAAAATCCAAAATCCGCTCAATGATATAGCGCGCGTTTTTTTCAATGTCAATCGTCTTCGGGTCCACATCCCAAAACAGCGATTGGCGAAATGTGATTTGTTCATTTTTCATACCCCCTATTATACCATATTTCCTGTGGACAACTCGGTTATAGGCGGTTGCTTTTTTATGATGTGTGGGATAGTATGAATATGTCGGTTACAGCAGATTTCCCGAGACACCGTTATTTCAAGCCGTTTTCCGAACTACCGCGCGATTAGCAATTAAACTTTGGCTTATATTACTTACCTTTCAGGCGACAAAGCGTATTTTGCGTTCTAACCTTTCTGTAAAGGTTCTTTTTGTTGCCACTGTCTTTTTTGTTTTTGTAAGTTTACCGCTGGCTGTTGTGCACGCCAGCGTTTTTTCTTTTTTAGAAGAACTAATGTCTCCAAAAGTAAACGCACAAGATTCGCGGGAAACAGCGAACGGCAATTCGCAGACCATTGAACTGTTGCGCTCCGCGCTAAACTCCGACCCGAACCCGGCGAAGGGCGGCGGAGATATTTCAATTGTCGGAGGTGCCGCACTTCTTCCCGAGTCAGGTCCGTCTGGAACGATTGCAGATATTTCAGTAGGAAATGTGCATGGCTCTATTAGCGTTTATACCGTGCGTTCGGGCGATACGCTCTCGCAAATTGCAAAAATGTTCGGCGTGTCAGTGAATACGGTTGTGTGGGCAAACAATATCAAAAACGGCGTTATCCGCCCCGGCGATTCTCTCGTCATTCTCCCTATTTCCGGAGTACAGCATATCGTAAAGAAAGGCGATACGGTTGCAAGTATTGCAAAAAAGTATAGCGCGGACGCGCGAGAAGTCGCTCTCTTTAACAATCTTTCCGAAAACGCAAAGCTTGCCGTTGGCGATGAAGTGACTATCCCCGACGGCGAAATGGCGTTCCCCGCATCGTTTGCGCCCGCGCCGCGCGTG